>JACXTT010011286.1_pt1 | contig 11962 bp, 11 predicted proteins | sample 9270951 | NCBI WGS metagenome assembly JACXTT01 (sample SAMN15532306, study PRJNA645909) | rock metagenome | isolation source: weathered quartz diorite | place: Puerto Rico | collected 2017-06-21 | reverse complement strand
GTGGCGGGGTTGGTGGAACACGCAAAGTCGATCGGCCTGAAGCGGGTATTGGTGGCGGCCGAAAAAGGGATGGAGCCCGGTACGCGACAGGTGTTTCGCCGCCAGGGGGTACGCTTAGTCGACCAGGACGGAATGCGGCGCGAGTTCGACAAGCTGGACCTTCGTGTCGCCGCAAAGATCATCGCCGTCGCGCGCAGTCGGGTACGACTGCGCGCCGAAACCAAGTAACCGCGCCTCCGGTCTGTCTCGCTTGAGTGCCGTAACGGCCCTACCGTGGCGGGTCACTGGCGCTTTGCTTCGAGCTCCGCCACCCGTGCCTCGAGCGCTTCGAGCTTTTCGCGGGTACGCGCGAGCACCTGACGCTGCAACTCGAACTCCTCCTGAGTGACCAGTTCCAGCCGGGCGAACTGCTGCATCAACAACGCCTTCAGGTTCTTCTGAATGTCGGCCGCCGGACTGGAGGACAGCAGTGCTGCGATGCGTTGCTGTAAGTCTTCCAGGATGTGAGCTTTTTCCATCGGAGGTCGCCTTTGAGGTTTTGGGGCGTGCCCGACGCAGTGTAGACGCGCTTCCCCACCCGCGAGGGTGCCCTATCATGGTGCATTCGCGTCATGCCTCTGGACTCGCGTCCTGGGCGACGCTGCCTTCTCGGTGGGTGCACTAGATCGGTGCAAATCGGACGTGTCGGGCGCGCAGGTCCGGCACAAGGCAACGCGACTTCGCGCTAGCGCTTGCGCAGAAGCGGCGTCCCGTACTGGGCCCGCACGGTTTGGACTTCTTGCGCATGCCAGCGCCAGAGCAACAGCTAACTCGCGGTTTCACAAGGCTTTTCAAAGGAAGCCGGACGACGTCGCGGCCCGGTCGCGGATCCAACCCGGGCCGCGCTTGGCACATTAGTTGCGTTCGCGTCTTCTCCGGCTGACTGAGTCGCCCAAATCATCGAGTACCGGGGGGATCTTCATGGGGAAGTGCAACGACGCAAGCGGCAGGGCCGGTCACGACAGGATCATCGTCGCCGACCGTGATGTGGTTGTTTCGATTCAATCCTACACATGCACGCAGGGAGCGCTATGAAACTCATCACTGCGATTATCAAGCCGTTCAAGCTGGACGAGGTTCGCGAAGCGCTATCCGCGGTCGGTGTCCAGGGTGTCACGGTGACCGAGGTCAAGGGGTTCGGCCGGCAGAAAGGACACACCGAGCTGTATCGAGGTGCCGAATACGTCGTCGACTTCCTGCCGAAAGTGAAGGTCGAGGCCGCCGTCGGCGACGAAATCGTCGAACGTGCGATCGAGGCGATCGAAAGTTCGGCCCGCACCGGAAAGATCGGCGACGGGAAGGTATTCGTCTATGACCTCGAGCAGGTCGTGCGCATCCGGACCGGCGAGACCGGCAAGGAAGCGCTTTAAACCGATGAGGAGGGGAAACGCAATGAAGAAATGGATCGTAGCGGCCGCGTCGGTTATGGCGTTGGCCTTGAGCGCGGTTGCGCCAACGGTGTCGCTGGCGCAGGCGCCCGCGGCCGAGCAGAAGAAGGATGCGGCCCCAGCGGAGGCGGCCAAGCCCGCGGAAGCGGCACCAGCCGCCGCAGCCGCACCGGCGCCGACCCCGAACAAGGGCGATGTGGCGTGGATGCTGACGTCGACGGCCCTGGTGCTCTGCATGTCGGTGCCTGCGCTCGCCCTGTTCTACGGTGGCCTCGTTCGCACCAAGAACATGCTGTCGGTGCTGATGCAGGTGTTCGTCGTGTTTTCGCTGATCACGGTGCTGTGGGCGGTCTACGGCTACAGCCTGGCGTTCACCGAGGGCAGCGGCGCCTTGAGCCCGTTCTTCGGCGGACTGGATCGATTGTTCCTGGCCGGAACCTTCACGCCGGCCACGGGCGATTTCTCGATGGCGGCAACCTTCGACAAGGCCACGCCGCTGCCGGAACTGGTGTACGTGGCGTTCCAGGCGACCTTTGCGGCCATCACGTGCTGCCTGATCCTGGGGGCCACCGTGGAGCGCATCAAGTTTTCCGCGGTGCTGATCGCGATCACGATCTGGTTCACGCTCAGCTATCTGCCCGTCGCGCACATGGTGTGGTTCTGGGAAGGTCCGGACGCCTATACCGCGGCCAGCGTGGTCGACGCGGTCAATGCGAAGAACGGCTTGATCAACCAGTGGGGTGCACTGGACTATGCAGGCGGCACCGTCGTGCACATCAACTCCGGTGTGGCCGGACTGGTCGGCGCCATCCTGCTGGGCAAACGCATAGGTCTCGGCAAGGAGCCGATGCCCCCGCATAGCCTGACGATGACGATGATTGGCGCGTCGCTGTTGTGGTTCGGCTGGTTCGGCTTCAACGCCGGCTCGGCCCTGGAAGCCAACGGCATGGCCGCCCTGGCCTTCATGAACACGTTCCTTGCGACCGCCTGCGCGGTGCTCTCGTGGTCGTTTGCCGAGTGGATGATCAAGGGCAAGCCCTCGATGCTGGGAGCGGCGTCCGGTGCCGTGGCCGGACTGGTCGCGATCACGCCGGCCGCCGGTAACGTCGGCATCCCCGGTGCCTTCGTGATCGGACTTGCTGTCGGCCCGATCTGCCTGTGGGGCGTTACGGGCCTGAAGAAGTTGATCGGCCAGGACGATGCGCTGGATGTGTTCGGCGTGCACGCGGTCGGCGGAATCACCGGCGCGTTGCTGACGGGCATCTTCAACGCACCGAGCCTGGGCGGACCGGGCGTCACCAACTGGGTGACGATGAAGCCCACCGAATATCCGGGCATCCTGGAGCAGTTCATCATCCAGGCCAAGGCTGTGGGTCTGGTGTTCGTGTGGACCGCCGTCGTTGCGTTCATCGCTTTCAAGGTCGCCGACCTGATCGTCGGCCTGCGCGTGGCCGAAGAAGAGGAACGCGAGGGACTGGACACAACCTACCACGGCGAAACCGCCTACAACATGTGACCGGCTGAGCGCGAGGGCGGCGCAACCGACGGCGCCGTCCTCTTCTTCCAGGGCCCCGCTTGGGGCCCGATTTTTTTCGCCGCACTCGGACGGTGTGCCTCTGCACTAACAGAGTGCGGCTCGGGTAATCCGACCAGGCGACGCAGGGTAAGAAGGAGGCGGCAGGCGTCGTTTTGGCGCACCAGACAGCGCTCACAGTCACGCGAAGGCGGTGCCGACCTTAAATGGCATGGCACTTGCTTGAAGAGACGGAGCAGTTTCAATGATCGAAGACCAAAAGGGGGGAACCTTTCGATGAAAAGAACCATTACTTTTGCCGCGGCGCTGACGATGGCGTGGCTGGATCTGGGCAGCGCGCCCGCATGGGCACAGGCGACGCCGGCACCAGCACCTGCCCCGGCTGCCGCGCCGGCGCCAGCCCCGGAGACCTCGCCGGTGTCGGTGCCGGCGATGAGCGCAACGCTCGCGGGCAACGTGAAGCCGATGAAGTTCGATGCCGGACCGGTGACCAATATCTACATCACGGGCGTGCTGAGCGGCATGGCGCAGTACGAGAGCAACTATGTGGGCAGCGGGATCTTCTCGGATGAGCACCGATGGATGTCCGATCTGACCAATGGCCAGGTGTTCGTGCAAAAGGTCGACGGGCCGATACAGTTCTTCGCACAGGGTGGCGCCTACTCGATACCCGACCTGGGGGTTCCGTACTTGCGGGCGGGCAACACCACCGGGGCTCTATATGGCGGTCTTCCACAGTGGTTCGTCAAGTACGCGCCGAACGATTCGATGTCCGTCATGGCCGGAAATCTTCCGACCTTGATCGGCGCGGAATACACGTTCACCTTCGAAAACCTGAACGTGGAACGCGGGCTGCTGTGGAACCAGGAAAACGCGGTCAATCGCGGCGTCCAGGCGAACTACACCAAAGGCCCGCTGGCCCTTTCCGTCTCCTGGAACGACGGCTTCTTCTCGAACCGGTACAGCGGGCTGTGGGGCTCGGCGACCTACACGATCGACAGCTCGAACACGCTCGCGTTCGTGGCCGGCGGCAACGTTAATACGCAGACGGTGGCGAGCTATGTCACGCCGCCGCTGCAGAACAACGAAACGATCTACAACGTGATCTATACGCACACGTCGGGTCCGTGGACGATCATTCCTTTCCTGCAGTACACGAACGTGCCCAAGGACGCCGTCAACAAGGTCACGGGCGGAGCGCTGAACAAGAGCCTGGACACGTTCGGTGGCGCGCTGTACGGCATCTATGCGATGGACGGCGGATACAGCGTCGCCGGTCGTGTCGAATACATCTCCACCAACGGAGACAAGTCCGATCCGGCCTCGCTGATGTACGGCGGCGGCAGCAACGCGTGGTCGTTCACGATCACGCCGACGTATCAGAACAAGCTCTTCTTCGCTCGCGCCGAGCTCTCGTACGTGAAGATCGGCAGCGGAACGCCGGGCGCCATGCTGGGCACCACCTTTTCGAGCGACAGTCAGACCCGCGTGATGATCGAGACCGGCATCCTCTTCTGATCTCGAGCGCATGAACCAGTTGGTAGCTGAAGCGAAAGTTGTAAAGGCCGCGGGGGGTGCTCGAGGGGGGGCGCAGCCTCCCCCTCGAAGCTGATGCTCCTGCTTTTCAGTTTCGAAGCTGACGCTGCACGCAAGAGACAAACGGTATCGAAGCAGAGCTTCACCGCATGAGCGCGGGGCGGCGTACCCGACGACGCCGCCTGATTCCCTTCAGGGCCCCTTTTTGGGGCCCTTTTTTTGCCCTTATATGCTGCACTGCGGCATCGGGAGTCGATTCGATAGAATGGGCGCCCGCAGCCGAGGGTACTTGCCATGCAGCCGTTCAGCGTTCCTGCTCTGACCCACGCGGCCGGCCCGATCCTGGAGTTCGAGCGGCGCATCCTGGACTCGATGACCGACATCGAGCATTGGTTCCGCCAGAACTGGCAAGAACACACGCCGCCGTTCTACGGCTCGGTCGATCTGCGCAACTCCGGCTTCAAGCTGGCGCCAGTCGACATGAACCTGTTTCCGGGGGGGTTCAACAACCTGTCCGAGGATGCGCTGCCATGCGCCGTTCAGGCTGCCCAGGTCGCGATCGAGCGCAACTGCCCGGATGCGCGCAAGCTCTTGTTGATTCCCGAGAGTCACACGCGCAACGTGTTCTACCTGCAGAACGTGGCGCGGCTGGTTCGCCTGCTGGCCTCGCCGGGACTGGAGGTGCGGGTGGGGAGCCTATCGCCCGAGGTGACCAAGCCAAGCTCGGTTTCGCTACCTGGCGGCGAACGGCTGACGATGGAGCCGGTCCGGCGCCGTGGGGACCGCATCGGGCTGGACGATTTCGATCCGTGCATCGTGCTGCTGAACAATGACCTGTCGGGCGGCATTCCGCCCGAGCTGGTAGACATCGATCCGGGGCAAACGCTGCTGCCGCCGCTGCATGCGGGCTGGGCGGTGCGTCGCAAGTCGAACTACTTTCGCTGTTACGACGAGGTTGCTGAGCAGTTCGCGCGGTTGATCGGCGTGGACCCGTGGACCATCAACCCGCTGTTCACGCGCTGCGGAAAGATCGACTTTCGAGAGAAGCTGGGCGAGGAATGCCTGGCCTTCAACGTGGAACGCCTGCTTTCGGAAATCCGCGAGCGCTATCGCGAACGCGATATCCGCGAAAAACCGTTCGTGATCGTGAAGGCCGACGCTGGCACCTACGGGATGGGGATCATGACGGTGCGCGACGTGTCCGAAGTGACGGGGCTGAACCGCAAGCAGCGCAACAAGATGGCCGTGGTCAAGGAGGGCCTGGAAGTCAGCGAAGTGATCATCCAGGAGGGCGTGCACACGATCGAAACGATCGATCAGGCCGTGGCAGAGCCGGTCGTGTACATGATCGATCGGTACGTGGTCGGTGGCTTCTACCGGGTCCATCGGCAACGTGGGATCGACGAGAACCTGAACGCGCCGGGCATGGAGTTCGTTCCGTTGGCATTTTCCAACCCCTGCAATCTGCCGATCGTGAGGGCTGAGCCGGGCGCGAGCGTGCAGAACCGCTTCTATTGCTACGGCGTGATGGGGCGTTTGGCGCTGCTGGCTGCTTCGCTCGAGCTCGAGCGCACCGCCAATTCCCGCACCCCGACCCTGCTGCCGGAGGCCGAGGGGCTCCCCTCTCCCCTCGCCCGCGAAGTCGGGGAGGCGTCGGGGGTAAGGCTGGGAGCGGCGTCGTAATGCGTCGGTTGCCCGCATGACATCCGAGGTATCGGCCCTGTTCGTGGTCGACCCGTTGGACGAGCTGAAGGAGTCCAAGGATTCGAGCATCGCGATGATGCGCGAGATGGCGCGGCGCGGCCACCAAGTCTGGACCTGCGAGATCGGCGGCCTCGCGTGGCGCGACGGCGTGGTGCAGGCTCTGGGAACCCGTCTGGATATCCTGCAGCACGGCGAGCAATGGTTCGGGCGCCTCGAAACGGCGCATCGTCCGCTCGAGAGCTTCGACGTCGTATTGATGCGCAAGGATCCCCCGTTCGACATGGAGTACCTGGTTGCGACGTACCTGCTGGAGGCAGCGGTACGGCGGGGCGCACGCGTGTTCAACGACCCGCGCGCTCTGCGTGATCACAACGAGAAATTCGCCATCTCCGAATTCGCCCATTACGCGCCGCCGACGCTGGTGACGCGCGATCCGAACGCCATCCGCGAGTTTCACGGCGAGCATCGGGACATCATCGTCAAGCCTCTGGACGGCATGGGCGGCCGCGGCGTGTTCCGCTTGGCGCCCGACGATCCGAACCTGGGGGTAATCCTTGAGACAGTCACTCAGGGTGGCTGCAAGACGGTGATGGCGCAACGGTTCGTCCCCGAGATCGCGGCCGGGGACAAACGGATCCTGTTGGTAGCGGGTCGGCCGGTTCCGTATGCGCTCGCGCGTACGCCGCGGCCCGGCGAATCGCGCGGCAATCTGGCCGCCGGCGGAATTCCGCATGCCCAACCGCTGTCGGAGCGCGACCGGGCGATCGCAGCCGCGCTCGGCCCGGCGCTCGCCGATCGCGGGCTGCTGCTGGTCGGGCTGGACGTGATTGGCGACTACCTGACCGAGATCAATGTCACCAGCCCGACCTGCTTTATCGAGATCAGGCACGAGACGGGGTTTAACGTTGCCGTGATGTTTGTCGAGGCGCTGGAGCGACAGATCCTCCAGTGAGTCCGCGGTGCCCGCCATCGTTGTGATCGCGCATCAGCCGCTCGCGTCGGCGCTCGAGGGGTCGGCCCGGCACGTGTTCAGTCGCGATCCGCGCTGCGCGCAGTACCGGCTACATGCTCTGGACGTCGAGCCCGATGCGGACCTGGCCCTGCTTGAGCAGCGCGTGCGCAGCCTGCTGGCCGAGGCCGACGATGGGCGCGGCGTGCTGGTACTGACGGACTGTCTGGGGGCGACGCCAGCCAATGTTGCAGCGCGGGTGGCTGAACCCGGCAAGGTCGAAGTGGTTGCTGGTGTCAACCTGCCGATGCTGCTTCGCGCCCTGTGCTACTGCGATACCTCGCTGGAGGCGCTGGTCGAGAAAGCGGTGGCTGGTGGCACCCGAGGCATCGCGCCGATCGGGCCGACTCCGTTGCCGGACCGACAAACGGCTGTCAGTGACAATGACCTCGCGCGACTTCAAGATCAGCAATAGACTTGGGCTGCACGCCCGGCCCTCGGCCCAATTGACGCAGGTAGCGTCGCGGTTCCAGAGCGAGGTGACGATCTCCCGCGACGGACGCCGCGTCAACGCGAAGTCGATCATGGGAGTGATGATGCTGGCGGCCGGGCCGGGAACGACCGTGTCGGTCGAAGCGCAGGGCCCGGACGAGGAGTCGGCGGTGGCGGCGATCGGGGCGCTGATCGAATCGCGTTTCGGTGAGTCAGGTTGAGAATCAGGACCCCATGGGTGAAACGCGCGTGACCAATGCAGAACTGCGCGGAATCGGCGTCGCGCGCGGCATCGCGATCGGGCGCGCGCACCTGCTGGCTCCGAGCGAGCTGGAGATCAAGCAGTACCACGTGCAGCGCGCTGACGTGCTGCATGAAGTCGCGCGCCTGAACAACGCGTTTTCGCTGGTGCGCTCCGAACTGGAGGAGCTGCGCAGCGCTGTCTCGGCCGACGCACCAGGCGAGGTTAAGGCGTTCCTGGACCTGCATCGGATGATCCTGGACGATTCGCTGCTGTGCGATGCACCGCGCGATCTGGTGCGCAGCCGATTGATCAACGCCGAATGGGCGCTGATGATCCAACTCGAAGAACTGTGCCGGCAGTTCGACGCGATCGACGACGAATACTTCAGCAGCCGTTCGCAGGACGTTCGCCAGGTGGTCGAGCGGGTGCTGCGGCGCCTGGCCGGCGGCCGTCCGGCGGCCGCCACACTGCCGCGCCGCCTCGAGGAAGGCGAGCGCCTGGTCCTCGTATCGCACGACTTGGCGCCGGCCGACGTGCTCCACCTGAAGGAACGGGCCGGCGTGAATCTGGCTGGCTTCGTAACGGAGGCGGGTGGCCCGACATCGCACACGGCGATCCTGGCACGCAGTCTCGGCTTGCCCGCGCTGCTTGGGGTGACCGAGGCACGCCAGTCGATCGTCGAGGGCGACCTGGTCGTGCTGGATTCGGACGGCGGCCGTCTGATCGTCAACCCGGACGACGCGCTTCTGGAAACGTACCGGCAGCGGATCCACGAGCAAAGCCTTCGCCGCGTCGAGCTGCGCAAGCTCAAAGGGCGTATCGCGCGTACCGGCGACGGTATCGCCGTTCAGCTGCTCGCCAATATCGAGATGCCGGAGGACGCGCGCGACGCGCTGGAAGCCGGCGCGGACGGCATTGGCCTGTTCCGCTCCGAGTTTCTGTTCATGAATCGCGACCAGCTGCCGTCCGAGGACGAGCAGTTCGAGGCGTACGCGCGCGTGGCCCGGTCGATGAAGGGCAAGCCGGTGGTGATCCGGACGCTGGACATCGGCGCCGACAAAGTACTGACATCCCCGGCGCGCCACAGCCTGGGCATGTTGCCGGGCGACGGCGTCGCGGAGCCGAATCCGGCGCTCGGCCTGCGCGCGATTCGCTATTGCCTGGCTTTTCCGGAGCTGTTCCTGACCCAGTTGCGCGCGATCCTGCGAGCCTCCAGCCTCGGTACGGTGCGGGTCCTGGTGCCGATGCTGGCGCATGTCCACGAGATCGAGGAAGCGATGGCGTTCGTGACGCGCGCCAAGGAGCAACTGAAGGACAGGCGACAGAAATTCGACGCCCGCATCGCAGTCGGGGGCATGATCGAGGTGCCGGCCGCGGCGCTGACGCTGCCGGCGTTCGTGTCGCGACTGAAGTTTCTGTCGCTCGGCACCAACGACTTGATCCAATACACGCTGGCGATCGACCGCAACGATTCGGCGGTGGCGCATCTGTACGATCACCTGCACCCGGCTGTGCTGCATCTGATCCACCGGACGATCCGCACCGGTGACAGGGCGCGCGTCCCGGTGTCGGTGTGCGGCGAAATGGCCGGGGACGTCGTGCTGACCGAATTGCTGCTCGGCATGGGCTTGCGCCAGTTCTCGATGAATCCGTCCCAGCTGCTCACGATCAAGCAGCGCCTGTACGAGCTATCGACGCGAACGGCCGCCCGCCTGGCGGCGCGGGTGCTGCGCTCGCATGATCCAATCGAAATCCGGCGCGCGAGCGAAAGCGGCAGCGCCAACGGGCGGGCCGCGTCGCGGCCGCCGCTTCCGGCGGCGCCCGCGCTGGTTCAGTTGAGCCCCTGAGCCGTGCAATCCGGCTCGGTCGGCTTCGTCACCCCCCAGACGATGCGGTTCGAGGAGCCGCTCGAGTTGGCGAGCGGGGCGCGCATTGCGGACTATGAGCTGCGCTACGAGACGTATGGCTCGCTGAACGCGGCGCGCGACAACGCGGTGCTGATCTGCCACGCGTTGAACGCATCGCACCACGTCGCCGGCCGTTACGCCGATCGGCCCGAGCAGGCCGGCTGGTGGGACAACATGGTCGGGCCAGGGCGCCCCGTGGACACCAGGCGCTTTTTCGTGATCGGCGTGAACAATTTGGGTTCGTGCTTCGGCTCTACCGGTCCCATGTCGACCAATCCGGCCACCGGCTGTCCCTACGGGGCGTCGTTCCCGGTGGTGACGGTGGAAGACTGGGTCGACGCACAGGCGAGACTGGCCGACCGCCTCGGCATCCGGCGCTTTGCCGCCGTGATAGGCGGTTCGCTGGGCGCGATGCAGGCGCTGTCGTGGACCATCCAGTATCCGGAGCGGATCGGCCACTGCGTGGCGATCGCGATCACGCCGCGCCTGTCGGCGCAGAACATCGCGTTCAACGACGTCGCTCGCGCCGCGATCCGGAGCGACCCGGACTTCCACGGAGGCGATTACTACTCCCAAGGGGTCGTGCCGAAGGCCGGGCTGCGCGTGGCCCGGATGATCGGACACATCACGTACCTGTCCGACGACGTGATGGCCGAGAAATTCGGGCGCAGCCTGCACACGCCCGATTACGCATTCGGCTACGGAGTTGAATTCGAGGTCGAGTCCTACCTGCGCTACCAGGGCGACAAGTTCTCCGAGTATTTCGACGCCAACACCTATCTGCTGATCACGCGCGCGCTCGACTACTTCGATCCAGCCCGTGCCTACGGCGGCGACCTGGTGCAGGCGCTGGCGCCGGCACGGGCACGCTTTCTGCTGGTGTCGTTCACGACCGATTGGCGCTTCGCCCCGGCGCGCACGCGCGAGATCGTCGAGGCGCTGGTCGTGAATGGCCGCCAGGTCGCTTATGCCGAGATCGACGCGCCGCATGGGCACGACGCGTTCCTGTTGGACGATCCGCGCTACCACCGCCTGGTGGCGGCCTATTTCGACAACATCGCGCAGGATCTGGCGAGATGACCGCCGTCGCGCACAGCGCTCCCCTGACCGCGTCTGCGGCGCCGGCCCCGCCGATGCCGACGCTGCGCGATGATTTGCGCCAGATCGCCGCTTGGATCGCCGACGGGGCGCACGTGCTGGACCTGGGCTGCGGCGACGGTGCACTGATGGCCTACCTGCGCGAGTCGCGGGCGGCCCGCGCGTATGGCGTCGAGATCGCCGACGACTCGATCCTGCAGTGCGTGCGCAGGGGCCTGTCGGTGATCCAGGCCGACCTGGAGTCCGGACTGCGAATGTTCCCCGACCGGATGTTCGACACCGTCGTGCTGTCGCAGACGTTGCAGGCGATGCACAAGACGGAGGCCGTGCTGCGCGAGATGGCGCGGGTCGGCCGGCAAGGCATCGTCAGCTTTCCGAATTTCGGCCACTGGCGGCACCTCCTGTCGCTGTTCGGGGGCCGGATGCCGGTCTCGCCGCAGATGCCCTACCAGTGGTATGACACACCTAACGTGCATCTGTGCACGCCCAAGGATTTCGAGATCCTGGCGGGTCGGCTCGGGCTTGTGATTACCGGACGCGCGCTGCTGGCGAATGGCACTCCAGTGAGCGTGCTGCCCAACCTGCGGTCCAAACTCGCGGTTTATCGCTTCGAGCCCAAATGAGCAGCTCAGGCCGGGTCGGCCGGCGACTCACCGATGCGGGCCACGAGCAGGGCGAGCGCCACAACCGGCACACCCAGCAGTGCGGCACCGACGAAGAAGCGCGGATAGCCGATCGCGTTCACCAGCAGGCCCGAGCCACCCGCCAGCAGTTTGGGCGCCAGCACCATCAGCGAGCTGAGCAGCGCGTACTGAGTTGCCGTGAAGCGCTTGCTGGTCAGCCCGGATAGATACGCGATAAAGGTGGTGCCCGCCACCCCGCCGGAGAAATTGTCGGCCGTTATCGCCGCCACCAGCATCGGCAGGTCATGACCGCGGGTCGCGAGCCACGCGAACAGCAGCATCGACGCAGAAGAGGCCGCGACCGCTGCAGGCAGAATTCGCCGCACTCCAAAGCGAGCCACGAGCGAGCCTCCGGCCAAGGCACCGGGCACGGTCATTGCCACCCCGC
>JACXTT010011285.1_pt1 | contig 11964 bp, 12 predicted proteins | sample 9270951 | NCBI WGS metagenome assembly JACXTT01 (sample SAMN15532306, study PRJNA645909) | rock metagenome | isolation source: weathered quartz diorite | place: Puerto Rico | collected 2017-06-21 | reverse complement strand
GGGGGGCGCCCCCGGGGGGGGGGGGGCGCGGGGGGAGAAGCGGGAACCCGGGGGCATCCGGGCGATGGGCGCGGAGGCGAGTCCAGAAAGACAACCAAACCGGGGCCGAGTGGACTGAGGTGCAGAAGCGCGCCGATGAGGCCGGCGAAAAATTTCTTCAAAAAATCGCGTCTGGAGTCGGGTGAGGCGCTAAGTTCGGCACGGTTCATATTGAATAGGATGGCACAAGATGAGGAATTGTTCCGACAAATGCAAAGCCGGAAAAGGTCGCCGCGCATTGAAGAAACAAGAGATTTATTCGTGATTTCCCTCCTCGATGTTTTAGACTCAGAGGCATGACGACATGGCTGCTCGCGCTGGTGTTGCTTGCGTCCCTGGCCGCTCTGGGTTACCGGCAGGGAGCAATTCGAGTGGGGATCTCGTTTGTCGGTATCCTCATGGCTGCGCTGCTCGCTCCCGGACTAGGGCGTCTGCTTAGACCGTTGCTGATGGCGGTGGGCCTGAAGAATCCTGTTTTGGCCTGGACCCTGGGTCCGTTGATGGTTTTCATCATCGTTTCGGCCCTGTTCAAGGTCGGGGCAATGGCGCTCCATCAGAAGGTGGACGTTTTTTATAAGTACCGCGCAGGAGATCTGAGGCTGGCGCTTTGGGAACGGTTGAACAGCCGCTTGGGCTTGTGCCTGGGTCTGCTCAACGGCACGGCTTACCTGGTGTTGATTTCGTTTATTATTTATTGCTTCAGCTACTGGACGGTGCAGATCGCAACTTCGGATGAGGATCCGCAGCTTGTTCGAATGCTGAATCGCCTCGGACAGGACCTGCAAAGCTCGAGATTCTTATCTGTGGCACGCGCGATCGACGGCTTGCCTGAATCCTTTTATGACGCTGCGGACACAGCGGGGATCATTTATAATAATCCGTTGGCCGAGGCGCGGTTGGTCCGCTACCCGGGACTGCTTGCGCTGGGCGAACGTCCGGAATTCCAGGACCTGGGGAACGATCAAGAGTTTTCTAAAATGCGGTTGAGTCGCCGACCCATCCGGGAGGTGCTGGATTATCCCAAAGTGCAAGCCATCGTGAACAATTCGGAGCTCCTGAAAGTGATCTGGACAACCATGGCGCCGGAGCTGAAGGACTTGCAGACCTTCCTGGCAACACTGCAGTCCCCCAAATATGACTCGGAACGAATCCTCGGCCGCTGGAACCTGGATGTGAACTCAGCCTTACGCGTCTATCTGCAAGCCAAGCCAAACCTGCCGTCCGCCGAACGGCAAAAGGTTAAGAATTGGATGGCGACCCAATTTGCCAAAACAGTCCTCATCGCCATGCCTGGCGGCGAGGCTGTGTTCAAGAACCGCCCGCGATTCGCTCCTGGTGCTCCGCCGTCAGTGGCCGCGCCGGTGGAGCAGGGTCGGTGGCAGCGGGCGGACTCAAAATATCAGGTTACCTTTGCCACCGGCGGGCGCGAGGAAGCAATGACAGGGAGTGTCGAAGGCGACCGGCTCAAATTGACGAGCGACGGACAGGACCTGAGCTTCAGCCGGGAGGAATAGCCAAAGGCTATCGCAAATGTCGAATGTTCTCGACTGACGAGGCCGCTCATCCGTCGGTGCGCAGAAAGCGAACGCGAACCTGCCACGCCTGGCATCAGTTGCCTGTAAGGATGAACCTGACTTGCTGACCATCGAGAGAGTTCGGCGAGGGGTTGCCGAACCCGTTGGTGCCAAAGGAATCGGGCAAAGCCGCCGACCCGAGAGTGTAGGTATGCGACGTGTGCGCGGTTGGTGAGGCGAGCATGGCCTCGGATGAAGAGGAAAGGAATTGGTCAGGAACACCTTCCGGTTTTCCTGAGTACACAAAGCCCGCGAGAAGCAGCGAGCAGGCAGCGACGCCGAGGGCGCCGGCTAGAGCCGGCCTGGATTCGAGCGTTGCCCAGAGCCGCTGCACCCAGGGCGTTTCCCAAAACCAACGCAACAGTGGACTGACGTCGTGCGCCTGCTCGCCGGCCTGGAGGCGCGCGATGACCTGGCGCGAAAAGTTGTGGAAATAGCTTGGCGGCGGCTGCTCATGGCGTTTGAGAGCAAGCAGACGGCGCAGTTGGTCGAAGTGTTCAGAATCGGGGTACATACTCATTTCAAATAATCCGACAAGTACGCTTGCATTTGCTGACGGGCATAAAAAAGCCGGGACCGCACCGTCCCGATATTGCAGTCCATAATTCTTGCGATTTCCTCATGCGACAAACCCTGCACATCATGCAATGTGACTACTAATCTATGGGGTTCTGACAACCGCTGGAGAGCGGTGTTCAATTTTTCCTGCAGCTCAGCCAGGCCGGCTTCCCGTCTCGGGGTCTTGTCGGAAATCAGCGAAACCAGGTCGGGATCGTGCTCGGCGTTGAGATCGAGATCGTCCAGACTCATCTGTCTCTTGTTCTTGCGCTGTTTGAGGAAGTTGATGGTTTTGTTGACGGCGATGCGGTAAAGCCAGGTGTAAAAGCTGGAACCGCCCTTAAACGATTTGAGAGCGTGAAAGCCTTTGATGAACGCTTCCTGGGCGAGGTCATTCGCATCCTCATGATTGGCCGTCATGTGATAGATTGTGGCATAGATGCGTTCCTGATAACGGCGGACCAGTTCGTCGTAGGCAGTGAGGTCACCGCGGCGAGCGCGCCGAACCAACTCGGCTTCCTCGAGCGGCTCGGGAGCGGGAGTTGGCAAGATCTCACCCGATGGCTTGGGAGCCTTGCGAATCAATGGTTCAGCCATAACCATAGGCAGCACTCAAGCACAAACCCCGAGCGCCTCCGTTTGGCGAGCCAGGTATTCGGTTAATCCAAACAAACCAGCCGCGCCCTCGGACGCCGGCAAGCCGCGCAGCCAGCGGCGACCATGTTCGAGATACTGGTGGATGGTTTGCAGTGAAGCATTGAGCGTCTCGTACTGCGCGAGCAATTTCCGGAGTCGCTGGATGGAGCCGGGCTGCCAATCCTGGACCAAATCCTGGATTCGCACGCGGTCGGGTTCGTCTGCGCGTTCCCAGAGCAGCAACACCGGCAATGTCAGTTTGCCCTTGGCGAGGTCCGTGCCTAGCGACTTGCCGGCAGCGGCTTCGGAACCAAACAAATCCACGCAATCATCGAAAAGTTGATATGCGGTGCCGAAGGCCAGACCGAACCGCCGAAGCGTTTGACGCGTCTCGTCGGGAGTGCCGCTCAAACAGCCGCTGAGTTCGGACGACAGAGCGAAGAGCTCCGCCGTTTTCATCTCCAGCGCTTTGAAATATTGCTTTCGACTCAATTCGAAGTCGCGCCGATGCTGGAGCTGAAGGATTTCGCCCGCGCAGACCGTGTTCGTGGCCATGGCGACGGCGCGGCAAATTTCCGGGGTGGGAAAACTGGCGGCCAGCTTCAGCGCCTGGGCAAAAAGGCAATCACCGAACAAAACCGCGATTTCATTGCCCCAGTTCGCGGCCAAGGTCAGCCGGCGCCGCCGGATTTCGGCCTCATCCATGACGTCGTCGTGGACCAGCGTGGCCAAATGCACCATTTCGATGATCACCGCCACGGTGACATGCGAGTCGGTGAGATTTCCCAGGGCATTGGCGCTCAGAGCAACCAGGGCCGGCCGCAGGTGTTTGCCCTGGCCATTGAGGGCATAATCCGCATAAGGCACAATCGCCGGGTCGAAGGCATCCACCTGCTCGGCCAGCCGTTGATTGACGGCATGAAGAAACGGCTCAACCGGTTCGATGATATTTTTCCAGGAATCAGCCGGCTCGGCGGTGACGATGTCGCTGGCGGGCACCGCCACAACTTTGGAATCAGCCGCTAACATGCGCGAAGAAATCTACGGGCGGCCTCCCGTCAAGTCAAACTACTTCGATGATACGCGCCATCTCAGCGGTCGCTCGTGGAGGTCGCTGCCCGCTGACGCAGTTTGTCCAGGCCGACGGCGATGATGATGACGACGCCAATAATGATCTCCTGCATGTAAGTGGGCCAGCCCATCTGATTGGAGCCGTTGCGCAAGACGGCCATGATCAGCGCGCCAATGATCGAACCCAGGATGCTGCCGCTGCCGCCGCTCAGGCTGGCACCGCCGATCACTACCGCCGCGATGATGTCCAACTCCAGGCCGATCGCCACAGTTGGATCGCCTTGCGTCAGCCGCGAAAGCTGCATTAAGCCCGAGATGCCGACGCAAACCCCGGCGAGCGCGTAGATGACCACTTTCTGGAGTCGGACACGAATTCCGCTCAAGCGCGCCGCTTCTTCATTCGCGCCGATGGCGAAAATATAACGGCCAAACACTGTCTGGCGCATGATTATGCTCATGGCCAGGGCCAGGACCAGAGCGATCCAAACTCCCAACGGAAGCGGGAACAGATGTGCAGGCTCTCTCGGCTCCATGATATTGTTAATCGCCGTTTCAGGCGGATTGACCGTTTGACTGTCGGCCAGCCACTTGGCGGTTCCCCGCCCGATACCCATCATGCCGAGGGTGACAATGAACGGCATCATCCGCAGTCCGCCGATAGCCAGCCCGTTGAGCAGGCCGACGAACCCACCGACGGCGATCGTGAGCAAGGCCGCAGTGAAAACGGAACAGCCTTTGACCAATGCCGTCGCGCCGACAACGCTGGTGAGCGCCACAATCGAACCCATGCTCAAATCGATGCCTCCGCTGACAATGATGATAGTCATGCCCAACGCGCCGATGGCCACTATGACTGTCTGCGCAAATATGATCTTGAAATTCGCCCCTGTGAGAAAAACCGGCCGGACCGTCGGACTAAGGCAGAACAGGCCGATGACCAGAGCTAGACCTAAGAAGGGGCCGAGCAAGTTGAAGAGGCGCCGTGTCACTGAGGACTGGTTTGGCGAGGACATGCCATTGCCTCAACTGAGGCGAGTCGCGGGAGCGGTGTGGGCCCAACTAAGCCCCAAGCTCCAAGCTCCAGAGAAAAATCAAACATCAGATTCCAAAACACCAACCGCACATTCCCGGCGCGATAACTTGGAGCTTGGAACTTGATGTTTCTCTGGATCTTGGAGCTTGGTGCTTGGATCCTTCTTTCGCTCACTTCAAATACTTGTCAATGGGTGGATAAAGCAGCTCCTTCATCTGCGGTTGGTCCATGTTTTCCCGCGTAATCAGCGAAACACCCGTGTCAATTCGTTTCTCGACTTTCTCGCCGCGCAGGTGTTTCACCGCAGTGACCACTCCCAGGTAACCCATCAGCAGCGGGTTCTGCACCACCAGCGCCTGCACGTCACCGTTCTTGAGATCCAACACCGACTGCGAGCCCGAATCGAACCCGATCATCTTGACCTTTCCACCGGCGAGGCCGAGATCACGCAGGGCTTTGGTCATGGCAATGGTCGGCGGTTCGCACGGGCAAAAGACTCCCTGCACCTCGCGGCCGAATCGGTTGAGTACATTCTGCGAGGCCTGGTAAGCCAGCTCGCGCGTGGCGCCTGCGTGTTGGTCCGAGGAAATAATTTTAATCCCGGGATAATTGGCCTTCAGAGCGTCGAGGAAACCCGCCTCGCGCGCTTCGGTACTCGCCGAGCCGACGGCATACCTCAAGAGGATGACGTTTCCTTTGCCGTCCAGCCGCCGCCCCATTTCCTCACCCGCCAGCCTGCCTCCTTTGTAGTTGTCAGTCGCGACGAAACTGACGTAATCGTCCGACTTGAGGCCCGAGTCCATGATGACGACAGGGACCTTGGCCTCCATGGCGCGATGCACGGGCCGGACAAGGGCTTGGGAATCGAGCGGCGCCAGCACAATCGCGCTGACATGGCGAGTCGTAAAGTTTTCGACAACCTGGAGCTGTTGTTCGCGATCGTCTTCGCGCAGCGGTCCTTTCCAAATTATTTCCACTTTGCATCCCTGGCCGTTGAGCTCCTGTTGCGCCTTGACCGCGCCAGCGTTGATGGCTTTCCAGAATTCGTGCGTGGTGCCTTTGGGAATGACCGCGATGGTGTAAGAAGGCCCCGCCATGGCGCTGCACCCTGCCCAAATCCCAAGCAAGACAAAAAGTAGGTGAGCAAGTCTTCGCATAGGGAAATGCTAGGTGAGGAGAGACGCGGATTCAATGCTTTTGGATGAACGTGAGTGCGAGATTGAACTGACGAATGACGAAGGGCGAAAGAAATTTGAATTCCGAACCCCGAAAGCAGGCCCAAGAACCGCCGCAAAGAAATTTGCCGCTTGGAAAGCAGCAACTTTCGGCTAGATTTTGTGTTCAAGAGACAGCAGCTCGGGATTATGGCACAGTTTTCTTACAAAGCGCGCCGGCGCACTGGTGAGGTCGTCGAAGGCATGCTCGAGGTAGCCGACCGTTCGGCGGCATTAATCCAGATCGAGCGCCTGGGTTTGTTTCCGGTTGCGGTGGACGCGGCCAAAGGCGGCGCGGTGGCGGCCGGTGAGCGCGGTTCGAGTCGCAAAGGCGAATGGCAAGCGCTGCTGCCGCGGGCACTGCGGGCTGCCTTGACAAAAAAGCGAAAGCCCAAGCTTCAGGAGCTGGCCACGTTCACTCAGCAATTGGCCAACTTGCTGCATTCAGGCATGCCTTTGACGGTTGCCCTCAACAGCATGACTCATCTCGAGTCCAAAGGAATTGCGGCGGACGTCAGCAAGGAGTTGCGCCAGGATGTCATGGAGGGCCGCAGTCTTTCGGACGCGATGTCCAAGCAACCGCGCATTTTCTCGGACCTTTACGTGAATATGGTGCGGGCGGGTGAGTCCAGCGGCGCGCTGGTGGAGGTCTTGCGGCGCATGGCCGACCATTTCGAGCGCTTTGCCCAGGTGCAGGCCAAGTTCACCTCGGCCCTGATCTATCCGGCGTTTGTGGCGCTAGTGGGTGTGTGCATCGTCTTCTTTTTCATGACCTACATGTTGCCCAAATTTATGAGCATTTTTCAGGGCATGAACGTGCAGTTACCGGTGTTGACTCAAATCCTGGTGAACATCAGTCATTTGTTTTCAGGCTACTGGTGGTTGATGCTGGGGATAGTTCTGGGAGTCGTGATCGGCTTCAAACGATTCCAGGCCTCCGCCGACGGCCAGCGCAAGATCGATCATTGGAAGATGAACGCCCCCGTCTTCGGCAAAGTGATCAAACTGAATCTGTTCGGCCAGTTCGCGCGCACGCTTTCTACGCTGCTGGAAAACGGCGTGCCGGTGCTGACGGCGCTCAAGATTACCGAGCAAATCATCCCCAACAGCATCCTGAAGGAGGCCATCGCCAAAACGCGGGAAGAGGTCACCGACGGCAAAACCATCGCGCAGCCGCTGGCCCACAGCAAAGTTTTTCCGCAACTGATGGTTGACCTGGTGAAGATCGGCGAGGACACGGGAGACGTGCCGGGCGCGCTGAAAAACGTCGCCGACACTTACGAAAACGAGTTGGCTATCGCGTTGCGTGTGGTGACGAACATGATCGAGCCGGTGATGATCATGATTATGGCTGCCGGAGTGGGCTTTCTTCTGCTGAGCGTGCTGTCGGCCATGTTCGCGATAACCGCCAACATCGCGCGCTGATGCATGAGTCCAAAGTCTGAGAGAGTGGCGAGTGGCGAGTGGCGAGTGGCGAGGCGCAGATGTCGGGTGACTCGACACTCGACGCTCGACACTTGTCACGCGTCCGGTGCCTTCACTCTGCTGGAATTGATGATCGTCGTCGGCATCATGGGCATCGTCCTGAGTATGGGCGTGCCGATTGTTTATCGAATGCGACACGAGGCGCCGTTGCGCAAAGGAGTGAAGGACGTCATCGAGGTGTGCAGTTACGCGCGCGCGTTGGCAATCTTACAGGGCAAAGCCGTGTGCGTCGTTTTCCACCCCCGGGAATTGACATTTGCCGTCCAGGGCGGCGGCTCTCCTCGGCCGACTCGCGCAGGTGAGATGGACGAGGCGTCCTTTCAACCACCGCCTCCGCCCTCATCCAAATCGGGCACGTCGGGCAAGTTTTCTGAACCGGTATCGATCGAGATGCTCGACGTGGATCTGACCGAATACAAGGACGCCGAGGAGGTGAAAGTTTGGTTTTATCCCAACGGCGTATGCGATGAGTTGACTCTGATCTTGTTCGATCCCACTATGGAGCGCGATCCAAGACGGGCGATTTCCTGGGAAGTTACCACCGGCCTTGCCTCCGTCGAGACCGATCCGACCAAGCTTCTCACGAGCAGAAGATGAATGCACGTCAGAGCGTAGAGCGCTGGAGCGTGGAGCGTAAGGACCGTGGCGCACCCTTCGTGCTACTTCCCTGTAACGCTCGGACGCTCCGATGCTCCCACGCTTCACATTCACGTGCCTTTACCCTCATCGAAGTCATGATCGCGCTCGGCATCTTCTTCATGGCGGTGTTCACTATTTTGGCGCTGGTATCGAATATCCTGCGCAATGCCCGGGGCTTGCAGCGTCCGCAAGTCGATGCCGGCCTGGCGGCGGCTCTTTACGTCAACACCAACCGGTTTACCGTGGGCAACGTCTCGGGTGAACTGGGCGATTCGCTTGCGGATTTTTCGTACGAAATCGCTACCGATGAGTTTGCCACCAATGGTTTATTGCAGGCGGATGTTGTCCTGACTCGACGCAGTAGCCGACAGGCGCCGGATACGATCAGCATCCTCGTGTTCGATCCGAACTACCAATCCACCCCATTCAGCGGCCGGCGATGAAAGTTCAAAGTCCCAACGAGTGTCGAGTGTCGGGTGTCGAGTGTCGGGTGTCGGACGCCGAGCGCAATCACGTTTCGCGTTTCAGGTTTCACGCATCACGCATCACGTATCACGGAACACGGAACACGGAACACGCTTTCCCCTCGACCCTCGACCCTCGACCCTTCTCTCTCGCTTTCACCCTCATCGAAATCCTCATCGCCATCGGCATTCTCGGAATGGTGTTGGCGGCGATTTTTTCGAGTTGGACGGCGATCTTGCGGGCTTCGAAAGTAGGGTTGGATGCCGCCGCGGCCGTGCAACGCTCGCGGATTGTGATGCGGACGATTGAAGATTCGCTGCTGTGCGCGCAGTCGTTTGGACTCAACCAGCGCTACTATGGGTTCGTGGCCAAGAACGGGAGCGACGGCTCGTTGAGCTTCGTTGCGCGATTGCCGGAATCCTTTCCCCGGAGCCGCAAGTTTGGCGATCTTCGCTTGAGACGGGTCACGTTCTCCGTCGAACCTGGCCCAGAGTCCAGCCACCAATTGGTGCTGCGCCAGAACCCGTTGCTGATGGATTGGGACAAAGATGAAACCGAACATCCGCTGGTGCTGGCCAAATATGTCTCGGACTTTCAAATTGAGTTCTGGGATAACCGGGCGGGTGATTGGGTGGACGAATGGAAGCAGACCAATCAACTGCCGAAACTGGTAAAATTCTCGCTCAAGCTGGGCGATAACCCTCATGCATCACGGCAGGCGCTGCAGGAAATGGTCCGGATCGTCCAATTGCCGGCGACGGCGGTTGCGCCGGGATGGCAATTGCCGATGGGCGTTCCTGGCCGCCCGGTCCCCGGAACCGCGCCGCAGCCCGGAGTCAACCCGATCACAGGCCTTCCGGGTCAGGGCCAACCGCCCGGCTCGATTCCGACCCCTATCCCAATTCGACCCCGATGAAAACCGTGTCGAGTGTCGAGTGTCGAGTGTCGAGTGTCTCGGACGGAGATCCCGGCATCACATTTCACGTTTCACGTTTCACGCATCACGCATCACGCGCCAGGCTGAATGGTCAGCTCACTCGCCCCTCGCCCCTCGCCCCTCGCCTCTCGGAACGCGGCATCGCCCTGGTGATCGTGATGATCTCGATTTTCGTGCTCACCATGCTGGCGGCAGGGTTTGCTTTCTCGATGAAGATTGAGACCAAACTTGCCCAGCACGCCAACAACGAGACTGAGCTGCAATGGTTGGGCCGCTCCGGAGTGGAATACGCCCGTTGGGTGCTTTCTTTTCCGTCCCAGCCCCCTTTTCTTTATGATTCCGCCGATCAAGCCTGGGCGACTGGGCACGGCTTCGTCGGCCCCACCAACAACGCGATCGAAGTTCAGAATCCAGTCCAGCTCGGCCATGGCAGTTTCACCTGGAAAATGACCGACTTCGAGCGCAAGTGGAACATTAACATGGCCAACGAAATGATCCTCCAGCAGGCGCTCATTCTCATGGGAGTTGACCCTGGCGAGATGACTCCGATCATCGGCTCAGTTCTCAATTGGAGAGCCGCCGATGGCAACACGCACCACATGCAGGGCGCCGACAGTGAATTCTACCAATCTCTAGATCCACCGTATGAGGCCAAGAACGGGCCCATTGACGATCTTTCGGAGTTGCTGCTGATTCGCGGCGTCACTCCGGAGCTGTACTGGGGGACCATGTCAACGAACCATCCGCTGGCTGCATTCCAGGCGCGCGCAGGAGGATTTGGACAAATGCAGCAGCCGCTCCTTTACGATGTCGGTCTCGCGGACTTGTTCACGCCCATGTCCTCGGGCAAGCTCAACATCAACACAGCTTCCGCCGCGGCCCTGCAACTCATTCCGGGAGTCGATAGCCGCGCCGCGGAGGCCATCGTCGGCGCCCGCGGTGGAGAAGACGACGGCAGCGGGTTGATGGGCCCTTTCCGCGCGGCAGACCCAAACTACATGTTTACAAGAGTGCCCTTGCTGTCGCTGCCGCTCGCCCGCCAGATTTCACAATTTGTGGCCGTGCAGAGCCGCACTTTCGAAGTCGAAGTGACCGCGCGCGTTGGGGGTTCGGAACGCACCTTCTACGCCACCCTGGTCCGCAACAACCCCAAGGATATTCAGGTGCTCAATTTCTACTGGAAATGGTAAGGCCATGTGGGACTTCCGCGGGCTGCGTCCACGTTTTCGAGCTCTTATCCCTCACTGACCTGGGATCTCGTTGGGCACAGGTGCATGCAATACATCTTGTTGGAAGCCAACAAATTAAGTTGATTTTGAAGGCCCTCTTTGTTCTCAATGCATGAGAAATGCGTGTTTGCCCAGTACCCGTCGCCAAAAAAACGCAAAAAAACCTTGCGGGCGGCTAGTATTTGATTATCCTCACTCCGCGTTCTTTGGGAAAAAGAAATTAAAGCGGTAAAGAAATCTTCGATAACCGCCCTCGCAAGAGATAAGGTTCTCACGGTTCCGGCTGCCTGGAGACTGGCGGAAAAAAGTCTAGAAAGGCTTTGACAACCGGCGCAGTTTGTCTAACTTTAACTGCGGTTCAAACAAAGGTCTGAGAGGCCGAGTTGAGACGATTCAATCGGCGCTCGGATTTTTTGTCTCTCCAGTTCGGAGCAAGACGAGTTTTTTTGGGCGCGAAGGTATTAGTTTGATTGAGTCGCGCCTGGCCGCGGATAAGCGCGGCGAAATAACATTTTTTGTCCCCCGAAAGCGTTCGGGGGACGCTGCTCATTGAAAATTGAATTGTGCGATAAGTTAAGAGCCCCTTCAAAGACATCCGGTTAGTTGGATGTTTTTGGAGAGTTTTAAAGATTAAGAGACCATCCGGTTTTCACGAGCCGGATTTTGTCACGAATCAACTAACGTTTTTTAACGGAGAGTTTGATTCTGGCTCAGAACGAACGCTGGCGGCGTGGATAAGACATGCAAGTCGAGCGCTGATTACAGGGTAGCAATATTCTGTGGTCGGAGCGGCGCAAGGGTGCGTAACACGTGGGCAATCTGCCGTGAAGACCGGGACAACTTGCTGAAAGGCGAGCTAATACCGGATGTGAAAATCGGGAGGCATCTCCCGGTTCTCAAAGTTGGGGACCGCAAGGCCTGACGCTTCACGATGAGCCCGCGGCCTATCAGCTAGTTGGTGAGGTAACGGCCCACCAAGGCTAAGACGGGTAGCTGGTCTGAGAGGACGACCAGCCACACTGGAACTGAGACACGGTCCAGACACCTACGGGTGGCAGCAGTCGAGAATTTTTCACAATGGGCG
>JACXTT010011284.1_pt1 | contig 11964 bp, 10 predicted proteins | sample 9270951 | NCBI WGS metagenome assembly JACXTT01 (sample SAMN15532306, study PRJNA645909) | rock metagenome | isolation source: weathered quartz diorite | place: Puerto Rico | collected 2017-06-21 | reverse complement strand
AAATGCGTTCCGTGCCGAGTGGGCTCGCAAAAGATGGTGGATTTGCTGGCACGATGGTCGCAGGGATCTGTGCCGGAAGCGCAATATCGAGCGGACCTTGGGCTGCTCGACGAGCTTTCGCATGCGATGGCGCAAGCCTCGATTTGCGGCCTCGGGCAAATCGCGCCTGCGCCCATTCAATCGGTTCTGAAGCATTTCCGCGCGGAAGTAGATGCGCATGTGCTGCGGGGAGAATGTCCGAGCGGAATTTGCAAGAGCACGGCGGGAAGAGCCGGAGAAGCGAATCGAGTGGGGATAAGGCCGTGAAGAGTTTTTTGTCATGTGGCCGTTATTTCAGGCAAAGCAAGGAATCCGCTTTCACGGAAATCTTAAGGAAAAGCAGATTCCTCGGGCAAGAACCGCCCTCGGAATGACAAGCGGTGGGCTGATGGAGGGCTGAAGAGTTTTATGGCGACAGGCACAACACCGCCAGGAATGGTCGACATCACGATTGATGGGGCGGCGGTTCGCGTGCCTGCGGGAACGACCGTTTTCGATGCGGCGCGGATGAACGGTGTTTCGATTCCAACGCTTTGCCATTTGCAGAACGAAACCCCTGTGGGCGTTTGCCGTTTGTGCCTGGTGGATACGGGTGCGCGCGTGCTCTCCGCGGCTTGCGTACGGCCCGTGGAACCCGGACTGAAAGTGGTTACGAATTCTGAAAAAGTCTTGAGCGCGCGGAAGACGCTGCTCGAACTTTTGGTGGCGGATCATCCTTCGCCGTGTGCGCGGCAGAAAAATTCGGGCGACTGCGAACTGGAAACGCTGGCGCAAGCTGCTGGAATCAAAGAGCCGCGTTTTGCCAAGCGTACGGTTGCGCGCGGCACGGACGATTCTTCGCTTTCCATCGCAGTGGACCACGACGCGTGTATTTTGTGTGACCGCTGCATTCGTGGGTGCGACGAAGTCCGCACCAATTTTGTTTTGGGGCGAATGGGCAAAGGTTATTCGGCCGGCATTGCATTCGATTTGAACGCACCGATGGGAGATTCGACATGCGTTTCGTGCGGCGAGTGCATGGTTTCGTGCCCAACGGGAGCGCTGACGAACAAGGGCGTGACGGGAACGGCGATTGCGGAAGGTCCGGGAGCGGAAGGGTTCGAAGCAGAAGATTTGCTGAAGATTCCGGTGTTCAAGGGCGTTTCCGGAACATTCCTGGAGATGAATCGCGGCGCGATTGTGAGGCGCCGCTTCCGCAAAGGCGAACTGATTTGCAAGGAGGGTGAGTTCGGCTCGACAGCATTCTACATCCTTGAAGGAAAAGCACGCGTTTCGATCTCGACCCCGATCGCGCACGTGAGAACGGAAGGTGGAGCGAGGGGATTGTTCAAGCGCATCACGAGCACGCTGGTCGGACGTGAAGAGGATCAGCGCTCCGAAGAAGCACGAGACAAAACGATTCCGATTGATGCTTCCGTGGACCTGGCTTACGGAAATCCGGTTGCGGAACTCGGGCCGGGCGACCTCATGGGTGAAATGACGTGCATGAATTTTTATCCGCGGTCGGCGACGGTGCGGGCGGAATCAGATGTCGTTGCGTACGAGATGTTGCGGAACGTGCTCGACATCATGATGAAGAACAAGACGTTCAAGGCGCAGGTGGATGAAACTTACCGGCGGCGCGCGCTGGAGAATCATTTGCGCGGCGTGCCTATGTTCGCGGATTTGTCTCCGGATTTCATTGAACATTTGAAACAGACGGTCGAGTTGGAGAGATTCGCTCCTGGGCAGGTCATCGCGCGGCAGGGCGACGAAGCGGACAGTTTTTATCTCGTTCGAATTGGCTTCGTGAAGATTTCGGAAAACTATCCCGGCGGCGAACTCGTGCTAGCCTATCTTTCGCGTGGGGATTATTTCGGGGAAATCGGATTGTTGGGCGGAGGCGCGCGCACGGCGAATTGCATTGCGCTCGACCACGTCGAAGTAGTTCGCATTCCGGGCGAGGATTTCCGCCAGATGGTGGAACGATTCCCGACGGTGCGACGCGGGCTTGAGCTTGTCGCCGAAGAGCGGCGCTTCGCGAATCAACAGCGGCTGGAAATGATTCAAGGTGTGCCGATTGACCAATTTCTGTCGCAAGGATTGATGGAAGCACAGAGTTTGCTTGTGCTGGATTTGGAAAATTGTACGCGATGCGACGCATGCGTGAATGCGTGCGCCGACGCGCACGACGGTGTGACGCGGCTTGTGCGCGACGGATTGCGATTCGATCATTACCTTGTTGCGACGAGCTGCCGGCAGTGCCGCGATCCGTTGTGTATGGTCGGGTGTCCGGTTGGCTCGATTCGGCGGCGCAATTCGCTGGAAGTAATTATTGAGGATTGGTGTATCGGATGCGGACTTTGCGCGCGCAATTGTCCGTACGGAAACATCAATTTGCATCCGTTCGAAGTGATGGCGGAAGATCCAGAAAACCCCGGGCGGAAAAAAGCGACCATAAAACAAAAAGCGACATCTTGCGATTTGTGCACGCACTTGAAAGAGCCGAGCTGCGTTTATGCGTGTCCGCACGACGCGGCACATCGCGTTGAGCCGCGGCAGTTTTTCCAAGAAGTGATCAACCTCGGGTGGAAACTGAAATGAGAATGGATTCCACTCAGCGTTCTTGGCTTTTCATTTCCGCTGCCATTTTTGTTGTGGCGCCGGTGATTTACGTCCCGTACGCGCTTACCGCTGCGCGAGGCCCAACTGGCGGTAGCGCTGTTGGCCTCGCGTTTGGCATCGTGGGATTTGCGTTTATGATTTTCGCAGCGGCGCTTGGCGTGCGCAAACGAGTGCCAACCTGGCGGCTTGGACGTGCACAGGCGTGGATGCGCGGGCATTTGTGGCTGGGATTCCTCGCGCTGCCGCTGATTTTGTTCCACGGCGGATTTCATTTTGGCGGAACGCTGACACGGATTTTGATGTGGCTGCTGATTATTACAGTGGCGAGCGGTGTGTTTGGCGCGGCCCTGCAACATTATTTGCCGCGAATGATGACGAAAGATGTTCCGCTCGAAACGATTTATGACGAGATTGGGCACGTGCGTCGCCTATTGCGCGAAGAGGCGGACCACGTGATGGAGTCGCTCTGCGGGCCGATGGGGTTTACATACAAATCGGAGGAGGCGGGACAACGCGCGGGCGGGTTTACGGCGATGCGGGCACTCACTTCCACAACGGTTGCGTTGCGCACGTCGGCGGCTGTAAGCGCGGGAGCGAGCGTGGCGACGGCGGTTGCCGCCGCTCCGGAAATTATTTTGCTTAGCGAGGAGCAATCCGCGCCGCTATGCCGGTTCTATCTCGGCGACCTGCGTCCGTATCTCGAACATCCGAAACGCCGAATGGCGCTGAGCGATTCGGGGCGCGCGAGCAGTTTTTTTGCCTCTGTGCGCACACTCATGCCGTCCTCGGCGCACGCGACGATCGACGATCTTGAGGATATTTGCGAGGAGGCGCGGCAGCTTTCCTTGCAGGAGCGGATGCATCGATGGCTGCATGGATGGCTGCTCGTGCACATTCCGCTTTCGTTTGCGCTGATTTTACTAGGGGTAGTTCATGCGGTGATGGCGTTGCGATTTTAGGTTGGGGGGACAATTGGCCCGGTCGCGCACAACGAAAAAGCTGGCGCAGCGCATCGACCTGAACTATTTCAAGAGGCCGACGCCGCTGAAGCGCGCGAAACTTTGGCTGACGATTCTGTTGCCGGCGATTGCCCTTGTCTGGATTAGTTGGCATTTTGCAAAGCACGATTCGCGCGTGTATTCAAGCGGGCGGTTGGGCGCGGCGCATGCGGTGTTCGAAACGCAGTGTGCGGCGTGTCACGTTCAAACTGCAGGAAGCTTTTCAGCAAAAGCAGAAAATTCGGCATGCTTAGCGTGCCATGACGGGCCGATTCATCACGCTGAGCAAACGCGTACACCCAACTGCGCCGAATGTCATGTTGAGCACCGCGGAAAGATCAATCTATCCGCGGCAAGCAATCAATCCTGCGCGCAGTGCCATTCGGAGTTGAGACAAAACGGCGGAGTGGCTCGCTACGCTTCGAACATTCGCAGCCTGCAGGATGGGCACCCGGAATTTGTCACGTTGAAGGCAGGAGCCCGCGATCCGGAAACGATCAAGCTGAATCACATGCTGCATATGAAGCCGATCCGGCGTGCACCGAATCGTCCGAATGTTCAGCTTGCTTGCGGTGACTGCCATCGGCAGGCTGCGGCTTCAACGAGCGCAACTTGGCGCTATGGGGACGCGAAATACGCGAGCGCTTCTGTCTCATACACCGGCGCCGACAACTTCCGTGCAGCTGGGCCTTCCGGCCTCACGCCGCATAATCCTGCGACTGGACGGGAACTCATGGCTCCTGTGAGGTTCGCGACGGCTTGCGCGGCGTGCCATCTTCTTACGTTCGACAAACGGTTCGATGAAGGCGTGCCACATGACAAACCCGAGGTGGCCCACAAATTTCTTATAAGGAAATTTACGGACTACATTGCGGGGCATCCTTCGGAGTTACACGAAATGCAAGACCCTGCGCGCGATCTTACAGGCAAACCGTTGCCGCCACGGATGCGCACGCTGACGCCTTCGCGATGGGTCGAGGAAAAAGTTGCTGTGGCTGAAGAACTTCTGGCCCGCAAAACTTGCGCGCAGTGCCATCAGATGAATTTGCAAAATTTGCCGGACACAGGAATTGCGCGGTGGACTGCCAGCGAACGCGCGGCGACGACACAGCAAACGGTCGCGATCGGGAAAGCACCAATTCTCCCTTTGCAATTCCCTGCCGTCGCCCCGGCGAACACGACTCTGCAGTGGCTGCCTCATTCGAAGTTTAGTCATGAGGCGCACACGGGATTTGCTTGCGAGAGTTGCCATTCGAAGGCGCTCACAAGCACAGAATCGAGCGACATTCTTATTCCGGGAATTGCGACATGCCAGACGTGCCACGCACGCGGGCCGAACCACGCCGAGTCGCGTTGTTTCGAATGCCACACTTATCACGATTGGTCGAAGCGGAAAGAAGTGCAGCCGACGTTTACGCTTCCCGCGCTGCGCACGGGGATGTAGACTTTCGCGGAAGGAGTTCCTCATGTCCGCCGCACCGCAAAGCGCATTTCATCCCAAAACTTCCATCGCTCCGATGCTGAGCGTCCGCAAAGGAGCGAAAGCCGTCGAGTTTTATAAAGCTGCCTTCGGGGCAACGGAAGCGTTTCGGATGGACGCGCCCGATGGTTCCGTTGTTGCGCGGCTTTCCGTGGATGGTGCGGAATTTTGGGTGGCGGACGAATCTCCCGAGAACAAGAATTTCAGCCCAGAAACTCTAAATGGCGGAACTGTGCGAATGATTTTGGTCGTGGACGAGCCCGACGCCGCTTTTGCGCGGGCGGTTTCTGTGGGGGCAACCGTCGTCCACGAAATGAGCAACGAATACGGCTGGCGGCTCGGGCGCGTGATGGACCCGTTCGGCCATCACTGGGAAATCGGGAAGCCGCTTTCCGAAGGACTTTAGGAATTATTCGAAAGTGATTTGGACGATTTCGGCCTGAGAGCCTACGCGCAACGGCGGTCCCCAGGTTCCGGCGCCGCTCGACACGTAAAATTGCGTGTTGCCCAAGCGACTCAATCCATAGGTGAACTGTTTGTAGAGCTTCCGCGTGATCCAGGTAAACGGAAAAAACTGTCCCAGGTGCGTGTGGCCGGAGAGCTGCAAGCCGAACCCTGCTTCTTCGGTGATTGCTGGACGGTCTGGGGCATGCGTCAAGAGAATGCTCGCTCTTGCGGGATCGATTACGATTTTCGCAAGCACGGACCGGAAATGCTCTGCGTGCGTCGCGTGATTGTAGGGGACGCCGGCGACTTGCAAGCCTTCAATATCCACTTTTTCGTTTTCCAGGACGCGAATTCCCGCCGAACGGACCGCGTTCGTGAATTCGGAATCACCGCGGAACTGTTCGTGATTTCCGCTGACAAAATACGCCCCGAATTGGGCGCGCAGATATTTGAATGGCCACGTAACGTGCTTGGAATCTACTTGCGTTCCATCAAAGAGATCGCCGGCGAGGAAAACAATGTCGGGCCGGAGGCTCGAGATTTTGCGGACGATGCGGGAGGAAAATCCGTTGTGCCGCACGTGGCCGAGGTGAAGATCGCTCGCGAGGACTGCGGTTCGTCCTCGCCAGCGTTGCGGCAAATTTTCGAGTTTCACGGAAAGTTTTTTGACACGTACCCAATTTGCGTTGAGCACACCCCAAGAACTGAGCAGCGCGGCCGCACCGAAAGTTGCGATGACGATGGAGCGGCTCGGAATTGCAAAGGGGGTTGCAAGAACAAGTCCAAGAGCCAACCAGCTCAAGATTGAGGCGAGAAAGAGAAAATTCAGAGCGCCCAGCCAAATAGCCGCGGCACGATAAAATGCGCGCAGAACAGGATTGTTATAGCGGAAAGCCAGCAGGGTCGCGCCCAAAAAGCTGCAAGACAGAACCGCAAAGGAAATTGCCAGCCCGCGTTGCGAGCCCGTGTCCATCGGTCCCCAGAAAATGCGCCACGTTTCGTAAACGAACCAATGTGCCGCAAACATTACACCTTGAAAAACGGCCGCGATTCCGACGATTCCGGAGCGTTCACGTTCGTGCCGCTTTTCTTGCCTGCGGCTCGCTTCTGCGACCCGCTCTCCCGCGACCAAATTTGTTGTGGACATACTCTTTCCTATGCTCGATCCCGCCCTATGGGTTCACCGACTTCATCATTACTTCAGATGCCCGGCAGCCGAGAGCAGTTATAAGAATCTGCCGACTCTTTAAATCCCGGAAAATACATGTTGCCATTGCAACATCCATATGTTGCAATGGCAACATTGAGGTACCCATGCACCACCCACTCGGAGCCATCCTGCAGCGAAGGGCCGTCAAGGTTTTCGACCCCGTCACAATTTCGACGGAGGTTCGCGAAGAACTGCTGAACGCCGCGCGCTCGGCTCCGTCCAGCTTCAACATGCAGCCGTACAAGCTGATCTGGATCGAATCACCCGACCTCCGCAAAGAAGCAGCGCGCCTCTGCATGAGCCAATCGCCTGCTGAAACGGCGTCCGCGCTGGTGGTTGCCGTTGCGGATATCGGTTCCTGGCGGTCGACCGTGAGCAGTCACCTAGAATGGATGCGTGGCGTCGGCTTTAGCCCGGAGAAGATCTCCCAACAAGAGAAAAAGTCGGGATTTGCGAAATGGTTTTTCCTTCAGGGCTGGTTTGGGATTTTCGGAATTCTGAAATGGCTGATCCTTCGGGCTATCCACTGCAGGAAAGTCATTGGCTCGCTTCCCGTCGCGCGGCACGGTCTTTTCAAATGGGCCACAAAGAGCACGGCCCTCGCCTGCGAGAATCTGATGATTGCCGCCGAGGCTCTCGGTTTGAACACGTGTCCGATGGAAGGTTTCGACGGCCGGAGGCTTTCCAAATTCCTGAATCTTTCGCCGCGCTACTATGAAATCGTTATGGTCATCGCAATCGGGAAAAAATCCGCGCGCCATGAGGATCAGCCGCAGTGGCGCAGGCCACTTGAAGCTACGGTACAATTTCTATGAGCGCCAATCTTGTCGTCGACAAGAAGTTGATCCCGCAGGATATTTTGAAAGATTCAATCATCTTGAATCTCGCCTCCGCTTATTTCTCGATTGGCAAGCGGCTCGAACAGAAGACGGGATGTTCACAGACTCGCGGGTTCATTCTGTCCACGCTGCGCGGAGGAGTTTCCCTGAATCAAAATCAAATCGCGAAGATGCTGGGCTTCGACCGCACCGTGGTCCATCGAGCTGTAAAAACACTGATTCAGGAGGGATTACTTTCGGAACGAAAGGCGGAAAAAGGCCGGGCGCTGCTCGTTCAACTCACCGCCAAGGGAAACAAGTACCGCGAAGGGTTGATCAAGGAGCGGCGGACACTCGATGAGCTGCTGCGGCAGCATTTTAGTATGGATGACATTGCAACGCTTCTCCGGCTGCTCAAACGCCTTGCGGAACTCGAACTTTAAGGGCCTTTGGGCTGATCACAGTGTCCGCTTAGTTCTCCTGATACCATGTTCTGTTGCAGCAAGCCAGTTCTCTTCGCTGAGACAGAGTCACCGACACGATGGCCAGCCCTCCCATTTCAACCTCTTCCGCAGCCCAGCAACAAACGCCCGCGCATCCGCATCAGGCGCGCGCGATCTGGAAACTGCTGACGTACTTCGATCATTCGAAGATGATTCCGTCGCTCGCGTTGCGCAATACCGCGGGGGTCGTCATTCCGCTTGTCGTGGGATTCGCGCTGGGTATGCCGCGCGGTGGCCTGGCTATGGCCAGCGGCGCGTTGAACGTTTCTTACTCGGACGGCCACGATGCCTATCCACAGCGGGCACGGCGGATGCTTGCGTCCACAGTGTGGTGCGCGATTGCGATTTTTTTGGGAGCGATCACCGGTCATCGAAATATCGAGGCAGTTTTTGTGGCCACGGCATGGGCGTTCATCGCGGGAATGTTGGTGGCTGTGGGAACGACGGCTGCGGACGTGGGGGTCATTAGCCTGGTTTTGCTGGTCGTTTACGCGGCGCAACCGCTCACGTCACGGCAAGCAGCAGAAGCGGGCGCGCTGGCGCTCTGCGGCGGCTTGTTGCAAACAGCGCTTTCCATCGCGCTTTGGCCGGTGCGACGGTACGATCCGGAACGTCGCGCGCTCGGCAATCTTTTTTTTGAACTTGCAGGCGCCGCGGGGCAACCGACACAAGCAGCGAGTTCGCCCCCGGCCGGTACGGCAACGACGCAAGCGCAGGATGCCATCAACGCGCTGGGAGGCAATAATTCGGTCGAAAGCCTGCGCTTTCGCGCGTTGCTCAGCCAAGCAGAACGCATCCGGTTGAGTATCATGATGCTGGCGCGTTTGCGGTTGCGCATGCAGCGCGAAAATCCGAATCACGCGGGGATCGACGCTATTGGACGGTATTTGGAAAACGCGTCCGCGATTCTTCAAGCCATAGGCGAAGCGCTCTTCAACGATAAGCGTATCGGCCTCGAAGCGGATCGCGTGATTCTGGGAGTTGCGCTGACATACCAGATTCGCGCGCAACATGGGGTTGGCTCGCGCGCCGCGTTCCTTGAGGCCGTTTTGCAGGATGCGCAGTATCAAATGGATGCGCTCTCCGGCCAGATGCGAGCGGCGATCGATCTCGCTAATAACGCATCACCCGAAGGGGCCGCTGCGTTTCAGAAAAAAGAAAAACAGCAGCCGCTTTGGCTTCGGTTTGGCGGCAACATCGCCATGTTGCAGGCAAACCTGAATTTGCGCTCAGTGGTGTTTCGCCATGCCTTACGCTTGGCGTTCGCAGTGGCAGCTGGCAACGCGCTTGGCCGCGACTTCGACTGGCGGCGCTCCTATTGGATTCCCATGACGATCGTGTTGGTTTTGAAACCGGAATTTGCCGTGACGTTCAGCCGTGGAGTGCTGCGAATCACCGGCACGATTCTCGGCCTGCTCCTTGCCACCGCGCTTTTTCACTTTTTGCCGATTCACACGGCAACGGAGATCATTCTGATCGGAGTTTTCACATTCTTGGTGCGCTGGATGGGACCGGCGAACTACGGCGTGTTTGCGGTGATGATCAGCGCGCTTGTTGTGCTATTGCTGGCGATCAACGGAGTTTCGCCGAAAGAGGTCATTTTGGCGCGCGGGTTCAACACGGCGATCGGAGGAGTGCTGGCGCTCCTTGCATACCTAGTGTGGCCCACTTGGGAGCGTTCGCGTCTGGCGGAAAACATGGAATCGCTTTTGCGGGCGTATCGCGAATATTTCACCGCAGTCGCAAACTCCTATGTGGAAAAAGATACCGTGGATCGCTTGGCGATCGAACGTCCACGGCAAAACTCGCGCACGGCCCGCACCAACCTGGAAAGTTCTGTGGATCGTCTCGCTGCGGAGCCCGGGGTGACGCGCGATCAACTCAGCCGCGTCAATGCGGCACTAGCGAGTTCGCATCGCTTCGCGCACGCCATTATGGCGCTGGAAGCGGGTCTGCCTCTAACGGCCGCAGTGCCTGCGCGGAACGAATTCCGCATTTTTGTTGCAGATGTTGAAAAAACTCTTTCGCTTCTCGAAGAAATTCTTGCCGGAGGGAAAGTTCCGGAAAAAAAGTTTCCCGATTTGCGCGACGATCACACGCGCCTGGTCGCCGCGGGCGACCCAGAAAAGGAACGATATGCGCTGGTCAACGTCGAAGCCGACCGCATGACGAATTCGTTGAACACGCTACGCGAAGAAATTTTTGTCTGGACGAGGTCAACGCGCGGCCATTCCGTGACGGGAACTTCTTCCATCGTGGCAGGTGCCACGCAGGGAAAAACGTAAATTCAAACAGCCTAAATCCAAACTAAACTGCCTAGCTTTTTTCCTTCGCCATGCAAGGTGCTACCATTCCTTTCACACTCCACACTTCGCCAGCCAGGGAGGTCTGTCCTATGGTTGATTCCCGCCGAGCTTTTATTTCTTCGCTTGGAGCGGTTGGTTTGCTCGCGGCTCTGCAGCAGCAACCGCCGACTCCGATTCGCCCACGTGCTGAACCGCTGCCGGAGCATCCGGAGCCTGCCCAGAAATTGCCAACCGGTTCGCCGAGAAAACCACCGACTAATCCTGCTGCCCTAGTCGCGCATGAAAAAGAGTTGCGCGAAACGACGGACCATCTTTTGATCAAAGTGCAGGAATTTCGCGCCAAACTGGATGGTACGCACACGGCCGATGTGTTTTCGGTGGACATGTACAAGCAAACGGAAGATATCGAGAAGCTTGCGAAACAATTAAGAAACCGCGCGCGGCCTTGAACTGAGGAAACAAAAAAAGGCGTTCACCGAGGCGAACGCCTTTTGCTTAGTGGAACCTGAACGCGGAATTACGCATCCTGCGCGACGGCACGTGCCTGATCCTGAACGGCAGGCGGTTCCACGGGAGCCGGCTCCACCGATTCCTCAATGAGCAGTTGATCGGTGCGTGATTTGCCCCATTCGCGGAGCATCATGCCCTGAGAAGCAAAGAAGCGCCGGATTTTCGCGGAATCCCAACGCAGGACTTCTTCCATCACCGGAACAAGCACGCTCATGGCGTTGTCGCTGAGCACTGTGCGCTTTGCGACGCGTGTGATGAACTCCGCTTCGCTGACCGCGATAGTGAGACCGTCGTAAGAATTCACGTGCATCATCACGGGCAAGTCCGAACTGCCGTCGCCCATGTAAATGATGTGGTCGTGGCTGATGCCAAGCTTGGCGCGGATCTCTTCGAGCACGGTGATCTTGCCCCAGCCCGCGGACGCGCGAACGATGGCTTTTACTTCGCCGTTCGACGGCTCGTAGTAGAAACGCGTGCCGAAAATATTTTCCGACGGAACGATTCCTTCGAGCGCCGATTGAATAATTTCCTGAGGCGCCGCGGAAATCACGTAGAAGGAAACGTTGTAACCTTCCGCTAGATTTTCCAGCGCCTTTGCAAATTGCTGAACGTTGTGTTTCAGGCGGATGCGCTTGCCCGTTTCCACAAGATGTTCCTGCCGCACGCGCCGGAATTCCGGATCGTGCAGAATCAGGTAGGAAAGTTCCGCTCCTTGTTGCACAAGGTTGATTTGCGACAGGCCCTTCACCCGGTCGTGGAAATTCGTGATGCCGATAAGTTCGGCAAGGACGACGCCCGAATCATTGAAACTGAGCGTCTGGTCGAAGTCGCTGGCTAATAGATATTGCTGTGCCAAATGATTTACTCCTTTCTCGCTTATGCCGGTTCCTGGCCGGCTGGGTCCGACCCGCGGACCAAATTGCCCCCGCATGTACACCTTACGCATGTTCTTTCGGGGAATCCCAACAAATTATTTTAATCATTTCCATGAAGGGAACGTGAATCGGATTTTGTCCCTAGGTTAGATGCTGTAGACGCGCAAAGGGTTA
>JACXTT010011283.1_pt1 | contig 11964 bp, 9 predicted proteins | sample 9270951 | NCBI WGS metagenome assembly JACXTT01 (sample SAMN15532306, study PRJNA645909) | rock metagenome | isolation source: weathered quartz diorite | place: Puerto Rico | collected 2017-06-21 | reverse complement strand
GCGCTAAGTGCCAACTGGGCGATCACTAGGGCCATGAGGGCTAGGCTCCCGAGGTTCACGCCATCCAGAAAGGCCCGCGTGCTGGGAGCCTTCTGCGCCCGGATCAAGACTGGGCCAGCGATGGCGGTATAGACGAAGGCGGGGAGAAAGATCGCGATGGTCGCGAGCAAGGCTCCCCATCCGCCTCGCATGAGAAAGCCGAGAAAGGTGGCCGTCGTGAAGACAGGGCCCGGCGTGAATTGGCCCACCGCGACCGCATCCAGCAACTGCTGCTCCGTGATCCACGGCCTCGCCACGATGAACTCAGCTCGCAGGAAGGAGAGCAGCACATAACCGCTTCCATAGAGCACGGCGCCGATCTTGAGAAAGGCGAAGAAAAGGCCAAGGGACGGAATCACGCTCGGCGCGCCAGAGAAGAGAAACCATCCCGACGAAGCAGCCGGAAGATTCGTTCGCACAGTCATCATGATCAGGCCTGAAAGCAGCAGGACTGCGAGCAGCGGCAACCCAAGCGCCGCGGCGATCAATGCCACCAGGCCAAGAGCCCACGACCATCTATCTTTCAGCTGAGAGCGGCCGAACTGGATCAGCGCCTGCGACACCACCGCCAATAGTGCCGCTTTGAGACCCATGAGCGCACCCGCGGCCGCAGGCAGCTGGCCCGTGCGCATGTAGGCCCAGGCCAATGCGGCGACCATCAGCGCGGAGGGCAGGATGAAGGCCATGCCCGCCACCACAAGCCCTCCCAGGCCGGCTCGAGCGCGACCCAACAGCATGGCCAGCTCGGTGCTGGTGGGACCGGGGATGGACTGAGCCATGCCCAACAGATCGAGGAAGGCCTCGCGGCTCATCCAGCGGCGCTGCTGCACCACTTCCCGTTCCATCAAGGCCACGTGAGCGAGAGGGCCGCCAAAGGCCGTGCAGCCCAGCCTCAAGAAGAGGCGGAATACCTCATTCAGGGGCCTCACAGCGACTCCTTCAGGCGCTTGACGGCCTCGCGCAATTCCTTCGGATCCAATCCGGAAAATCCCACCCGCAAATTCGGCAGATTGCATCCCTTGGCATCGAAACGTCTCCCCGGCATCACGAGTACGCCTCCGGTCAGCGCACGGGCGCTCCATGCCGCGGCGTCGATGCGCGGAGCGGTGCGCGCCCAGATGCTAAGACCGCCCCCCGCAGGCTGTAGCGTCAATGCCGTTCCCAGGTGACGCTCAAGTAGGGACAGCAACACCTCCCGCCGCTCCGCGTAGATGCGTCGGACCTTGCGAGCATGCCGTTGAAGGAGACCGTCTTCGATCAATTCCGCCACCGCCCGCTCCATGATGCGGTTGCCGTGATGGTCCACCAACAGCCGACGCGAGGTGAGCGCGGCCACCAGGGGCGTGGGCGCCACCACGAAGCCCAGCCGCAGGGCTGGCGCTAAAACTTTGGAGAGGGTGCCAAGATAGATCACCACGCCGCTGGGATCTGCGCTCGCCAAGGGCAGAACGGGGCGGCCTTCAAAATGGAACTCGAAATCGTAGTCGTCCTCGATGATGGCTATGCGGTGGCGCCTCGCCAACTCCAGCAACCTCAGACGCCGAGGAGCCGTAAGCGTCACCGTCGTCGGAAATTGATGGTGAGGCGTGAGGTAAAGAGCCCGCAGCGGACCTTCTGCAAGCGCCGCTTCCAGCCCATTCAAGGCGAGGCCGCCCTCATCCACGGGAAGCGGAACGAGCGTCGCGCCTGCGGCAGCGAAGGTTCGCCAAGCCGGCGGATAGCCCGGATCCTCCACCGCAATGCGGTCCCCCGGCCGCACCAAAGTCCGCGCGATGAGATCCAGGGCCATCTGACTTCCGCCAGTCACGAGAACCTGCTCCGCGGAACACGCCAATCCGCGGACTTCTCCTAGCAAGCTGGCGAGGGCTTCTCTCAGGCGAGGCTCGCCCTGAGCATCGCCATAGGCGAGCGGAGAGGGCCTCGCATGGAGGGCTCGGCGCATGGCGCGGCCCAACTCCTCCACGGGCACCAACCGAGGATCGGGAAGGCCCCCCGCCAAATCCAATGCGCCCGTGCGGATGGAAGGGTAATCCGGGCCAGGCAAGGGTTCGCCCAGATCGAATCCCAAGCCTCCGGCATTTGAGACACGCCGAGGCTTCAGGCCCGCCGGGAGGTCCTCCGCGACGCACGTGCGATGAGCGCCGCCTTCGATCCAGCCCTCGGCCGCCAGCTCCCGAAACGCCGCCAGGATCGTATTGCGGTGCACGCCTAAATGTTCCGCCAGGGTGCGCGAACCCGGCAGCCTCGTCCCCGGTCGCAGGCGCCCGCGGCGAATGTCCTCGGTGATGGCCCGAATGATCTGATGGAACAGCGGCTCCCGAGCTTCGGGATCGAGGGCCACGGGGAAGGTCCAAGGGCGCACAGGTGGTCTATTCCTTTTAAAAGAAATGGATCTTTTGCCTAGACCATAGCAGGGGCACGCTTGGCTCAGGAGGAATCATGCGCCCCACCCTGCCCTACAAAGACTTGGCCCCCAAGGCCTATCAGAACCTGTTGGCCCAATACCAATACATCCGCGCCTGCGGCCTGGAGCACGGGCTGCTCTACCTCGTGGAATTGCGGGCCTCCCAGATCAACGGCTGCCTTTTCTGCATGGATATGCACGCCACGGAGGCTGAAGAACAGGGTGAGCAATCGCGGCGACTCCACGCGCTGCCGGGATGGCGTGAATCGACATGGTTCACGCCGCGCGAGCGGGCTGCCCTGGCCTGGACGGAGGCCATGACCCGCCTTCCCGATCACGCCGTGACCGAGGGCCTGCTGAAAGAAACGCGTGAGCAGTTCACGGATGAAGAGCTCGTCAACCTCACCCACGCCATCGCCCTGATCAACTCTTGGAACCGGCTGGGTGTAGCCTTTTTGCCCGCCCTTCCCGCCTTGGAGGTCCCTGCATGACCTTGCGCTACCAACACGCCCCGAAACCTCCCATCGAAGCCATCTGCGCGCTGTATGCCGCGTCGCCGCTGCGGCGCCCTATCGGCGACCCAGCCCGCATCGCCACCATGTTCGAGCACAGCAACGTCGTCATCTCAGCCTGGGATGGAGATCGACTCGTAGGCCTGCTGCGCGGGTGGACGGACTTCGCCTTCGATGGCTACCTCTGCGATCTGGCCATTCATCCGAACTACCAAAAGCAAGGCATCGGCAAACGACTGATGGATGAGGCCGCCGCCTTGGGCGAAGGTGTGCAATGGGTGCTCTTGGCCTCGCCCATCGCCAAGGACTACTACGGCCACGTGGGCTGGAATCACCTCACCAACGCCTGGTGCCTGGCCCGCGAAGGCGCTGGGATGCCCACCTACGAGGCCTTTCAGGCCGAGTTCGCTGATCTCGCGAAGAAGGCATGACGATGGAATGGCCCACACCCATCACGCTTGCCGGACCGCATGTCCGACTGGAGCCTCTGTCCCATGCGCATCATGACGATCTCGTCGATGCCGTGCAGGATGGGCGTCTCTGGGAACTCTGGTACACGCCGATCGCCTCGCCGGAGGGTATGGCCCAGGACATCGACCGCCGTCTGGGGCTTCAAGCAAAGGGCACCATGCTGCCCTTCGCCGTGCTCGATCCTCAGAGTGGTCGGGCCATCGGCATGACCACCTACCTCAATATCGAGACCGAGCATCGGCGCTTGGAAATCGGCGCCACGTGGTATCGCAAGAGTCATCAGCGAACCTCGCTCAATACCGACGCCAAGCGACTGCTCCTTCAGCACGCCTTTGAATCCCTTGGAGCCATCGCGGTGGAGCTCCGGACCAGCTGCTACAACTTCCAAAGCCGGAAGGCCATTGAACGCATTGGGGCCAAGCTGGATGGCGTCCTCCGGGCTCACCGCATGGGGCCCGAGGGTCGGATCCGCGATACCTACGTGTACAGCGTCATTGCCCAGGAGTGGCTCTCTGTGAAAACCCATCTCCATTACCTGCTGGATATACCCATCCCGAATGGCCCATCGTCTCAAAGCTAGCGGGCCGATAAACTAAGGGGATGGCCGAAACCTCCCTCATGCCCTGGGATCGCCCCGCCCCCGAGAAGGGCGGGCGGCCTTCGGCTTGGGCCCTGTTGCCGGAAGACTTCGCCGCCATGGGCTGCCCAGGGCGCCCAGAGCACGTCTTCCACCGCATGCAGCGCATCCATCTTTGGAAGGAAGACGGCCTCTGGCTCTCCAAAGAAATCCGCGCCTGGCTCGAGACCCACACGGATCTCAGCCTGCCCGAGATCGTGGAAGCCCATTCCAGCGAGGACGCCAGCACCAAGGCCGTGCTGAAGCTCAGCGACGGCCACCGCATCGAGGCCGTGCACATGCCGCGGAAGGTGCGCAATCCGCGGGTCACCTACTGCCTCAGCTCCCAGGTGGGCTGCGCCATGGGCTGCACCTTCTGCGCCACCGGCGCCATGGGCATTCTCCGCAACCTCACCGCCGGCGAGATCGTCGGTGAGGTGCTTACGCTCATGCGGAAGCTCGGACCGGATCAAGGCGAGAAAGTAACCCTGGTCTTCATGGGCATGGGCGAGCCCCTCCATAACCTTGATCATGTGCACCGGGCCATCCAGGTGCTCTGCCACAAGGGTGGACTGGGTCTTTCGCCACGCCGCATCACCGTTTCCACCTCGGGCCTGGTCAGCGGCATCGACAAGCTTTCGAAGCTGGAGCCGCGGCCTCTGCTCGCCCTCAGCCTCAATGCGACCACGGACGAGGCGCGGGGGACCACCATGCCCGTGAACCGAGTGTGGAATCTCTCCAAACTGCGGGAGGCGCTCAATCGTTGGAATCTCACCAAGGGCGAGAAGTTCACCTTTGAGTACGTGCTGCTTTCAGGCGTGAACGACACTGAGGCCGATGCGGATCGGCTCGCCGCCTGGCTCGGCGACCTCAAGACCGCCCACAACCTCAACCTCATCCCCATGAACGAGCACGATCACGCCCCCTTCCATGAGCCTGTGGAGGAGCGTATCCAGGCCTTCAGCGATCGTCTTAAGAACCACGGCTGCTTCGTCACTGTGCGTCGCTCCCGCGGCCGGGATGTGCGCGCCGCCTGCGGTCAGCTCGTCAAAGAAAATCAGAAAAAGGGGGCCTGATGCTCGCCATCCCCGTCCATGTCCTCCCCCACGGCCTTGGCCTGGATCTGCCCGAGCATGCCACCCCACACAGCGCCGGCCTCGACCTGCGCGCGGCCATCCCCGTGGAATCCGAGTGGGTCATCCAGCCGGGCGAACGCCGCCTCGTGCCCACCGGCCTCATGATGGGCCTGCCCGACGGCTACGAAGGCCAAGTGCGCCCTCGCTCGGGGCTCGCCCTCCGCCACGGCATCACCCTGCTCAACAGCCCGGGCACCATCGACGCCGATTACCGCGGCGAGGTGCAGGTGCTGCTCATCAACCATGGGCAGACCCCCTTCGAGTTGCGCCGCGGCGAACGCATCGCCCAGCTCATCGTCGCGCCCTATCAGCAGGTCCAGCTTCACGCAGTGGACGAAGCGGAACTCGGCACCACCGCCCGCGGCGCGGGCGGCTACGGGAGCACAGGTAAGCACTGAACGATGAAGGCCCCCGATTGGGGGCCTTCGCGTTGAAGAGAAGAAGGATCAGTTCTTCTTCGCGGGGGCAGCGGGCTTCTTTTCCGCGGCAGGCTTAGCAGCAGCCGCGGCGGGAGCGGCGGTATCACCGCTAGCATCCAAGCGTTTGGCCACTTCTTCGGTGAAGCCTTTAATCCACACATCGTCCGCCCAGGAGATGATCTGCTGGGCGCTGTCGGAGAAGACCACCTGCAGCTTCTGCTCCTTGGCAAGCTGGATCACGATGGGGCCGGCCACGTCGGAGAGCTGCTTGAACACCTTCTGCTGCACCTTCTGCAGATCAGCCTGGCTGTCCTGCTGCAGCTTTTTAAACTCCAGTTCCAGGTTGCTGAGCTCGCGCTGCAGCTTTTCGCGGCCTTCGTCGCTGAGGCTGCTGGACTGGAGCTGGGCCTGCATCTTCTGGCCCTCTTCGCCCTTGGCCTTGAGCTTCGACTCGAGGTTGCCCTTCGTCACTTCCAGCTCAGTGTAGATCTTGCGCGCCTTCACGCTCTTTTCAACGAGCATGCTGAGGCTAAAAAAGGCGAAGCGGGGAGCGGCATCCTGGGCGCAGAGGCTCAGGGTCGAGGCAGCCACAAAGGCGGTCAATACGCGGCGCATGGAAACTCCAAAGGGGAAAAAGCCATTGTATCGCAAGGGTTTCTTCGATCCGAGCGGGAAGATCAGAAGGTGGTGCCGATGCTGAACTGGAAGTCGTTGCGGCCTTCCTGATCGAATTCATAGGGATTGAGCTTCCTTGACCAGATCAGGCGCATGGGCGCAGGACTGATGGGCAGGAAGAAGCGCATCTCGATGCCGGCGCTCCGACGCAGCGACTCGGAGAACACCTTGGTGCCGGGGGCCCAGGCATTGCCCGCATCGTAGAACAGCACGAAGCGGAAAGGGTCGGCGACCTTGAAGTGGTACTCGGCGTTAGCCACGAACTGCTTGTTGCCGCCCACCGCGATGGGTTGGCCATTGGGATCGCGCACCAGGGTTCCAACGTTGCCGTACCGGTAGCCGCGGATGCTGTTCTCGCCACCCGGACGGAAGAGCTCGTAGACCAGCAGTGGGTCCGGGCTGAGGTTCCGCAGGTAGCCGTAGCTCACATTCAGGCCGAAGATGTGACGGTCGTCGATGTTGCTCCATTTTGTAAAGTCCCACACCGCTTTCAGGTAAGGACGGTCGCTGCCGAACTGCCAACCGCCGTATTCCAGGCCGAAGGAGAGCTTGGTGCCGCGCGTCGGCTTGAAGGGATGGTTGACCGTGTCGTAGGCGATAGAAGGGCTGATGGACGACGTGAGGAGACTGTCCAGATCCTTGAAGACGTAGTTTTGACCGCCCTGAATGTGGATCAGCCGGTAGGAGTAGCCCATGCCAACCGTCGTGAAGCCCGCCCAACGCTGCGTGGGAAGCCAGTTGGACAACCGGGCCCCGAGATTAAGGCCCAAGCTCTTTGTGTACTGGCTATAGGCGTAGAGCTGGCCAACGCGCGAGGCGTCGTAGTCCGTCGAGCTGGTGCCCACAGAGGCGCCGAAGCTGTAGGGCAGATCAAAGACGTAGGGCTCGGTGAAGCCCACTTGGAAGGACTTTTGAAACTTGCCACCCTGATAACTAAAAGAGAGTGTCTCGCCGCCGCCCCCGAGGTTGCGGGTGCTGAAGGAGGCACCCAGGGAGAAACCGAAGAGCGAGCCGTAACCGCCCTGGAACAGGATCTCGTTCACACCTGCTTCTTCGCCGCGGACGGTGAGATCCACCTGGGGCTTATCTTGGACAAACTTTATGTCCGGTTCACTGTTCTTGATATCGAAGTAGCTCAGCTGGCTGATGCGCAGCATGGAGTCCTTGAAGGCCTCTGTGCGGAAAGCATCGCCTTCACGAAGCAGCATGCTGCGACGAAGCACCTTGTCCTTCGTCGTTGAGTTCCCTTCGAATTCGATGCGGCGGACGGTATGCATCTCGCCCTCATCCATCTTGAGGTTGACGTCGACCTTCTTGACGCCGTCCTCTTCGCGAATCGTTAAGGTCTTGTCCGCATAGGCTCGAACGTATCCCTGTTCGCTGTAGGCTTCCCGGATCTTCTTATCCGCCTCATTGACGGCATCCAGATCGAAGAGCACCTTCTGACCGGGCTTGGGACCCGAGGTGTCTGGCTTGATGGCCAAGAATTTCTTAATCCAGCTGCGGTTGTCGCGCTTGGCTTCGGCGTACTTCTCCAGGAAGAGCTGGTCTTTGAATAACTTTTGGCCCTCGACTTTGAACTTGCCTTCGTAGAACTGCTCGCCTTCGAGGATGGGGATTTCCAACGTGGCGCGAAGATCGTACTTGGGGCTCTTCGCTTCGGCGATGCGCCTGATGTTCTTCTTCTTTTGGCGTGCCGTGGTCTTGTCTTCCACCGTGATAGTGGGTTTACCGACGAAGACATCCTTGTAGCCCAAGCGCCAATAGGCCTTCTTGATGTTCTCCAGATCCTCTTCGAGGTTCTTGTCCACAAGGAGGTCGTGACTAGTCAGCCAGCTGAACATCCAGTGCTGGCGGGTCTTCTCCATGGCCTTCCGGAGTCTGCGATCCGCAAAGACCTTATTGCCGCGGAACTTCACTTTGTAGATGCGAGCCTTACCGCCTTCCTTGATATCGAACACCAAGCGGGCCAGGCTCGGACCCATCGGCTCGAGCAACACGTCCACGACGGGATTGCGAAAACCCTTCTCGCCGGCCATATCGACGATCTGGTTTTTGATCTTCCGCGCGGTTTCTGGATCGTAGGCTGTGTCGGGCTTGATCTCGAGCTTCTTCTCTTTGATCTTGTCCTTGAGCGAGGTCAGGCCAATCTCGGTGCCGCCGCGGTAGTCCACCTCTTTGACGAGGGGGCGCTCTTTCACGGTGATGATGAGCTTGGGCCCATCTTCCGTGTCTTCCATTTCCAGCTTGATATCGTCGAAGGCCTTGCTGGCCCACAGACGCTCGAGGATGGCGCTGAAGTCGAGGGTTGCTGGGTCATCTCCGGCCTTCACGCCGGCCTTGAAGATGACGGTCTCCGCGGTGAGCTTTACAGCGCCGCGGACCTCAACCTTCTTGAGGGTTTCCTGAGCATACAGGCCTCCCCCAGCCGCCAGAATCCAAGGCAGCAAAGCTCCATTCCACCGGGCCCGGACCCGGTGCCCCATCTCTTTTTTTTGATTCATTCGTGTGCCCCAACCAACTGGGATTCCTGACTGGAGTCTTCCAGCAGGGTTGGGACGAGCTTTTCGCCGTCCAAATCGAATCTTACCTCACCGGAGGGGATCTGGTCTTGGCCAACCATCAGCTCGGCCAAGGGATCCTCTACGAACTTCTGGATGGCGCGACGGAGGGGACGCGCTCCGTAGGCCCGGTCGCGCACCGTGGTTTTTACAAGGTAATCCACGGCGGCATCAGTAAGAGAGACATGCAGTTTGTGTTTCTTGAGTGTGAGGTTGAGATCCTCCGCCAGCAACCGCACGATGCCGCGAATTTCTTCATCGCCCAGGCGGTTGAAGACGACGATCTCATCGATTCGATTGAGGAACTCAGGGGGGAAGGTCCGCTTGAGCACCTTCATGGCGTCGCCTTGTTTGGCATCCACGCGACCCTCTTGCTCGACGAAGCCGAGGCTCTTATCGGAGAGCAGCTCCCGGCTGCCGACATTGGAGGTCATGATGATGATGGTGTTCTTGAAGTCGACGAGGTTCCCGAAGGCATCCGAGGCCTGACCGTCGTCGAAGATCTGGAGCAGGATGTTGATGAGATCGGGGTGGGCTTTTTCCACTTCATCGAAAAGCAGCACGCAATAGGGGTTGCGTCGCACGCGGTCCGTGAGCAGGCCGCCCTCCTCATAGCCCACGTACCCCGGAGGGGCCCCGAGCAGCTTGGAAACTTCGTGCTTCTCCATGAACTCGCTCATATCGAAGCGGATCATCTTCTTGGGATCACCGAAGAGGAAGGCGGCCAAGGTTTTCGCCAGTTCGGTCTTGCCCACGCCCGTGGGGCCGAGGAAGAGGAAGGAGCCCATGGGTCGGTTGGGGTTCTTGAGACCCGTGCGGGCCCGGCGCACGGCCCGGCTTACTGCCGAGACCGCCTGCAGCTGCCCGATGACGCGAGAGTTGATGTGCTCTTCCATCTTGGCGAGATTCTGCTTCTCGTCGTTCTTGAGGGCTTTCACCGGAATACCGGTCCACGAGGCCACCACATCCTCGATGTCGGCTTCGGTCACCTCAGGGAAGCGCGCGTAATCCTCATCCGTGAGCTCGGTGCGGTCCTTGTTGAGCTCTTCGCGCAGCTGCAGCTCTTTCTGGCGAAGCAATACCGCTTTTTCGAAATCGCGACTGAGCACGGCCTCATTCATCTCGTTGATGACGCGGTGGAGTTCCTCCTCGGTCTTCATGCCTTCGGTGGTTCCGCCCACTCGGAGCTTCACCCGTGCACCCGCTTCGTCGAGAAGATCGATGGCCTTGTCGGGCAGGAAGCGGTCGGTGATGTAGCGGTTGGAGAGATAGACGGAGGATTCCAGGCTCTTCTTGGGGTAGCGCACGCGGTGGAAGAGCTCGTAGCGGTTGCGGATGCCTTCGATGATGCGGAGACTCTCGGCTTCATCCGGCGGATTCACCGTCACCGGCTGAAAGCGGCGCACGAGGCTGCGGTCCTTGTCGATGTACTTCACGTATTCCTTGTGCGTCGTCGCGCCGATGCACTGGATCTCGCCGCGGCTCAGCGCGGGCTTGAGGATGTTGGCGGCATCGAGGCTGCCTTCAGCGGCGCCCGTACCGATGAGGGAGTGGATCTCGTCGATGAAGAGGACGACGCTCGGGTCCTTGCTCGCCTCCGCGATGATGGATTTCAGCCGCTCTTCAAACTGGCCGCGATATTTGGTGCCCGCCACCACGAGGCTCAGATCCAGCGCGTAGATGCGCTTATCCGCGAGACTCGGGGGCACGGCGCCTTCGTAGATCTTCTGGGCCAGACCTTCCACGATCGCCGTTTTACCTACGCCCGCCTCGCCGAGGAGGATGGGGTTGTTTTTGCGGCGGCGAGAGAGGATCTGGATGATGCGCTCGATCTCGGTCTCGCGGCCGATGAGGTTGTCGAAGATGCCGCGCTCAGCCATTTCGCTGAGGTTGCGCGCGAACTCTGAAAGAAGGGGGTGCTCCTTCTTCTTCTTGGCGATCTTCTCTTCCTTGTTGGATTCAAGCAGGATCTCTTTGGCCGCGATGAGATCGGCTCCGGCCTCCTTCAGCAGACGCCCTGCGAGACTTCCATCCTCCTTCAACATGCCGAGGAGCAGATGCTCCGCACCGACGTGCTTGTGATTGAGCTTTTGGCTTTCGTTGGTCGCGTGCTGCAGGATGCGCTTCACTTCCTCTTCCATCGGGATATCGATGGACGTGGACGACGGTGTGATCTTGCGATCCTTGGGGGTGAGCGCCGTCACCAGCCGTTCGCGCAGGGGGGCCGTCTGCACGCCCATGCGCTCGAGGAGCTGGGTGCTCGTCTTTTCGCTTTCGCGGAGAAGGCCCAGCAGCAAATGCCCGCTCTGGATACTCTCAGAGCCGAACTGGCTAGCTTCGTAGCGGGCGAAAAACATCACCCGGCGGGCTTTTTCAGTGAATTTCTCGAACACAGTGCACCCTTTCAGGGGTTGTGCCTTGGGGCCCCGGTGGGTTCCGGGAAGGCACCCTCAGGGTACTCCGCGGCGCAAGCCCAACACCTTCTAAGGAAAAGATCGGCACCTGGGAAAGGAACACCAGTCTTGACCACATACCGCCCATATGCGTCCTTTTGGGCCGGCCTGCCACCCGCCACATCTGCTTCCTGCTGCGCCCCGACAAGGTAGACTGGTGGGCTTGGAGCGCGTCATGACCCAGAAGCGTGAAAACCTCGCCATCCTTGGCCTCCAGTGGGGGGACGAAGGAAAGGGGAAGTTGGTGGACCTGCTGTCCTCCAAGTACCGCCACGTGGTGCGGTTCCAAGGCGGCAACAACGCAGGCCACACGGTGGTGGTGAAGGGCCAGAGCATCGCCCTGCACCAGGTGCCTAGCGGCGCTTTGCATCCCGGCTGCTTTCTGGTGGTCGCCAGCGGCGTCGTGCTGAATCTGGAAGTCTTCAACGTCGAGCTTGCCCGCCTCAAGGAGCGCGGCATCGACCTCACCGGCCGCCTCCTCCTGAGTGAGAAGGCCCACCTCATCCTGCCCCACCACATCGCCCTAGATCAGTGGCGGGAAGGCGGCGCGAACAAGATCGGCAACACGGGCCGCGGCATCGGGCCTGCCTCACAGGTTAAGGCCGGCCGCATGGGCGTTGCCATGGGCGACCCGCCGCACCCCCCCCGCCCTCCCCGCCCCCACACCCCGGGCTCCCC
>JACXTT010011282.1_pt1 | contig 11966 bp, 12 predicted proteins | sample 9270951 | NCBI WGS metagenome assembly JACXTT01 (sample SAMN15532306, study PRJNA645909) | rock metagenome | isolation source: weathered quartz diorite | place: Puerto Rico | collected 2017-06-21 | reverse complement strand
GAGCAATCCTCCGGTCCTCCTTTTTTGTGGCGGCCGCCTAAGCTGAGCTGATGAGCAGAGGGTTCAGGAACTCCGACGCCACCCAGGAGCTGAGCGAGCAAGTGACGTCTGACACGATCCACGAGATCCTCGAACGCGATCGCGAGCAAGCGTCGCATGCAGCTGAGGTGCGGGCGAAGGGCGGATACGGCATATGCGAAGACTGCGCCAAAGCCATCGCGCCGGAGCGGCTGGAAGCGATCTCCAACGCCACCCGCTGCGTCAACTGCCAGGCCGCCTGGGACCGGGAGAACCGGCTCTAACCCAAACTTTGCCGTTCCCTGCTTGACCCAAGCGGGCGCGGCTCGGATAGTTGCCGTGTGGCGGAGGCCGTCCGCCGGCTGCCGGGACCGGCAAGGGAGCTGCTGCGTTTTGGCGTAGTCGCCCTGACTTATTACGTGTCCGCGCGCCTGAGCCTCGAGCTGGCGCTCGTGCACGGCCAGGTCACGCCCGTGTGGCCGCCAACCGGCATCGCGCTTGTCGCGATGCTGGTGCTTGGCGTGCGCGTGTGGCCCGCGATCACAGTGGCGGCGCTTGCGGTCAATCTGCCGCTCGGTCCGAATCCGCTTGGCGCGGCGCTGATCGCGGCCGGCAACACGCTGGCCCCTGTCGCGGCGGCGTTGCTGCTGCGCTACGTCGGCTTCCGGCTCGAGCTCGACCGGCTGCGCGACGCGGCGATGATCATCCTGATCGGCGCGCTTGGCGGCATGACCATCAGCGCGACCGTCGGATCGGTCGTGCTCGTCGCGTCCGGCTCGGTGCCGCAGTCCAACTTCGCGCAGACCTGGGCCGTGTGGTGGACCGGCGACGCGATGGGTGTGCTGCTGGTGGCGCCGTTCCTTTTGAGCTTCTGGCCGCGTCAGCAAGCGCCACTGCTCACTTTCCGGCGAGGCGCCGAGCTGTTTGTTCAGCTCGTTGCAGTTGGCGTCGTGACCTACATCGTTTTCCAGAATCGCGCGCGGCTCGAGTACGTTGTCTTTCCGCTGATCATGCTCGCGGCGTTTCGCTTCCGTCTGCGCGGGGCGGCGCCGGCAGCGCTCATCGCATCCGGGGTCGCTGTGCTCGCGGCCGTGCACGGCAACGGACCCTTCGCCACTGAAGACCTGTTCCAGAAGATGGTCACGCTGCAGGTTTTCAACGTCTTTGTGGCGCTGTCCTCATTCGTTCTCGCGTCGTACGTCGACACTCGCGAACGTAAGGAGGAGCTCGCGCGCCTGTACGTCGCCTCCCAGGCGGCAAATGACGTGAAGAGCGAGTTCCTACGCGTGGCCGCTCACGAGCTGCGTGGACCACTCACCGTCATTGCCGGCTACATCACGATGCTGGCCGGCGGCGGGCTTGGCGGAACGCCGGAGAAGTGGCGCGAGCCGCTCGAAATCCTGTCGGTTAAGACCGCCGAGCTCAACCGGATCATGGACGACCTGCTCGAGGTTTCGCGAATTGAGGCAGAGCCTATGCGCGCCCAGGAGCTGGTCGACCTGCGCAACGTCATCCGCAGCGCGGTCGAGCGCGCCAGGCCGCGCGCGGCGCTCATGGATGGATCCATCGAGGCGAATGCCGGCAATCAGCCGCTGCTCGTCGACGGTGACGCCATCCAGTTCGGGCGCATCGTCGACAACCTTCTGAACAATGGCCTCAGCTACACGACTAGGGCGCCGCAGCTCACCGTGACCGGTGCGAGCGAAGGCGGGCAAATGCTCATCCGCGTCCGCGACAACGGCGTCGGTATCCCGAGCGAGGACCGGGAGCGGCTTTTCGAGCCATTCCGCCGCGGTCGCGGACCCGCAACTGAGCAGGTGGCCGGCACGGGCCTCGGCCTGTACATCGCCCGCAAGCTGGCGCAGGAGCATGGCGGCACGCTCGTGATAGAGCTGAGCGTGGTGGGGGAGGGCTCGACCTTCACCCTCTCGCTCCCGCGGGCGGCGGGCATCTCCGCTCCGCAGCCCATTCCCGGCCCCGAATCGGGCCGCGGGAGGCTTGGCGTCCAGTCGGAGTAAATCGCCGGCTTAATTCGATGGAAACCGGCGTCCCGCGTGCTACCAATATGCCCCCCGATGGTGAAGCCCGCCACACGTCTCCTCATAGTTCTGGCTTTCCTGTTCTCCGCCGCCTGCGGCTACGAGGCCGGAGCCACCTTCAATGCCGACGGCAGCGTGGTGATCAGCATCAGGTTCCTGGTCCCGAAAGCCCTGACCCAGAGCGGTAGCGGCACGACGGTCTCAGGCTTGACCCCGTCTGACGTCGCCAAGTCCAACAGCGAGCTCCAGGCGAAGTACCCCGGCAGCAAAGTCGCGATCGTGACCGTCGGTGATGAAAGCGGCGCCGAGGTCACGGTCCCATTCAAGACCGAAAAGGACGCGTTCTCGTTCCTGACCCAGCCATCGAAGCTCCAGTCCGGACTGACCGGCTCGGCCAGCGCGATCGACCTTGGCAATACCGGCGGCATGTTCAAGACGGCGACCCACACCACCTCCGGGTCGACTGACACCTACCAGTTCACCACGGCGCCTCAGCCGCTGAGCTCAGCCTCGCCTGGTTCCCAGGAGGCCCAGCAGGCGGCCGAGATCGCGTCGCTGATCACGATCACCTTCGCACTGACGGTGCAGCACGAGATCATCTCGGCCGACGGCGCCCTGTTCACCCAGGACCGCAAGACTGCGATCTGGAAGCTCTCGCTGACCGCCCCTCAGACGCTGACCGCCACCACAGGTCCGTCGTCGACTGGTGCCATCGGCCTGGCGGCCAACAGCACCGGCGGCGTCGGTACGGCGGTGCTGGTAGGCGTGGTGCTGGTCGCGGTCGGATTGGGGTTCCTCGGCGGGCTGGTCGTGGGCTGGCCGCGCTCGCACCTGCACGCCGCTCCGGCGCCCGTCACAGCAGCGAGCCCGCCATCGATGATGGCAGGCCCGCCGGCCGACCTCCCTCCGCCCGCCACGACCGGGACTTAGGCCGCTTCCGTCTCCGCGTAGCTGCTCTCGCGCCGCCTCGGCAGGTGCAACCTCTCGTGCCGCCAACGGTCATCGGGCCGTCGCAGGACGATCAACACCACGGCCAGTCCAGCCGTGACGCACGCCGCCGCCAGCTCGAACACGAGCTGGAACCCGCCGGTCAGGGCGACCACGACCGGGGCGCCCTGCGCGACCAGGATCCGTGCGTGCTCCGCTGAGATGGTGCCCATCGCCGCGAGCCCGATCGCGGCCGACACCTGCATGACCAGGTTGCTGAATCCCGACGCCAGACCGGCATCAGGCGCCGGCACCTCGGACATCGAGATTGAGAGCAAGGGCATGAACGACGTGCCGGCGCCCAGCCCGAGCATCACGTAGGCGACGAAGATCCACGGCAGATAGGCCGCGTGGTCGTCCGCGATTGCCAGCAGCCCCAGGGCCGCGATGATGGTGGTCAGTCCCCCCACCAGCACGCGCACGGCGCCGAGCCGCGCCACCAGACGGGCAGTGACGCCGGCAGACATCACGCCAAGCGTCAGCGTCACAGGCAGGAAGGCGAGGCCGGTCTCGAAGGAGCTGAAGCCCTTCACGTGCTGCAGGTACAGGGCGCCGACGAAGAAGTTGGTGAACATCCCCGTGGCCAGAAGCGCGCGCGCTGCGCTCGCCCCGGTGAGCGTGCGGATGCGGAGGATGCGCAGGGGCATGATCGGGTTGCGCAGCCTGGATTCGAGCGCCACGAAGCCGCCGATCATCGCGACCGCAACGGCGCCCAGCCCGAGCGTGTGCGCGGACACCCAGCCGAACGTGCTGGCGGTGACGATCGTGTAGACCCCGAGCATCAACGCCGCGGTGATCAGCGCCGCGCCGAAGACGTCCACGCCGTGGCGCAAGCCGAGGCCGCGGTTTTCGACGATCAGCCAGGCGCCAAGCGCCATCGTGACGATGCCGATCGGCAGGTTGATGAAGAAGATCCAGTGCCAGTTGAGCCACTGCGTGATCACGCCGCCGGCGAGCAGGCCAATCGAGCCCCCGCCTGCGATCACGAACGTGAACACGCTCATCGCCATGGCCCGCGCCCGCGGCTCGGTGAACTCCGTGACGATGATGGCGATGATCACACCGGCTGCCAACGAGCCGCCGAGGCCCTGCAGAAAGCGCCCAATGACCAGCCCGACGGCGCCGTGCGACATGCCCGCGAATATCGAGGCTGCCGTGAACAGGGCGACGCCGGTCAGGAACACGCGCTTCCGGCCGACAAGGTCACCCGCCCGGCCCGCGACCAGCAGGAAGCTGCCGAACGCGATCAGGTAGGCGTTGACCACCCAGGTCAGGCTCTCCTGGGAGAAGCCCAGGTCGCGCTGAATGGTGGGGAGGGCCACGTTGACGATCGTCGAGTCGAGCATGATCATCAGCTGCCCGAAGCAGACGACCACCAGTGCCAGCCAGCGGCGTGAATTCGAAGTCATTGAGCCACCTCCAAACGAACGAACCGAATTCATGACGATCACTATAACAGGATCATTACGGTCCTTATTGCATGGATTTTCCAGAGGGTGGGAATAATCACTGCCGTGGTAGGATCTGAATCAGCAGAGATGGGCAAGGAGAGCGAGCGGTTCACGGCCGAGCCGGGACTCATGCGGCTCATCACCCAGATCTCGAAGGCGATGCACAGACGGTCGACCGAGGACGCCCTCGGAATGAAGTTCAAGGCGTTCTTGCTCCTGTCGTACCTGCGCGACCACGGGTCGGTTACCCAGCAGGAGCTCGAGACGGCACTGCTGGTCGACGCGAACTACGTGGTGTTGCTCCTCAACGAGCTCGAGGCAGCCAGGTGGTCGGTACGGCGCCGGGACCCGGCGGACCGCCGCCGGCACATCGTGGAGCTGACGGCTGCCGGCAAGCAGGCGCTCGAGCGTGCCGAGGTGGCGCGCGAGCGCCTCGAGGCCGAGTTCGAGGAAGGCCTTACACCCGCTGAGCGCGTGACGCTCTACAAGCTGCTCAAGAAGATCTCAGAAGCGATCCAGCAGCCCGTCTGAGGATCTGCTCGAACAGCCCGGCGGCAGTTCCAGCGCCGAACCCGAGCACGTCTTTCAGGTCGAAGTTTTCGTCGGCGGAATCGGACGTGATGCGTAGCCCCGCCCACGGGACCCCGATCGAGAGCGCGACCTGAGCGACAGCCCCAGTTTCCATGTCGAAGCAAGCACCGCCAGGAAACTCGCTCACGATGCGGTTCCGGACCTCTCGCGACGTGACGATCTGATCTCCGGTCAAAACGACGCCCACCTGGGCTCCGGGGACTGCGTCCTTGAGCGCCCTTGTCAACCGCTTGTCAGCTTCCAGGAGCGCCCTGCCCGTGTGGCCGGGCAGCTCGCCTTTCGCGCCGGTAAGCGGCCGTGCGTCGACGTCGTACTGCACGGCGCCGGAGACAATGATCACCTGACCCGGCTGGCTGTCGTGCGCGGCGCCGGCCAGCCCCATGACCAGGATCGCGCTTGGCTTGTACATGTGGGCCACGAGCGTCGCCGACATCGCGGCATTGACCTTGCCGACGCCGGTAACGGCCAGGACCATCGGGACGCCCTCGAGCGCGCCGACACCCTCGTCAAAGTGCTTCGACAGGGACGCGGCCTCTTCCTTCAGCGCGAAAAGCAAGGCGACCGGAGCGCGGACCACCGACGAATTATTGTTTCCCGATGGCTCGGGTAATTGCCACGGGCACGGATTTGGAAGCCCTACGAGCGCAACTTAGATCCGGCTCGCTCCCCGAGGCGCTGCTCCGGCCCGGCTCTGATGTAGTGCTGCGTTCAGGCGATCGCAGGCTCACGCGCGACGAGCTGCGTGCTCAGGCCGAGGAGGTCGCGGGCGGACTCCGCGAGCTGGGCGTGCAGCCGGGCGACCGCGTCGCCGTGTACGCCGCGAGCTCCCTGGACTGGGTCATCGCATACCTCGGCCTCCAGCGGGCGGGCGCCGCGCTGGTGCCGATGAACGCCGACTACCACTCCGCCGAGGCGGAGCACATCCTCCGCGACGCCGATCCCGTAATTGTCATCGCGGACACTCAGCGCGCAGCGATCGCGCACAGTCTCGGCCGGCGCGTCGTCTCGGTCGAGGAGCTGCCGCGCGGCGATGCCCCACCTATGCCCCAGCTCACGCCCGAAAGCCTGGCCGCGATCATGTACACGTCGGGCACGACCGGCCGCCCGAAGGGCGCGATGATCGACCACGGCGCTTTTCTGGCTCAGGGTCGGGGCGCGATCGAGCTGTGGCGGTGGACGCCGCGCGACGTCCTGGTCCACGCGCTCCCGCTCTTCCACCTCCATGGCCTGGGCATGGGCTTGCACGGCACCTTGCTGATCGGCGGCAGCGCAACGCTCGTCCACTTCTCACCGGCAGCGGTGGTGGCCGAGCTCACTCGCAACGACGCCGACCGCGGCACGATGCTGTTCGGCGTGCCCGCGATGTACCAGCGGTTATGCGACTGGCTCGACCAGCACCCGACCGACCTCACGCACGTCCGCCTTTTCGTCTCGGGATCGGCGCCGCTGCCACCGGCGCTCTTCGACCGCTGCGAGAAATTGCTTGGCCAGAAACCCGTCGAGCGCTATGGCATCACCGAGGGCGGGATCGTGGTCAGCAATCCGTACGGCGGGCCACGCCAGCCCGGCCGGGTGGGGTTGCCGTTTCCCGGGGTCGAGGTCCGTCTCGGCGAGAAGGACGAGGTGCAGTTGAAAGGCGGCCAGGTGTTCAAGGGCTACTGGCGCAACGAAAAGGCGACCGAGGAAGCCTTCACCCCTGATGGGTTCTTCAAAACCGCCGACGTCGGCGAGATCGGCAATGACGGCACCCTGGCGATCCGCGGCCGGCTGAAGGAGTTGATCATCTCGGGCGGCTTCAACGTGTATCCGCGTGAGGTCGAGCTGGTGCTGGAGGAGCATCCGGCGGTGGATGAAGTTGCGGTAGCGGGCATCCCGAGCGACGCGTGGGGGGAGGAGGTCACGGCGTTCGTCGTCTTGGCGGAATCCGCGCACTTCGATGAGGCAGAGATCATTGCGTACGCGCGCGAGCGCCTCGCGACCTATAAATGTCCGCGCCGCGTCGTCGTGCTCGAGGCGCTGCCGCGCAACGCCATGGGCAAGGTCGAAAAGTCCAAACTGACTGGACAATGAAATTCATCGACCTGACGCAGGACTTCTCGCTTCACACGCCCGCGTTCGCCGGCTATCCGGGTCCGGCGATCCGCTGGGTGAAGCACCTGGCGTTTGAGCGCGCGGGAGGGCAGGAGCTCACCTTGACCCTGCACGTCAGCACCCACCTCGACGGGCCGGCGCATTTCATGACGGGGGGCAAGTTCATCGGCGACCTGCCGCTCGACTTTCTCGTCGGGCCTGCATGCGTCGTAGACCTCGAGCGCATGGGCGTGGGCGATTACGACCTGTACGGCCCAGAGCATTTCGAACGCTGGGAGAAGGACACGGGCCACCGTATCGAGCGCGGCGACATCCTGGTCATCCACACTGGCTACCACCGCTATTACCCCGAGAACTGGACGGACCGTTCAGAGGTCGACGAGACCCGCTACTTCATCCGGCACCCCGGCCCGACGCGCGCGTTCGCGGAGTGGGTGAGGGATCGCGGCGTCCGCTGGCTGGCTGTCGACGCAGGCAGCGCCGACCATCCGATGAACACCGTCATCCGCCGCATCCGCGCCGACGAGGCGGAAGAGGCGGAGCAGAAGTTGGGGCGCAGCCTGGACGAGATCTTTCCGAAGCCCGACTACCAGATCATGCACACGCTGCTCTTTCCGCTCGACATCGTCCACATCGAGAACCTGGGCGGGCACCTCGACCAGGTACTCGACCAGAAGATCCTGTTCGGCTGCTTCCCGTGGCGGTTCCAGGGCGGCGAGGCCGCGCTGTGTCGAGCCGTCGCCATGATCGACTGAAGCTGGGTGAAGCCGCCTCCCTTCGAGTACCACGTGCCGCTGACGGTCGACGAGGTCTGCTCGCTGCTGACGTCGCTCGAGGATCCAAAAGTGCTGGCCGGCGGCCAGTCGCTGATGCCATTGCTCAACTTCCGCCTGGCGCGGCCGGCGCATCTGGTCGACATCAACCGGGTCGGCGGACTGGACCGCATCTATGAACGCGATGGTGGGATCGCCGTGCAGGCGCTGGTGCGCCAGGCAGCCGTGGAGGACTCCGAGCTGATCGCGCGCGCGTGTCCGTTACTGAGCGAGGCGGTGCGCCTGGTTGCGCATCGCGTGATCCGGAATCGCGGCACCCTCTGCGGTAGCCTCGCTCACGCCGACCCGGCGTCAGAGTTGCCGGCCGTGCTGCTGGTTCTTGATGGCCACGTGGTCGCGCGCTCGGCTCGCGGCGAGCGGAAGATCGAGGCAGCCGGTCTATTCACCGGTGTGTTCGAGACATCCTTGGCTCCTGACGAGCTGCTCGTGGAGGCGTGGTTCCCGCGTTTCGCAGGCCCGCACGCGATCGTCGAGGAGTCGCGGCGGCATGGCGACTTCGCGCTGGCGGGTGCCGTCCGGGTGGGCGACAGGCTCGCGCTATTCGGGGTCGCGCCCACGCCGGTGCTGGCGGACCCACGCGATCCTGCGCGGGGGCTGCAGCCGAGCGGCGACCTGGAGGCGACGCCGGAGTTCCGATTGCACCTGGTTCGTGTGCTGGCGGAGCGAGCTTTTGCGGCATGAACATCAACGGCGTCGTTCATCCGGCGGCCAATGACCACAGGCGGCTGCTGTCCGACTACCTGCGTCACGACTGCGGCCTGACCGGCACACACGTCGGCTGCGAGCACGGGGTGTGCGGGTGCTGCACCGTGTTGCTCGACGGGGCGCCAGTGCGGTCGTGTCTGATGCTCGCGGTCCAGGCAGAAGGCCATGAGGTGACCACGATCGAAGGCCTCGCTCCCGACGGCGCCTCGCTGCATCCCGTACAGCAGGCGTTCCACGAGATGCACGGCCTGCAGTGCGGGTTCTGCACGCCTGGGTTCGTCATGTCCGTGGTGGGACTGCTGAAGCAGCATCCCGATCCGACGCGTGAGCAGATCGACGAAGGCATCTCAGGCAACCTATGCCGCTGCACGGGCTACGCGTCGATCCGCCGCGCGGTGAAGCGCGCCGCCGAACTCTCGCGATGACCACGCGCTGGTTCGGGGCACGAGTTCTGCGCGTCGAGGATGACCGCTTGCTGCGCGGGCATGGCCACTACACGGACGACATCGACGAGGGCGCGCTCGAATCGGTGCTCGTCCGGTCGCCGTACGCGCACGCGCGCATCACGTCGATCGATGTGAGCGCGGCGCGCGCGATGCCGGGCGTGCAGGCGGTCTACAAGGCCGCCGACTTGCCGTTCGGCGGGCAGCATCTGCCAATCCTCATCCCGCACCCGAACCTGACCTACGGCCGCACGCAGCTGTGTCTGGCGTCGGAGGTGGTGCGCTACGCCGGCGAGGCAGTCGCCTTCGTGGTGGCGGAGACGCGGGCCCTCGCCGAGGACGCGGCCGAAGCGGTGCAGATCGAATACGAAACGTTGCCGGTGATCATCGGCCCAGAAGCCGCGCTCCAGGCCGAGCACCTGGTGCACGACGACGTCCCTGGCAATGTCGCCGCGGAGATGAACCAGGAGGTCGGTGATGTCGACGCGGCACTCAAGTCGGCGCCACATCGGAAGCGTCTCCGTTTCCGCTATGAGCGTGGCGCCGCGGCACCCATGGAGGCGCGCGCGGTGTGGGCGCGGTGGTCGGTGGCCGAGCGCAAGCTCACGGTGTACGACTCCACCCAGTCACCGACCTCGATCCGGGGCGGGCTCGCCGTGCTCTTTGGTCTGCCCGAGTCGCACGTCGAAGTGATCGCTCCAGACGTGGGTGGCGCGTTCGGGCCGAAGATCATGCTCTTCTATCCCGACGAGCTGCTCGTGCCGTTCGCGGCGATGCAACTTGGGCGTCCGGTCAAGTGGACCGAGGATCGACAGGAGCATTTCACGGCGGTCAACCAGGAACGCGGCCAGGTGCACGAGGTCGAGGTCGGCTACGACGGCGAGGGCCGCTTGCTCGCGCTCAGCGACGACTTCATCCATGACGGCGGCGCGTACACGCCGTACGGATTGATCCTGCCAATCATCACCGCGGCACAGATCCCGGGACCGTACCGAGTGCCTAACTATCGAGTGCGGTTCCGGGACATGTACACGAATGCCACACCAACCTCGCCGTACCGAGGTGCAGGGCGGCCGCACGCCTGCTTTGTCATTGAGCGGACGCTCGACGCGATCGCCGCTGAGCTTGGCGTCGATCGCGCCGAGATACGGCGGCGCAATTTCATCCAGCCGGACCAGTTCCCGTACACAGTCGGAGTCCAGTGGCAGGACGGCAACACAGTGATCTACGACAGCGGCGACTACCCGCAGCTGCTCGAGAAGGCGCTCGCGCTGCTCGGCCCGCGGCCCGAGGGCGATCACATAGGCATGGGCCTGGGGGTGTACGTTGAAGGCACGGGGGTCGGACCGTACGAGGGCGCGCACGTGCAGGTCCTGGTCTCAGGCAAAGTGGTCGCTGCGACCGGCATCCCGAGCCAGGGCCAGGCCCACGCCACGGTGTGGGCGCAGATCGTCGCCGACGAGCTGGGGGTGGACGTGGCCGACGTCGAAGTGTTCAGTGGCGACACCCGCCGCTTTCCGTGGGGAGTGGGGACGTTCGCGTCGCGCGGCGCGGTGACGGCGGGCAACGCGATGGGCGTCGCGGCGCGAATGGTCGCGGACAAGGCGCGGAAGATCGCCGCCGATCATCTCGAGGCCGATCCGTCCGACCTCGAGCTGGTTGGGGGCGAGGTCCGGGTCATAGGCTCGCCGTCGCGAGGGATGCCGCTCGCTGCGGTTTCAGTGTTGGCCAACCCGGTGCGTTACGCGTTCGGCGGCGGCACCGAGGCGGCAACTCAGTTCACGGCCAAGTCGCGCCCAGGACCGCCGCTGCTCGACGGCGAGCAGCCAGGCCTCGAAGCGACCGGCTACTACAGCCCCTCAGGATCGACGTGGGCGTCGGGCTGCCACGCGGCGTACGTGCGGATCGACCCGCAGACCTACCGGATGCAGATCCTCAAATACGTGGTCGTCCATGACTGCGGGCGCGTGATCAACCCGCTTGTCGTGGAAGGCCAGATCGAGGGCGGCGTAGCCCAGGGCATCGGCGGCGCGTTCTACGAGCGACTGGCATACGACGAAGAGGGCCAGCTCCGAAATGCGTCCTTCATGGAGTTTCTGATGCCGTACGCGACCGAGATACCACCGATCGAGATCGATCACCTCGAGACGCCGTCACCGCTCAACCCGCTGGGGATCAAGGGGGCGGGTGAGGCCGGCGTCATCCCTGTCGGGGCGGTGATCGGGTCGGCGGTCGAGGATGCGCTGGGCGTGCTGGTCACCGAGATGCCACTCTCGCCTCTGAAGCTGTTCGAGATGGCCGGCCGGAAATGAGCCGCTTCCGGGTTGTGCTCCGTGCGTTCCTCTATCTGTACTTCTCGGTGTTCGCCGGCCTGACGGCGGCCGGGCTGGTCGGGATGATCCTCATCGCCAGCAACACCGGGAGGATCCAGGGTCTGCCTGGTAGCGGCACAGTGGCCTGGGCGACCGCCGCGCTCATCATCCTGGCGCTGCTCGTCTTCGGTCAGTGGGAGCAGTTCGGGGAGCGGATCAGGCTGTTCAAGTGGATTCCGCTGTGCATCTTGTTGACCATCGCCGCCTTCGCCGCGTCCCTCCTCAGCTCTGGCCCGTTGACATCTGGGGCTTAGCCGTGATATGTAATCAATTGGTTACAGATAATGCACCGGGCTCAGGCCAGCGACGACGTCTATCGGGCCATTGCCGACCCCACCCGGCGCGCCATCCTCGACCGGCTGCGCGCCGGCCCGGCCAACGCGGGCGCGCTGGCGGCTGACTTCCGGACCAGCCGGCCGGCCGTTTCAAAGCACCT
>JACXTT010011281.1_pt1 | contig 11966 bp, 14 predicted proteins | sample 9270951 | NCBI WGS metagenome assembly JACXTT01 (sample SAMN15532306, study PRJNA645909) | rock metagenome | isolation source: weathered quartz diorite | place: Puerto Rico | collected 2017-06-21 | reverse complement strand
GACATCTCCCGTCCCCCACAACTTGCTTGGCCTGATTTACGAACAGACAAAACACCTCGCGGAAGCCGAAGCACAGTATCGGGACGCGGTTCGCCTGGATCCCAAGTTTGCGGCAGCTCACAGCAATCTGGGCAATTTGCTCTTCCAGGAAGAGAAACTTGTGGAGGCAAGAAAAGAGCTAGAACAGGCGGTACGGCTTGATCCGCTGAATGCGCGCGCGCACTACAATCTCGGAGCGTCTGGACCACGACAACGCCATACTTGAATTTCAGCACGCCTCTTCCCGTGGTCCCGAGCGCGCCGAATATCAATTCTTACTTGGACGGGAAGAGTTCGCTTTGGGGAATTGGGAGCTCGCTGCAAACAGTTACCGGCGCGCCGCAGAAATTTCGCCCTCCTTAGCCCTCTACCACCTCAGCTTGGGCGACGCAGAATTTCGAGCGGAGAATTATGGCGTGCAGCCGCGTCATTCGAAAGAGCAGCAAAGCTGGATCCAAAGATTGCTGACATCGAATACCTGATCGGGTACTGCTACCGCGCGCAGGGGCAGTTGGAACTGGCGCGCCGTCATTTCGAAGCGCAGCTAAAAAATAACCCGGACCATATGCGCTCCCGTGCCGCAATTGGCTTTATTCTGTTGGAGCAGGGAGACCCCGCGGGCGCGCAGCAGGAACTGGAGCGGGCGGTCGCCCTGGATGCAGAGAATGTGGATGCACTATTCGACTTGGCGCGTGCGAGTGCGTTGAACCACCAGCCTACGAGGGCGATGGAGTATTTCGAGCGCGTCCTGCAGCTAAGTCCCGACAATACTGCAGCGCATTACCATCTGTATCTGCTTTACAATCGCAACGGAAAACAGGAAAAAGCCAAAACAGAACTCGATTTGTTTCACCGCCTCGAAGAGATGGATAAAATGGTGCGCCGCGACGAAAGCGCGCTGACAAAAGCGCGCAAAGCTAAGGCGGACTCGTCAGGCTCCGGAGACTCTCTGCATGTTCCCGCTACGAACGTGAATTCAACGCACCACCCCTAGCTTCCACCAGCGTTTTGCTGCGGACGATCCCTTTCCACGTCTCTAGCGGGCTACCGCCAGAGGCCCAAAATCATATCTCCTCGTGCGCGGAAAATGGGGTGAAGGTCACTAGTTCAATTTGGAGCAATCAAGGCCGACAAATCCGAGATCAAGTTGACGGCGGTTTTCGCGGACCATTGCACTCCCATTGGGATAAATACCAAGAAATGTTGGTATGCGGCCTAGGCCGCAGATGGGAGTTAGCCATGAAAGTAAATTTCCATTATCAAAAGGGCTATCTATACGAAGACCATGGCGCATGGTACGTGCAATATCGCCAGCGAATCTCGCAGGCAGACGGATCCAGCCAGCTTAAACGCGTCTCCAAGTATCTCGGCCGATCGAATGACTTCTCCAATATTTTTGAAGTCGAGCAGTGTCGGGAATCCTTCATGCAAACCGTCAATCGCGATCGGCTCAGTGCAAATTCAAGGATCACGTTAACCGCCTTTGTCGAGGGAGCTTACTTGCCTTGGACCAAAGAAGAGCGTCGAGCCAGCACTAGCAAGGGGCATCGGGAAATCTGGATCAATTACCTTCGCAATCGTGTCGGGGAGCTTCGCTTGCGAGAATTCCGCACCGTGGACGCCAGTCGAATGTTACGCGCGATCGCGAAGGAGCGGGATCTTGCGAAAACCACTTTGCAACACATCAAGTCGGTGCTCAGCACCATCTTCACCTTTGCCAAAAATGACGGAGCGTTCGATGGGACAAACCCGGTTGATGGCGTTTTGATCCCCTGGGATGCCAGAGAGCCGGGAGAGACGCATGCCTACGATCTCACCGAAGTTCTTCAAATCCTCGATCGGCTCCCGCTCCTCGTAAAGAGTCTGGTCGCGACTGCAGCCTTTGCCGGGTTACGCTCGCGTTCCGGCGAGGACTCGCCTCGAACTTGTATGCGATGGGAGCTCCGGACAAGGTGGTGCAACGCATCTTGCGCCACTCGAAACCTCACCTTACCAAGGAACACTACATCAAGGTCTTTGATCGCACCGTGGTGGAGGCTGTCGACAAGATGCAGGCCCAGATCGAAGAATTAAAAAAGGCAAAAGGAGATCGCCAACAACTAGAGTTGAGATTTGACGATGGGCAACCAGCGACGACCGCATCCGAATGCTCAACCGGCAACGGTTTTCCGCACAGCTCGACGGTGAGGCCAGCAGTTGGCCAGCAGATTTTTTCAAGTTGTGTCGGAAGCGATTGAAATCAAGCTGGTGCGTGTGCCGACAAGATTCGAGGTCAGAACAAGATACAAGGTTCTGGCGGAGAGGGGGGGATTCGAACCCCCGGTACCGGTTTTAGCCAGTACAACGGTTTAGCAAACCGCCGCCTTCAGCCTCTCGGCCACCTCTCCGGCGTTTACTTTCAACATCTTAGCACACTGCCCTACTGAATTTGGTGCACTCTTGGTGCACTCTGGTTCACCAGATCAACCGTAGCCTCGAGTTTCTTCATCGCTGCGACCAGCGCCGGATCAAACGTCTTGATGTAACGATCCTTCGTGACGTGTGACTTTGCATGACGCAGAACGCGCTGAACGATCTTTTCATCCGCGCCCAGTTCATACAGATTCGAAGCGATACCGCGACGGAACCCGTGCAAGCCGTACCAGTCGATGTCGAGACTCTTGGCAACCGGACGAACATACCGGAGAACCAGCTTATCGATGTCCACGTGCTGGCCCGCACCCGTGTGAAACATCACACCCGATTGCGGGTTGCCGATGGAACTTCGATACGAATCCAAGATTTCCGCCAGCTGCCGAATGACCGGAACGGGCTTTGCGCTTGCACGCGTCTTCGGCTGGTTGACGACCGTCTTCCAGACCGAACGTTTCACGTTCAAGGCGTCGCCCGAATAATCCGTCCATTCGAGTCCGCGCAGTTCGCCGCGCCGCAGACCGGCAAAGGCCGCCGTCGCGATGACTGCTTTGGGAAGCAGTGGCAGAAACTCCAGAATCCGACAAATTTGAGCCAAGTTGTACGCATAGGTCTCGTCTGGTTCGCGAGCGTTTGTGGGGATACGGGCTCCCTGGATCGGGTTCGCATCGTCGAAAGCGCCTTCATTTCTTGCGTGAGTGAAGATGCCGCTGAGCACACCTTTTATGTGTTGCAGGGTGGTCTTGCTCAGGTCATTTTCATCGGCGATTGCCTTGAGCATTCTGCTGGCATTCACCGTTCTGAACTTCCGCAACTGAATCTGACCGACGCGATCGGAGATGTGATTGTTCCAGATTTCCTCGTACCCTTTCTTGGTGGAAGCGCGTTTCTCGTTCAAATACGGAAGATAGATACGCTCGACAAACTCTCCGAGAGTGATGCCTGGCTCCGGCGTAAAATTGCCGGCGTTGAGGCTGCACATGAACTCGGCGAGGAGCGGCTTGACCTGGGACTCGAACGGATAGTCCGCAAGGCTTCCCAGCCGAGCAGCTCGCTGCTTGAGTTTGATCGAGCCATCTTCCTTCTTTACACGCTCCCGGTAACGCACGAACCAGGCGCTATGATGCACGTACAAATGGCCCTCTTGGTACCGAACAGTTTTGGTCACATTTTCCTCCTTTAGTGACCTGCCCTGTTCGTACTCACCAACTGGCGGTCCAGCCAATCGCGGAGTTCCTCGCTTCCCCAAGGAAAACGAACGTAGCGTCCAAGCCGAAAGTGCGGGATTGGATCGCTGGTGCGTTTCGAGTTAGTCCGCGAGCGTACCCAGGTTTCGGGTACGTTGAGCCGTTTCGCCAGCTCGCACGAGTCTATCACTTCCACATGGACTTGATTCATGACGATGCTCTCTGCCGCGGAATTCATGGCTTATCGCTCCCGCTGAAAAACAGCTTTCCGATTTTCTTGTGAGTCCGGTGCTGAGTCGTTGGCAATGCGCCTTGCTTGCCGAAGCGCTTTCTCGACGGTATGCCTTGCGTAGTAGAGCGGATCGGCTTTGTCGCCGGCCCGATAATCCGCGATGCGTTGAATGACCTGTTGGGGATCGTCGCCGCGCGCGAGAGCGCGGTTCGCGTAAGCCCAATCCGCTTCGGACTGGCTCTTATGGCCTAGCGGCAACTTTCTGCTGACGGAGTCTTCAAGACGCCTCGGGGACTCGGGTGTCCCTTCCTGAACTTTGAAGTCTGCCAGATGATGGACTGCGTCCGTTTCGTGGTGCACGCGAACGACAAACGCATCGTTGTATTTGCGGTTCCGGAAGCCCGGAAGTCGCAGCATCCGGCAAATGTCCGTGGCTGCCGGATCGCCGCCAAAGCTTGAGGCCAGAGCGCGAAGAACCCGCTCGGCCTCGTTTGCACCAAAGCCTTCCACGCACCAAACGACTTGGTGCTTTCCGGGCGAACTGTCGAGAACGAAGTTGGGTTCCGGGACGTCACCGGATGTGCGAATCGCGTGGAGCGAAGCACCGGCCTCTTCATCGAGGTCCAGATAGACATGCCGTATTTCTCGAATGTGCTCCTTCGTGCGGTATTTCGAGCCAGCCCGGACCGGATTCATACCGATAAAAATGTCGGCACCCACGAGATTCTGTTCTGTCAGCCACAATTGGAATTCCTGGCTCGCAATTACTTCAGCGGGAACGATTCGCTGCGTGGTGCGTTGCCTCGCGCGGTTTCGGAGAAGGACAGCGACGTAGTCCTCCGGTGCATGCAGCGCCCGCACGTATTCCGGCGCCGAGAGAAAGTGAGGAGTGAAGCCCGAGTTCAAGCATTCTCCTTTGCCGCTAGATAGATGGAGCAGAAGTCGAATAGGTCGGAATCAGGATCGTAGCTGTTGATTTCGAGCGCCTCCGAAATGAATCGCCGCCCTGGCCGGCGCTCAATGTGGACGACAACGTTCAAGGAATCGGCGATGTTTGTCTTGATGGACCTGTAAGGCAATTCGATTCCGCTCTGCAGGACGCAGCTGGTGAATCGCGCGAGGCCTTGTTTTGCGGAGCTAGCATGAATGGTGCTCAAGGTTCCGGCGTGGCCGGTGTTTAGCAGCTGCAGGAGATCAAAAGCCTCCGAGCCCCGGATTTCCCCGAGCACGATACGATCAGGGCGATGGCGCAAAGCAGCCTTCAAGAGATCCCGGATGGAAACGGCGGGAATGCCGTTTTGCTCTCTGCGTGCTTCGAAGCGGACCAGGTTCGCATGAGGCAACTGGATCTCGGCGGTGTCCTCAATTAGCACGATCCGGTCATCCGGCGGAATAAACTTCCCCAGGGCGTTGAGCAAGGTCGTTTTCCCTGTCCCCGTTCCGCCGCAAATCAGCAGGTTCCGCTTCTGCAGGATGTAATCCTCAAGTCGATTCGCGAGAGCACGGGTCAGCGTGCCGCTTTCGATCAGGTCTTGAATTTCAAAATGGCGCGAATTGAACTTACGAATCGTGAGCGTGACGCCGGCAAGGCTGCATGGAGGAATGACCGCGGCGACACGGCTACCGTCCGGCAGACGGGAGTCGAGAATGGGCTTTGCTTCCGAGATGTCGTCGCCCAAGCGTCTTGCGATGTTCTTGACGGCGACGAGTAGAGAGCGTTCTCCGAGCGAAACGCCGGGGACTTGTTCCACGAATCCCGCTCTTTCGACGAAGACCTGGTCGGGACCATTGACCATGACTTCGCTCACGGATGCGTCGAGGATCAAGTGCTCGATGGGTTTCAGAAACGGAAGGATGGTTTCAAAGCCGTGCATCATAGTTCTCCTGCAGCGAGCTGTTCGAAATAGGACTTGTTCGGATCGTTGTAGTAAGGCTTCAAATAGCAAAAGGTCGGAGGGATGGGATTGAGACCGTCGTATGCAATGGTGATAGATTGAGCGTTACGCAATTCCGTGAACGTCTTCATGTCGAACCTAAAATCGGTCTGCGTGTTGTAGCTCTTGGAGGCCGTGATGTTGGCGCGATGCGAGACGGCTTTTCCGGTGAGAATGCTGACGCTGGCGTCGTGCCCGCTTTCCGAGAGGTTATAGCTGACCTTCAGGCGGTCTTCGCGGCCACAGAGTTCGCTCGCCGTCTTCGCGGAAAAATCGTCGGAAAGACAAAGGAAGATCTTGGTGCGGAACGTTTGCAGGAGCGTTCGCCATGAATCTCCGGGAAGCGAAGACTTTAGCGAGCTGATGCTCTGCGTAGCGACAATGGGAATGCATTTCGCCTGTCGCGACAGGCTGAAGAATTTCTCATCGCCCGTCGGGTCGCTTTCGCCCACGGTCGCGAAGTGCTGGTATTCGTCGCAGAGAAAGAGAACCTGCCGGAAATACTTGCCGCTTTCCGTTTCCATTTCGGGGATGCGATTGAGGACGGCGCGTTCGAAGTCGAGCTTCATCATCACGCCGATGGCTTTGGCGAGACCGGCGTTCATGCCGACGGGGAAATTGAGAGAACACACCGCACCTTGCTCGATGAGCCAGGAGAAAGAAGGGAGAGGCTTTCCAAAAAGGCCGTCCGCGTTAAGTTTCGTGTCGTAGCACTCCCGTTTCGGACAGAACACCCGCTTCACCTTCGGGTTGTCGTCGAAGAGAGAAAGGAAGACAGAAATACCTTCGACAATGGAGGTGCGGAGCTTTGTCTCCATTCTCCGCCAATCGTCTTTGAACCATCTCTGGACGGCATAGAACTGGTCGAGTTTGTCCGGATCGGCGAAGCTCGGGTCCAGAATGAGAACCGGCTCCGCGGAGATCTTCTTCGTCTCCAGCTCGCCCCAGAGTTCTTTCGAGGCCTGCGCAAGATATCGTTCGTTGCCCGAGTCGTGCTTGAAGCCGAGAGTTCCTAGTTCGACGGGACGGCTTGCAAAGACCTCGGGTGTAACCGCCACGAAATGGCGGCCCATGATGATCTCTTCGGCTTCCCGTATGCGCTGGTCGAGAAGCGGCGGAGAGATCGCGCATTCGTAGACATTGAACAGGGTTACGTAGTCGTAGGCGATCTTGTGCAGGAGGATGATGAATTTGACGAGATTCGTGTACGCCTGCTGCCAGAACGGCTCCTTGCCGCGGCCAAACAAATTGTTCAGGAGCGAGGCTATGTTGAAGGCAAGCGCGTAGGCATCGAGGTCGTTGTGCAGCGGATTGTAGCGGTACTCGGAGTCGAGGCTGATTTCGACAAAGTCTTCTCCGCGCCGGTGCCGATCAAGAATGTCCTTGACCTTCCGGCAGAAGTCGCCCTTCACCTCCAGCACAAGAGCTCCGATTCGCCGGTCCTTATCCTCCGCTTGGTACGCGAGAATTTGTTCCGCGAAAGGATACATAGCGGTGGCGGTCTTTCCGGAGCCAACCGCGCCGAAAATCATCGTCCCGGTGAAGAGACCACGCTCCGGAATCGTGAGCCAATGCGGCGTCGAACTCGGTCCCGGCTTTCTTGGGTTATGCACTTCGCCGATCACCAGAAAGAGGTCGTCCCTCGTGCGCGGGTCTGGATAAGGAGGCAGGGCTCCGGGATGGATACGTTGTCGGTAACGGAGAGTGGCGACATACAATCCAGAAAACAGCGCGAGGTAGAGCAAGTACGGGGTTGTGAAGAGGCATGCGTTGTAGAGCCATCGGAAACTCGCGAAAGCATGCGGTGCCCGCAGGAAAATGAGATGCAAGAGGAATGAGGATTCTGGAAACGGGCGCGAATAGAAGAGGCACACACCCGTTCCCATCGCCAGCAAGGCAGCGAGGAAGTGCCGGGAAGCGAGGACGCGCTGCATCATGCTTTCGCCGACGCATCGGAGGCGCGGTGAGCCGACCCGCTCGCATTTCGCTTCTGCTCTCTCCACTTGCGGTATTCCTGGTCGCGCCAGAGCGTCTTCTTGATGGCGGAATTGAGCACGTGGTCCGGGCTGCTCTCGATGAATTGCGCATAGTCGTCGAGCAGAAGGCTTACGGGCTCCTCCAGACGGAATTCGCGACTTAGAATTGCAGGCGATTTCTTGATGACGGACATGGTCTTTCCTCCTCTATGAGTTGTTCTGAACCTCTTTGCAGCGGCGGAAAACGAAGGGCGGCACAGCTCGCTGTGCCGGAGGGCGGGAGCGACCCCAAAAACTTTTTGGGCGGCTGAAGGCCCGAAAAGTGGGGTCGCTCCCGCCCGATTTGGGTCGTTTTCCGCCGCGCATTTTTCTTCCCAGGTTCGGTTTTCTCCCGTCTTTTCCGGACGATGCGTTGCCACAAGTGGAAGCGAGACCGGAAGGTTGCGTTGCAGGATGTAGTTGTTACCTTCTTCACCTGGGCTCCTCGTTCTCGCCGGTATTGCCGGCAAAGAGCTTTAGGACTCGTGTTTCGAAGTGCGTGATATGCGGTTTGCTGTCACCCTGAAACGCGGAGCGAATGTGGGCTTCGCCAATCCGTTCGGCTTTCCATGCCCTGTAGAAGTGTTCGAAGCGTTCTCCGCTGAATCGGGTCTTCGCGAGATTGCGATAAGCCAAGTCGGCTTCACTTAAGGCCCCGTACTGGTGGAGATCCCATGCCTTGCGGATGGCGAAGTAGCGGAGCAGATCGTCCGCCGGATTCACATCGAGGGGTACAGTGACGAGCGCAACGAAGAGCTCGCGAGCTTTGGCGAAATGCGTGTCGGTCCGGGCGAGAAACAGAAACCGAAATTCGGGGAGTTCACGGAAGAGCGGCTGGTACGTCTGGAGATGATGAACGAACGCGGAAAGGCTCGCTTCGCGGCCCTGGATGAAGGAAAAGGTGATAACCGGACCGCGTGAAGGATCGACGAACATGGGAAAGCGATCGACGAAGTAGCGGATCGTCGGCTGGACGGTACGGCGGCCGAAGTAGGTTTTTGATGGGAAATGCCGCGGCTCGATCTTCAGGTCGGTGAAGAATTCGACCTTGTCGCTCTCGGTCTCAAGGTAGGCAAGTTCTGGATTTGCGAGAACGAAATCGAGAATGGCCAGCCGGGTCTCGATGTATTCTGGCTCGTGTCGCCGGCGATTGCGCAGATGCTCCCGGCCGATGGCGCGGTATAGTTCGCGAGCGAATACGTGATAGACGGCTTTGTAACGCGGTGGAAGGGATTGCGTGCGCGCGTGCTTGTTGGCTTCGAGCTTGTGCCAAAAAAGTGTGGTGCGTCTGCCCCACGAGGCATCCAGGAACCCGAGAAAGTGGCGAGCGACGAAATACCCGGAGTGCGTGGCCACGAGATAGAGAAAGCAGGCTTCATCGCGGTTGTATCCGTACGTCTGGAGGGCCGAGATGTGGACCTCGTCGATTGTCATAGCGCGAGAATCCTTGCGGTGAGTTCCGCTTCATCGAGCACACGGCGGAGCTTCGACGCGTCTTCGCGAGGCGCATAGAGCGAGAAGCCTGCTTTTGCTTTTTGGGCGAGTGCCTGGGGGCGGTAGTTTCGAGTAGCGAGTTCGAGGTCGATTTGTTTGCGTTCGTGATCGGCCGTTTCGTATTCGAGCCGCAGATCCGGGACCTGAATCTTGTTGCCGAGAACGACCAGTCCGTGGCGTTCGGCGATCTCGCGACGCGCTTCTGATGTGGGAGGTTGCTGCTCAAGCCGAGCCAGGTCCCGATGAATCCTGCGCTTCAGCTCGTAGTCGAGAACGACGCGACCGGCATGGCCGCCCCGTTGGGAGATGCGATTCAGCTCCCGTTGATAGAGTCGGTAGAGCGCCGCATCGTGCTTCAGTTCGCGCGGCTTTACGAGGCCATGATAGAGAGCCTGTCCTTCCGGAATCCGGCCGGATGCGAGAAGGAACTGCTTACCCTTCCGGGTTAGCGTTACGACGTGCCGTGGCTGCCTCGATTCCTGGCCTATGGTTCGGCGAGCAAGCAGTCCGTGTTGCTCCAGCTGGCGAAGGTCACGCGCCGTTTGTACATCGTTGTTTCGATAAGCGAATTCGGCGAGATCGCGCGTCTCGATGACGCGGAATTTGCCGACTTCCGCGAGCGTTGCGAATCCGGATTCACGCAGGACGTAGGCGCGATCCCGGAAGTAGTATGTACGCCTCGAATCATCCGCAGAAATTCGCTCCGCCTCATCTGGCTTTGAGGAACGATTTCTGTCGACTGGAGGGTCCGGCAAATCAGGGTTTTGCGGACGTTCTCGTTCAGCGCGGCCCCGCCCCAGGCTATCGTCTCCCGGGTTTCGTTCGTGATCATCGGGATACCAGTCGCGGGACATTTCATTCCTCCTCGTCTTCGAACGGAGCGGGCATTTCGATCTGGCCCGCCTGGAACTGCCGGTCGAGATGGCTCAGCTTGCGGCCGGTGTTTTTCAAGAGGAACTTTCGTTGCAGCAAGAGAACGAAACCGAAGACGTTCGCGAACAACACGGCGGCCGAAACCGAAATCCAGGTGCCATAGGAATGGAAGATGGTGGCCTTGTAAGGAACCATAAACTTCAATTCGCCAAGCAGCCAGAAGCCGTAGGCAAGAAGAATGGCGATGGTGAGGAGCAGCGCGTTGGCGATCATGAGGTCCTAGGGTTTCTGGAAATTCCTCGAAACGAATTCCGAAGGAGGAGCGGGCGGGAGTCCTGAGCAGCCGAGGCTCTCCTGACGCGTGCCGTTCGTTCGGAGGGCGAAAAACCGTGGGATGGGCTGTGGAGACTGCGAGGAAGCGGATCGAGGGGTGAAGACGGAAGTGGCGCGCGGAGGTTGGGCCGAGGCTGCCCGGCGGACGCCCGCGACTCCCTTCTCTGCCTGCCGCGCGAGATTCATTTGAACGCCTGGTCTTCGCGGAAGTAGGAGATCGTCAGCCCTAGTGGGTTGATGGGGATCAGTTCATTCGGAACGCGCGACTGGAAGATGAAAACGAAGTTCGCGGTGTAAAGATCGCGCTTCAGTTCGCTGTGGTCGGCGGGCGAGTAATAGACCATGTAAAAGTCGACACGAGCCCGGTAGGGCGGCGCCTGCAATTCCTCAAGCGACACTTTCTTGACGTCGATGTCGATTTCGGAAGACGAGCTGTTCGTGAGGAACTTCCGGATGATGTCGTCTTTTCGATAGGTGTCGAGAATGCCGTTCGCGAGCTTGCCGTCGAGGAAATAGAGCGACTTCGCAAAATCGTCCTGAATGGTGTAGCGGTTGCGCCGGTAATAGAGCTTCGTGAACTGCGAAAGGAAATATTTGGCCTCGGCATCCTGCGGTCTGTATTCGAAGTTGTGGTAGTTGATGGCCTCGGCTCTTCCGAGATCGTCGATGCGGATGACGAGCGGACGGAAGTTTTCGAACGTGCGTATCGTGCGAAGGTCGATCAGCGCGAGCGCCACACAAACGAGTGAAAGCAGCGCCAGAGCGATTTTGAGGTAGGTGTTGGTCACCATCGGGTCACCACACGATTCGAGATACAAGCGCTTGGCATCGTGGAACGAGGCATCGCGATCCATCACAACTCCTTCGCGACGGCGGTCGCCGCGGCTGGTATGGCGTCCAGCATTCCGGCAGAGCTTCCACCCGCCGTGCCGCTGAAGATGTGATTGGTGAGCGCCGGGACCTTCAGCAGGACATAAATCGAGGCGACGAAGGTGATGAGAAGGACGGGAAACCAGCCGATGAGTTGCAGGATGGAGATGTTCCCGGTCCCCTGCAGCGTGAGAACGCCAATAATAAGGTTGCCGATGATGTAGACGACGGCCGCGGCGATGACTTCATAGAACGCGTATTGAAGGAAACAGCGCAGCCAGCCCCAGAAAAGCCATTCGAGCTTCGGCACAATGAAGAACGGCACAAAGATGGGCCCGACCAGAACGCAAACGGCGGTTGCAACAAACCCGTAAGCGATGACGACGATCGAGATGGCCTGAGCGGTGGCGAGCAGGACGATGACGATGATGTAGATAGCCATCCCAAGGAAATCGGTGACGCTCGGTGCGTCAATCCGCGCTTCGAAATCTCCAATGCGATCGACGATTGTCTGCAACTCGGTTTGATTGATCTTGTTCGCGAGAAACTGGGCCTCGTCGGTGATGAGGTTGTGGAA
>JACXTT010011280.1_pt1 | contig 11967 bp, 9 predicted proteins | sample 9270951 | NCBI WGS metagenome assembly JACXTT01 (sample SAMN15532306, study PRJNA645909) | rock metagenome | isolation source: weathered quartz diorite | place: Puerto Rico | collected 2017-06-21 | reverse complement strand
TCAGCTTTTCTCGGGTGACTAATCGCTCGCACTTTCCTTCCGATGTCTTTCTTGGCGCAGTCCTAGGCTATACCGTCACACGCTACGAAGTGTTGCGACCTCGATGAAATCGTAAGGGGTTCAAGTTTCTGGCCTGTTCAGCGACCCGCGGGACGTATCAATAAGCGCGCTTCCGCAGCGGGACAGCAAGGGTCGCCTCGTTGCTTTTGGCTGTCAATGCCAGTTCTCAGTGGTCGTTGCTCGACAACACTTTGGGTCTGCCGATTCACTCCGCTCACTTTCTGTGGGATGCAACCAATGCGATGACGATACCCCCGCCAATTGCCACCGCGTCTTCAAGAAATCCGATTCCTAGATTGGGCATGTTGCCGCTGAGCCTCTTTCGAGTGTAATGACCGGCAAAGGCTCCTGCGACGGCTCCCACACCACCGAAAAGCGCCCCTTCCGCAATGGGTCTTTCCGCAACACCATAGATTGTCGCTCCGCAGATTGCACCCGATACAATGCGGGACGCAAGCGGCCCTGCCTTCAATCGACACGGTGCAAAGGGCAGCTTGTCTGCAATCAATTCGCTTATCGCAAGGTCAGTGATTTTTTTCGAGGTTCTGGCGGAAATGATTGTGGCAAGTGGCGAATTTCCCAAGGGGAGCCATCTCGATTTTACAGCCCAGGCGAGGACTGCCGGCGCTGTCCACGCGCGCAAACCCGCTACCGCGCCGATTCCCACTGCTAGCACGGGAGTGTAAGAGCGTTTCATCGATTCGGAAATTTGTCCCCGTAGAATTTGTGAACTACAGAGTTAACCAAGGAGGCGGATCAATTTAGACCAACGATCCGCGTTCTCCGTGAGTTGCCCAACACGCGGTCCATACTACCTCATGACAGGATCTCGACCTCCAACTTTCGAATCGTATTGTGGTTCGGTCGCACCTGCCTGGCCATACCACTAGACCCTGATGGCTACGCGGGAAATGATGTATCCGGTGCCTTTGCGGGACCGAGATTCAGGCTTTCTCCCCTGAGCTGACGCCATGGTCACGGAGGGAGCAAGGTGCGGACAACTTCTCTTCTCACTTCTTCATCTGAACCGCTCGCAGAAGATTTGGAGAACTCTACGAGCGGACGATCGTACTCGTCATTCTGCGGGTGGCAGGCTTGACGCCTTCACCGGGTTCTATTTGGCAAGAGGGTTAGCTCACGGTCCCACGGAGGGCAAGGGTATGAAACACAGTGTGGCGTTCTTTGTTTTGGCATCGGTGCTCCTCATGCTTTCGTGCTCACAACGTAACAACGTCTCATACAAAGATGACGTGAAGAAGGCCTTGGAGCAGGCGGAGCTGAAGGATGTAACTGTCTCTGAGGATCAGGACAAAAACACGATCACTCTCGGCGGGACACTTCATTCCGATGACGCAAAGGCCAAAGCTGCAGACGTGGCCAGAGTGGCTGCAAATACACGGATCATAGCGAACGAAATCAGCGTGCAGCCGGTAGGGTCTGAGCCTCAGGCTAGGGCCATTGCTTCAAACTTGGATGAGGGGATCGAAAAGAACTACAGAGCAGCGCTGATATCAAGTGGCTTGGACAAACAACACGTTACGTTCAACGCGAAGAATGGCCTCATCACTCTCACAGGAAGCGTTCGCAGCAGCACTGACAGGCAACTTGCTCAGAAATTAGCGTCAGAAATTCCCAACGTACAGCAGGTGCTGAATCAAATCGCGGTGCGACGCTAAGAAAACATCGAAGTCAGAAAGGATCGTTATATGGACGATAAAGACAAACGTCGTTGCGCACACTCGGGCTGCAGTTGTTCGGCAACCCAAGATAGCAAGTATTGTAGCCCCCACTGCGAGACGGTCAAGTCGGGAGTTGAGATTTCCTGCGAGTGTGGGCATCCGCAGTGTGCTGGCAAGATTGATTGAGGCACAGCAACTGGGGTCGAGAGGCAGGAAACCATATTATGCAGCGATGCTGGCAGTTGCGTCGTAGAACTTAAGGAGAATCCTATGAGTCTCGAAACCATCTTGATCATCGTACTAGTTGTATTTTTACTTGGCGGGGGCGGCTGGTATTTCGGTCGAGGTTAATCTCGATTCGTTGGGGCCAGACATCTGTGTCGAACGCAAACTCATCCTGAGAGGAAAACTATGAAAACCAAGCTGCTTTTGTGTGTGATTCTTGTCGGATGTACATTCGGATTTGCGAAGGAAAAAGCTGACGTAAGGAATGTGACTGGTTGCCTGGCGAAAGGAGACAGCGCCAAAGAGTTCCTGCTCACCGGAACCGACGGTAGTACCTGGGAAGTGCGTAGCAGCAAAGTAGCTCTCGCCGAACACCTGGGTCACACCGTGACTGCGACCGGGGTCGTCTCCAATGCGACCGCGCACAACATGAAGGAAGATGCGAAAGATGCTGCGAAGGACAGCGGCCTGAAGAAAACCAATGACGAGCACGGACACCTGACTATAACGGACGTAAAGATGGTCAGCGAATCCTGTCAGTAGGCCACTTAGTCGGACCAATGAACGGGGCTGAAGAGATTCAGCCTCTTTTTTTCAGCTACCATTGTTCACCTTCGCGAGGAAGTTGCATTCGAGGGCACAGGGTCACCAGATCTGGCAAGCATTCTAGAACCGCGGAGCCGACTCTAGACTCGTGCTGACGGCAAGCTTTACTCTCTTTTCAACAGGCTACAAACCAGTTGACTCCATCTGTTCTGCTTGAAACCGGTTCACTCTGATCGTGCGACTATTCCAATCTTACGACAGCAACGCTGCGTAACGGCGGTTTGGCCGTGCGGTCCATCAGCGGAGCGCCGTAGCTTGATCTTGACGCGCATCGTAAGTCACGCGTCCCGCAACCACCGTCATGCGAATAGTGAGTGTGCGGAGATCTTTACTGGGCACTTGATACGGGTTCGCGGAGATGACGGTGAAATCAGCGTAGCGACCGACCGTCAACGCTCCAAGATCTTTCTCTTGGAACGCGGCAAATGCTGGACCCGCTGTCATCATACGAAGCGCCTGATCGACGTCGACACGCTGGTCGTGATACCACCCGTCTTCTGGTTTTCCGGCTGCACTTTGCCGCGTCACCAGGCAATGCAGCGTGGCGATGGGCGTGCCCGAATCGGAAGCGGGGTAATCTGATCCCGAAGCCACGGCCACCCCGGCATTCAGGAAATCGCGAGTGCGAAGCACCCAGTGGATTCGTGACGGTCCAACCCGGTCCTCGGCCCATCGGCTGTACTCGCCCACGAATACCGGCTGCATGGACGCGATAATTCCGTAGCGGCCGAATCGCGTTAGGTCTTCATTGGTAACGATCGAAGCATGTTCCACGCGAAAACGTTCTTCCGGAGTCACTCCGCCTTTCTGGAATGCGTTCAGAGCACGCGTGACAGCCCGATCGCCGATGGCGTGAGTATTGACCTGGAAACCCTTTTGCCGTGCCGCCCTGACGACTTCATCAAGCTCTGCATCCATCACTAATTGCAGCCCATGGTCTTGGGGCGCGTCAGAGTATGGACTTGTCATCTCTGCACCACGCGAGCCGAGGGCGCCGTCGAGAATGAGCTTGAAACTCCGCACGGCGAGCATGCCGCCGCCCAGGTCGGGTTCTGGTCCGCTCTTCAGATAGTGCCGCATGGCCGCTTCGCCACGAGCCATCGCGTAGACTCTGACGGGAAGCTCCCCCCGTTTCAGCAGGTCCTTGTAGATGGCAATGGTGTCAAGATCGACTCCCGCGTCATGAACGCTGGTGAGTCCCCAGCGGCTGAACTGCCGAAGAGCGGCTCGGATGTGGCGTTCGCGGTCGGCCTGGGAGGGCTTCGGTATTACATTGCTTATCAGTGCCTGAGCATGATCCACCAGCATCCCAGATGGTTCCTGGGCCGCGTCCCGGCGGATAAGGCCGCCATCTGGATTGGGGGTATCGCGAGTGATGTTTGCCAAACCCAGCACTTTGGAATTCACCCACGTCGAATGACCGTCGATGCGCTCCAGGACGACCGGGTGATCTCCGCTCACTGCATCGAGTTCCTTGGCGGTGGGAAACTCGGGCGGCTGCCAAAAGCCCTGGTCCCAGCCACCGCCGGATATCCATCCTCCCCGTGGCGCACTGCGAACTGCATCCGCAATCCTGGTGAATATCTCCGCCTTGGTTAGACCTCGGAGATCGAGCTTCTCGAGTTGGTCCCCGGTACCCGCGACGTGGATATGCGCGTCGGCAAAACCCGGCAACCCAATGCCGGAGAAGTTGATTCTCTTGGTGTTTTTATCTGCCAGGGCCTCAACTTGAGAGCGTGAACCCACTCCGACGATACGACCTGCGGAGACGGCCATCGCTTCGGCCTCTGGATGCGAACGATCCAAAGTGATGAACTGGCCAATGAAGATCGTGTCCGGGGCCGGCGGCCTGGCCTCCAGCGGAGAAATGAGCGGTGCCGCCGCCAGTGTGAAGAGTATGGCAACAAGCACTTTCGATATCCGACCATGCATTCTGAGACATTCTCCTGCGCGAGTTTTCCGGCGCGGCTCAAGTCGGCGACTATCTGGCGCAGTGCGCAATCCTGCACTGAACCATCGCGAATTGGCTAGAAGGTGTAGCGCAACGCAAACTGCATGACTCGCGGCTTCGTCAATGTACTGCTGAACGTACCGAAGACGTCGGTTCCGGCAGAATCGAGTCGACCATTGCTGCTTTGCGGCAGCGGCGCGACGTCAAATCGAACTGAGTTCGTGATGTTGAAAACTTCCCAACTGAACTTCAAGCTCTGTGCTTCGGTGAAGGCCCACGATTTACTGAGGCCGGAGTCGATCCCAAAGTAGCCGGGACCGCGCAGCTCGTTGCGCTGTCCGGATTCGCCCGGATGGGAGAACCGGAAAGACTGGGCTGCAGTCGTGGGATCTTTGAAAAGATTGGGATTACCATTTTGATCGGTAAATTTTCCGGTTTTCGGTTTGGGCCCGTCCAGAATTGCCGACGAATATAGTTCCCAATTGGTGGGGAAACAGCATCCGGTCGAGATCGTGGTTGGGAAACCGCTGGTCCAGCGTGCTAGCCCGGACCATTGCCAGCCGCCCACCAGGGCGTTTACCCATCGATTCGAGCTGGCGCCAAAACGCTGGCCTCGTCCAAACGGCAATTGATACACCCAGTTGGTGTTGATCTGATGGGTGGTATCAAAATCAGACACCGCCCGCAGCTGTTGGGGTGACCAGGAATTGATGACCTGGTCGAATTGGTAGAACGCTTCAAACTGATTCACCCGCTCGGCGTTGGAGCCGATATCGAGTGATTTCGAGAAAGTGTAATTGAAGTCCCACTGTAAACCGTGAGCCGATCTACTGCGCAACATCAGTTGCAGCCCGTTGTATGAGCTGTTCCCTATGCTTCGCCATCCATAGAGCGATGAGAACTGCTGATGGTAAAACGCGTTCGGTGTGATCTTTCCGTTAAGCGTCGCGCACGATGGGTAACATCCTCCCGGACCAGGATTGACTCCGTCTGGCAGGTTTCCCGCCGTAAACGAGGGCACGTCAGTGATAAACAGGGGAAAGGTTTCATTGTGTAGGGAGCAGGAGTAGAAGTCGTACATCGCCTGGGTGGCCGTTGTCGTCCCCGTAAAAGTGGACCCGCCTGGCGCACAGCTCACACCGCTCCCTGGACTTGGAACAGTGCCGGCCGCCCCGGGAAATACGTTTTCCCAAAAAGGGATTGGAGCCAGGTTCTGGAGCGCGACGCCTTTTTCTGCCGCTTTTGCCAAGAGGGTCGCACCAGCGAAATAATCCATCCCGGACTGGGGATCACGAATGTCGAGCGGCATCGCCAGATCTTCCTCTTGCAACAAGCGTCGCCCCAGTCGTCCAACGTAAGCTGCCTCGAATGCCAACCCCTTCGGCAGCTCACGTTGAATCGAGAAGTCAATCACGTGCGAATATGGGGTCTTGAGCTTGTCGTCCAATCCCCAATAGATTGCCGGGCTAGTATTGGCGAAGGGGGTATTGGGGAATCCACCTTGGGGCGCCGGCGCGATCAAAGCCGGGGGGATATCAAAAAGGTCGGTAAATCGCGGTGCATCGTCGACGCTAAACTGGCCGACCTGGTTTCCGATGGAGGTGGTCAACCCAAAGGTTCCAGTCTTGTCGAAAGTGTTTACGATTCCTTCTCCGAAGTGATCAAAGTAAATCCCGTATCCGGCCCGGATAGAAGTCTTGCCGGGCCCGCCCAGCAACTTTTTCATAAAGCCATCTTCCGATTGCGGCGCCCAGGCGACGGCGAATCGTGGCGCAAAATTCTTGTAGTCCCATCCCCAGTACGGCTTGCCATTATTGGCCTGACCCGAAAGATTGAAAGTAATCAGCGGGTCATAGGTGAGCCCGGAAGCCATGGCCTTAGCTCGCTGATTGAAAAAATCGTTCAAGCTCGTCGTAGGGGCCGCCTGCGTGCCGCTGGTTTCATAAGGCGGCTGCAACAGGGTATAGCGCAGTCCGTACGTGATGGTGAGGTTCGGCCTCACATGCCAGGAATCCTGGCCGTAGAATTCGAGCTCGTGGTCGCGGAAATGACGAGCGACGGGCGCGCCCTGCGGCAAGGCCACTCCTTGCTTGTTGAAGTTAAAGTTGGAAAACGACTGCGTGAGCAGACCGGTAACTGCCACGGCCGCGTCGTCGTAGTTAGGCACGGCCAGCAGATCGACGGCCGGAAAACCGAATGCCGCAGGATCCAGGCTGCCCCCGGAGCGTGCCAGTCCGGGTTGCGCAACCCAAAGAAAGTAGGCGATGACCGACGAAAATGAGTTGTCGTTGGAGATGCGGTTGTCCGTAATGATGCGAAGGTTGCTTCCAAACTGCAGCGTGTGGTTACCCTTCACCCAGGTAATGTCGTCCACAAAGTTGTGCACCGGGACACTCGCGCTGTCTGTCGGAGTGAAGGCAAAGAGACTGTCGAGGTCTCCGAATTGAATGTACGAGCGGGACTGTAACCCGAGTGCCCCTGTCCCCTGGCGGGTGTATCCGTAGCGGAAATTATTAAACAATCTCGGCCCTAAGGTGGCGGCATAACCCGCAATCAGCCCCTTGCTTGTGTTCGTGACCACCGAACTCTGCGGTTGACCGGGGAATTGCGGCGGCCCCAGCGAAGAATTGTCTCCCACCAAGCCACCTCGGACGAACGCTCGGTGGTTCTGGGTAATATTGAAGTCAAGCTTCGCGATATAAGTATTCAGCATTCCCGGCGTGGGTGACGAGAAGGTGAAACCCTGAAAGTTAATTCCATCCCCTCCGGTGGTGTTGGGATGCGGATATTGTTGAAAAAGTGCCAACACCGACGGATCGGGGCCGGCACCTTGCGGACAGGTCCCGTTTCCTGTGCATTTAGGATCCATGGTCGCCAGGTTCTGCGCGGTTAAGGTCTGAATCCCGCCAGCCGGACAGCTCGGATCATCCGCGCAGGGGTAGCTGACGATCCCCTGTCGCAGGTTGTCGCTGGGCACGACTCGAGTTATTTGCGCACTCTCACGTGTCCGTTGCCCTTCATAGGCCAGGAACAGGAACATGCGATCCTTCACGATCGGACCGCCCACGGTCGCTCCAAAAGTATTGCGAATAAGTTGGCCGGGCACGTTGGGCAGTCCGGATTGCAACTCTGACCGCTTGTTAAACCAGTCGTTGGCCTGTCCAAAATTTGTTCGGTTATATTCGTAAACCGAACCGTGAAAATGATTCGTCCCGCTCTTGGTGACCAGCGAGACCTGTGCCCCGGAGGAACGACCCTCATCGGCGTTGGAATTGCTGGTAACTACCCGGAATTCCTGCAGGGAATCCAGGGTCGAGCGCAGTGCGCCCTGGAAGGCGAAGCCCTCAGTCTGATCATTATTATCGATGCCATCGAGCACAATATTCGTCTGATCGCTGCGCGCTCCATTGACCGCACCGCCCCGGCTGTCAAACTTTTGATCCACATTCGTGCCCACAAACGTTACACCCGGCTGGAGGCTCAGAATTTGTGCTGGGTCCCGTCCTTCAAAGGGCAGCGATTCTATTTGTGAGGTGCCGAACGCATTGCCAAGTGTGGCGTTCTCCGTGTTTACCTGGGCGCTTCCCGCCTGCACTTCAACGGTCGTAGTCTCGCCTCGCACTTTCATGGCTACGTTCACAGAGTTTGGCACGTTCACCAGCAATTTCAGGTTGTCCTGTTTCTGCGTGGCAAATCCGGCCATGGCAGCGGTCAGAGTGTATGTGCCTGGTGGGAGCTGCAAAAACTGGTAGGCGCCGTGGTCATCGGTTGTGCTGGATTGTGAAAACCCGGTGCTCGCATTCAGAATCGTCACGCTGGCCCCGGCCAGGACTGCACCTTGCGGATCGGAAACTGTGCCTCGCAGGGAGGTGGTGGATGCCTGCCCCCAACTTGGAACGGAGAATAAGAGGAGGATGACCGCTGCTACAGATGCGAATCGCTGCAAACCTGTCATAATCTGCCTCCCGGCTCCCAGATGTGCGATAATCGCCAATTCGTGCGATGAATGAACATAGGTCGGAACCGTCGTTCTTGTCAAGCTTGTAGTGAGACCTTTCCGGTAAATTGGTTTTTGCTTAATGCGACGGTGCATTCGGTGCGATTTTTTTAACCATGGCAAGGTCAAAAACATTGGCGGATCACAATCCGCGACCGCTCCGATACGATCTATCAGTGATGGATGAGTTCGATCGGTTCGTTGGCAATCCCGATTTTCTACTGTCCTTGGCGCGGGGCTTGAGGGTCATCGAAGCGTTCGAAGGACACAGTGGAGGGGTCTCGCCCGCCGAAGTCACAAAGAAAACGGGACTCTCCCGGGCCGCGGTACGGCGCATTCTCATAACTTTGGAGCTGCTCGGATACGCGGAATCCGACGGACGGGTTTATCGGCTTACGTCGCGCGTAATGCGGCTGGGATTTTCATACCTCGCATCCAGTTCCCTTTCCACCCTTGCACAGCCGATTCTGGAGCACGTGATCGAACTCGTGCACGAATCCAGCTCGGTTGGCGTCTTGGAGGGCGATCAAGTTGTTTACATCGCCCGGGCGACCGCGAAACGGGTGATGTCGATCGGACTCTCGGTCGGAAGCCGCTTTCCCGCCTTTTGCGCCTCCATGGGACGCGTCCTGCTGTCGGGTATGACCGAGCCAGAATTGGCCGCTTATCTGAACCGTGCCGAGCTAACCGCTCTTACACCCAAGACAATTATCGACAAGGCGTTGCTGGCTGAGGTTATCGCCCGGGTACGGAAGCAAGGCTTCGCTTTGAACGACGAGGAACTGGAACTTGGCCATCGCTCGATCGCGGTCCCGGTCAAAGACCGCAAAGGAAAAATCATAGCGGGGATGAACATTGGTGTTCATGCGGCCCGCGTGTCAGTGACCGAACTGGTGGACCGGCTCCTTCCCATCCTGCGCGAGCACGCCCGGATGCTGGAGGAATTGCTCCGCTAGCCTTCTCCGGTTTCCTGGTCCCGAGTTTCCCGAAATTACCTGATTGTCGCTTGATTACTTGTCGACAATTGTTACGCCTCTGCGGTACGTTATTCGCACACATTGTCGACTATCGCACGAACATTACAAATCGAGCGACTCTCACTTCCGGAGGAAACTTGTGAATGGCCCAGGTGGTTCCCAAAATCTGCAACAAATTTACTTCCGAATCCTCGCCTTTGTATTCCTTATGTTCTGCTTTGGGAGTAGCCACGCCCAGCACAAAAAAGAACGGGCTCGCGACTTGGGTGTTCCCTTCGATGGCACTCCCGGAGCCCTGAACGCAATCACTGACGTGAAGGCGGTGCAAGTTGGGCATACGACGCTGATATCTGGAGAGGGGCTATTGAAAGTGGGCGTGGGTCCGGTTCGCACTGGAGTGACGGCGGTATTTCCTCGTGGCAAGGATTCAAGCGATCCGGTTTTTGCCGCCTGGTTCACCGAAAACGGCAACGGTGAGATGACCGGGACCACGTGGGTGGAGGAATCGGGTTTTCTGGAAGGGCCGGTAATGATCACGAACACGCACAGCGTGGGCGTGGTGCGCGACGCTGTGATCGCATGGCGGCTGAAGCACCATCCTCCGACGGAGGACGGATACTCGTGGTCTCTTCCCGTGGTGGCCGAAACCTGGGATGGCTATCTCAACGACGTCAACGGCTTTCATGTCCGACCCGACGATGTGTTCCACGCCCTCGACACGGCAAACTCGGGTGTGGTCGAAGAAGGCAATGTCGGTGGCGGTACCGGTATGATCTGCAACGAATTCAAAGGTGGAATCGGGACTTCCTCCCGTGTTCTTGCCTCCAAGTTCGGAGGCTATACGGTGGGCGTCCTGGTTCAGTGCAACTACGGACAACGCGATCAACTGCGCATTGCGGGCGTACCGGTCGGTCGCGAAATTCCTGGGAAAACAATCTGGGATGATGATGTCGGCTCGATCATCGTCGTCGTAGCGACCGATGCACCGCTCATACCGACCCAGCTAAAACGGTTAGCCAAGCGCGTCTCGCTGGGACTGGGGCGCGATGGCAGCTACTCGGGCAACGGCTCGGGCGATATCTTCATCGCGTTCTCCACGGCCAACCCTCGAGCTGAGGCTGCCCAGGGGACTCGCCAGATCGAACTGCTTTCCAATGATCGGATCAATCCCGTTTTCCTGGCGACCGTGCAAGCCACCGAAGAAGCCGTTGTAAACGCAATGATCGCAGCAAGAACCATGACGGGAAAAAACGGTCGCACAGTAATCGCATTACCCCACGACCAGTTACGAGAAATCTTGAAGAAGTACAACCGATTGGTCGATTGATAGGGCCATGCTCACGCAAGAGTAACGGACGTTTAACCAAACCGAAAGGAGCGACACTCGTTGAAATCTGCCCACTGCGAGGGAGGAAGCAACTCCAAAGTTGTGTCGGAACCGACTGACAGAATTCCCCTCCATCGATCGAATGGTGACGCCCAAGGCGGAGACCCGAACTTCATGACGTCGCTGGCCCGTGGATTGGCGGTGGTATGCGCCTTCTCAGATCATCAGCGTAGCCTCACCATTCCGGAGATAAGCGAAGCCACGGGTTTCTCCCGCGCTGCGGTGCGTAGGTGTCTCTACACGCTGGCGAAACTGGGATATGTGTCGCCCGGCCCTCGTACCTTCGATCTGGAACCGAAAGTACTTGAGCTCGGTCATGCTTACCTCTCCTCAAACCCCTTGGTGCCGGCGGCCCAGCCGGTTCTAGACCGGCTGTGTGAAGCAGTGCGCGAGTCGTGTTCGGTCTCCATACTGGACGGTGCCGATATTCTATACGTGGCGCGATCGTCAACGACCGTGCGTATTCTGTCCGTAGATCTAGGCGTAGGCAGCCGTTTGCCAGCATATTGCACAGCGATGGGACGTGTGCTTTTGGCCTTTCAGGCTGAGGAGCGTTTGCGGGAGTACTTTGCGGAAGCGAAGTTTACTGCGTGTACGAAACACACGCTCACCTCCCCGAGAAAGCTGATGGAGCAGCTCAGTGAGGTACGCAAGCAGGGTTATGCCATCGTTGACCAGGAGTTGGAGATCGGGCTGCGATCGATCTCCGTACCGGTCAAGGCAAAGGCAAACACCGTCATCGCTGCCATGAACGTGGGAACGCAGGCAGCCCGGGTTTCAATCGCAGAATTGCGGGAGAGGATCCATCCAGAGCTGCAAAAGGCAGCAGACCATCTCTCCATTCTTCTACGTTAGATTTCTTGGCTGCTTCATCGCTTCCGCATGATTACTACCAATCCGAGTAGTACCAGCAGAGGCTATGACGGTGTCACGCAGATGTATCCCGGTCTGATCACTCCTCAACTACGTGGTGATACGATTTAGAGTAGATGGCGACCCGGAATGACCAGCAAACAGAGAAATCGCTGCCCCTGGCTGACTATTCATCTCTCTCGACCGGTCGGGCGTAGTTGGAAGTTGACGAG
>JACXTT010011279.1_pt1 | contig 11967 bp, 9 predicted proteins | sample 9270951 | NCBI WGS metagenome assembly JACXTT01 (sample SAMN15532306, study PRJNA645909) | rock metagenome | isolation source: weathered quartz diorite | place: Puerto Rico | collected 2017-06-21 | reverse complement strand
CGAGTGGGTCCTGGCCATCGGCAACCCGCTCCAGCTGCAGTCGACCGTCACCGCCGGCATCGTGAGTGCCACGGGACGCCAGATCGGGATCATCCGGGACGAGCGCCGCTACGGGATCGAGAATTTTATACAGACCGACGCCGCAATAAATCCGGGAAACAGCGGAGGCCCCCTTGTCAATCTTAACGGCGAGGTGGTGGGCATCAATTCGGCAATCGCAACGACGAACGCGCGATACCAGGGCTACGGCTTCGCCATTCCGATAAATCTTGCCCGGACAGTCGCCGAAGACCTTATTAAGAACGGCAAGGTGCGCCGCGGGTATATCGGCGTCATGATCGGCGCCGTGAATGATAAGTTCGCCAAAGCGCTCGGACTGCCGAAGACGGAGGGAGTTTTCATCCAGAGCACCGAGGCTGGCGGCGCCGCCGAAGCCGCCGGAATTAAAGAGGGAGATGTGATTCTTTCCGTCGACGGCAGGGAAGTGAACGAAGCAAACGAACTCCAGACCTACGTCGCCCGTAAACACCCCGGCGACGATGTCACGCTGAGAGTGTATCGGGATGGGAAGACATTCGATAAGAAGGTGACTCTCAAGGCGCGGAAGGAGGAAGCCCTTACAGCAAGAAATGACTCGAAGGATGACTCGGAGGAGCCGGCGGAAAAGGAATCCCGCGCAAAGGTGACGTCATTCGGCAGCCTCGGTTTCAGCGTCCGGCCCCTCACCGCGGCCGAGAAGAAGTCCTCCGAAGTTTCCCGGGGAGTGATTGTCGCCGATTCCAAACGCTACGGCGAGGCTTTCAATGACGGCATCGCTCCGGGCGACATTATTATAGAAGCGGATAGAACCGAGATTACATCGCCCAACGAGCTGAAATCCCTTATCGAAGGCAAAAAGCCGGGCGACGCAGTGCTTCTCCGTGTGAAACGGAATAATTCGCTCGCCTACCTCGCTCTCCAGATCCCCGAATAGTTTTGGAACTCTGCCCCACCCCCCCCGGCGAGGGGGGTGGGGATTTTTCTGCAATTCCGAAAAGCCCCATCATCCGCGTTTTTTTTGATCCTACAATCGCAGGGTCGGGTCTTTCAGCGATTCGTCGCGACGGCTGTCGACCCTGAGCGAGCCACCTGGAGGCCGTTTAGGATTCTTCGCCAATCCCTTTTCTCCGGGATTGCCTTTCGCCCTCTGTGCAGCGCCGGCGATATTCTGCCCTTTTTTTGCCCCGGACGATGCCAATGATATCGCGGTCGATAACAGGGGAGGCTCACTGGAATTGGAAGGACTCGCCGATGCCGGCGGATTTCGCTTTGTCGTAAACGAGAATCGCGGCCGCGGCATCCTGAAGCGCAATGCCGGTGCTGTCGAAGATGGTGATCTCTTTGTCCGATGTGCGCCCCGGTTTTCTCCCCGCAACGATTTCCCCCAGCTCCGCGTGAACGTTTTCCCGCCGCACGATCCCGGCTCGCAGCGCGTGGTGGAGATCGCCGATGGACGCGCACTGCTCAAGGAGATCGACGACGACCGTGCTCGCCGGGAAAAGTTCCGGGTCGATCTCCTGCTTCTCTTCGCTGTCCGCGCCGACGGCAGCGATGAATGTTCCCGGCGAGATGTCCCCCTTCTCAAGGAAGAATTTCCTCGACGGTGTGCACGTGACGCAGATATCGCTTTTGCGTAATGACGACGAGAGGTCTTTATGCGCGATGGCCTCTGTTGCAAGGTCGCCGGAAAAGCGCCTGGCGAGCTGCAAGGCCCGGGCTTCGTCGATATCGTAAACAAACGCATGCCGCAATTGCCGGACCCGCATCAATGACCGGAGCTGTATGTGCCCCTGAACTCCCGCGCCGCAGATAGTTGCCACGGAAGCATCAGCGCGGCTCAGATATTTCGCTGCAACCGCAGCGGCAGCGCCTGTGCGGAGCGCGGTGATCTCGACGGCATCCATGACGGCGAGCGGGAAACCATTCTCTCCGCTGAAGAGGGCCAATACCCCCTGGATCGAGGGAAGTCCAAGTTTCCCCGGGTTGGATGGAAAATTCGAATTGAGTTTTGCCACACAATACGTCTCCCCATCGTGATGCAGGGCGGCTTTGATGTGAAATCCCCCTGCAGCCGCATGAAATCCCAGAATCCCGGGAGGAGAAGTTTTTCCCTCTCCCTGGAGTTTGAATACCCGTTCCACGGCGTCGATGCACTCGTCAATGGTGAGCAGCGCTCGCACTTCCGGCCGTTTAAGGAGTAATGTGGATTGCATGGAGGATCCTTTATCTGTGCGCAAGAATCCCGACGGCGCCTGCCGCCAGGATTATGACCGGTTCCGGGATCTTCCAACGGAGCAGTATTGCCAGCGTCAGAACGGCTATGACCGCGCTCGGAACGTCGACGATTGCCCTCCGGCCAAGAACGATGACGGCCCCCGCGATTGCACCCGTGGCGGCAGCGGTGACACCCTGAACAAACGCGATGAGATGAGGGTTTTTTGCAAAACGCTCAAAATAGCGCGCCGGAATGACGACAAACAGATAGACCGGGAGGAAAACCCCGACGCACGCCGCAACCGCGCCCGGCAGCCGGGCGATCAGGTAGCCGATGAATCCGACAGTGATGACCACCGGGCCTGGTGTGATCATGGCGACGGCGACGGCGTCGAGAAACTGCCTCTCTGTGAGCCAGCCATGCTCCTGGACGATTCCGCCGTACAAGAACGGCACTATCGCCAGCCCACTGCCGAAGACGAAGGCGCCTGCTTCGCCGAAGAAGACAAATATCTTAAGAATCTCTGATTGAACCGCGGGAAGAACGCGGAAAACGGCTATGGCCGGCGGCACCGCGATGAGACTGGCACCCGGCCTCCGGGCTACTGAATCGACGGAAAGAGTCAGAATCCCGCTCAGGATTATGACTGAAACCAATTCCTTCCCGCTGAGAGCGGTCACGACGCATACGACAACGGCAATCGACCAGAGAAGCTTTTTGTTCTTTAAAGTGATCCCGGTGAGCTTGTGCGCCGAGCGCACGATTATGCCGATGACCGCCGCGCTTATTCCATAAAAAAGCGACTGTATCCAGTAAAGCCCTCCCGTCCGCACATATACCATGCCGAGCGCCACTACCATAAGGAAGGAGGGGAGAATGAATGCGATCCCGATCAGGGTCGCCCCCAAAACGCCGGCACGGAGATAGCCGATGTAGATGGCCACCTGAGCGGCGAGCGGTCCGGGGGCGAGCTGAGCCAGAGCCAGTCCTCGCAGGAATTCCTCCTGAGAAATCCATCGGCGCTTTTCGACCAGATCGCGCTCCATGTAGCCCACGAGCGCAATGGGCCCGCCGAAACCCACCGTTCCGAGTTTCAGGAAGTATCGCGTCAGGTCGCCGAGAGATCCCGGGCGCGCTTCTCCTTCCACAGACCGCAGGGTCATGCCGAACCCTTCAAACGCTGGTAAAGAGCGTCGAGGATGATGGATCCCACTTCAAGCGTCTTGTGGTCGTCCCGCATGGAGTCCGAGAGGGACCGCACGACCGCGTCCAGTCCCGCCGCCTCCGGACGCCCGAATTTTGCGTCTTTCATGTCGATATCGTGCACGATCTCCGAGAGTTCCGAAAGGGCCCGGTCCCGGATCCTGAATATTTTCAGCAACGTCTCAAAGGTGCAGTCCTCGCCATGGTGGCTGAATTCCACTCCGAACGTGTCGAAGGGGAGAGCGTTTTTGGGAAGCTCCCTTTCCGGCGCGAAGATGAACTTTGCCCGCGGGTCGATGAACCGGCGTATCAGCCACGCCGAGGTCAGGCGGTCGATGTGGATGTTTTTTCGCGTCGCCCATGTCTTTCCGCGAAACGCGCGCCGATCAAGGTGGCGCGCGGCAGCCGGCGTTTCCACTTTGTGAAGCGAGGAGAGTTCTTTCTTCGTGCGTTGTATCATGGCAAGAGTCCTTTCCTGAAGGGGCGCGCCGAAAAAATCGGTCCGCCTGATGTGATGTGCCGTTTTTTCCGATTCCGAGAGCAGTTTCGACATTGCCCGGATTGAGTCGGATGATAGTCCTCTCTCACGCCCTGCGAGGAGGGTTTTGAAGAGTTTCTCCAGCGATTGGAGCACTCCCGCGTACTCCGAATCTTTCGCCTTGATGAAGAGGGCGCGGATGCTCCGGCTTTCCTCCTCATCCGAGGGCTCGGCGCTGAAGACCGACGCCTCTCCGCGGGAATCCCTTATCTCCTGGCAGAGCCAGTGAAAATCTTCGAGCCGCTCCCTGCTCCACGGAAGGACGTAGACGGAGTTGCGATAGAGGAGGGCTCCCACTTTCTTCGTAAGCCGCCACACCCTGACCCGCTCCCGGGAGTTCGGAGTCCGGACCTGATGGACCAGGAATAGCCATTTCATGTCGGTTGTAATGGTTGTTACATTATATATAACATTTGTTACATAAAAATCAAGGGAAAAATGTCAATCCCAGCCTCGCTTCCCGGGGAAAGTCTCGCCGCGCACGATCCGGAGGAAAATGTGGCTCCGCGCGAGGTACCAACCTCCGTATCATTTTTCTCGAAAAGTTCGCCTGCCAATCCTTTTCGGCATAAAAGGGAGCGATTTTCAGTTGCATCTGAGGGCAAGAATCGGTAGATTCACTCCATCCTAACCAGGCCTTTCTCCCACTCTTTCACAGAAGGGGGTCCTATGAAATTTTTCACGATTTTTATCTGCGCCATCGCCATGAGCGCCACCGCATTCGCCCAGATCAACATCCCGTTCCAGCAGTATACGCTCCCGAACGGTCTCACCGTCATCCTCCACGAGGACCATTCCGCCCCCGTGGCCGCCGCCGTTGTGATGTACCACGTCGGCTCGAAGAATGAAAAGGCGAAACGGACGGGCTTCGCCCACCTCTTCGAACACATGATGTTCCAGGGCTCCGCCCACGTCGGCGATAACGAGCATTTCAAGCTGCTGCAGGAGGTCGGGGCCAATATCAACGGCTCCACCAACGAAGATGTCACCAATTACTTCGAGGTGGTCCCGAGTAATTACATCGAGCTTGCCCTCTACCTTGAATCGGACCGGATGGGATTCCTGCTTCCGGCCATGGACCAGGTTAAACTCGATAACCAGCGGGATGTCGTGAAGAACGAACGCCGGCAGAGCTACGATAACGTGCCATACGGCACCGCAGACGAGAAGATCGCCAAGGCGGCCTACCCCGAGACCCATCCCTACAGCTGGCCGGTCATCGGCTATATGGAAGACCTCAGCGCAGCCTCGCTCGAGGATGTGAAGGATTTTTTCAGGACCTACTACGCCCCCAATAATGCCGTCCTCTCCATCGCCGGCGACATCAATCCGGCGGAAATCAAAGAGATGGTCGAGAAGTATTTTGGCCCGATCGCCCGCGGAAAGGACTTTGAGAGGCCGAAGGCAGTCCCCGTTACTCTCTCCGAGAATAAGAAGCTGACCTTTGAGGACAGGGTTCAGCTCCCCCGGCTCTACCTGACCTGGCACAGCCCCGCGAATTTCACGCGGGAAGATGCCGCCCTGACGGTTCTTGCCCGTATCCTCAGCACCGGGAAGAATTCCCGGCTCTATAAGTCTCTCGTCTACGAGAAACAGGTCGCCCAGTCCGTGAACGCCCTTGCCAATTCCTCCGAGATTGCCGGGCTCTTTCAGATCGAAGTCACGGCCAAGCCGGGCAGGAATCTGAGCGAGATGAGGACTGCCACCGATTCGATTCTTGCCGATGTGATGAAGAACGGCGTCACCGAAAAGGAAGTCGAGAATTGCCTGAATTCCATCGAATCGCAGATCGTGAACCGGGCCGCCACCGTTCTCGCCAAGGCGAACACGCTCGCCAATTACTACTGCCAGACCGGCGATCCGGGCAATATCAACAAGCAAATGGATCTCTATAAGGGGATGACTCCCGCAGAGGTTCTCGCGGCGGCAAAGAAGTATCTTACCCAGCCCCGGGTGACGCTGAGCGTCGTGCCGACCGGTAAACCCGAACTCGCCGCAGCCAGAGAGGAGTAAGACAATGACAACCCGAAATTTTACGACAATACTTGCCCTGACCATATCCATGATCGCAACTGCCTACGCCGGCGACGCTATCGACCGGACGAAACGTCCCGCGGCGAAACCCGCCCCCAAAGTGATGCTCCCCCAGATTCAGAAGGCCACGCTCCCTAACGGATTGCAGGTATGGCTCGTCGAACAGAATGAGCTGCCGACCGTTGCCCTGAACCTTGTGATCCAGGCAGGCTCCGACCATGATATGAACCAGCCCGGACTCTCCTCGATGACGGCCGACGTCCTTGATGAGGGGACAAAATCCCGGACTTCCCTTCAGATCGCCGAGGAGATCGAATCGCTGGGCGCCAACTTCGGCACCTCGTCAAGTCTCGACGGCTCGTTCATCACTCTGAATACATTGACGAAACACCTCGACCGCGCACTCGACGTGTTTGCAGATGTCCTGACAAATCCCACGTTTCCGCCGAAAGAATTCGAACGGCTCCGAAAGCAGCGTCTGACCGGCCTCATCCAGCAGCGGGATCAGCCTGTCGCCATCGCCAACAACGCCTATTCCTATATTCTTTACGGGTCGGGGCATCCTTACGGGAATAATCCGATCGGCACCGAGGCCTCCCTGAAGGCAATGACGGTCGATGACCTGTCAAAGTTTTACAAAACTTACTACAGGCCCAATAATGCAACTCTGATCGTCGTGGGCGATGTGAAGATGAATCAGATTACCGCGAGTCTCGAGAAAAACCTTGCCGGATGGCAGAAAGGCGATGTGCCTTCCTTCACGGTTCCCGAGCCGAGGCAAGTCGATAAGATGCGGGTCTACCTGGTCGATAAACCGGGGGCCGCCCAGTCGGAAGTCCGGATCGGATACCCCGCCCTCGCCCGGAGCACTCCCGATTTCTTCCCGGTGGTCGTTATGAACAGGCTCCTCGGCGGCCAGTTCACAAGCCGCATCAACCTGAATCTGCGTGAGCGCCATGGCTATACGTACGGCGCCCGCTCTGGGTTCACTTTCCAGAAAGGGGTCGGTCCCTTTACCGCCTCCGGCGCAATTGTCACCGCCAAGACCGACAGCGCCCTGAGGGAATTTCTCAATGAGATTGACCTCATGCATCAGAAGGGAATGTCCGCCGAGGAGCTGGAGTTCGTCAAGAAGGGTCTCATCGGGGCCTTTGCCTTGTCGTTTGAGACCCCGTCTCAGATCGCCGGCTCCCTCCAGAATATCGTCCTTTACAATCTGCCGGAAGATTATTATCAGAATTATCTGCAGAATATTGATGCCGTCCCGCTCGGAGAGGTGTCGCGGGTATCGCAAAAATACCTCGATGCCTCCAAAATGGCCATGGTCGTCGTCGGAGACCTGGCCAAAATTAAGGACGGCATAGCGGCTATGAAATTTGCGGATTTGGTGATGTGCGACGTAGATGGGAAACAACTCCCCTAAACACGCATGATTTGACAAAAGGATGGAATTCCTTTATATTTTTTAGAATGGACAAACAAGGTTAGGAGGGTTGGAGTCTTCAGTTCGTACTACACGCCAAGTTCAAATAGGAAACTGAGCAGCAAGGTGCTTATCCTCAATCAGAATTACGAGCCGATGAGCGTCTGTAACGTTAAGAAGGCTATCGTCCTCCTCTACCTCGGCAAGGCCGAGCTCATTGAATCCCATAACGGCAGGCGTATCCATGCGGTCTCGATGTCGATGCCCTTCCCCAGCATCGTCCGCCTGAGCGTCTATATCCATATCCCCTACAAGAAGATCATCCTCTCCCGGAAAAACATCCTGCGCCGGGACGGCCACCGGTGCCAGTATTGCGGACGCACGGATGCCTCCCTCACGGTCGACCATGTGATCCCGAAGGCAAGCGCGGGGGAGGATACCTGGGAGAATCTCGTCACCGCCTGCGTCGAATGCAATAACAAGAAGGGGAACCGCTCCCCCGATGACGCCCATATGAAGCTCCTCCGCCGGCCGATGCGACCGAACCATGTCACGTTCATAAGGCATTTTGTAGGAAATATCGACGAGCGCTGGAAGCCCTACCTTTTCATGAATTGACGCATCCCACGGAATGTGACCACAACGCCCGCGAAGAAGCGGATTTTGAGCGGGATGCGCCCCACCGGCAAGCTTCACCTCGGACACCTCGTCGGCGCCCTCGAGAACTGGGTCGCCCTCCAGAATCAGTATCAGAATTTTCATCTCATCGCTGACTACCACGCCCTTACCACGAACCTGGATACGGCCGGCCTATACGATCATTCGATCGAGATGCTGATCGACTGGCTCGCCGCCGGCGTCGATCCCCGGAAAAGCCCCGTCTTTCGCCAGTCCGTAATCAAAGAACATACAGAACTTCACCTGATCTTTTCGATGCTGATCACCGCCGCCCGGCTCGAAAGAAACCCAACTGTCAAGGATCAGCTTCGCGATTTAAATATCGAAAACGTCACCTATGGCCACCTCGGCTACCCGGTGCTCCAGTCGGCCGATATCCTTCTCTACAAAGGGGAAGTGGTCCCGGTCGGGGAGGACCAGGTCCCCCATGTCGAGATTACGAGGGAAATCGCCCGGAAATTCAATCAGCAATACTCGGCAGTCTTCCCGGAGCCCGAAGCGAAGCTTACAAAGTTCGCACGCCTCCCGGGCCTGGACGGCAATATGAAAATGAGCAAGTCGTCCGGAAATACGATTCTCGTCTCCGACTCTCCTGAGGGAATTTCTGCGAAGATGAAAAAAGCGGTGACGGATCCCCTGAAAATAAGGAAGGGAGACCCGGGGAGGCCTGAGATTTGCCTGGTTTTCACGTATCACCAGAAGTTTAACCCCTCGGAAGTCCCGGAGGTCGACGCAGGTTGCCGGAGCGGGGCGCTCGGCTGCGTCGATTGTAAAATGAATGCCGCCCGCCATATCAGCGACTACCTGGCCCCGCTCCGCCAGAAAAGAGCCCACTATGAGGCGAATCGCAGCGAAGTCGTGGAAATTTTGCATGACGGCGAGGCGAGGGCGCAAAAGGTTGCCCGGGAGACCATGGCCGAGGTCCATCAGGCAATGAAACTCGGGTAACCGGTCCAGCCATACGAAGAGAGAGGCAGTTGAGTGCCGGGAGAATGGGTAAAATCCCCCAAAACCATTGACTTTCACAAATGAAGTTCGTATCTTATCGGCAATTCTCCATCTCGCTCCGCACATCTAAAGGTCGTACACCATGAGAATGCGTTACCTCCTGTTTTTTGTCCTCACCTCCCCGCTCTACTCCCAGAATTTCTGGAACATCGACACCATACCCGGGGTGAGACATACGATCAATTCTCTTGTCGTTGATGCGAGCGGCCGTGTATACGCCGCCACGAACGGCAAAGGTATCTACCGATCAACGGACGACGGCGCATCCTGGCAACGCCTCGACGCGCCTCCCATGCAGGCCCATTATTACTGCATAGCGGTCCAGGGCAATACGATGTGGGCGGGCAGCTACGGAGGTTACGCCTACCGCTCAACCGATAACGGGGTCTCCTGGCAGCGGATCGCGATTGATACGCTGGGAGTCTCGATCATCACCTCCTTTGCGTTTCCGAACGATAACTCGATCGTCGCAGGCACCGGGACGGCCGGGATTTTCAGCAGCGTGGACAATGGCGTTAACTGGCACCCCGTCAGTTTCCCCCCGTCGGTGAACGTTTTTCCATTGAGTTTTGACGGGCTTGATAATCTCTACGCGGGGACTTACGGTTCGGGAATTTATCGCTCGTCTAATTTCGGAAGGAACTGGCGCCTCGACGGTCTGGCCGGTCAGCGCGTTAATGCGATGGCCCCGAATCCCGCCGGGGGCCTCTTTGCGGCCACAGACGCGGGAGTGTTTGTTCAGGATTCTATCATATTGAGCGTTCGCCCCTCAGATACGACGAAGCGCGATACGTCACATTACTGGAGAAATGCGAATGATACCGCCCGCACGAACGGCGACTCGCTGATCCATAGCACCTATGTTTCATCGGTCGTCAGCTCCGGCGGGCATCTCGTCGCCGGAACCGCCGGCCGCGGCGCTTTTCATTCGACCGATCTCGGCCATTCATGGGAGCGAGTGAATACCGGCCTCGTCGGCTCCGATATACGCGCCATGGCGGTGAACCAGCAAGGATATGTGTACTGCGGGACCCTCGGAGGCTTCGTGTTCAAAAGCGCTGCACCCGAACCTATTACTCCCGCGAACACCCCGCGGCCCGGCCTGCCGCCGCCGAAGAGGTATGTCCTCGAACAGAATTTTCCGAACCCGTTCAATCCGACGACTTTCATCCCCTTCGCCATGCCCGTCTCCGGACGCGCGTCGATAAAAATCTATAATACCATGGGTCAGGAAGTTGCCACCGTCCTCGACCAGGAGATGACGGCGGGCCCCCATACTGTGAAGTGGGACGCCTCCGGCTTCCCGAGCGGAATGTATTTCTACAGGTTCCAGTCGGCCTCCTTCAGCCAGGCCGGAAAACTGATGTTGATGAAGTAATCTTTCCGGAATTCAATGCGACTCCTCCCCCCGCCATGCCGCAGGCATGGAAGCCGGGGGGAGGAGTTTTTGTTTTCACAGAAAATTTTGGTTTCGTATATTTGAAAAATATCAGGACCGTGTGCCTCCATATCGCGTAAAATTGCAGACTTTCGAGGGTCCCCTCGACCTCCTCCTGTTTTTCATCAAACGGGACGAGCTCGATATTTACGATATCCCTATCTCCAAGATTACAAAGGAATTTCTGGAATACCTCCACTTCATGCAGGAGCTCGATCTGGAGGTCGCCGGGGATTTCATCGTGATGGCGGCCGAGTTGATGCAAATCAAGGTAAGAATGCTCCTCCCGAAAGCCCCGGGCGAGGAGGAGGAGGAGGATCCGAGATCGGAGCTCGTCCGCCGCCTGCTTGAATATAAGAGGTTCAAAGAAGCGAGCGCGGTGCTCTCCTCGCTCGAAGATGAGTCGGTCAAGCTCTATTACAGGCAGGATTTCCACTCCGATCCGAAAAAAGTTGCCCTCGAAGACCAGGAGAGCCTCAAACATGTCACGATGTTCAATCTCATCGCGTCATTCAAGAAGGTTCTCGACAGCGTTCCCCAGAAAATATACCACGACGTAGAGCTCCTGACCGTTTCCATCGACGAACAGATGAGTTTCATTGCCGATACATTCCGGCTCCGCGATGAAATCACTTTTTTCGAGCTCGTCTCGCACATGAGCGAAAAAATTCGTATCATTGTGACAATTGTCGCCATGCTGGAGATGGTCAAAAACAGGATCATCGCGCTCCGGCCGGCCGATTACGACGACGATTTCGTCATTTTTAAGGTGCGCACGGAATAAGCCCGATGGAATCTCTGAGCAAACGCCATATCATCGAAGCGATCATTTTCGGCTCGGACGAAACGCTCACCGCACGCCAGATTATCGATATCCTCGGCTCCCCCGAAAACACCGGCCCGCGGATCCGCGTCAACGAGGAAGAGATTCTGGGATTCGTCCGTGAGCTCAACTCCGAATATGTGCAGGCCGGCCGCTCGTTCCGAATCATCCAGGTGGCCGGCGGCTTCCAGTTCGCGACGATGCCCGATTTCGCCGAGTGGCTGGGCCGGATGGTCCGGGAAAAGGCAAAAAGGAAGCTGACTCAGGCGACCATCGAAACTCTCTCCGTCATCGCCTATAAACAGCCGGTGACAAAGCCCGAGGTGGAAGCGATCCGCGGCGTGAATGCCGACTATGCGATCCAAAAGCTTCTTGAGCGCGGCCTCGTGACGATCGTCGGGCGGTCCGCCTCACCAGGGAGACCACTTCTCTACGGCACGACGGCGGAGTTTTTGAGACACTTCGGACTGAACGATCTTTCTGAACTCCCCAAGCCCCGCGAGATCGACGAGATCATGGCCGATCAGGGCCTCGATATGGAAAGGGAGTTGCTCAAACGCATGGGCAA
>JACXTT010011278.1_pt1 | contig 11968 bp, 12 predicted proteins | sample 9270951 | NCBI WGS metagenome assembly JACXTT01 (sample SAMN15532306, study PRJNA645909) | rock metagenome | isolation source: weathered quartz diorite | place: Puerto Rico | collected 2017-06-21 | reverse complement strand
GGCCCTTGGGTCATCGCCCCGAAGACAAAAAGGCTTCGACACAGCACCCAGACCGCCGTCCGGCCGGACGCCACCCGAAATGCTTTCCCCGGCGATGGGCCCGGGGCGGGAGCCCCCGGGCCGGGCGCGATCCAACCGTACGGCTTCAATCCGACGGCTTCCGGCGGGTCGCGCATCAGCAGCGCCGCGATGATGCAGACCACCGCGGCCGCGGCCGCCACAGCCGCCGTTCCCGCGCGCCAGCCGGAGCGCGCAATCAGGCTCGCCAGAAACGGCAGGAAGAGAAGCTGCCCGGTGGCGTTGGCCGCCGATAGCGCGCCCACCACCAGGCCCCGGCGTTCGTCGAACCAGCGGCTCGCCACGATCGCCGCCCGCACCAGCGACGTCATCCCGGTGCCCGCGCCCACCAGCACGCCCCACAGCAGAACCAGCTGCCATTGCGACCTCATCTGCGTCGAAACCGCCACGGAGGCGGACAGCAGCAGGAGCGCCAAAGCCACCACGCGGCGCAGCCTCCAGCGATCCATCAACGCCGCCGCGAACGGGCCAATCAGTCCGAACAGAGCGATGTTGATGGCGACGGCGGCCGAGATGGCAGTGCGCGTCCATCCGAACTCCGCTTCCAGAGGCACCATCAGCACGCTGGGCGTCGCGCGGACTCCGGCCGTTATCAGCAGGACCAAAAACGTCGTGCCCGCGACAACCCAGGCATAGTGAACCCGCAAACGGGTTGCCCACCGAGTCATGCTCATCAGTGTAACATAAGAGTGTAATTACACTCTTTACATCGATGACACCAAAGCACACGTCCGGACGCGAACCGTGGCGCGATCCGTCTCTCGGCCCATGCGCCTGTTCGCAGCTCCGAAGAACCTCGCGCGCGGTTTCCACGCTTTACGACGACTTTCTCGCGCCGGCGGGCCTCACAGTGACGCACTACGCTTTGCTGGTCAGCATTGCGCGCGACGAACGCATCACCCGGACCGCGCTTGGCGCGAAAGTCGGAATGGAGCGCACCACGCTGACGCGGAACCTGCGCCCGCTGGAACGCCAGGGTCTGGTCGGTGAGAAGCCGGGTTCCGACCGTCGCGAGCGCCTCCTGCGATTGACCGCCCGCGGGCGAGAACGCCTGGATCAAAGCTTTCTTCTTTGGGAAAAGGCGCAACGAGCTTTCCTCGCCGAATTCGGGCGCGACCGGATCGGGCAATTGCGCGCTCTGCTAACTAGTGCCGCCGAGGCTTCCAACGTTGCCGGACGAGCCGTGAAATGACCGTCTGCTGGGTTGCCCCGTCGCGCTTACGGCTGCACTGGTTCGATACCGCACGAAATCATCGCCCGTGTCAACGCGTCGTCTTTGGTGGCGACGGGCAGCTTCAAGCGAAGCGCCAGTTCCAGATAGGCTGCATCGTAAACGGTCAATTGGTACTTCAGGGCGATCGCCGGCAATTGCAGCACCACGTCCAAACTTGGAGGATCAACGATGATTGGAAGCGCTCTTAAGCTCGCCAAGATCTCGGCCAGCTCTGACTGCGTCACCCGCTTGCGGCGGTTGAGCCATGACAAGCCCGTTCGCTACTTCGTACGTCCACAGAAACGGAACGACCGCGTCGTTCGCGCTTAGTGCCGCGAGTACGTCAAGATTGTAGACCCGATCCTGCTCGTCCTTGAAGTACCAGCCGAGAGTGAGCGACGCGTCGACAATCCACTGGCTCACACGCGATGGGCTTCGTGGATCAGGTCCTTGATCGATATCCCGCCCAGAGAAATCGCTCTGTTTCGGGCGAACTCGAGCGCCTGTTCAACAGCCTCGAGCCGTTGTTCCGCGTTGGGCCGATTAGTCGGATGCTTTTCGCGCAAGGCGTGAACGCCCTCGACAATGAGCTGGTCGACAGATTGAAAGTGTCCGCGCTGGAGCTCTTCTTGAACCAGCCGCTCCGTTTCGGGTTTGATCTTGATCGTCATTGCCGTAAACCCTTAGTCCACTTTATTATAACGTCACCCTCTTCACCGGGTCTATTCATTGAGCTGTGGCACGTCCATGTTTCGGCCTTCCGCTGAAACGCCCCGTCTATCACCTGGGCCGCCATGCCCATTTCAGACACAACCATTCGGCAGCACCCGGGACTTGGCATACAATCGGAACGATGCGGGTCGATTCCGTGCGACGGGCGTTGCTCCCGCTACTTCTCACGCTTCCGCTGCCGGCGCAATCTCCGAACGACTTCTTCGAACGCAAGATCCGGCCCGTCCTGGCCGAAAAATGCTACGCCTGCCACTCTTCAAAATCGAAGACGCCGATGGGCGGCCTCACCGTGGACACCAGGGTCGGCGTGCGGAAAGTGATCGTTCCAGGAAAGCCCAGGGAAAGCCGGCTCCTGAAGGCGCTGCGCTTCACCGATCCGCAACTCCAAATGCCGCCTACCGGCAAGTTGCCCGACGCCGTCATCGCCGACTTCGAGGAGTGGATCTCGGCCGGCGCGCCCGACCCGCGGGAAGCATCCGCGGCGCCCTCCCCGTCGCGAGCGGGCATCGACTTCGAGAAGGGCCGCGCATGGTGGGCGTTTCAGCCCGTGAAAGAACTGCCCGCGGCGAAGGTTTCCAATCCCGCCTGGCCGCGCCGCAAAATCGACTCCTTCGTGCTCGCCCGGCTGGACGAAAACAAACTGCGGCCGTCGCCCGAGGCCGCCCGTCGCGTCCTGATCCGCCGCGCGTCCTACGACCTCACCGGCCTGTCGCCAACCTTCGACGATGTGGAAGCCTTCGCCGCCGATGCCTCGCCGGACGCCTACCTGCGGCTGATTGAAAACCTGCTCGCTTCGCCCCGCTATGGCGAGCGCTGGGGCCGCCACTGGCTGGACGTCGCGCGCTGGGCGGAGGACCATCCCACCTCCGAAGCCACCAACCAGCCTCATCCCTTCGCCTGGCGCTACCGCGACTGGGTGATCGAAGCCATCAACAAGGACATTCCCTACGACCGCTTTCTGCGGATGCAATTCGCCGCCGACCTGCTGCCTGGCTTTGAGCCGTCCGACATGCGCGCGCTGGGCTATCTCGGCAACTCTCCGATGTATCACAAGGACTCGCGCCTCTCGAAGGACGTCATCGAAACGCTGGCTACCGACGACTGGGACGAGCGCGTGGATGCGGTCAGCCGCGGCTTGCTGGGCCTCACCGTCGCCTGTGCGCGCTGCCACGATCACAAATTCGATCCCATCTCCACCAAGGATTACTACGCGCTGGCGGGCGTCTTTTCCAGCACCTGGATGGTGAAGCGCCCCATCGTCGCGATGGACCAGGCGGCCGCCGACAAACTGGTTTGGGACCACGACCGCCTGGTGCAGTGGACCGGCGTTTCCACCCTGTTGAGCGAAACCGAGACTCGGCGAAAGGAGCTGGACGGCAAGGTCGCCGCGATGAAAGCCGAGGTTGAGCGGCTGAAGAAGGAACTTGGCAAGCTCGACATCCCGCTGACGCAAGCCATCATCGACGCCGGGGTCTGGATCGACGGCAGCGATCCCACCGTGACCTTCCTCGACATCCGGCCGGGTGAGCCGCGCGACCTGCCGGTCTTCCCCGGCGGCAACGTCAACAAGCCGGGCGAGATCGTGCCGCGGCGCTTTCTGACCGTTCTGTCGAAGGGCGAGCCTCAGCCCTTCCGCAACGGCAGCGGCCGGCTGGAACTGGCCGACTGCATCGTCACCGACGCCGCGCCGCTGGCCGCCCGCGTCATCGTCAACCGCGTCTGGGGTTGGCATTTTGGCCGCCCGCTGGTGACCACGCCGAGCGATTTCGGAACGCAGGGTGACGCCCCGTCGCATCCCGAGCTGCTGGACGATCTGGCGGCGCGCTTTATCTCCAGCGGCTGGTCGCTTAAATGGCTGCATCGCGAGATCATGCTGTCCGCCGCATACCGGCAGTCCAGCCGCCCCGACGCCGCCTCCCAGCAGTCCGACCCGGTCAACAAATGGCTCTGGCGCTTCTCGCCGCGCCGCCTCGATGTGGAGGCGTGGCGCGACTCGATCCTTCAGGCTGCTGGAACGCTCGACCTGACCATGTACGGCCCCAGCGCCGACCTCGACAAGCCGGACCAGCACCCCCGGACTGTCTACTCGAAGATCAGCCGGTCTCGTCTGAACGCCCTGTTCCGGTTGTACGACTTCCCCGAAGCGACCCAGCATGCTCCGGGCCGTGAGATCACCACCACTCCGCTGCAGCAGCTCTTCGTGCTCAACAGCGACTTCTTCCACGACCAGGCCGCGGCGCTGGCCAAGCTCGTGGAATCCGAGCCGGACACGCCCGCCAAGGTCCGCATCCTGTACCGCCGCGTGTTCGCGCGCGACCCCTCTCCGAAAGAAGTCGATCTGGCCGCGAGCTTCCTCGCGTCCCACACCGTCGCCGCACCCGAAGCGATGACGGATTACACCCAAGCGCTTCTCGGCGCCAACGAATTCATTTTCTTTTATTAAGATGCAAACCTCGCGCCGCGCTTTTCTCGAATCCCTCACCGCCGGCTTCGGCGCCGCGGCGCTGGCCTCCGCCGCGCCGCTTCACGCGCCTCACTTCGCGCCGAAGGCCAAGCACATCGTCTTCCTGTTCATGACCGGTGGGCCGTCGCATATGGACATGTTCGATCCCAAGCCCGCTCTGGCCAAGTACGCCGGGCAGCGGCCCTCCGAGGTGGACCTGCGCACGGAGCGCCTCACCGCGGGCCTGCTGCCGTCGCCGTTCGAGTTCAAGCCGCGCGGCCAGTCCGGCGTGGTGATGAGCGAGCTGCTTCCCAACCTGGCGCGCCACGCCGACGACCTGTGCGTGATCCGCTCCATGTACACGTTCAACCCGACGCACACGCCGGCGCGCAACCTGATCCACTCCGGCAATATCGCCTCCACACGCCCTACGCTGGGCGCGTGGGTTTCGTACGGCCTGGGGACCGAAAACCAGAACCTGCCCGGCTTCGTGGCGCTGAGCAACTCGGCCTTCGGCGGCGGCCTGTGGCGCGCCGGGTTCCTGCCGGCCGAGCACCAGGGGACTCACTTCAATCACGCCGAAACCGATCCCGAGAAGATGATCGCCTGGCTGCGCAACACGCGCCTGGACCGCGAGCGGCAGCGCCGGCAACTGGATCTAACGCAGGCCCTGAACCGGGAGCATCTGAATTCCTGGGGCGCGGACCCGTTTCTGGAAGCGCGGATCCAATCCATGGAAACCGCTTACAGAATGCAGTTCGAGGCGCTGGATGCGTTCGACGTCCGGCATGAGCCCGAGGCGGTCCGGGCCGAATACGGGACGACTCCGTTCGCCAACGGCTGCCTGCTGGCGCGGCGGCTGGTGGAGCGCGGCGTCCGCTACGTGCATCTCTTCTATGGCCCGGGCCAGCCCTGGGACGATCACAAGACCATCAACGACAACCTGCGGAAGCGCTGTCCGGACATGGATAAGGCGTCGGCGGCGCTGCTCACCGATCTCAAACAGAGTGGCCTGCTGAAGGACACGCTGGTGATCTGGGGCGGCGAGTTCGGCCGCACGCCGGTCTCGGAAGCGGGCGACGGCCGCGACCACAACCCGTACGGATACACGATGTGGATGGCCGGCGGCGGCGTCAAGCCCGGACTGACCTACGGCTCCACCGACGAGTTCGGATTCAAGGCTGTTGAAAACCGCGTCAGCGTCCATGATTTGCACGCCACCATCCTGCACCAGTTGGGAATCGACCATGAGAAGCTGACTTACCGCTACGCCGGGCGCGATTTTCGCCTCACCGACGTACACGGGCAGGTGGTGAAAGATTTAATCGGATAGGAAATTCCCCTATACTTTAGTCTGAAACGCGCGGGCCCTCTGGTGGCACTATTCTTCCGGGGGGAGGTTCCTGGCGGGTCATGTTGTCGCAATCGACATTACTGTTCACCACCCAGATTGCAGGCTTTTTCCTGCTCGTCTCCACGATGGTGCTGATCGCCATGCGCCGCATTTATTTCGACGCCGAGACGAAGCAACCGATCGAGTTCGAATTGCCTTTCTTAGGCAAGATCCGCTCCCAGGCGCCGGCGTTCGCGCTGGTGCTGGTGGGCGCGGCGATGGTGCTCTTTCCGCTATCCAAAATGAACCCGGACCAGGCGACCATCAGCGGGCGCGTGGAAACCGACGGCAAGTCGATAACCATGATGGTGGTGGCGATCCCGTACTACCAGCAGTCGTTCGACGCGTCCGGGCCCATTGAGCTACCCATCCCCCTGCTCCAGGGAATCGCCGGATACCGCGTTAAATTCCTGGTTGGAAAGCAGGTGATCGACGACCAGCAGGCCCTGGTCAAAGGCGGCAAGGTCCAGCTCAACCCGGTGAAGTGGAGCGAACCCCAGGACGCCTCGCCGCTGGCAGAGCTTCCCACCAAGAAGGAGGTGTCGGATGAGGAACTCAGGAGCTTCCAGATTTCGAACTAGCCGGCTGCTGGCGATCGCGCTGTTCCTGGCGTTGCCTGCGTGCGCGGCGCACCTCGGCGGGCGGGTGACTTTCCAGCAGAAGCCGGTTCCCGATGCGGTGGTGCGCGTCTACCAGGTCAACACTTCCAACAAGACGCGCGGGATGGTGGTGGCGACACGCACCGGCGCCGACGGCGTCTACCAGTTTCGCGATCTGCCCCATGGCCAATACATCGTGATCGTCGAGAAGTACGGAAAGCGGCTGTTTCAGGGCAAAGCGTTCGTTCAGTCCGACGTGGTGAAGAACATCGATCTTACTTGAACTCCACCACGCGTACGAGACCGGTGATGCCGGCGGGCATGGCTTCGCGAGTCTCGAACTCCAGCGTCACGTTGCGTGCTTTCTGCGGCCCGCATCTGAACTCGAAGACTCCTTCGACGCCCTTGATGGCGACGGCGGACGGGCGGTCGATGAGAAACACCTGCTTCTTTCCTTCTGACGCGATGTGCATCCGGGCTTCGGTTCCGCTGCATTCAAGCTGCGTGAAGACACCGGAAACAGACTGAAGCGGTGGCCGCTGACGCAGGACTGTCTGGGGCTTGCGCTCCAAACGGGGTACGCCCGCTTCCTCCTGAACCGGCCGCGACGGAACTCCGGCGGGCCGGGCTTCTTCGGTGAGGAAGCGCATCAGTTCCTGCGCCCGCTGAGTATCCTCCGGTGTCTTGGCTTGTTCCAGCGCCTGCTCCGCCCCCCGACGGGCGTCCTCCTTCTCGCCTATCCGATACTTCGCGTAGGCCTGCGAGCGGAAGAAGGCCGACGCCTCGTCCGGCGTAACGCGGGTGATGCGGGTCCAGGCGGTCACCGCATCGACGAAACGCTGCTGCGCGAATCGGGCGTAGCCCAGGCGCAGCCACGCGTCGCGGTAGTTCGGATCGAGGGCAGTGGCTTTCTCCAGCAGCTCCGCGACGCGGTCGAGCGGGCGGCCCTGTTCCTGCGACAAGGCCGCGCACTCGTAATGCAGCTTGGCGTTCCGGCTATCCAAGGCGATCGCGCGCTCGAACTGCTTCAGGGCCTCTTCGCGCTGGCCGGAGCGCCACTCCTCATAGCCCAGCGCCTCGGCCACCTCCGGCTGCCGCGGATGCGCGGCGGCCAGCTTCTCCAGCGCGGCCTTGCCCTGGGCCGACCGCCCGCCGCCCGCCAGCTCCGCCAGCGTCAATCCCAGCTCCACTTCGGGCGCGGCCTCCACCAGAGGCTTCTCGGACGACTTCTCGAGCTTCACGTCCATCCGCGCAGCCATGAATCGGGTGCCCTGCATGTACTCTTTCAGGTCCTTCTCGACTTCGGCGACAGTCTTGCCGAAGCTGGCTTGGAAAGCGTCCGCGGCCGCGCTTCCGCTCACCATACGGTTCAGGAACGCGTCGAAGTTTGAGCGGTAGCCTTCGCGAAAGTTCAGCATGTGGGTCAGGGCCCAGCTCTCGGCGTAGAAGATGCCGGCGCGGGCCTTCTCGTTGTAGTAGGGCGACTCGCGGCCGGCGCCTGTCAATACGTCCAGGCTCAGCCACTGTCCCTGCCGCAGCAGCGCAAGGTGTGAATCGATAAGCGCGCCGACCTGCGTGCGGTTGCCATCGCGCTTGAGCGTGGAGTACAGCTCGGCCATCCCTTCATTGAGCCAGATCGGCAGCTCGGCGCCCGGCTGAAGCAGCAGCAGGTGCACGTACTCATGAACCGCGATGCGATAGACCTCCGGCCCGGCTTCACGCATCACGATGAACTCTTGGTCGCCCCGGTTCAGGTAATAGGCTGCAGCGATTTCGTTCGGCTGATAAGGCCTGTATTCCTTCTCACCGCTGAACGCCACCAGACGCACCTTCCGTTCGGTGCGGGTCTGGACGCCTTGTGACGCTTTGCGGAAGAAGCCGCGGATCTGCTCGAAGTGCTGCACTGTGTCGACGCCGCGTCTTTCGCCGGCGGTGGTGTAGAGCTCGAAGTTGGGCGTCGAGATCTTCATCCACTCGCCACGTGCGGAGGCGGGCAGGAATCCGGCGACAACTGCGGCGAGGAGAATGACTTGCTTCATGCCACACCCTCATAATAGACACGTGGATCCGGACACGGCCATCGGAGGCTCCAACTCCCGCTTCCCGGTGACGCGGCGGTCCGCGCTGCTGGCGGCTCGCGGGGGTGACCCGGCAGAGCGTGCCCGGGGCGTGGAGACGCTGCTGGCCGCTTACTGGAAGCCGGCCTACAAGTACATTCGGCTCAAATGGCGAGCTTCGAACGAAGACGCCAAGGACCTCACACAGGCCTTCTTCACGCGGGCCCTCGACCGGGACTTCTTCGCTGGATACGATCCGGACAAATCCAGCTTCCGCTCGTGGCTGCGGCTGTGCCTGGACGGGTTCGTCTCGAACGAGCGGAAGGCCGCGGGGCGGCTCAAGCGTTCCGGCGGGCAGCCTCCGCTTGGGCTGGATTTCGAGACGGCGGAAGGCGAGATCCGCAGCCTGGAGATCCCCGACGGAACAGACCTGGACCGCTGGTTCCACCAGGAATGGGCGCGATCGCTGTTCGCCCTGACCTTGGCCGCGCTGCGCCGCCACGCCGAAGCCTCGGGAAAGGAGATTCACTACCAATTGTTCGAAGCCTACGACCTGGACGATGGGAATACGCTCTCCTATGCGGACCTGGCGGCGCGGTATGGCCTGCAAGTGACCGACGTGACCAACAACCTGGCTTGGGCGCGCCGCGAGTTCCGGCGGCTGGCGCTGGAGACGCTGCGCGACCTGACCGCTACCGAACGGGAGTTTCGCGACGAGGCGTTCGGCCTGTTCGGGCAGGAGCCATGACCTACCTCTCGGACCGGGCGCTCGCGCGGCTGCGCGAGGTCGCCGACCTTCCCGACCTGAGCAGCACGCGGTACGAGATGATCGCGCCGGTAGGCCGGGGCGGCATGGGCGCGGTTTACCTGGTCCGCGACGCGGTGCTGGATCGCCGCGTGGCCTTGAAGGTGCTTCATTTCGACGAGGTGTCGGAAGAGGCCCGCACGCTGGCCCGCCTGGAGCATCCAGGCATCGTGCCGATCCACGATATGGGCACTCTGCCGGACGGGCGCGGCTACTTCACCATGAAATACGTCGCGGGCACGCGGCTGGACCACTACGCCCGCGCCAACCCGCCGCTGCCCGCGCTGCTGCGCGTCTTCGGGAAGATCTGCGAGGCGGTGGCGTTCGCGCATGACCACGGCGTCGTGCATCGGGACCTGAAGCCGGCCAACGTCATGCTCGGGTCTTACGGCGAGGTGCTGGTGATGGACTGGGGGATCGCGCAATCCGCCGAGACGCGGCCGGCTTTCGTCGCCGGCACGCCTGAGTTCATGGCGCCGGAGCAGGCGCGCGGCGAAGCCACCGGCGCGCGCGCCGACATCTTCTCGCTCGGCGCGATGCTGCGGGAGCTGATTCCGTCGCCGCCCAAACGGCTGGCGGCGATCGTCGCGAAGGCGGCTTCGCCGGAGCCGGCCGCGCGGTACGATACGGCGCTGTCGCTGGCGCGGGACCTGGCGCGGTTCCTGGATCACGAACCGGTGTCGGCGTATCGCGAGTCTCTTTGGGAGCGGGCGGCCCGGCTTGCCGCGCGGCACCGGACGGCGCTGCTGCTGATTCTTGTCTACCTGCTGATGCGGATTTTATTATTGGTGGTCCAAAGAAATCCGGCCGGACGTTGAAAGAGAGACTATGAACAAACCTCTGATTGGCATTCTGCTGGGCGGCATTCTCGGCGTCTTCGACGGGCTGACGGCCTGGTTCACTCCCGAGGCGCGGGCCGGGCTGGCCGGCATCGTCGTCGGCTCGACGTTCAAAGGCGTGATCGTCGGCGCAATCACCGGCTTGACGGCGCGGAAACTGCACTCCATGCCGATGGGCATTGCCGTCGGACTGGTCTGCGGGGCCTTCTTCGCTTTCCTGGTGGCGCACATGCAGGGGAAGTATTACCTCGAGATCATGCTGCCGGGATCGATTGTCGGGGCGATCGTGGGCTTCGCGACGCAGAAGTATCCGCTTCAGGCAGGTGAGCCGGTCACTGCTTCTGCGCGACAGCGATGAGCGACTGGCCGGCGGGAAAGCCGCGGCCGGCGCCGATCCAGCGGGCTTCGGCGGCGAGGGGCGCGTACAGCAGGCGATCCAGCCACGGGGCCACCGGCTGCACGCCGCTCCCGGCGGGTGTCCGGCCGAGCGGCTCCCAGAGGCGGAATTTGGCCAGGGCGGCAGGCAACAGGAGTGCGTTGGCGTAAGTGCAGCGGCGAACGCGGAATCCTTGGCGTTCGAGTAATGCGCGCAGGCGTCCTCGTGTGAAGCGCTGCCGCTCATGGGCGAACTCGGAGTGGCGGCTACGAAGGATGTCCAGCGCGGCGACGCGTACTGCCAGCCAGCCGCCGGGCCGGGTGACGCGGGCCAGTTCCGCCACGGCCCGGTCCTCTTCGCCTCGGGGGAAGTGGACCAGCACATCCATGGATAGAACCAGGTCGAAGAAAGCGGATGGGAATGGCAGCGCCGATATGTCGGCTTGGGCCAGCCGGGCGACGCCCAAGCGGCGGCCGTGGGCCACGCCTTCCCAGCCCAGGTCGACGGCGAAGACGCGCGCGGGGTAGCGAGCGGCGACGACTTTGGCGAAGTGGCCGGTCCCGCAGCCGGCTTCGAGGACACGCTCCGGCTTGTGCGCGGCGAACAGCGGATCCAGCAACCGGAACATGATCTCGCGCATGCCGCGGTACCACCAGAAGGCGTCCTCGGCGCGGGCGATGTTGGAGAACTCGCCCGGGTTCATCCCGCCGCGTGAACCCGGCAATACTCCAGCGCCTTGTGAATTCCTTCGGTGAAGCGCACCCGCGCCTTCCATCCCAGCTCCCGCCCGATCCGGCTCGAGTCCGTGTAGTAGCTGCCGATATCGATCTTCTTCAGCTCGGCCGGAAACTCGCGGTACCGCACCGGCAGTCCTTCGGCCGCCTCGGCGCAAATCCGGGCGATCTCGCGCAGTTCCAGCACTTCGGGCCCGCCCACATTGTACGACCTCGACGGCAGGACTTTCGCGGCCCCGGCCAGGAGGAACGCTTCCACGGCGTCGTCCACGTAGAGCAAGTCGCGCACTTGCCGGCCGTCCCCAAATACTTCCAGCTCACCACCCATCACCATGCGCCGCAGATATGTGCTGAGGAAGCCCTGGGCAGGAACGTGCAGCGCCATCCTTGGACCGTAGACGTTGGTGAGCCGCAGCACCACGGCATCCAGATAGCCGGCGCGGGTGAGCATCTGGTGATACATGGTGGCGGCGTACTTGTGGATTCCGTTGAAATCCACGGGCTGCACCGGGTGAGCCTCATCGACGGGCAGATAGCTCGGCGCGCCGTAAATCTGGCGGGTCCCGGCATAGACCACGCGGACTCCGGGCGCAGCCAGGCGCACGACGTTCAGAAGGCGGAGCTGCGCCAGGACGTTGAGCTCCAGGTCGCGCGCGGGAAACTCCATGCTGTGAAGATGGCTGATCTCGCCCGCCAGGT
>JACXTT010011277.1_pt1 | contig 11969 bp, 12 predicted proteins | sample 9270951 | NCBI WGS metagenome assembly JACXTT01 (sample SAMN15532306, study PRJNA645909) | rock metagenome | isolation source: weathered quartz diorite | place: Puerto Rico | collected 2017-06-21 | reverse complement strand
GGCTTCCGCGACAAGCCCCCGCTCCCTGACGAAAGCGTCAGCCGCATGATAGGCGCGTGATGCCAGCCTGGCCGACGCTCGTTGCCGCACTGTTCGCTGACGTGGCCGGCTCGCGCGGCGCACACCGGGAACGATGAGTCACGCGGGCGATCTGCTCGCAGAGCTGCTCGCGGGGTACGGCGTCACGCACGTGTTCGGCCAGCCCGGTGGCCAGACGGTCGCGCTGTACGACGGTTTGTCGCGGCGCAAGGAGCGTGTCAGTCACTGGCTCGTCCGCGACGAGCGGTCCGCGGCGTACGCCGCCGACGCTTTCGCTCGGCTGACCGGCCGGCCCGGCCTTTGCGACGTCACCGTAGGACCCGGCACCACCAAGCTCGCCGACGGGTTGGTCGAGAGCCTCAACGCGTCGGTGCCGGTCGTCGCGCTGGTCGGGGAGCTGCCCCTGGACTGGGCGCCCTATCGGGAGAAGGGAGTTGCGTCGCAGGGTTTCGATCAGGTCCGATTCCTGGGCGCCATCACGAAGGCGACGCTCGGGGTGCCCAGCGTGGCGGCCTTGCCCCAGATGGTGCGCTCGGCCTTTCGCCTGGCGACCACGGGCCGGCCCGGACCGGTCGCGCTGGTCTTGCCTCACGACGTGCTGGACGCGGAGTGGCACGGGGATGACGCCGCGGTCGAGGTCGACGAGCGCTACGCCCGTGCCCCCGCCTACCGCCCGGTCGCGTCAGCCGACACGATCAAGGCGGCGGCCGACGTTCTCAACGGCGCGCGCCGGCCGGTCGTGGTTGCCGGAGGCGGCGTGCATGCGTCTCGCGCCACGGCGGAGCTCGAGGCTGTGGCCGAGCGTCTCGATGCGGTCGTGGTCACAAGCTTCTCTGGCAAGGGGTCGGTTCCAGAATCCACGGCCAGAGCGGCGGGAGTGCTCAACCCGCTTGGCACGACGGAGTCGCTGGAGATCGTGCGCCGGGCGGACGTGGTTTTCTGGGTCGGGTGCAAGTTGGGCCAGAACACCAGCCACAACTGGACGCTGCCGCTGGCCGAACATGCGACGGTTCACCTCGATCTCGACCCCTCCGAGCTTGGTCGCACTTTCCGGCCGACGGTGGCGCTGAACGGTGATGCGCTCGCCACGCTGAAGGCGCTTGCTCCGCTGATCCGCCGCGCCGCGCGCGCGCAGTGGCTGGACGAGGTGACGCGCCTCAAGGGCGAGGCGGCGCGGGAGCGCGACGCGGTAGAGGCGCCAACCAACCAGAAGAGCGACGCGCCGATCCAGCCGCCCGTTGTGATGCGCGAGCTCGCCGCCAGCTTGGGCGCTGACGACGTGGTCGTCAGCGACGCGAGCTTCTCCGCCGGTTGGATCGCGACGCACGTTCCTGCACGCCGCGCCGGCCGGGACTTTCTGTTTGCCCGCGGCCAGGGCGGGCTCGGCTACTCGGTCCCCGCCGCGATCGGCGCTTCAGCCGCCCGACCTGAAGGCAGGGTCGTGACCGTCAGCGGGGATGGAGGCTTCAGCTACGCGATTGGAGAGCTGGCGACGCACGCGCAGCATGGACTCCGCACAGTCAATGTGGTGCTCAACAACGGAAGCCTCGCCTGGCTGGCGATCTGGCAGCGGCTGTTCTTCGAGGGGCTGCGCCAGTCGGTCGACCTGACCACGGCTGCCGGCCCCCCGGATTTCGCTGCAGCGGCGCGGGCGCTCGGTTGCGAGGGCATACGGGTCGAGCAGACCTCGGAGCTGGTGGACGCCATGCACGAAGCGTTTGCATGCTCGCGGCCGGTCGTGGTCGACGTGCGCACCGATCCGCTGGCGACCCCGGTCCACAGCTACCGGCGCCGGCTCGCCGAGGGCAAATCCTACCCGCGGCCCGGCACCGTCTACGAGCTGCCGCCCTGGCGGCGCAGCCCCGATCGACCCGGCAACAACCGATAGGAGGAGTCGATGGAGAAGCGATTTGTGGGCAAGGTCGCGTTTGTCACCGGCGCCACCACCGGCATCGGGCAGGCCACGGCGGTCCGGCTGGCCGCCGAAGGCGCGGTCGTCGGCGTCAACCGGCGCACGACCGACGATCCGACCGAGACGCTCAGGAGGATCAAGGATGTCGGCGGCGAGGGCTTTCCCGTGGTCGCCGACGTTCGCGATCCGGGGCAGGTCGTGCGGATGGTCGAAGAGGTCGCGCGGCAAGGCGGACGTCTGGACTTTGTCGTATCCAATGCGGGCATCAACCCATTCATGAAGTGGAACGAGACCACGGTCGAGCAGTTCGACGCGCTGTCCGAGACCAACTTCCGCGGTACGTGGCTCGTCTGCACGGAGGGCGCCAAGCAGATGATCAAGGAGGGCCACGGCGGCGCGATCTGCTGCACCAGCTCGCTGTCCGCTTATGTCGGCTCGCCCTCGCAGGTCGCGTACTGCGGCACCAAGGCGGGGGTGAGCATGCTCGTCAAGGCGCTGGGCGCGGTGCTGGGCGAGCATGGCATCCGCATCAACGCGATCGAGCCCGGATGCATCGACACGCCGATGGCGGCGTCGCTGCTCGCGGACCCGCCCGCGCTCAAGTACTACGAGGAGCGGATCGCGCTGCACCGCGTGGGCAAGCCGGAGGAGATGGCGAGCATCATCGCGTTCCTTCTCAGCGACGACGCGAGCTACCTCACGTGCACGACCGTGCTCGCGGACGCAGGGTTCATCGTCAACGCGGAGCTTTGATCCGGCGGCATGAGCCTCATCGGCATCGACCTCGGCTCGAGCAGCATAAAAGCCGCCGCCTACACGCTCGATGGAAGGGTTCTGGCAAGCGCGCGGCGATCGGTGCACACGCGTCGCACCGAAGCGGGTCATTCGGAGATCGACGTCTTCGAGTCACGCGAGGCATTCATGTCCGCGCTGGCCGAGCTGACCACACGGCAGGAGCTCCGCGGCGATGCGCCGGTCGCGATCTCCTTCAGCTCCTCGGGTCGCGAGGTTTTTCCTGTGGCGGCCGACGGGACGCCACTTGGTCCCTGCCTGATGACCGCCGACACGAGAGGCGACGAGGTGGCAGCCGAGACCGCCGCCCGCCGCTCTCCCGAGGAATGGTTCCGCCTCGCCGGGCACGTCCCGCGGCGCATGGATCCCGTGAACCGGGCGCTGTGGTGGCGGAAGACGCAGCCGGAGGTCGCCGCCAAAGCACGCTGGTTCATGAACTGGCACGAGTACTACTCGCTCTTCCTCAGCGGGCGGCCGGTGGTCGACTGGAGCGATGCGGGAGCGTGGGCCGTCTACGACGTGGCCGCCAGAGACTGGTCACGCGAGCGAATCAAAGAGACCGGCATCGACCCCGGTTGGCTGCCGGAGGTCCAGCCGAATGCATCACCGATCGGCCCGATCGAGGCGTCGATCGCACAGAGGCTCGGGCTGCCGCCCGACACCCTCATCGTCACCGGCGCATGGGATGCGTTCGCGGCCGCGGTAGGAGGTGGTGGCGTGGACCCGGGCGTTGTCTCGCTGACGTGCGGGACCTGGCACTCGTTCACCGCGCCTGTACAACCCGGCTGGCCGGCCGAGCTCGCGGATGAAGGCATGAACATCTGCCCGCATCCGGGTCCGACCGGATTCGGCATCCTCGGCACCAACCCCAACGGCACCAGCGTCATCGACTGGGCGCGTGACCTGCTGCAGCTCTCGATCCCCGACCTCGAGCGGGGCCTCGCCGAGGCGGGTCCCGGCCCGAGCGGCGTGACGACCGACGCCGCCCTCACACCACTGCCGCATCGCGCAGCCCGCGCCGCACTCGGCGCGAGTTTTGCAGGCCTGAGCCTGGCCACCACCCGCATCGACATCGTGCGCGCGCTGTTGGAGGCGATCGCCTGCGAGTTCGCCCTGACTCTCGGCCGCCTTCGCGGACGTGGTGTGGAGACCCGCCTCGTGCGGGCCTCCGGCGGCGGGGCCAGGCTCGCCTGGTGGCTGCAGCTGCACGCGGATGTTTGCGGTCTGCCGGTCGAGATCGTCGACCAGGATGAACCGGGCACGTTCGGCGCGGCGCTCCTGGCGGGTGTAGGCGCAGGCGTCTATCCGTCGGTCTCCGCGGCGGTCGGCAGGCTCGTCCGCGTTTCGCGCCGGTTCAGCCCGAACCCCGAGCGCGAGGCTCTCTATGCGGGCGTGCTCGAACGGCTCGCGAACCAGGCTCTCCAGGTGGCCTGATGCGGGCGACCCCGCAGCTGCAGGTCGCTGACGAGGTTCCGCCGCTTTCGACTCCGGCCCTGGTGGTCGACCTCGACGCGTTCGACGAGAACGTCGCCGCGATGAGCTCGCTGCTGCGAGGCACGGGCAAAACCGTCCGGCCGCACGTGAAGACACATCGCACCCCCGAGCTGGCCAAGCGCCAGCTGGGGGAATCGGCCCGCGGAGTCACGTGCGCGACGGTGGGCGAGGCCGAGGTCATGGTCGAGGCGGGGATCGACGACGTGCTGATTGCAAACGAGGTCGTCGACGAGCCGAAGCTCGTGCGCATTGCGGAGCTGGCGCGTGCCGCGACTGTGACCGTGGCCGCGGACGATCGCGCGCCTTTGCAGGCGCTGTCGCGACTGGCGGCTCGCGGGGGTGTCAAGGTGGGCGTCCTCATCGACGTCGACATCCTCCTGCACCGCTGCGGAGTGGCCTCGACCGGCGAGGCACTGGAGCTCGCGCGGTTCATCGAGCGCACCGCGGGGCTCGAGCTCAGGGGAATCATGGGTTATGAGGGCCGCGTGCGGGCGGGCATCGACGATCGCACCGGCAAGATCGCGCGCGCGTACGCGGCGCTGCACGAGACGCGGGACGCCCTGCTCAGGGCCGGCTACGCGGTCGAGGTCGTGTCCGGGGCAGGCACCTCGACCGTCCGAGAAGCGATCGCCGACCCGACGATCACCGAGCTGCAGGCGGGGGTCTACGCCCTGATGGAACCCGAGCGGCTGGTGATGAACCTGCCGTTCCGGTGCGCGGCGTCGATTCGGGGCACCGTGATCAGCCGCCACGCCGATCGGGTCGTGGCGGACGTGGGGCGGCGCGTGGTCGGCATGGAGTACGGACCGCCGGTGCCGATCGGCATCACAGCCGACCGCATCGCCGTGAGCGACGAGCACGTGACGCTCACGCTGTCCGCGACCCCGCCGCCGCTCGGGAGCCCGATCGACTTCATCCCCGGCCAGATCCGCACCACGTTCAACCTGCACGACCATGTGTGGATCACGCGCGGAGGCCGGCTCACGGACTACTGGGCGGTCGCAGCCCGAGGCAGCTCTCAATGAGGTGAATGCAATGAGCGAGGGACTTCTGGAAGGCAAGGTCGCGATCGTCACCGGCTCGTCTCGGGGCATCGGCCGCGCGGTCGCCGAGCGCTTCGCAGCGCAGGGCGCGAAGGTCGTCATCAACTGGGTCAGGGGCGAACGCGAGGCGCAGGATGCCGTCGAGGCGATCAAGAAGGCCGGTGGTGAAGCGCTCTCGATTCAGGGCGACGTGTCGAAGGCAGCCGACGTCCGCATGCTCGTCCGGGCGACGGTCGACCGCTTCTGGCGCCTCGACATCCTGGTCAACAACGCGGGGGTGATGGTGTCCAAGTCGGTGCTCGACACGACCGAAGACGACTGGGACCGTACGATCGACGTCAACCTCAAGGGCGCCTACCTGTGCTCGAAGGAAGCGGCGCCGATCATGCTCCAGCAGAAGGCGGGCAAGATCATCAACATGTCGTCGAACTCGGGGCTGTACCACCCCTCGGCGATGCGTTTCACCGAATACGTCGTCTCCAAGGCGGGCATGAACGGCCTGACCAAGGCGATGGCCCTGGCCCTCGGCCCGCACATCACCGTCAACGCGATCTGTCCGGGATGGATAAAGACGGAGATGATCGAAGGCACCGACCCGGAGGTGGAGAAGAGGATTCTCGCGGAGACGGCGCTCCGGCGATGGGGCACACCAGACGAGATCGCGGGCGCTGCGCTGTTCCTGGCTTCGAAGGACGCCGACTTCATAACGGGTGAGCTTTTGATCGTGGCCGGCGGGCGCGGCATGCACTGAGCTCAGGACGCAGAGGCGGCCTCCGCGACGGCCTCGAGCATCAGTGCCACCGACGTCGCGCCCGGGTCCGCCATGCCCCGGCTGCGCTCCCCGAGCCGTGCCGCGCGGCCGACACGTGCCGTCATCGAGGCCGTCGACTCAGCCCCGGCCCGCGCGGCAGCCGCCGCTTGGTTAAGTACGGCAGGGATGGAATCGTCGGCGGCTTCCTGCAGCGAGCGAACGGCCGGGTGCAACGCGTCGAGCATCGTCTTGTCGCCCGGCCTGGCGTGGCCGAGGCCGGCGATCGCTGCCTCCGCCGCCTCGAATCCCTCGCGGACGAGCGCCACCGAGGCTGCGCCGTGGCTCTCGTGACGGCGCATGACCCCGGCCGCCGCGATGAGGGCCGCGGCGTAGAGCGGGCCACTTGCACCGCCGACCGATCCCATCGCCGCCGCCAGGCGCATCACCAGTTCCGCCCCCGACACGTCCGGTGAATCGGCGAGTGACTTGCGTACGGCCCTCGCGGCGAGGGCCATCGTCACCCCGTGATCGGCGTCGCCGGCGCCGGCGTCGAGGCGGCACAGCTCGTCGCGCGACGCCTCCAGCACGTCGGCCGCGGCGAGTGCGCAGGAGCGCAGCACATCCACGTCAGACTTTGAAGACCGGCGTGCTCGCGGGCGCATCGAGCAGCAGAAGCAGCTCGTCGTCGACAATGCTCACCGTCACCGATGCGCCCGCCATCTCGAGCGAGGTGATGAACTCTCCGACGTAGCTCCTGACCACGCGCAACCCATTCGCCTCGAGGGCCCGCCGCGCGCCTCGGTAGAGGATGTACTGGTCGACATAGGCGGTCGCGCCAAGGCCGTTGACGAGAAGCGCAACCTCCCCACTTCCACGATCCTCGATGTCGGACAGGATGGTCTCCACGAGCGTCCGGGCGACCTCGTCGGCCGGCCTCAGCGGACCGCGCGTGATGCCCGGCTCGCCATGCACCCCCATGCCGATCTCCATCTCGTCGTCGGGCACGTCAAAGGTCGGCCCCCCGGAACCCGGCACCTCGCAGGCTGACAGCGCGACGCCCATGCTGCGCGTGAGCGAGTTGGCGCGAGCCGCGACCCGCTCAACCTCGTCGAGCGATCGGCCCTCCTCGGCGGCGGCGCCGGCGCACTTGAAGATGATGATGTCGCCCGCGATCCCGCGGCGCCGGCGGGATTCGCTCTGCGGGGCTGACGCGACGTCGTCCGACACGCGGACCTCGCGCACATCGATGCCGTCCGCCGCCGCGAGTTGCGCCGCCAGGCCGAAGTTCATCACATCGCCGGCGTAGTTCCCATACGCCATGAGCACGCCGCGCCCGTGATCGGCGGCCCGTATCGCGGCGAACACGATGTCCGCCGACGGAGAGGCGAAGATGTTCCCGCACGCGGCCGCGTCGGCCATGCCGTGCCCTACGTAGCCCGCGAAGGCGGGCTCGTGGCCTGACCCACCGCCCACGACCAGGCCCACCTTGCCGCTCGCGGCGGTGCGCCTGACGATCACACGCGGCCCGCCTATCGAGATCAGGCGCGAGTGGGCCGCGACGAACCCGTCCAGCGCCTCATCGACCGCGCTGAAAGGGTCGTTGATGAGCTTCTTGTAGCCGCGACGGGGGCTGCTCGACGTCATCCTCCGCTCACTTGACAAATCGGCTGCGCACCCGATAATCCATCCACGTTCATGATGCACCTGCAGAATCTTGCAGGGGCGAAGCGCGCCGGCCGGCGGTCGCGGAAGGGGAACCAATGAAGTACGGCATCAACCTCTACCTGTGGGCCGACGACATGCATGACGGGCTCCTGCCGGTCCTCGAGTCGTTGAAGCGCATGGGGTACGACGGCATCGAGGTGCCCATTTTCGACCTGGACCGGTCGCACTGGGAACGGTGGGCGAGAAGGCTCGACGACCTGGGGCTCGAGCGGACCGCCAACACCGTGATCGCGCCCGAGCACAACCCGGTCAGCGAGGACCCCGTGATCCGCAAGGCCGCCTATGAACACATGCGGAAGGTGGTCGACTCCTGCGCCGCCGTCGGATCGTCGATCCTGTGCGGTCCGCACCAGGTCGCGCTTGGCGTCTTCACCGGCCGAGGCGCCACCGACGACGAGTGGAAGCGGAGCGTCGAGCATCTCCGCAAAGTGGCCGAGTATGCGCAGGACGCCGGCGTCGTGCTGACCGAGGAGGTCGTGAACCGGTTCGAGCTCTACCACCTCAACATTCTCGACCAGGCCATCCGGCTCGTCGACGAGGTCGATCATCCCAACTGCCGCATCCACCTCGACACCTTCCACTCGCACATCGAGGAGAAAGACCCTGCCGCCGCGATCCGGCGTGCAGGCGGCCGCATCGCCCACGTCCACGTCTCGGAGAACGACCGCGGCGTGCCTGGAACAGGAAGCGTGGCTTGGGACGCCACGTTCGACGCCCTGCGGGAGGTGGGCTACGACGGCTGGCTGACGGTGGAGGCTTTCGGCAACTTCTTGCCCAACCTGGCCGCGGCCACGAAGATCTGGCGGCCGCTGTTCGAAAGCGAAGAGCAGCTGGCCAGCGACGCCCTGGCTTTCCTGAGGCGCAAGACCAGGCAGCCCGCCCGGAGTCAACGACATGCCTGAGGCAGACGGCGACGCCAAGAACTTCTACCCCGACGTCCCGGCGCCGAGCGGCGGATTCTTCCTGAAGGGGTCAGGGTCGCTCGACTGGGGGATGAGCAACCGCCTCGCGCGTATCTTCCGGCCCGAGACGGGACGCACCGTCATGCTCGCGATCGACCACGGCTATTTCCAGGGACCCACCACCGGGCTCGAACGCGTCGACGTGAGCATCCTGCCGCTGGTGCCGCTCGCGGACGCGCTGATGTGCACGCGCGGCATCCTGCGGGCGATGGTCCCCCCCGCCTTACGAACGCCGGTGGTGATGCGGGCGAGCGGCGGCCCGAGCATCCTAAAGGAGCTCTCCGACGAGCGGATCGCCATCGACGTCGAGGACGCCGCCCGTCTCAACGTGGCCGCGCTCGCGGTGCAGGTTTTCATCGGGGGCGAGCACGAGACCCAGTCGGTCCACAACATGACCAGGCTGGTGGACCTCGGCCTGCGCTACGGCATTCCCGTGATGGGCGTCACCGCGGTGGGCAAGCAGCTGACCCGCGACGCGAAGTACCTGCGGCTTGCGTGCCGAATCTGTGCCGAGCTCGGGGCGCAGTTCGTCAAGACGTACTACTGCGATGAAGGTTTCGAGACGGTGACGGCGTCCTGCCCCGTTCCGATCGTGATGGCCGGGGGCAAGAAGCTGCCCGAGCTCGACGCGCTGGCGATGGCTCACCGCGCGGTGAGCGAGGGGGCCGCGGGCGTCGACATGGGCCGCAACATCTTTCAGAGCGACAACCCCGAGGGGATGATGCGTGCCGTCACCGCGGTCGTGCATGAGGGCACGCGGCCCGACGACGCGTTGGAGATCTACCGGTCATCGAAGGGAGCGCCGAGTGGGCAGAGCGGCAGGCGTTGACACGCAGCTCAGCGTCGGCATCGTCACGGCCGACTGGCTGCACATGGGAGACGAGCTCGCGCGGGTCGAAGATGCCGGCGCCGACTACGTGCACTTCGACGTGATGGACGGCTGCTTCTGTCCACAGCTCACGGTCGGTCCGCAAGTGATCGGCGCCCTGACGACGCCGCTGCGCAAGGACGTCCACCTGATGATCGAAGAGCCTCTCGAAAAGGTCCGCGCTTACGTCGACGCCGGCGCCGACATGCTCACGTTTCATGTGGAGGCCACACGGCACCCGCACCGGGTCCTCCAGGCGCTCGGCACGGGCGTGACGCGCGGTCTCGCCCTCAACCCGGGAACTCCGGTGAGCGCGGTCGAGCCGCTGCTGGACGATGCGGAACTGGTGCTCGTCCTCGCAGTCAACCCCGGCTGGGGCGGGCAGCGATTCTTGCCCGGGACAGAGCGCCGCCTGGAAGCGGCCAGGGCGATGATCGAACGCAGCGGGCGCAGGGTGATGCTCGGGGTCGACGGCGGCATCACCCGCGACAACGTTGGCGCGGTGGCGCGGATGGGAGTCGACCTGATCGTGACGGGAAGCGCCGTGTTCGATGGCGGCGATGCGGTGGCCAACCTGCGAGGCATCCGTGCCGCGCTCTGACGCCGCGCGCTTGTTCTCCGGGGCGCTCGACGAGATCCGGGCGGTGCTCGCAGCCGGCGCGGACGGCGAGGCCGAGCGGTTGTGTGACGAGGTGCTGGCGGCGCGCCGCGTCGCCACCTACGGCGTCGGCCGCGAGGGGCTGATGATGCGGGCCCTGTGCATGAGGCTCATGCACCTTGGTCTCGACGCGCATGTCGTCGGCGACATGACCACGCCTCACCTCGGCGCCGGCGACCTGCTCGTCGTCAGCGCGGGGCCGGGAGCATTCTCGACCGTCAATGCGCTGCTCGGCGTGGCGCACGACGCCGGAGCTCGCACCGCCGTCATCACCGGGCAGCCTGACGGCACGGCACCGCGCGCCGCGGACGCAGTGATCCATCTTCGTGCCCAGACGATGGCGGATGACCGGGGCGGTGCCAGCGTGCTGCCGATGGGCAGCCTGTACGAGGCGGCGATGCTGATCTTTTTTGACATCGTCTCCATCCTTCTTCGCGAGCGCACGGGCCAGACGATGGAAGGAATGCGCGGCCGCCACACAAACCTGGAATGAAGGCCGAGCGCGTGTCCGACGGCGAGCGTCGCACGGTCGCGGGACCGACCACGGATCTCCTCGTCGACCTGGCCACGCGGTTCTACGTCGCGGGTCAGAGCCAGATCGAGATCGCGCGCGCCCTGGGCCTTGATGCGTCGACGGTCTCGCGATACCTGAAACGAGCGCGGGACGAGGGAATCGTCCAGGTGCAGATTCAACGGCCGCGCAGCCTCCAGGGCGACCTCGCGCTCGAGCTGGCGGGCGCCTTTCACCTCAAGAAGGCAGTCGTCGTCGCGGGCGCACCCGGTCCGGCCAGCGCCGACGCGGTGGCCCGGGCGGCCGCCGATTACGTGAACAGCCGGCTGCTCAACGGGATGAGGCTTGGGCTTTCGTGGGGACGCATGCTGTCGGCGGCGATTCACAAGCTGCCGGTCGGGACAGTCGCCGACCTCGATATCTCGCTGCTGCATGGCGGTGTCGGGCGGGGCGGAACCGGCATCCAGGGTCACGAGCTGGCAAGACATCTCGCCTCGCTGCATCCGCACAGCCGGGTGCACTACCTCCAGGCGCCCGTGCTGGTCGACTCCTCCGACATCAAAGAAGCGATGCTTCGCGACCGCTCGATTCGGGGCGCCCTCGAGTCAGCTGCGTCGGCCGAGGTGGCGCTGGTCGGCATCGGCACGCTGGACGACACCGCGCCGCTGATTCGAGACCACCACATCGCGCCGCGCGACCGGCAGCGGCTGCTCGCCGAAGGGGCCGTCGGCGACATGTGCACGCGGTTCTTCAACGCGGAGGGCGAACCCGTCCACGTGCTCGACGACCGGCTGATCGCGATCGAGTGGGACGAGCTGAAGGCGATTCCGCTCGTGATCGCGATGGCCGCCGGGCTGGACAAGCGCGCCGCGATCCTCGGCGCCCTGCGGGCCGGCTGCATGGACGTCCTGATCACCGACGAGTCGACGGCCCGTGCCGTGCTGAAGGCGGGCCGCCGCGCCTGATGGCCGGCAGCGGTACCGTCCTCGTTACCGGCGGTCTCGGCTTCATCGGCGGTTATGTCACCCGCGCTCTGCTCGACCGAGGCCGGCGCGTCACCGTCCTTGCGCGGGGCCAGTCCAACCCCCCCCACAAGAGATTCCTGCTGCGTGACCACGAGAGGCGGTTTGGGACCCGGGTACCAACCCTCGGGGACCTGCCCGGGCTGGGTGGAACGCTCTCCACGGGCCGACCCGGAGTCGCTGGTCCGTGCG
>JACXTT010011276.1_pt1 | contig 11969 bp, 9 predicted proteins | sample 9270951 | NCBI WGS metagenome assembly JACXTT01 (sample SAMN15532306, study PRJNA645909) | rock metagenome | isolation source: weathered quartz diorite | place: Puerto Rico | collected 2017-06-21 | reverse complement strand
ATAGCACGGCGCGGGCAGCTGGGTTAGGCTGTGGTCGATGAGCGCTTTTCTTCGTTTGGCCGGCCTGGCCGGCGCGGGCGCGATGTTGCTCGCCGCGGCGTGCACGTCGATCCTCGGGAAGTTCACCGCCGGCCCAGGCACCGGCGGCGGCAGCGGCATCGCCACCACGGGCAGCACGGGCCATGGCGGCGGCACCGGCGGCGCGCCGCCCGCGCCCTTCAAGTTCGACTGCAGCAACTGGAAGTCGCCCGCTCATCAGCAGCTCGCCACGACCGAAATGGCGCAAGGCGCCACGCTCGATCACCCAAGGGTCGTAGCCAGCGACCAAGACCATCCGCTGGTCTTCGCGCGGCAGACCTCGGCCGCGGCCGGCATGTCGCTCCTGGTGCTCAACCCGAACGATCTGACCAATACCGCGAAGGTCTCGGTGCGGGACATCTTGTCGGTCAAGCGCCTCACCCCGAAGTCGACCGGCGCGCTGGTGCTCTTCGACGCGCAGGGCAAGCTCGAGATGCGCATGCTGGAGTTCATCGACGGCCAGCCCGCAGCGATGCCGGGGGTCTATACGGTGGTGAGCGCCAACGACTTGGCGGTGCTCCCCAACGATCCGCGGGCGAACGCCGACTTCGTCCCCAAGGACGAGGGGACCGCCGCTCCCGGCATGTGGAGCATCGACTACCTGCTCACCGAGCACCAAGCGGACGGCAAGTTCGTCGAGCGCTACGGTCACTACAGCCCGGTGGGCGCGGCCATGCCGCCGATCCTGCTGACGGACGCGACCGTGATGCTGACGTCGAGCGACATCGAGATCGAGGACGTGACCTACTTGCCGGTGTTGAAGAAGACCTACGCCTACATCGGCAACCCGATGGGCACGTTGCGCGAATACGCGCTCGACGACGGCACCACCGCCGGGCAGGTGAAGGCGCGCACGGTAGGCAACGCGCTCATGATGGATTTCGCCGGCCGCACCAACGGCTTCTTGGTCGGGCTGGCGGAGATCGGCGCGCCGCTCGACATCCGCACCACGCTCATGCCCGTGGCCAAGCTCGGCGCGTTCAAACCCAGCGACGTGCCGATCGCCGGAACGTTCGCCGGCACCGCCGATTTGCCGGCGGGCGATCCGACCATCCGCTGGGTCGGCGACGTGCTGGTGATGATCGGCGGTCAGGGCGTGAAGGGCACCGACATCGGCTACTTGATGTTCGACTCGTCGTCGCGGCAGCGCGGCGCGGGCACGGCGCCGTTCACGGTGATGTTGGACGCGACCAAGACGCGCACCAGCGTGCACGGCGTGAGCTGGTCGGCGATCGGCTCGCCGAACTTCGACAAGATCGGCGGCGACGTGATGGTGACGTGGGCCGAGACCCAGACCAAAAACAACGTGGGCTACGACGTGATCTACTTCGACCGCCTGAAGTGCGCCACCGTGTCCAACGGCGGGTGAGGCGTCTCGCGCGTCCGCGACACGGGGGCACACGCAGTCGACTCCCCCGCCTTCGGCGGGTCGACTGATTGGCCGCGCCGTCGTGGGGGGCTACTTTCCTGGGGTGGACGTACAGGAGAAGCTCGACTCGCGAGGGATCGTGCATTTCCACCGCGGCAGCGTGTTGTGCGCGCTCAGCAAGACGCCCGCGCACATCTACTGGGGCCACATCGGGGTGGGGCAGAATAGCCCCTACTGGGGCAGGATCTTCGTCAACGCCGGCGGCGTGCGCCTCTACAAGGTGCAGATGAGCCCCACCGGCAACACCGCCATCGACAAGCGTTGGTGGCTCGGCTTCGAGGGGACGCGCGCGTATTCGTTCGACGGAACCCTCGAGGAGCTGAAGGCCGCGGCCGACTTCTTGAACGACGCCGAGCGCGAGCGGCACGTCGACTGACGCGGGGCGGGGGGCATGGGCTACCGGCTGGTGGGTGCCGGCGCGAATCGCGTGGTGCTGCGCGCCGACGACGAGAGCGTCCGGCTGCACGTCGAGCGCGGCTTGTCAGTCGGCGCGGCCGAGCTGGCGAGCCATCCCGAGCAGGCGATCTTTCTCGACGGCGTGTACGCCGGCGCGCCGTTCGTGGACAACGCGCGGCGTCGCTACGCGCTCGACCACCACCAAGGGTGCGTGCGCGCGTTCACGTTGGCGACCTGCGAGCAGGCCGCGGTGATGGTAGCCATGGGGCTGCCGCTCGGCGAGGGCGTGTGGCACATGTACGTCAACGAGCCGGATCTCGACGCGCTGCTCGCCGCGTGGGTGCTCATGAACCACCGCGAGCTGTGCGCGGAGGGGCTGGCGCGCCTGGGCGAGCTCATGCCGCTGCTGCGGGTCGAGGGCAACATCGACACGCACGGTTACGAGCTGCCGGCGCTGTCGGGGGTGACGGCCAAGAGCTACGCGCTCCACAAGGCGCGCCTCGACCGGCTGCGGGCGCGCGAATGCGCGGTGCGCGCGGCTGGCCGTTGGGAGCAAGAGGACGTGGCCGCGTACGCGTGCGAGCGGCTCGGGGCCATCGATCACGAGCTGTTCGGGCGCGGGCGGCGCGAGGCTCACCTGCGCAGCACGGTGCGCGCCTTGGGCGTGCGCGCGCGCAAGGTCGCGGTGCTGTTGCGCTCGCCGCTTGGCATCTACGAGGTGGAAGAGGCGCTGCGCACCCGCTACGGCGACGCGCTGGCGGTCATCGTGCTCGAGCGCGGCCGCGGGCACGTGACGCTGTTGCAAACCGACCCGTTCTTGCCGCGCGCGCTCGGCGAGGTGTACCCGCTGCTGGACGCGGCCGATCCCAACGCCGACGCGGTGCGCGGCAACACTTGGGGGGGGGCCGACGAAATTGGCGGCTCGCCGCGCAAGACCGGCACCGCCCTGACCGGTGAGCAGATCCTCCACTTGGTCGCGCGCCTCTACGCGCTCGAAGAAGTGACGACGTCCCCGGCGGGCGGCGCGCGCGCCGCGAAACATCACCGAGGGTGACGCTTCGCGCGCGACCAAGATCAAAACGTGCCGCGCAGGCCGAGCTGGGTCGGGCCGAGGATGGGCTCGACGCGCACGGTCCCGGCGATTCGGCCGTCTTCCACAGGGCACGGACCGCCTTGGCTGAAGCCGCTGCCCGCGGAGTTGGCGACGCACGTCGAAGGCCGCGCAACGATGGCCAGCACCGGCATGAAGCCCACGCCGATCACCGTCGAGGCGATCCCCGCGCCCATGTACGCGCTGCGGCTCGGGGTGAGCGGCGCACCGGGACGCAGCGGAACGCCACGTAGGCCCATGAAAATCAACGGCACACCGACCGCGATCCCGCCGAGCGCCGCCGTGCCCAAGAACACCGGCACCTCGATGTTTCGCCGTTCCCCCGAGCAGCCGAGGCAACCCGTGCCGGCGAACGCCGCCGCCATGCCGGCCGCGAGCCCGACGCCCAGCGTGGTCGACGCGATCCCTGGGCCGAGGTAGCCCCACTGGGTCCGCCGCGGGCTCTCGAGCGCGATCTCCTGCGCCCGCGCCGGCGCCGCCGCCCCGAGCCACGCTAGCACGAGCGCTGTCGGAAGAAGTCGCATCGGCCGCAGCCATGATACGACATCGAAGCATGCTACGGTCGCGCGTGGTGTCCGAGCTGCGCTGTTTCAACGATTGTCCCGGGGTGCGGTTCGCGCTGACCGAGCCGGTGTACCGCTGTCCCAAGTGCGCGGGCCTGCTCGACGTGGCGCACGACCTCGACGCGCTCGCCCAGCGCAGCGCCGCCGAGTGGAAGCACCTGTTCGAATCGCGGTACGCGCGCGCCCCGTGGCCGATGGGCTCGGGCGTGTGGGGCAAGCGCGAATGGGTCGCGCCCGATTTGCCCGACGAGAGCATCGTGTCGCTCGACGAGGGGCACACCACCCTGCAGCCCGCCGCCGCCCTCGGCCGGGAGCTCGGCGCGCCCAACCTGTGGATCAAGCAGTGCGGCCTCAGCGCCACCGGGTCGTTCAAGGATCTGGGTATGACCGTGCTGGTCAGCATGGTGCGCCAAGCCGTGCGCGAGGGCCGTCCCATCCGCGCGGTCGGTTGCGCGTCGACCGGCGACACCTCCGCCGCGCTCGCCGCCTACGGCGCGGCCGCCGGCCTGCCGGTGGTGGTGCTGCTCCCGCGCGGCAAGGTGTCGGTGGCGCAGCTGGTGCAGCCGATCGCCGCCGGCGCGAGGGTGCTGGCGCTCGACACCGACTTCGACGGCTGCATGGCCGTGGTGCAGAAGCTCGCCGACGACGGCACGCTCTACCTCGCCAACTCGATGAACGCGCTGCGCCTCGAGGGGCAAAAGACCGTGGCCATCGAGATCTGCCAGCAGCTCGGCTGGCAGCCGCCCGAGTGGATCGTCGTGCCGAGCGGTAACCTCGGCAACGGCTACGCGCTCTACCTCGGGCTCGCGATGATGCGGCGCCTCGGGCTCATCGACGCCTTGCCGCGCCTGTGCCTCGCGCAGGCCGAGCGCGCCAATCCGCTGTACCGCGCCGTGCGCGCCGGCAAACGCGAGGTCGAGCCCATCGCCGCCGAGCCCACCCTCGCCAGCGCCATTCGCATCGGCCACCCGGTGAGCGCGCCACGCGCGATGCGCGCGCTCGACGCGACCCGCGGCGTGGTCGAGCAAGCCAGCGAGCAAGAGCTGGTCGACGCCGCCGCCCGCGCCGATCGCACCGGCCTCTCCTGCGATCCGCACACCGCGGTGGCGCTGGCCGCGGTCGAGAAGCTGGCGCGCGCCGGCACCATTCTGGCGCACGAGCGCGTGGTGGTGGTGTCCACCGCCAATGCGCTGAAATTCACCGAGCAGAAGGTCGCCTACCACGAGCGCGCGCTCGCCGGCGTCGAGAGCCGCTACGCCAACCCGCCCATCGAGCTGCCCGCCGATCCCGCGGCGGTCCGTTCCGCGCTGGGCGCCTGAGGCTCAGGCGGCGTCTTCGACGGCGCTGTCTTGGGTGTGCTCGTCGTCGATCTTGGCGCGCCGCTGATCGCGCAGCACCAGCAGCGACGGGAGCAGCACCATCGCCGCGAGTAGGCACGCCGCCTCGCCGAGCACCGCCGCCACCCCCATGCTGCGCACCGCGTAGTTCACCGAGCGCACCAGGGCCAGATAGCCGAGGGTCGTCGTCATGCTGCACAGCACCACCGCGCCGCCCGTCTCGCGCACCGCGGTCAGCATCCCGCCGGGGCCTTCCTTCAAGTAGCGCTGGATGATGTTGACCGCGTAATCCACGCCGATTCCGAAGGTGATGGGCAGCGCGATGAAGTTCAAGAAATTGAGCCGCACGCCGCTCAGCGCCAACCCGCCGCTCATCCAGGCGATGCCGACCAACAGCGACGCCATCACGATCGCCGCGGCGCGCTTCTGCCGGAAACACAGCGCCACGACCACCAGCGTGAGGAGCAGCGACAAGCTCACCGCCTTCGGCACGTCGGAGATCACCGCCGCCCAGATGTCGGCGTAGATCACCGCGCGCCCCGATCCGAGCACACGCGAGCTCCTGCCGTCCGGCTCGTGGAGCTCGGTCGAGCGGTACGAGTCCGCCCAGCGGAACAGGTAGTGCGCGTCGTCGACGGCGTCGCGCGTGGTCGGCTGGATGTACACCACGCGCCCGCGCGTGCCGTCGCGCTCGGTGAACGGCCGCGCCACGCCCTCGGGCAAGTCCGCCAGAGCGAACGGCTTCAAACCGTCGGGCGGCAGGTATTTCTTCAGCTTGACGAAGTCGTCCGGCTTGATGGCCTTGAGCTTTTTGGCGCGCAGCACGCGATCTTTGATCTCGACGAGCAGCGGGATCTTCGCTTCTTGATCCTTGGGGACGAAGTCTTGCAGCGTGAACAAGGCCTGGAACGGCTTGGCGTCGGCGGGCGCGCGGTCGCGGCGCGCCTCGAGCTCTTTCACCAACAGCGGCACCTGCTCTTGGCGCTCGACCACGATGGCCATGCCGTCCGCGCCGACGTGCCCGGTGATCTCCACGGCGAGGTTCGAGAGGCGCACCTCGTCCTTGCGCATGGACATGTCGCTCTTGAGGTGCTCGAGGTCGTACTCCAGTGGATCGCGCGCCACCCACCAGGCGCTGCCGGCGAGGCCGCCGATGGTGAGCAGCGTGCCGATGGCCGCGGCCACGCGCGGCGCGCGCCCCACCAGCGCCGCGAACGGCGCCCCGAAGCGCGTCCCGCCCGCGGTCCAGTTGGGGAGCAGCCCGAAGAACCCCGAGCGCTCTTGATCGAACGACGACACGCGGTCGGCCACCACCAGGATGGCCGGCATGAACGCGTAGGTCGCGAGCCAGCACAGCACCATGCCGACGCCGCCGATGATGCCGAAGTCGCGGAACCCGCGGAACTCGGTGGCGAGCAGCGACACGTACGAGGCGCTCGCCGCGCACGCCGCGGTCAGCGTCGGCAGCCAGGTGTCGCGGTGCGCCTCGCGAATGGCGGTCGAGTTGGAGTGGCCGAGGCGGCGCATCTCGAGGTAGCGCGCCATGTAGATGATGCCCGCGTTGATGCCGTTGCCCGCCACGATGGTGAACAAGAAACCGGTGGCCATGTTGAGCTGCCCGATGAACAGCTCGGTGGCGCCGAAGGTCATGCTCACGCCGATGAGGATGGTCACCAGCATGGCCATCAGCGTGCGAAACCGCAGGTAATAGAGCAGCACCACGCCGACGATCAGCGCCGCGCCGAACATGCCGACGTCGGTGAGGTCGTCGTTGACGGCTTTGTACTCGTTGATGCTGCTCACCAAGTCGCCGGCCAGTCCCCAGCGGATCGACGCGTGGTACTTTTTCGGATCGACCCGCTCCACCGCGGCGCGCACCTTCGAGAGCGTGGTGTTGCCGGCCTCGTAGTCGGTGCCGAGCACGGCCGAACGGATGGTGACCGCCAGCGCTTTGCCGTCTTTCGACTGGTAGTAGCCGCCTGGGTAGCGCTCCTCGTCGGCGCTCTTGATCCCGAAGCGCCGTTTCAAGTCGTCGGCGGTGATCTTCGGCGGGGCGTTGGGCGGGTCGGGCTTGTCGGCGGCGGGCGTCTTGTCGCCCTCGTCGTCGTCGATGTCGATGTCGTTGGCGCGCGCGGCCTCGTACTCGTAGCGGGCCAGCACGTCGTCGTGCAGCTTCTGGAGCGTGGCGAGATCGGCGAACAGCCCGGCGCGCGGCTGCAGGTACTCGATGGCGTCGTGCACGCCGCTCTCGGCGCTGCCCACCCACGGGTGGCCGAGCTTTTTCACCTCGACCACGATGTCGTCCGCGGCCTTGCGCATGGCGTCGGTGTCGTCTCCCTCGAGCACCACGAACACAGTGGAAACGCCCGTGGTCAGGCGCTTGACGCGCTCGAGCTCCTTGACGCTGTCGCGGTTGGCGGGCAGCAACGCCTCGAAGCCGGGCTGGACGCGCAGGCGCAGTGCGAGCGACAGCGACACCGCCACGAGCACCGCGGCGAGCGCCAGCGTGAGCCACGGGCGGCGCAGCTGCAGCTCGGCCAGCCGGTAGAGGAGCTTGGTGCTCGCGCGCGACGTCGGCGGGGGCCCTTCCGACGCGGGCGGGGGGTCGGAGCCCGGCGCTTTGGGAGGGGGATCGGATGCCATGCGCGAGCCCGAGATCCCGGTATAGCGCGAAGCTGGCCGCGGGTAGTACAACTTGGTACGTGGCCGCGCACCGCGAAAGGCTTGCGCTCGTTTTGTTGGCTGGCTTGACCTGGCTCGCCGCGGCGGCGGGGGCGTGCGCCAAAGGCGAGCAACGCGCCGGATCGACCGCACAGGGCGGGGGCAAGTGGTCGGGGTCGCAGTCCGCGAGCAGCGGCGACGCGGGCAGCGGGACGGGCGGCGCGCCGGTCACCACCGGCACGGACACCGGAGGCACGTCCGTGACGAGCGCGTCGTCGTCGTCGGTGGCGTCGAGCGCCGCCAGCAGCGCGAGCGCGTCGAGCTCGTCGAGCGGCGCGGGTGGGGGGGGGGCGCAGCCCTTCGTGCTGCTCGTGGCGGGCGGGGCCAACGCGTTGGGAGGGGCGCGCTTCGACGGCAGCAAGTGGACGCCGACGGTGCTCACCGGCGCCACCAACCAGAGCCCGGGCGTGACGATCGTGAGCGGCCAGGGCGTGGGCGTATATCGCGACGCGGGCGGCGGGACGCTCATGTTCGTGACCGAGAAGAACGGCAGCTGGTCGGCGCCGGCGGCGGTGGCTGCGATGGTCACGACCCAACACGCGCCGGCCATCGCCACGCGCGGCATGGCCGCCGACGTGGTGTTTCACGGCAACGACTTTCAGCATTACTTCGCGAGCTGGAGCGGGGCCGCCTGGAGCCCGACCGCCGAGCCGGTCAAGCCCGCCAACCAAGCGCAGAGCTTCGGGCCGCAGGCGGGCGCGCTGGCGGCGGTGGGCGCCGAGCTCGTGCTGGCCTACCCCGGCAACGACGGCAACGCTTACGCCCAGTCGCGGCAAATGGCGGCGTGGCAGACGGCGATCAAGATCGGCGCGGCGGCGACCAAGCTGACGCCGGCGCTCACCGCCATGAACGGCGGCACCGCGGAGCTCGTGGCGGTGTACGTACAGGCGAGCGACGGCCACCTCGCCTACGCGACGCGCGCCGGCGGCAACTGGGCGGTGGCCGGCCTGGTGGAGCCCAACAGCTATTCGGCCGATGCGCCGGCGCTCGCGCCGCTCGCCGGCGGCAAGGCGGTGCTGGCGTTCCGCGGGCTCGACGGCAAGGGCTATACCTCCATTTATACACCCATGGGCGTGCCGCAGTGGTCGACGCCGGTGCCGCTCGCGGCGGTCAACCCGTCGCTGGGCAGCCGGCCGGCGCTGGCGGTGGGCATCGGCACCGCGCAGGCCGAGCTCGCCTACGCGGCCAGCGACGGGCACGCCTACCACCAGCGGTTGATGGGTGGGCAATGGTCGGCCGCGGTGGACGTGTCGCTGAGCGGCCAGCTCGGCTTCGTGGCGATCGCCAGCGCGCCGTGATCGCGCGTCGTTCGGGCGCCGGCCATCAGAACATCGAGCGAAACCCCGCGGTCCACTGCTGCGTGAACTGGAGAAACGTGCCGAACAGGGTGTGCTGGTAGCCGAGCTCGAGCGCGGCGTGGCGCGTGATGTGGATGTAGGGCATCACCGCGAGCGCGAAGGCGAGCGAGCGCACTTCTTGGCCGTTGACCAAGTCCGGCGAGACCACGTCGTAGGCGGCTTGGTAGGCCTTGTCGACGTGCTTGTTGATGTCGCCCTCGAAGTGCGGCCCGACCATCAAGCCGATCGGAAACGGCCGCAGCCAGCGCGACGCCTCGAGCCTGAGCAGGTTGGTGAGCTGCGCTTGGGCGTTGTGCTGCGCGTCGTCGGCGTAGGCGCCCGAGCCCACGAAAAAGCGCGCCGAATAGTGCAGGTGGATGAGCTCGGTCGGATCGGTGAGCGCCACCTCGAACATGGTGCCGCCGCCCACCCAGTGGAAATGCGCGCTCGAAAACTTGGCGAGGTTCGCGCGGATGGGCGCCGTGCCCTGCAAGAACAACCCAAAGCCGTAGCGCGGCTTCTTGATGAGGTTCGTCGACACGAAGCCGCGCACGAAGCCGCCGCGGTCTTGCGGATAGAAGAGGTGGCCGACGGGCAGATCGTCGGCGGACGACTCGACCGACTCGGCGTGCGTCGTGAAATAGCCGCCGTCGACGCGCACGTAGCAGTCGTGGAACGGGCCGAGCCTCCCGATGGAGTAGCCCGCGCCGACGTCGACGAGCTTCACGTTGGCGGTCTGCCAAGTGGATTCGCGCGGCGTGGGCTCCACTTTGCCGAACAAGCCGTAAAAGGTGGTGTTCAGGTCGAAGGTGCCCTCGCGCCCGCCGAGCGTCGGCCACGGCACGGGCTCGGCGGCGGCCGGCGCGGCGAGCGCCAGCACCGCGAAACAACCGAGCAGCGTGAGCGGACAGCGGGCCATGGATTACCCCCGAGAACGCGCCTACGATATACACCCCGCGCCGCCGTGCCAGGGTTTCTTCTTGCCCCTCGTTCCGCGCACCGTGTCTTCTCCGAATCGCAAACGCTGGCTGTCGTTCGACACACCGGGGCCGCGCGTGGGGCGCCTCCATTACGCGCAGCTGCCGGACGACACCATGGTGCGCCGGCGCCTGGCCTACGCGGGCGTCGCGCTCGTCACCGTGTGCGCGGCCGGCACGTTCGGTTACTGGCTCTTGGGGGGGGGCCGCTGGGCGATCGAGGATTGCATGTACATGGTGCTCATCACCATCACCACGGTGGGCTACGCCGAGGTGCTGCCGGTGGCGCAGACGCCGCACGGGCGCGAGCTGACCATGGCGGTGATGCTCGGCGGCATGGGGGTGAGCTTTTACTTCTTGTCGTCGCTCACGGCGTTCATCATCGAGGGCGATCTACGCGAGGCATTGTGGAGGCGGCGGATGAACAAGCGGCTGGCGGCGCTCGAGGGGCACTTCGTGGTGTGCGGCGCGGGGCGCACCGGCGGCACGGTGCTCGATGAGCTGGTGCGCGCGGGGCGGGCGGTGGTGATGGTGGAGCGGCGGCCCGAGGCGCTCGAACAGCTGGCGCGCGTGCACGGCGAGACGTTCATCGGCCTGGTGGGCGACGCGACCGACGACGGCGTGCTGGAGGAGGCGCGCATCGGCACGGCCGCCGGGCTCGTCACCACCCTCGAGCTCGATCAAGACAACTTGTTCGTAGCCATGTCGGCGCGCCAGCTGCGCGCGGACCTGCGGATCGTGAGCCGGGCCAGCGAGAGAGCCGGCGACAAGCTCGTCAAGGCGGGGGCCAACGTGGTCATCAACCCGACCCACATCGGCGGGCGGCGCATGGCGGCGGAGCTGTTGCGCCCCAACGTGGTCGGCTTTCTCGACTTCATGGCGCGCGATCAGCAGCAGAACCTCGGCATCGAAGAGGTCACGGTGTCGGCGTCGAGCCCGCTGGCCGGCAAAAAGCTCAGCGAGTCGAAAATTCGCGAGGTGTCGAGCGCGCTCGTCCTGGCGGTGGTGAGCGGCGGCGAGCAGACCTACAACCCGCCGCCGAGCTTCCAGCTCGCCGCCGGCATGACGCTCATCGTGCTCGGCGAGCTGGAGCAAATCGAGCGCTTGAACCGGTTCGTGCGCGGGGAGTAGCCCGCCGCAAGCGGGCGGCGTGGGTTGCGCGGGGCAGCCGGCGGGCGCTGGCCCCCCCCCCAAAGCGGTACCAACTCGGGGTACATCGCCGGTGTGGTGTGACTTGGTTCCGCGGTTGGTTCCGTTTCCCGGTGACGACCGCTTCATCGCAGCGCCAAGGGTGCGACAGCTCGATCCCCAGTCGGCACGGCGGCCCGAACTGCGGCCCTAACCATGGGAACATCCCCGGTGTTGGTCCGGTTGGTTCCGGGCGGCCCCCCCCCAACTGGGTTCGGTCCGAAACCGGCGCAAAAAGTTGCGAGTTGGGGCATCTCGCCTCGGTGTTGCGCGTGGTAGGTTGCCGCGATGTCTTGGCTCATGGCCGCCGTGTACGACCGCGTGATGAGCGGAGCCGAGGAGGCGTGCCTCGGCGAATGGCGCCGCGAGCTCATCGCGCCGCTGGCCGGCGACGTGCTCGAGGTTGGCGCGGGCACGGGCGTGAACGTCGTTCACTACGGCGCGGACGTGACGCGTCTCGTGCTCGCCGAGCCGGAGCCGAACATGCGTCGTCGCCTCACGCGCACCGCGCGCCTGGCGCACGCCGAAATCTCGGACGCGTCGCTCGAACGGCTGCCATGGCCCGACGCGAGCTTCGACGCCGTCGTTTGTACGCTGGTGCTGTGCTCGGTGCCCGACGTCGCGCGCGCCGTCGCCGAGATCCACCGCGTCCTTCGCCCGAGCGGCACGCTGGCATTTCTCGAGCACTGCGCCGCCGACGACGGCTCGAGCCGCCTGAGATGGCAGCGCCGCATCGAGCCCATCTGGGCGCACCTCGCCGGCAACTGCCATGTCACGCGCCGCCCCGATCGCGCGCTCGTCGCCGCGGGCTTCACGCTCGGCTCGGTGGAGC
>JACXTT010011275.1_pt1 | contig 11971 bp, 13 predicted proteins | sample 9270951 | NCBI WGS metagenome assembly JACXTT01 (sample SAMN15532306, study PRJNA645909) | rock metagenome | isolation source: weathered quartz diorite | place: Puerto Rico | collected 2017-06-21 | reverse complement strand
TTCGCATCTTCCTGAGGCTCCACAAGGCCGTATTCCACCATGATCTCAGCCATGTGTGCAAACATCGCTCCCATAGCAGCGTCACTATATGGAACCATTTTCCGACCTTTGCTTGCCATCCTCGGCTCCGTCAACGCCGATTTATCAAGGATGACAAGAGAGTGTCAAGGCGGCAATCCGCGTTTCCACAATTCAAGGTCGGTGAGACAGCGGCTCACAGACGGTGAGCATTTGCACAGAATGTCCCAGCGCTTCTTAGCGCGCGGCCACCGTCTGGGAGTCTCGGGCCGCCAGACTCTTGCGGCGATTCTGTGAAATGGTGCGATCGATAATGGCGCCGCAATTCATGCATTTCCATGCGTAGAACACGAGAAAGAAATCCGAGAACCGATCCAGCATCATCATCCCCTTGCACTTCGGACATTCCATTGATCCCTCCCAGGTTGGTTATGTGCACAGCTGGTGGAATAGTTAAGCAAGAGTCGCACCAGGGCGCGCGATTGCAGTATTGCAAGTATTTACGCTGTACGTAGTTCAGCTTGGGTAGAAACTGTTCAGAAAGTTGACGGTATGGCAGGACTTAATCCGTCAATGTTTTGTCGGTATGCGCGGGAGAGCATTGCAATGGCACAAGAGCGAGTTCTCTCTCCGGCAATGCTAGGAAGAAGGAAGAATGTCTGTGGGTGAAGCCTTGCGGAGCTTGGGAAGTTTGCAATTGGGTAGGTGCAGTGCGAGTGAGCGATTGTCCTTGATAAGCCGGATCATCAATTCGAAGACCTTTTGGACGAAGCTCCATGGTCTCACAGGAGCTGCAGGGGTGTTTGGGAGAGCGTCGGTGGCGTCCTCACCCATCGAAATGGGGAACGTATAACGGAGTTCAACGTGGCTTGGTCGTATGACGCCGCTGAGCGCCAGCATGTGCAAAGCTTTCCGTTTCTGTTTGGTTCGTTCTATAGAAGTTTGCAGGTGGCGAAACGACATAATGATGACCTTCCTTACGGTTGTGGGTCTCCTCGCGAAAAAACTGCCTCAATTCAGATCCACAGGATGCTCTTGAAGTCCGAATCCAAACTTTTCGGATGGCCGCATTGACGGCAACGAATGAACAGGGATGAGGTATTGGAAGGCCCGGACGCCCGAAGAACAAGTTGATAGGTCTTTCCTCCACAGAAGGGGCATGCTTTTCCATGAACTTCCCGTCGGATAGGTCGTATCGTGCCAGGTTGTTTTTCCATTGTCGGCCCTCCTGTTCAGCCGTTGCGTTGCGATCCATCTCGGGTCAGGATAGGCCACGTAAGGTGTGCTGGAAATACCGTGGATGTAGGATGACACGAACCAAAGAGGGATAATCGATTCCAGGTTCTTATCATGGTGTAGGCATCGAGGCTCTGTATGAGCGACGGGAAGACTAGAGGGAGGCTGAGGAAGATAAGAGTAAGGGTGAAGGTAGGCTTCCTCTGGAGGGAGAGAAAGCCTTTTGCTGCCCATAGGTGGGCATTCCACAGGCAGCGACCTTCACCCAACTAATACTTCAACAGACGTTTGCGTTAACGGCAAGTTGGTAATTTCCCTAGATAACAGGCTGAGGAACGAGGCCTCGATTTTCACGCACGAATTAAAATTTGCTCGATGATCTTGAGCGAAGTTGTTGCGGAGCAGCCTTCAGAGGCTACGAACTGCTTGAGCCTCGCCTTGTCCTTGGGTGAAACTGAAAGAATGTCGACTTTGATCCAGTGATTCTTGATCCACTGAATTTCCGCCAGCTCAATAAAGATATGTGAACTTTCGTCGGGGAACCACAGGCGAAGCTTGACGTAATCACCTTGACGTAGTTTCTCAGGGTTCGAGATAGCAGGGGTGGAAGACGAGAGTTCGTAGATACATCCATCCCCCCTCAAATCGGCGGATCCCTTTGAAAGGATGCAGTCGATCTCGATTTTGGAGAGAAGTCCTGGAGGCATGTTCGTCTCCCTTGCGAAAAGGCTAATTGTGGTTTGCACGGTAATATAGAAGGGGAGATCGAGCTATTACTCTCGTAGGGGGCAAAACCCAACTAACGAGGACAACGCCCTTGTGGTCGATTGATGATCAAAAGCAGAGTTAAACAAGATAGTTAACTACCTTGCTAAGCGAGCATAATAACTAAAATATAAACATTTACTATTTTTCATAACTATCTTATATATAACGTTAATTATGTATTTATTAATAAGCTGAAAGATAAAGGGATGGATAGCCGGCCGTAGGCTGATCCGGGATGAATACCCAAACTTTTATCGGATACTACGGATGACCGTCACTCAATATTGGTATCAAAATGATTTGTTGGAGAGTGGAGGGGGAATAAAAACACGAATAAATGGGCTGTATTCGGTAGGGCGCCCCCGCGCGACTATCGTCATGCGGCTTTGGCTCTTGTATGCGCCTCATGTGTCGACATCGATTTGTCATGAGGCTCTTCCTGCCGCTCAAACAGCAACCGTGCTCCTGGTTTGAAGGTGAGGTAGTACCAGGTCCATTCAGACATCACTCGTACTCTGTTTCTGAATCCAATAAGGAAGAAAATGTGGACAATGCACCACAGGGTCCAGGCGGGGAGTCCCGACGCATGGACCGGACCGATTTGGGCGACGGCTTGGGCGCGGCCGATCGTGGCTAACATACCGCGGTCTGTATAGGTAAATGGCGAACGATGTTCGGGCAGAACTTCCTCATTGATCAATTTAGCCACATACTGCCCCTCTCTCATGGCGACAGGGGCGATTCCCGGTAAGGGCTTCCCATCACGGCCAAGACAGTGGGCGGCGTCACCGATAACGAAGATCCAGGGATCATCCGGAACCGTCAGATCTGGTCGGACCTTGACTCGGCCGCATGGATCCTGGGGGACAGCCAGGGTGTTCAGGAGAGGCGATGCCCTGTTGCCCGCCGCCCAAATAACATTGGCAGACGGGACCCATTCCGTGTCGACCATCACTCCGTCGGAGCGGACAGCCTTCACCGGGTTGTTCAGCTTGACGGTGACTCCCATGCGTTCGAGCACAGCATGGGCCTTTGCCGACAGTTTGGCATCAAATCCAGGCAGAATGCGGGGACCGGCTTCCACAAGGATGATCGAGAGATCCTCCAGGCGTAAGTGCGGATAGTCCGGCCCCATGGCTTTTTTCCCGATCTCAACGAGCGAGCCGGCCAACTCGACTCCCGTCGGACCCCCTCCAACGATGACGAAGGTCAGTCGATTCTGTTCCCCGCTCTCGGCCCGTTGCCGCTCCGCCTCTTCAAACGCGAGCAACATCCGCTCGCGCAGATGAACGGCATCAGCCATGGTCTTGAGTCCCGGAGCCAGCGCCTCCCACTCGTCGTGACCAAAATAGGCATGACGCGATCCGGGAGCGACAATTAAGGTGTCAAAGGTGATCGGAGCGCTGTCCCGGAGACGGACCATTCGGGACGCTCGATCGATCTCGAGCACGTTATCCATGACCACACGGACGTTGGGCTGTGAACGAAAGAGTGTGCGCAAGGGCCAGGCGATATCGCTCGGAGACAACGCGGCGGTCGCCACTTGGTAGAGCAGCGGCTGAAAGAGGTGGTGATTCGTACGGTCGATCAGGACGATGTCCACGTCGCGCAAGAACCGTGCGGCCGTCAAGCCACCAAACCCGCCCCCAATAATGACGACGCGTTTTCGAGTCATCGGGTGAACTAAAAAGGCAGGCTCAATCAAGCATCAACCATCCCGGATTAGGATGTAAGTCACGCTACGTGCCAAACAGAAATGTGTCAAATGCTTCCTCGAAATCTACTGATGCGCCTTCTCTCTAAGAATCGGTCGGTCTTGTTTTTTCTTGAGTCTATGAGGCCGGCGGTCAAGAGGCAGTGATCGGTGCTGCTACACTTACTTCATGGTATTGAGGCTCTCACCGTGGTGGTCTCATGCGAAAAAGAGCAGAGGAGCATACACTCATGGACGCCAAGAATAGTCGTGCGATGAGGGCGATAGCCTCCAGTAGTCTCGCGGCCGTGTATTTCACGATCGTGGCCTGTTCCGGGAGCTACTACACGGCAAACCTGAACGGCGAGAAAAAGGTCTATCGCGTCGACGAACATGGCGCGAAGACGCTCGTGTATGAGATCGACCAGAAAGGAAAAACCACGATCCATGATGCCGACGATCCGATGGCAAAACAGCAAGCGGCAGCACAAGAGACGGAAGGACAGCTCAGCGCGAAACGGGCTGAGCAACTGGAACAACTCAATCGGATTCCGAAACGGCAGCCGAATGATCCCATTTATGTCCATCTTGTTCCGGCGGTGTTGGATGAACACATGCAGAAGGCGGAGCGAACAAAAGGCGTGGTAGAACAGCAAATTCGAAGTGAACTCGCCGCCGACCCTCTCATCAAGCTCATTGAAGATAGTCGAAATAGGTCGGGTCTGTTGAAACCGCATGTGCCATCCATGGCCGATGTCGAGGTCTCTCCGAAGGTTTCGCTCAAGGAGGCCTACGGGATCGATCGAAAGACGGGAAAGCCCGGCAAGATGCTGGCGGTGGTCTTTGAAGCGACCATCACCTCAGAGGCGCTTCCGGCCACGTACAATGTATCCGAATCAGGTCATGTCCTACGGAATCTTGAGGTCTCTAAACGCTTCTCGAAGCAGGTCAAACAAGTCATCCTGGAGAAAATCGGCCCGAACATTCCCGCCCATTGAACCGACGGGTCCTCCACGCATCGTGTAACAGAAGTCTTCGCGCCTCAATCGGCTTTCCGATTGGAATGGTCTTGCCGCGGTGCGGGACGGAAAGCAGAAGGCCGTGCAAAAAGTAATCTCGCGCCTGGCTTGAAGGTCAGGTAGTACCAAACCCATTCCAACATCACCCGTATTCGATTCCGGAAGCCGATCAGGAAGAAAATATGGACGATACACCACAGCAACCAAGCAAGGAGCCCTGAGGCGCGGATAGGGCCGATTTGCGCGACAGCGTGTGCGCGACCGATCGTGGCCAGCATGCCACGGTCCGCATAGGCAAATGGTGGGCGCTGTTCTGGGTCGAAGCCACGATCGATGAGATTGGCAACATATTGCCCCTGTTGCATGGCGACGGGGGCCAGACCCGGCAATGGTTTCCCCTCATCCCCCACATAATGCGCGGCATCACCGATGACGAAGATCCAGGGATCCTCGGAGATCGTCAGATCCGGCCGAACCTTGACCCGACCGGAAGGATCCTGAGGGACTGCAAGCGTCTGTAGAAGAGGCGACGCCCGATTGCCGGCCGCCCAGATAATGTTCGTGGAGGGGACCCATTCATTGCCGATTGTCACACCGTCGGCACGGATGGCGCTCACCGGACTGTTCAGCTTGATCGTCACCCCCATAGATTCGAGCGCCTTGACGGCTCTTGCCGAGAGTGTGGCGTCGAAGCCAGGCAGAATACGGGAGCCGCCTTCCACGAGCATGACCGAAAGGTCATCGAGCCGCAAGGTCGGAAAGTCGGGCCCCATGGCTTTTCGCCCGATCTCGGCCAGTGCCCCGGCCAACTCCACTCCTGTCGGGCCTCCTCCAATGATCACGAAGGTAATTCGATCTTGCTTGTCCGTTGCCGCCCTGCGTCGTTCAGCCTCCTCGAACGCAAGCAACATCTGCTCACGCAGCTGGACGGCGTCGGTCATCGTCTTGAGGCCCGGCGCAAATGCTTCCCACTCATCGTGACCAAAGTAGGCGTGTCGTGATCCGGGAGCAACCACGAGAACATCAAAAGCAATCGACGGGCTGTCCCGAAGATGAACCAGCCGAGCCACTCGATCGATCGACAGCACCTCGTCCATCACCACACGGACGTTTGGCTGGGAACGAAAGACCGTCCGCAACGGCCAGGCGATATCGCCGGGAGATAATGCGGCGGTGGCGACTTGGTAGAGCAGCGGCTGGAATAGGTGGTGATTTGTGCGGTCAATCAGTATCACGTCGGCATGACGGATGGAGCGGGCCGCAGTCAGGCCTCCAAACCCGCCCCCAATGATGACGACTTGCTTGCGAGTCATAAGATGGGATGAGAAGTCAGGCTACGGTGTCCGAGAGGACCATGTCAACGGTGAAGGAGGACGTCCACTCGAACGGAGATGGCGTGACAGGCGCATCCGCTCACGTTGCCAGGTTTTCTCTCCCGATGATACACTTTGATCCCGTGAATCGTCTTCTCGCCATCCTGTCGCTGAGTGAGTGCCATGTCGCCCTCTGGACCTGACCCTGCTCCGCTTCACGCCGTCGATGTGGCCGCGGAGACCGGGGCGGTCCTTCGTACAATTCTCGAAGGGATGGGAGCGAGCGTCGGCGAACACTTCTTTCCATCGCTCGTGCAACAACTGGCAGTCGCGCTGGGAGCCGACTATGCCTACATTTCTGAACTGGCGGAGGACGGCGTCACGTTTCGATCCAAGGCAGGTTGGGGCAAAGGTCAAGTGTTGCCGCCGTTTGAGGTTCCGGTCAAAGGGCCGTGTGAGATTGTGCTCACCAAGAAGTGCGTCCATCATCCTGATGCCCTCGGCAGCCTCTATCCCCACGTGCGATTGATTCAAGACACCGGCGTCAGCAGTTATTGCGGGGTTCCCGTCGTGGATTCATTGGACCAGGTCGTGGGCCATCTCGCCATCATGAACGAGAAGCCGATGCCGGATCACCTGCACACCACTTCGATCTTAGGCATCTTCGCCACACGCGCTGCGGCGGAATTCGAGCGGTTGCGATACGAACAGGCGCTGAGAAAGAGCGATCTCACGCTCCGCAAGATTGACGAAGGAACAGCGGCAGCCACGGGAGCTGCCTTTTTCCCTTCGCTGGTGAAGAGCCTGGCCGAAGCGCTGCACATGCAATACGCCTTCGTGTCCAAGTTCGTCGAGGGGACCCGGATGCGCGTCAGAACCTTGGCGTTCTGGAACGGGGACGGGTTTCTCGACAATTTCGAGTACGACCTGCCGCACACGCCTTGTGAACGAGTGCTGGCCGGCGAGGTCTGTCTGTTTTCGGAGCATGTCCAGGACCTGTTCCCAGAACACCGCGAAGACTTGGCAAAACTGGGCGTGGAGAGCTATCTGGCGATTCCCGTCGTAGACCGTGCCGGAAGTGTCATGGGGCATCTGGCGGTGATGGATACCAAGCCGATGCGTGACGATCCACGGGTACTTTCGGTCTTCAAGATTTTCGGCGTCCGGGCCGGGGCTGAACTCGAGCGAGAGCGAATGGCCGCCCAACTCAGAGACAATGAAGAGCGACTGCGGGATCTGTTCGACGAGGCGCCGATTGCCTATGTCAACGAAGGCTTGGATTCCAAGTTTATTCGCGCGAACAAAACGGCGTTGACCACGCTGGGGATCACACCGGATCAGGTGGAGGGCACGTACGGCGCATCATTCATTCCGAATACGCCGGATGCGCAGCGCCGTTTGAAAGATGCCTTTGACTCTATTGGCAAGGGCATCGACACGAGCGGGGTCGTACTTGAACTACGCCGAAAGGACAACGGGAAGCCTCTGTGGATCCGATGGTGGTCACGGCCCGACCCCACCGGCACCTATACCCGCACCATGTTCATCGATATCACCGAACAAGTGCTGGTGGAACAGGAAAAGGCACGGCTCGAAGCCGCGAACGTGTATTTACAAGAAGAAATCAAGGGGAGCCACAACTTTGAGGAATTGATCGGTTCATCGACTTCACTGAAGAAAGTGCTCAAAGGTGCTGAGCGGGTTGCGCCGACGGATTCTTCTGTGCTGATCACCGGTGAAACCGGAACCGGCAAGGAACTGATCGCCCGGGCCATCCATAACTTGAGCCCGCGGAAGGACCGACCCTTGGTCAAGGTCAATTGCGCGGCTATTCCAGGCGGATTGATTGAAAGCGAGTTGTTCGGCCATGAGAAAGGAGCCTTCACCGGAGCCTTGACCAGAAAGATGGGCCGTTTCGAGGTGGCCGATAGAGGAACGATCTTTCTCGATGAGATCGGTGAACTCCCGCTCGACCTGCAACCCAAATTGCTGCGTGTGTTGCAGGAGGGCGAATTTGAGCGTGTCGGGGGAACGCAGACCTTTAAAGTAAACGTGCGTGTGATCGCCGCGACGAACCGCAACCTTGAGCAACTCTCGAAGTCGGGCCACTATCGGGCCGACCTCTACTATCGCCTGAACGTGTTTCCGATTCACTTGCCTGCCTTACATGAGCGGGAGGGGGACATTCCGTTGCTGGCCCAGTATTTTGTACGGAAACATGCGTCCAACCTCGGAAAGAAAATCACTCGTATCCCGGAACGGATGATGACGGCGCTGCAACGCTACCGGTGGCCGGGGAACATCCGCGAACTAGAGCATGTCATCGAGCGAGCGGTGATTTTGAGCGAAGACCAGGAACTGGAACCGATCGACTGGCTTTCCCCCACGAGCGGAAAAACATCCGGCAACGGGCAAGCGCTCACGCTCGAAGACATTGAACGGCAACATATCGTCGAGATTCTGGAACAAACCGGTTGGCGCGTGAGCGGCCCCAAGGGCGCGGCGGCAATTCTGGGATTGAAACCCACCACACTCGAAGCTCGCATGAAGAAATTGGGGGTCAGCCGTCCTGTGTAAGCGAACGGCGACCGCTGTTCGCTAAGATGAAAATCCATATGCCAATTCCATTTGCTGTCCATGTCACACGGTATTTTGGGGTCCTTGCGGTGCTGTTGTCTTTCAGCATTCCGACGACCGCCATCGCGCAGGTGCAATGTTGGGCGCCACGTCAGGACGATGGCCCGGTCACCGACAAGCGATGGGCGCGGCATCTCAAAGCCATGAACGCCGCCGAAGCCCTTATAAAGCAATCACGTGAATTCACGGATTCACCGGTCCTGGTCCGCATGCGCACCACGATGGCAGCCGGCCCGTACGAGCTATGGAACTCACGCGTGTCTGTACGTGCCTACCCGGAACTGACGTCAGGAGGTATCAGGCTCTGGGAAGGGGAATGCAAGGTCACCTCTCAAGCGGACCGAGTGGCCGGATCAATCGGGAGGGTCAGTGTGTTTTTCAACCACGTGTCTAAAGAGATGTTCATGGGCTCCGATGAGGTCCCAAAACGGACCGGTACGGCGGCCGGCTATCCCGAATATGGCGGATGGGTGTTAATTTCCAAGAATGAGCGGCTGCCATGGATCCCTCAAACACTCGGCGATCGGCTTGCTCGAATTGGCGCTGCGCGCGAGAAGGCCGTGACCGACTGGCATAGGGACAAGGCGGCACGTAAAGTGCCGGATCGGGCAATGGTTGAACGCACTGCGGCACTGCTGAGGAGGAACGATCCAGCCGGTGCCGATAACTACATGGAGAATATGAAGCGGCTTGCCGCAGATGTGCAAGCCGCGCAGGCCAAGGATGCGGCGCGAGATGCGCATCTCTCGAAATTGCTCAGTGAATACCGAACCTACCGGGCATCGTTCACCGCCGAGCAGCTTGCCAAACCGGCGGTGTGGGCTGATCCGGAGGATTCTGCCCGCCAGGCGCTCGAGGCCCGGATTGCCGGGATACAGGAACTGAGTATGGAGGACCGACGAAGAGTGGACGAGGCACTGACTCAGAGCTTTGAGTTGGAGCGTGACGCGTTGGCAGCAGAGAATGCCGGCAACCAAGTGGAGGCGCAACGGCTGCGAAGTCGAGCCAACAGCGTGTCGATGGAAGCTGAACTGGTTCGTAAGAACCACATAGAGCGTGCCGCCCTGCAGGCGGAGGAATTACGGGACGCCTTTGAATTGAACAACCTGAAACCTGGCTCTGTCGATCGGGCTCTCTCCTATAAAATGGATCCGACCTTCCCGGACCGAAGTAAACCGGGGAAGATCCAGGTCATCGCCGTCTTCGTCCCAACACTGACCGAAGACGAAGTGTACAACCAGCCTGAACTGATCCAGCGCAAAGCGTGGTTGGATCGGGTCAGATCCTCAATCGACTATGCAGCGCTCGCAGCACTCCTGGACTGATGAGTTTCGACGGGAAGACTATCGACGAAACGATCGGTGTTAACTTGTCCAATGCCGTGGTTGTAGGTTGATCACGTCACACCGCCTCTCTCCTCTGATACGCCATCGAGTTTCCCATTATTCCGTGACGGTCCCAATATTTTGGGAACATGCACACTTCTGTGATTTTCGATCCTCCATAAAGTTCTCACTACAAACCGTCTAACTTTCCAGCAGTTAAGACAACTCCGGTGTCGTTGCGCCGTGTGGCATTTCAGTTGCTCAATGGCTGACGTCATACCGAAACTGAAGGAGACCGGAGGACGATGTTGAAGATCACAAACATGCAGGAGAGCGGACACGACGTGCTTCTCAAGCTGGAAGGGAAAGTTACTGAGCAATGGGCGGCGCTTCTTGAGGGTGAATGCTCTTCGTATCTCCAAAAGAAAAAGGCGGTGCGTTTGGATTGTTCGAATGTCGATTACATCGATGCCAATGGAATCGAGGTCATCAACAACTTATCGAGGAAGGACGTGACCCTCATGAGTGCCCCGTCCTTCGTTCTGGAGCTGCTCAAAATTGGAGGCCGATCATGAATACCACTACTGGGACCCTCAGCACATCGATTGAACGGTGCGCGTTACCTGACCGCGTGAGGTCGGGTGTCGCTGCATCCGGAGATGAAGAGAGCCTGATCATCCGGTTGCGAAAAGGTGATGAACGCGCCTTCGATGAACTGGTTGATCGGCATCATGGCGCGCTCATTCGAATGGCTATCGGCTATGTGGCGAATCGCGAGGTCGCGGAGGAAGTCGTTCAAGATACCTGGATAGCCGTCATCAAAGGGTTGGATCGATTTGAGGCTCGATCATCCCTGCGGACCTGGATCTTCGGGATCGCCATTCATAAGGCCAAAGATCGAGGAATACGGGATAAGCGACAGGTCGCATTTGCGGCCTTTGAGTCGTCCGAGGATGCAAGCGGGGAGGGTATCGATCCATCGCGCTTCCAGCAATCCGGCGAATGGGCCGGCCACTGGGCGTTTCCCCCTCAACATTGGGATGAGCAAACGCCTGAAAAGCTGTTGGCCGACCAACAGGCGGTGACCGCGATGAACACGGCCATTGAAGCGCTGCCCGCGACGCTCAAAGCAGTCCTGATCCTACGCGACGTTGAGGGAGTAGAGGCCAAGGAAGTCTGCAGCATCCTCAACATCACAGAAACAAACCTCTATGTCCGCTTGCATCGAGCCAGGGAGCGAGTGAGAGCTGCGGTCGAACAGGCCCTGAGCCGATAGAACGTCGGTCTTGAGGAGAAGCGAAGGGCAGGTAAGAATCTTCCTACCTCCCTAGTGCATGGCGTGTGTAAGAAAGTTGAGAGTCGGAGGACTCACGGATGAATGGTTCATCACCAGAGGCTTCGTATGGAAGATCATCCGTCTCAATGCATCGACAGCGGAATGACGTGTCGCGAACTCACGGATCGTACTTCGGATTATCTGGAAGACCGCCTTTCGGCCGTTATGAAGATGGGCATGGGTCTTCATCTTGCGTCCTGTGTCGGTTGTCGGACCTACGTGGGACAAATCTCCCTTGTGCGGGATGCGGTCGCGCGCATTCCCAAAGAGGTCCCATCACGAATCAACCGGCTTCGACTGCGACAGCAGTTTGCCATGTGCCGTTCAACCATCACTTACCAACGAGGAGGCGTTCGATGAAAAAGATCCTGTTATCGATTGTTGTTGCTGGGTGCCTTATGGGGGTTGGCGTCCCTTCCTATGCCGATGAAATGGGGAAGATGAAACATGAAACGAAAAGTGACATGAAGGCAGAAATGAAAACTGACATGAAAGCGAAGCATGACGAGATGAAAGCCCAACAAGGTGAGATGAAAACTGACATGCACATGAAAAAGAATGAGATGAACGGTGAGATGAAGACGAAGAAAGATGAAATGAAGGGTGGGATGAAGAGCACGATGGGT
>JACXTT010011274.1_pt1 | contig 11971 bp, 11 predicted proteins | sample 9270951 | NCBI WGS metagenome assembly JACXTT01 (sample SAMN15532306, study PRJNA645909) | rock metagenome | isolation source: weathered quartz diorite | place: Puerto Rico | collected 2017-06-21 | reverse complement strand
TGTTACATACGGGAGACTGTGTCCGGACGAAGTTTTTGCGGACCACAGGCGATGTCGCCGCTTGAACACAGCCAGCTGCTGACGCAGAGCAAGATTTTCAAGCAACAAAACCTGACGAGCAAAACAGACGAATAACGGCGCCAAAGAAGAGCCGCAGGAGGGCGAGCATGGCTGGAATTCATAGCAGAAGGTCGGTCTGAGGAAACTTCGCAAGTTGTTGATTTCGTGGCCGTCCAGCATTTTGTCTAATCACAGGTCCCTAGGAGGAGTAGGTTATTATTCATAGGCCAATGCCTGGATAACGTCCTGCTTCACTGCTTTCCATGCGGGGAGGATGGCTCCCAACAAAGCCCCTAGAACTGAAACGCCTGACGCTATAGGCCACCAACCGTATACAGTTTCTTGAGTCAAGCTTGCAGGAGCTGCGTGCATCATCAGCCATTTGCTTCCACCCGTCATCACAATTCCTACAACGCTGCCGAGTATCGCGATCAGCAGCGTCTCGCGAAAAAGCAGATTCAGAATGTAGCCGGACGAAGCCCCGAGCGCCTTCAGTATTCCGATCTCTCGCGTTCTTTCCAGCACAGCCGTGTACATGGCCATTGTCACGACTATGAAACCTACAATTAGGGCAATACCAATCACAACGCCGATGAAGTCTCGCAACAGCCCAACACTGTTGATCGTCAACAACGAAGTAAACTCCTCCATCGTGTAGATGAAATAGCCCGGCATTTTGCGCCGCAACTCATCTACGACGAGCTGCGCTCGAGTTGGGTCATCCACTTTCAGGTAAATCTGGCTTAGCCTCCCGGGATTTCCGGTGAGGGCCTGAAGGACATTCAGCCGCGCACAGATGTGGGACAGCTTGCCAGACTCGAAGACTCCCGACACTCGCCAGGCGTGATTTGCCAGTGTGATTGTGCTTCCAACGCTCACCTTCTTCTCCCTCGCATAGTACTCATCGACCATGACATCATCATCGTTCTTAAACGGGCCCCCGCTGACAAACCGGAAGCCGCCGCTCAATTGGTTGAATTGAGCGAGATCAATCCCCGTTAGGACGTCAAAACCACTCAGAGGTTGACCCATGGTGCCGGTAGCAAATGCGACATGGGGCTGCTTCATTAAGAACGGCACCAGTTTTTCGCTCATTGGAGAGGAACTAAGGCTAATGATGGAACTTGCAGGGGGCCGGACTAAAATATCCGCGCCGACTCCGCGGGCACGACGGGCCGCTTCATCGAGCGTTCCGTAGCTGATCCCAACGAGCGTGAGAATCATCGTGACCTCAACCCCGATAGCGAGCACGCTCAAACACGTTCGGACCGGCCGCTGGCGTAGGTTCTCAAAGACAAGCTTATTCAGCAAGGCAACCTCCCGGGGAGGTTGGCGGACATGCACGAGGAGCCTTGAAAGCGACGGCCATAATGATACGCGGCAGAATTGCCGGCCGATGGGCACACGTGATGCAAGTTTGCAGATTCTTGAGATCTAAACGCGCCGACCGACGGTAACGAAAAGGCCCCCCTCGTGCCCGAGAGCTCCAATCCATCCAATCTGCGCCAGCCAGCCTTCAAGCCGCCAGTTATCTGAAGCGCTAGCGAACAACTCCTCCGATTCCTCACACAGCATTGCGCTCGGGTACGCGCGCACGTATTCGACGCTATTTCTGGCAAACCAGCTCTGGACCTCAGCCAAGGTGTGACGATGCTCCTCGGGATGCTGATATTGATCTCGCAGCCATGCCTCGTGCCGTGCCGGCTCACTCTCCCGGTCGCGCAACACAGGATCGCAAGGGACAAATCGGTATCCAGACAGTCGCGCGACGAAGCGCCGGGCCCGGAGCGGAATGCGTGCAAAGGCATTGTAGACCCCGAGAACGATCATCCCGCCGCGGCGTGCAAGGCGCACGATGTGTGCGAATGCCGCACTGGGATCTGGAGTGTGGTGCAAAACCCCTGACGAGTAGACCACATCGAAAGCACCTGCCCGCATGCCGGGGTGATGCAAGTCGGTTTCGATGAACTGTACCTGATCGAGTTCGAAACGTCGGGCCGCCTCAGCCCCTAGTCTGAGCGATGCGCGGGTGAGATCCGCGCCAATTACAACTCTATCGCCACGCGCCAAATACAAACTCATCTGGCCGGTGCCACACCCGATCTCTACGACGCGCGCATCGCCGGGAATTGCTCGGTCAATCAAGTGCGCGAACTCACTGCGCTCGGCACGTGTTCGCAACCAACTCAGGGTGGCGCCTGGCGGATAGTCGGGGAACGGTGCCTGCTCGTAAAAGTGGCGCACAACTTCGGTTCGCGTGTCGCCCGGCAATCGTAAGTTAGGGATACCATCGGGCGCTTCGTAGCGGATCCCGCAGTCTCGACAGGACCAATCACTCGCGAGCGGGCCCGCACACGATGGGCAGGCTAATAACTCCAGGAAAGCGTCCACGGATTACCAGATTGAGTAGATGAACGGAGCCAGTACTTCAACCGTTGTTGCCACTATGAGCAGCAACCCCGTCACACACAGAAAGATGGCCAGCGGCGTGAGCCAGCGCTTGTCAGAATCGCTTTGCCATAATCCGCGCGCCAGCTCTGCCATCGACCCGAATGTGCTGCCAAACACAATGAGCCCGCGCCGCATCCTGCCACGCGTCTTAATCACGCAACCTCCTCCTTTATTCTGGCCGCTCTTGTTGGTGCCGTTGCCGAGGTGCGCTTCATCACTCGAGTCCCTCCGGCGACCAGAACGTCGATCTTGCAGCGCAGGAAGGTCGAGTACCCTTCGACCGCCCGATTGACAATCGGTTCTCCCGCGAGATTGAACGAGGTGTTGAGGAGCACTGGTATGCCGGTGCGCCGCCCGTATGCTTCAAGCAATGCGTGCATGCGTGGAGCCATCGTAGGCTCCAGCACCTGTACTCGAGCACTTCCATCGACATGAGTGATTGCCTGAAGCCGCGACCGCCATTGAGGCCGAACCGGAAACACCCCCGACATGAAACGTGCCAACCGTATACCGGCTGGTGAAATGTCGAAATAGCGCGCTGCGGCTTCGATGGGCACAACCGGTGCAAAAGGGCGGAATTGCTCGCGGTACTTGATTTCGCGGTTCAGCCGATCGCGCATTTCGGTCGTATGAGGCGCCGCCAGGATGCTGCGGTGGCCAAGCGCGCGCGGCCCGAACTCAAGAGCGCCTTCCATCCACCCCACGATGTGGCCGGCGGCTAAATCGTCAGCAATCTGATCGATGAGCGCGTCATCTTGGAGTTCCACCGCGTTGTGACTGTCTTCTCGTGCGAGCCTGGCCAACTCAGATCCATCGACCGAAGGTCCCCAGAAAGGATGATCGGGCACGTCGCGATCCGGATTTCCAAAGTGAATGCGGTCGCAATAAAGCGCCGCGCCAATTGCGCATCCAGCATCGCCCGGCGCAGGCGGAACAAATATGCGCTCAAAGCCTGATTCTGCGAGTAGGCGGGCGTTAGCCACGCCGTTTAGAGCCACACCCCCTCCCAAGCATAGATCCGTCAAACCAGTTTCCTGATGGAGTGTTTGGGCAAGCTCGACGAGTGTATCCTCCAGGACCAGCTGCACGCTCGCAGCGCAGTCGGCGAACCGCCGACCTTCCGTAGTGTCCAGATCAATTGGCTCGTACGGGTTTCGCGGCCGACCAAAGAGTTCAACGAAATGTGATGAATAACAGCGTTCTGCGGTGGTGTGAAATTCGAAGTAATTCAAATCGAGGGCGAACGCGTCATCGGGCGTGCGGCGTATCAGCTTACGGACTTGCTCGACCACCGTGGGCTGGCCATAGGCAGCGAGGCCCATGACCTTGTATTCGTCCTCATTCACCTTGAAGCCGAGAAAGGCGGTGAATGTGGAATACAGCATCCCTAGGGAATGCGGAAACCTGATTTCACGAAAGCGCCTAATTGTGGTGGGACCGGCTAATAGTCGCTTGCCATCGCCAACTGAAAGTGTCGCCCACTCACCTACCGCGTCAGCCGTCATGATTGCTGCGCGGCGCGTTGGCGCAGTGAGAAATGCGGTTGCGGCGTGAGACTGATGGTGCTCGGTGAACAGGACCTTACGTCCGGGCACACCTAAATGCGATGAAATGATCCCGCGCATCCACACTTTTTCGCCGAGCGAATTCTTCATCGCCTTAGGAAATGCTCGCCACGACCGCGGGAATGCTCGCAACGCACAAGTGAGGATCCGATCGAACTTCAGCATCGGGCGTTCGTAAAAGACCACGGCGTCCAGTTGATCCGGCTCGATCCCGGCATGCTGAAGACACGATTCGATCGCCAAGAGCGGAAAGGAAGCATCACCTTTGTGCCGTGATAGGCGTTCCTCCTGGACAGCGCAGACGGGCACACCGTCGACGACGAGGGCCGCAGCTGAATCGTGGTAATGCGCCGAAATGCCGAGAATATTCATCTCAATATTCCCTGTCGAGTGAATCACTCCGTCCGGAGGAGGTCCATCCAAGACGTTCCCGGCGCGCGGCACGCTTGGCTAGCCAAGCGAATGGCGGTAATAAGACAAAGTACTGAATTGTCAGCAGCATTGAACCCAGTATTCCCGCAAGACCCGTCGCCAGCCGCAGGTAGGCCTTCCAGAGCCGGCTGAGGCGCGCGCGCCACAAATGACGCCTGTGCCGCTTGGGTTCAACGCGGGCGAGCTGTGTGAGTGTGTAGTTCATGTGAAACGCTTCGTCGTGCAGAATCTCCTCAAAGACTGCGCGCGTCGGCGGATCGTGCTGCATTACATCGCGATAAACGCTGAAGCGGCTGGCAGCCGCCTTCTCCGATAAGTGAAGGAAAGCCAGCATGTCGCTGTCCGGTTCACCGTCAACTTGTAGATCATCGAGACCGTGGCCACCGGGGGCGAGCCAGTCACCTTGGAACCCGGCGTTTGAAGCGGACGGAGCGACTTTCAAAAGCGCTGCGGCCCGGCGACGGAACAGAACACCATGACGAAACTCGTCAATCGCGTGCTCTAGATATAGGCGTCGTAAGAGAGGATCCGAAGTAACCTCGGCTGCGCGCAAAATATCGCGCCCACCGTCAGTCTCGGTTTCCCCAAAGCGGAGCAGCTTCTGTACACGCCGATCGGTATCGCTCCAGATCCAGCGATGCAACGGGGCCAGCATTCGATCAAATGCTGTGGGTCGCTCATGGGGCCGAGCGGAATCCATCCCGACTGCCAGTATATCTGAGTTGGGAAATCGGATTTGTCACTAGTTTGTCAGACTCACAACTTTTTTCGTCACTCAGGACAAAGATTATCCCGCGAGGTGCTACACATAAGCCGAACAAAAGATGGGCTGAAACCGCTCTGGGGGTATGTAGTTTTTGTCATCCAACAAGTGACAGGGTGAATGTATTGCTCAGTGTGGCGTCATCAGCTATCCCGTGTTTTGACAGAAACCTCGAGGTGAGCTTTGGAGAATATGTTTGGCGTGCTTAAGAGGCGCAGGACACTTTTCTGGGTGCGAGTCATGGCAGAGACAGCCGTAGCATCCGTCGGAATTGCGCTCCTGTCGTGCGCACTTATTGCAAATCAGAGATTCCTTGACAGGCATTTCGTGCCGTCTTTTTTCCTGCCGCACCATTGGTACGTGGTACTCCAAACGTCTGGACGAGTGGCGATGGCGATCCTGGGCGCGTGGCTGGCGCTCGTTGCACGTCGCCGTGCTGGACGCTTCGCCGCACGAACGCCTGCAGGAGTGTTCCGCGCCTTCATCGCTGTGGTCCTAGCGCTAGGTGCGAGTGAACTCGTGCTTAGCCGTGTGCACCTGCGCCCCACCGAATGGTTGTCGGCCAAAGACGAACCACGCCGCCAGCCCGACCCGCGACTTGGCTGGACATGGGTGCCGGGGCGCACCGGACACAAGAGCATCGGCGGCCGTGTCATCGACTACGCAATCGATCCCGCAGGATATCGCGTCAGCCGTTTGGACGAACCGGTGGATCCTGAGCTACCGACGATCTTGTTTACTGGTGAGTCTGTGATGTTCGGTGAGGGACTCACGTACGCAGAGAGCATACCTGCGCAAGTTGGCGCGATGATGGGCGTGCAGACCGCGAATCTGGCAGTCCACGGTTATGGTAGCGATCAGGCGTACCTGAGGCTACAGACTGAATTGCCGCATTTTAGCCGGCCCGTGGCGGTAGTGTCGTTGTTCATGACCGCACTGTTCGGGCGGAACCTCGACCAGGATCGACCCCACCTTGGTCCTGGTCTCGTCTGGCTGCCGGCAGAACAGCGCACCCGCCTCTCATCGCTCGCGAAATTGCTCGTGCCGTACCGCGCCGACAGGACGGTCGAACGCGGCGTAACAGTAACCCAAGAAGTGCTTCGTGCGACCAGCGAACTGGCGCAGGCGAACGGGGCGACGTCGATTCTCGTCGTGCTGCAGCTTGGGCATGAATCGCAACCTGAACAGATGTTGCGTCGCCGGATTCTCGATGACGCCAGCATACGTTACATCTTCGTCGACATTGATTCGTCGTGGCGCCTGCCGTGGGACCGACATCCCAACCCGCGCGCTGCGCGTGCGATCGCTACTGCTATCGTCAGTGAGTTAGGAGGACGGCGTACAGTCGAAAGCCCCGTCGACTAATGCTCTTGGTCGTCGCCGTAACCGATACCGACATGATGTTTGTAGGTCTGGCCCACCTGCTCGTACTTACCGCGCGCGGATGAACACGAATACGATGGATTTCGATGGCACCGCAATAGAGAAATTCCTCCTGGTGGGAGCTAGGCGCCAATTGAAAGGGAGTGGTTTATTGAAATGCCCCTTCGATCCAAACAGGCCCTCATAGGGGCCTCACCGAACGAGCGGAGTCGCGGCAGCATACGTACTACGGTGGGGCAGAATCCCGCAAGTACTTGATTCTAGGACCGTTGCGTCGCTGATGTGCGTCTGACACTTTTTGGGTCGCGATTGCACTCAGGTCACAGGATCTGCACGTCCAAGCTATATCGATGAGCATAGATATACCCAGCGAACAGACCCGTCGTCCAACCTGGCCACTCAGGAGTGGCGCGAATTGGAACACCGTGATCGGGTCTACGGGTTCACCGCAACTTGGCCGCACGCGACGACGGCCTGCACCCCGAAGCCGCCATTGATCGTCGTGTCGCGAATGGACACGCTATCGAAGGTGCCGAGAGGCGCTATCGCACCCGGCGCCGCCAACTGAATCAGCAGGCCATCACCGGCGGCATCCGAGGCCCAAGCGCCTACGAACATTCCCGGCATCGGAGCTGTGGGTTCGCACACCTCCGGTCCACCGGGAACCGAGCCCACGTCGTATACAAGCGTGATGTACCTGCCGACGGTGGAGGGCGCGAGCCCCGTCGCCGTTCCGGTGACGACCAGCCCAGATCCGGTCTGCGTGAAGGTAATTTTCCCCATAATCCCCGACTGGTTGACGGGATGCTGATTCGCGCGCGCCGTTACGCCTCCTTGCGCCTTGACGGTGGCGACCGCCACCATGAGTCCAAGAAGAAGCCCAGCGAGTGAGAGCACGAGTCTGCTAGTATTCATGGTTCCCCCTTCGTGACACCGCTGTGGTTTCTATCACGTCGCAATTTGTAGGGTGTCAGCAACGTGTCATCTTCGTGTCACGATGTTGTCTTGCCCCAGGCGAGCGTCCCATGGTTCCTCTTAGGGGTTCACTCGACAGTTCATTCCGCAGCCGCTCTGTCAGTTCTTCCGAACTCTGATAACTTGAAACACTGATAAGCTGAAAATCACGCGGCTGTCTCGTCCTCGTCGATTTCCCGCTGAAGCGCCGCAAGCGCTTCGTTAGCGGTAGCGTAGACGGCCTCACGGCCTGTGATCTGTCAGCGCTCTATCTGATCTGCTCGGCCAACCTTGAGACGGATGATAAATACGCTTTCGAGAGGATCAACCCGCCACCGATCGATTGGGCTGGTGGAAGAGATTTCGTCGCCCGGCCCAACCGCGTCATTGTGAGTCTCACGGTGGGGTTCTCCTTCAGGGGAGGAGTTTTGGCGGGCCGCTCAGCGCTCTCCCAGTTAAGGCCCGGCTCCACCTGCATGTTCCAAAGTTCAAGCAGCCACTCCCGAACGTAGTACCGATTCTTGTTGCTCTCGCACCAACTGAGCAACTCAGCCGAAACCGGCGTAGCCCTACTTCGTGAGTCCCAGCCGTCGGACCTGCACCTCGAACTCGGTAGCAACAACGGGAGCAGGGCCCGGCCTTCCCCAGTCCGGACGGGTGAAATCCGTCCGAACCGCGTCCTGCCAGGCCTGGCGCCGTGGAGAAGAGCCAGGTGGAACGAGGCGGCCTCTCGGCGCTGGTCCATGCGTGGCCCTAGTTGACCGTAAAGTTCATGGGGGTGGAAGTCTGGGCCGTAGTTCCGCCCGTGCCGTATATTCCCCCGGCCGCGTGCCCCGGATTGGTTACGGTGACCGGCATAGTGCCAGGGGTAGCGATGGCCGACGCCGGGATCATGGCGGTCAACTGGTTCGAGGTTACGAACGTGGTGGTCATCTTCGCGCCGTTAAACTTCACCACCGCGTCCGAGTTGAAGGTGCTGCCGTTGACCGTCAGGGTGAACGCTGGGTCACCTGCATTCGCGCTGTTCGGTACAAGCTCCGTAACGACAGGAATCGCTCCCGGCTGGGGCGAGGAGGTCTTGGACTTGCTGTACCCGCACCCTGACACAAGCAGGGCAAGCAACAACACTATGATCAGCTTCATGTGACACACTCCCACCTTGGCGCGCTTGCTCTGGATTGCACGTTAGCAAAGGGCAAAGACTGGGGTGTCACGGTGGTGTCGTTTCTTTGTCAACGAAGTGTCTGTCGGGCTGCGGTAGCACGGCCGGCCTGACAGCCTGCAGCGCTCGCAAGCCCTCGCCGGAGTGCTCCCTGCCTCGTCCTGCGCGCCCTGGGGCTCAGCATCTGCACAGGCCGTCGCCCGGCGAACCGTACGCGCCTTCTTGGTGGTCGGTCACCCCGCGCGGCTGGCCCGACCGTCCACCCATCTGTTCCTGTGCAGCGTGCCGGCCAGGCGTTCTAGCCGGCCTCGTCGGCAGACCTTGGGTTGGCAGACCGTGAGTTGGCAGCGCTAATTCCTTGTCTCATAGTAACTTAGCCGATCTCTGCCAAGTCGCCAGCATTTTTGGCGAAGAGGTGTGTATATGAATTTTCTTTTTTTTCTCCTGCAGTGAACTGACCAGAGCGTATTCCGTTTTTTGCAGTCGTACGATGGTCTCGCGACTCACTCGCAGCAGAGGGCGGAGACTGTATTGGAGAGAGGGTGCGTGGCGAGCGACACTTGGGGCGTGCGGGCCGGGCGTGGAGCTGGCAGAGGTGTCGGGAAGCGCGGCGCCGGGTGGGTTAGTTGTGCTCGAACTTTGACAAGATGAGCACGACCAGCAGATGCTTTCTGTAGCGAACACCACTAGACATGGTGCCTTCGAAACGGAGGCCGCATCATGAAAAGGATCCCCACGCAACAGGTCACAATTGTCAGCCTAATCCTCTGGTTTTCTTTGACCCTTCCGGGATGCGGGGGAGGGCTCTCGAGTTTGCGGATTCCTTTGGGGCCGCCGCCCTGTCCCGCTTGCCCGACCGAGCTGCTTTTCGCCACGGGCATCAACCAAATCCTTGAGTTCCAGGTTGATCCGTCCACGGGAGCACTGAGCGCACCGACCATCATCAGCGGACCCAACCAGAGTCTCGGTCTGTTAGCCACCCCAACGAAGCTGTACGTTTCTGATTTCGCGAATGACGGGGTGAATGTTTTCTCAATCGCCGACTCAGGAGCACTTACGGTGGTAGCCGGTTCGCCGTTTTCGCTGGGCGGGACTCCGCCCGGTGCAGGCGGCCTAGTGTTTGACAACAGCGGGGGATTTCTCTATGCCACAGACCTCAATGCCGGCGCAGTTGTGGCATGGAGCTCGAACCAGGGAAGACTGACACCAATACCGGGTTCACCTTTTTCAGCGGGCAATACTCCGGTGCAGGTCGTGGTGGACTCTCAAAACAAGTTTCTGTATGTCAGCAACCTGAATGATTCAGCCGGCGGCGTCTCAGCTTTCACGATCAATTTCAACACGGGGGTGCTTTCGCCGATACCGGGCTCGCCTTTCGCGACCGGGCCTGCAGGCTCGTTTCCGGGACCATCCGCGATTGTGAACGCGCAGGGGACGGGGACATCCCAGTTTCTTTACGTTGCCATGGCTGGGACTGCTAACGCAAACAATAAGATCGTCGCGTTTGCAATTGATCCGAACACCGGGGGCCTGTCGGCAGTTCCCGGTTCTCCATTCACCACCGGCAAAGGTCCGCTGTATATGACGCGGGACGCGACCGGAACATTCCTCTACACAGCGGACGTGCAGGACGGCGCGATCTCTGGTTTCCGCATTGACACAAATACCGGCACCCTGAGCCCGATACCGGGCTCCCCCTTTGCAGGCGGAACCTCTGTGGCAGGGATAGCCGCTGCCGACCAATTCTTATACGTGGCAGATCCGCAGGCGGACGCCATTCGGGGCTACACGGTTGACAATACCAGTTCCAGCAGCACGGGCGCGCTCACACCGTTCACGACGCCTCCATTCGCAGCTGGCAACGGGCCGACACTGTTGAGTGAAACACATATCTAGAGTCACCGCACGCATCTTGCGCTCACCGTTTTAGATACATGCGCCTTTCTTGCCCTCTCTTGCCCTCACGCTTGTCGGTGACTTCCGACTGCGCTCCGAGGGGTGGGGTCCGCTGGGGGCGGGTCAATGAGTCTAATTGCCCTAGTCTGACCATAATCATGAACGCCGCCTTTGCCACGGCCTGGGTCTTGTTTGTAAGGTACAGACTCCACCGACTCGCTCACGAGTGATTCCAAGTTCGAGCCTCACGGTGCGCTTCGGTTCCACGCCACCATGGAGGCACCTTGCTGGCCGCCAGAAGCCCCTGCAGACTGGTCTCCGTAGGACTTCGTCAGTTCTCCCTCAGTGCTGGTCAACGCAGCATCACATGGACCTGCGCTTGCGCGTTACGATGCCTGACCCGAGCGGAGAAAAGTAGACGCGGTGGAACACCGGCGTTGAGACTGTCAAGCCGCTTACAGAGCTCCAGACAGGTCAGGTGTGCGGACACTCCGCGCTTGCGCAACCAGGCTGAAGCTGAGGGAGTGAGGGAAGGGGACTCGCGTGATGGGGTGCAACAGCTACGTCACTCTGGCTTTCTTTTGCACTGAGACTGCACGCTCAGTCAGCGGCAGCCGGCGGCGGGCAGGACGTAAGAGCTCGGGCAGTCGAGTTCCACTAGTCGGTGGGCACAAATGGAACAGCATTTCTCGTGACGCTCAGATCGGTCACCGTGTGCGACAGAGCGCCGGTAGAAGGGTTTGTGTCAAGCACGGAAAAGGCGCTGGTGGTGGCGTTGGTGCAGAAGGCCTCCCCGCCTCCCTGGTCCCATTTACAGTCGAAGACGGTAGGAAGACTGGTGAACGGCGAGCTAGGCAAAGCCGTCAGCGCTCCGGTTGAGGGATCCAGTTGAAAGCCCTCAATGGCTGCAATATTCCCGCTGAAGTCCCGGCCAAAGCTGTAAACAAACTGGCTGCTGGGATGCACTTTCAAGTCGAGTAAACTATTTGCGGCAGTGGCGAAAGGAGAACCGCTCACCGATGCGAGGGCGCCGGTCGTTGCATCAATGGCGAAGACATACAAGTGGTTGTCCCCAACGGTACCACTGAAGCCGACCGCATACTTACCTGTAAAGTCGGTGCGCACACCCGCTACGTTTAGAGCAAACGGACTGCCTGCGACCGGCGACAGCGCGCCGCTTTTCTGATCGATGGAGAAGGCGTGGACCGGTAGGAATGCCGATCCCTGTCCCACATAAAGAAACTTTCCGGTACCGTCGACTGCGAGAAGGTGCGCGAAATCGAGATTGAAAGCCGAGAACGGCGA
>JACXTT010011273.1_pt1 | contig 11973 bp, 6 predicted proteins | sample 9270951 | NCBI WGS metagenome assembly JACXTT01 (sample SAMN15532306, study PRJNA645909) | rock metagenome | isolation source: weathered quartz diorite | place: Puerto Rico | collected 2017-06-21 | reverse complement strand
TGAATAGCTCGCATAGCCGATTCTAAACACGGAAGCCCAGTCGTCAAAATGATAGGTAAGTGTGCTGCCTTCCGCAGTGCAGGAATCCACTCGAGTCGTGCGCCGTCCGGCATGCTGATAGATGCAATCAGAAGATCGTAAGGTTCCTTCTTCGCTAGTTCCGCTATAGTTGACACATCTGTAGTGCAGCTGCAGCTGTAGCCTTCCTGCTCTAACACAGTCTTTGTCGTACAAAGAAAAAGCTCGTCATCGTCCGCAATAAGAATTCTTCCCAGTTCAGGCGTATCAGGCATAGGTTTACTCCAAATTCATTCTCGGAGCTGCGCGGGCAAATCTCTACTTCAAGTTTTGTCGAGATTGTTTCTCACAATGATAACGCAAGCGGTCAGAGAGCTGAAACGTGTAGTACATGTCCAGACTCTAAAAATCCTCTTTGCCTCCGACCCGCATTGAATGTCCACAGTCATGTAGGTAATTCACATCCAGACAGGTCTATTCCCCGCAATCATCTCAAACTTTATGAATTCCGCAATGTACATAGGGACTACGGGCGCGCGTCGCGTCAATTTTTTGACAAATTGATTTTGCAGATATTGGCATCAACTCCAAATGCCTCTCTACAATGCTCTTAGTAATTTGTACCAAAACTAACGTCATAGTCCACTAGCCGATGGAAAGGAGGACATATACTTCCACTAAAGCGCTGACATGAATTCTCCAGCTTGCAGGTTGTTTAGCCTTGTTTTTGAGGAGCTGGTGTCGCCTTAACGGGACCGACTCTACTTGTGTCTGGATCTGGACTAGCAGGGTTTGTTAATTCAGCACGTTTTATGCCAGAACGATAATTCTTTACATTCCACAAAGTCCTATGCTTTTTGTTTCTCGCGTATCCAAGTGCTCCGCCAAAAATGGCAAAAGCCTGACAAATACGGCGAACCTGACAAAGAGTGACAGAGCAAAGTCAAAAATAAACGCTATCTCTGCAGGGTCTCTCACTGAGGCGCTGACATGAATCCTGCATCTTGCCGTCTATTCATTCTGGTCTTGAAGCAATTGTTGTCGCCTTAATGGATCCGGCTCTAACAATTGTCTGGCTCTTGAGTGAGAGCGCGCTGTACACCGTATTCTCTACCTCTGGTCTCTGAACCTATGAAGTGCTACTGCTAGCTTTCACGGTAGATAGCAACCAGAGTTTCGTGACAATGCGGCGAAGTTTTGAGATGCACGACAACGAACCACGGAAAAAGGAGGACCTAACATGTACGATCTGCTGGTGAAAAATGGCAAAGTGGTCGATGGAATGGGGACTCCATCGCGACATGCTGACGTGGCAATTGCAGGAGGGAAGATCGTTGAGATTGGCAAAGTCACTGGTGGAGCTGCTCAGATCATTGATGCGTCAGACCTAATTGTAGCGCCGGGATTTATTGACCCCCACACGCATTATGATGCACAAATTTGCTGGGACCGTTCTCTTACCTCGGCTTCCTGGCATGGCGTGACGACGGTGGTCATGGGAAACTGCGGCGTGGGTATAGCTCCCTGCCGACCCGAGGTGCGAGAGATTGCGGCTTGGGATCTTGTTAATGTTGAAGGGATTCCCTTTGAGGCGTTGGCGAAAGGCATTACCTGGGATTGGGTGAGTTTCCCCGAGTATATGGACGCCGCCCAGCGCCGGGGGCTAGGCATCAACTTAGCGTTCCTGGCTCCGCTCACTCCCTTTCGCCATTTTGTCATGGGCGAAGAGTCGATGGACCGCGCGGCGACGCCTTCGGAGATCAGCCAAATTCAGACGCTGTTGCGTGAGGCAATGGCGGCGGGCGCGTTTGGTTGGACGACAACCACAATCCTGCAACACGTAGGTTACAAAGGGCGACCATTAGCCTGTCGGCAAGCGAGCCGGGACGAACTTGCCGCCTACGCCAACGTACTCAAGGAACGAGGCAAGGGAGTGATTGAAACCACGCTGACCAAGTCGGCGGGAATGCTGACTGATGAGGAATACGAGCTCCTCGACCTGCTCTTGACCGAAAGTGAGCGCCCGGTCACTTGGCTGGCGGTCGTGGACCGGGAAGATAAACCAGAAGCAGCGCAGGAGTCCCTACGCAAGGCTGAGCCATTGATCAACCGCGGCGGCATTCCGCAGGTAAACTGCTTGCCGATGAGCAATGAGTTTAATCTTCATAATCCCTTCCTCTTTGGCAGTCATCCATCATGGAAACCGGCGTTCAATCAACCTGTCGAAGAGCAGATGCGCGTGTATCGTGATCCAGCGTTCCGTCAGGCCTTTCGCGAGGAATTGAAAAGCCCCCGCATCTTCTCCGGCAACTGGAATTTGGTGGAAGTGCGAGAGGTGCATAATCCCGCGCTCAAATCCCTGGAAGGGAAGACGATTGTCGAGGCGGCGCGGGAACGCGGCAAAGACCCGCTCGACACTTTCTTTGACATCGCCGTGGAAGATTCTCTCCACACCGAATACGTCATTGCGCTCTTCAACGTGCAAGAAGATCGGGTGGCGAAACTGATTACCGATCCCCGCGCGATGATCGGCTTGTCTGACGGCGGCGCGCATGTCGATATGCACGACAATGCCGGCTACTGCACCTATCTGTTAGGCAATTGGGTGCGAGACAAACAGATCATGACCCTAGAGCAGGCCATTCAACGCGTCACCTCTGAGCCCGCGGCCTTCTTTGGCGTCAAGGACCGAGGGACACTCGCCGTTGGTACAGCAGCGGATATTGTCATCTTTGACTACAATACTATTGGCCCCAAGGTTAATCCGATTCGACATCAGGAATGGCGAAGCGATCTTCCCGCAGGCGGTCGTCGCTTAGTGTGGCCTGCCGATCAGGGCGTGCAATACACTATCGTGAACGGAACGGTCTTGTATGCGCAACAACGCTATTCCGGCGCATTACCTGGACAGGTGCTGCGGTCGTAAGAATATTGGTTTGTTTTCCAAGGCTATAGACGAAACCTGCCAAGATCTGAATCGATCACGGTCGGTGGTGGTCCCCTGACCCCGCCGACCACAGATTTTTATTGTTGACGGTGGCGCGGTCACAAGACCGGCCATAGCTGTCCACGGCGCCTAACGTTAACGCCCTCCTCTTTTTCGTCTTGGAGGGTCTTTCTCAATTCTTTCAAGAGTTGAAACTTGTGCAGCATTCGCCGAATAATGACCGTCCAGGAGGAGCAGCGATGCCTGACCAGACGCCCGCCGTCGGCACGGAGCGCAAGTTAGCCGCGATCTTCAGTACGGACGTCGCGGGTTACAGCTGTCTCTCAGGCGCGGTGTACGACCAAGTCAAGAGCAAGCTGGTGAGTCTCCTATTCTTCTTGCTCTGTGTAGCCTTGCAGGCGTCAACGGTCGTAGCCCAGCCTGAGTCCGCGACTAGCCATCAGCAGGGACCGACCGATCCGCGGGAACTCGAAGCCTTTCTGGACCCGTTCTTTGCTGAACAGATGACGAGGTTGCACGTCCCCGGCGCCGTCTTCTTGCTGGTCAAAGACGGGCAGATCTTTTTCACCAAAGGGTATGGCTTTGCCAACCTGGAAACGAAGACGCCTGTCGTTCCAGACAAGACCCTCTTCCGCGTTGGCTCGGTCTCTAAGCTATTCACCGCCACCGCGGTGATGCAACTGGCTGAACGGGGCCTGCTCAATCTAGATGAGGACGTGAACAAATATCTGACGCTCTTCCATCTAGAGAATACTTATCCCAAGCCGGTCACCATGGCCAACTTGCTGACCCACACTGGCGGGTTTGACGAAAGGTCCATTGGCATGGCTACCCGAAATGCCGCCGAGGTGAAGCCGTTGGGACCCTATCTGGCGGCCCGCATGCCGCCTCGCGTCCTACCGCCTGGTGAGGTGACCAGCTACTCCAATCACGGGGTCGCCCTGGCTGGCTATGTGGTCGAAGTGGTTTCTGGTGCGCCATTTGCCCAATATATTGAGGGGAACATTTTTCAGCCGCTCGGCATGCAGCACAGCAGCTTTCTGCTGCCGCCGCATCTGGCGCCTGATCTGGCTGTGGGCTACGAATACACTAATAACACCTACCGCCCGGTCCCGTTTGATTATCTAAACAACGTTGGTCCCGCAGGGTCCTTGAACGCCACCGCTGCCGACATTGCTCATTTCATGATCGCCCACCTGCAGGACGGTCGTTACGGCGAGACCCGCATCCTGCAAGAAGCGACTGCCCAAGAGATGCACCGGCAGCACTTTACCCATCACCCGCGGTTGCCCGGTTTTGCGTATGGTTTCTATGAGCTGTTCAAGAACGGCCAGCGGGCGATCATGCATGACGGCGGCTGGCGTGGGTTTTCCAGTCAATTAGTGTTATTGCCCGCCCACAATCTGGGCTTTTTTGTGTCTTCCACCACGTATAATCCTCTCGACGTCAGTCTGTATGTAGAACTGCTTGGTCGCTTTTTCGATCATTACTATCCGATGGCGAAGCAATCGTCCGCGCCCTCGCCAGGAATCGACTTCCGACAACGCGCCGCGCGCTTCACTGGTAGTTATCGTCATAATCGTTATAGCCGGCGCTCATTCGAAAAAGGGGCTACGATGTTCGAGCAATTTCGTGTAACCGCGAGTGACGATGGCGTCTTGACGCTGCATTTCCCTGGCGACTTTATCAAACCAAGCCGCTGGATGGAGGTCGAGCCGTTACTGTTTCAACGCGTTGACGGCAACGACTACCTCGCTTTCCAAGAGGATCAGAAGGGGCAGATCTCTCACCTGTTCTTCAACCTGCTAGGACCCAGCGCTCTGGAAAAGTTGCCCTGGTATGAAACCACCATTGTGCAAAGCAGTCTGAGCGGCGTGTTGCTGTTTGTCTTTTTCTCGGCCTGTCTCGTGTGGCCGGTTGGCGCATTGCTGCGTCGATGGCGTAAGCAACCATCCATCCCCTCCGAGCTGGCGAGACTGGCGCGTTTCCTGGCCGGCCTTGTCAGCATTCTCAGTCTGGTTTTTCTGGTTAGCCTCAACATGGCCTCCGCGCGGATAGGATGGGAGTTTGTGTACGGGACGCCTCCTGTGGTGATTGCCCTCTTATGTCTTCCGCTCATTACCACTCTCCTCACGGCGTTCTTGCCTATTTTCACTATACTGGCCTGGGAACATGCTTACTGGTCATTCACCCAGCGGCTCTATTACTCCACGGTCACCCTGGCGGCGCTGGCCTATATTCCGTTTCTCTACTACTGGAACCTTTTGGGGTTTCGGTTCTGATCGGGGAGACGTCTCACTCATGGGTGATCGGTTGCAAGTTTGGATGCTCAAGCGTGCTGTAGCGTTGGTGTTTATGCTCCTCAGCAGCGCGTGTGATACTTCGACTCCAAGCAAGTTCACTCCTGCGCCTGACGCCCTGCCGAGTGAATGGCTCTCGTATGGCGGCGATGCTGGCGGCCAACGCTATAGCACCCTTGACGATATTACCCGTGACAATGTCGGTTGTTTGACCGTTGCCTGGACTTATCACACTGGCGATGTGTCGGACGGCAAGGGCAAGATTGCCTCGACCAGCGCCTTCCAGGCCACTCCAATCCTTGCAGAGAACACTCTGTATTTCTGTACGCCGTTCAATCGGGTCATTGCGCTTAATCCCGAAACTGGAGAGGAGCGATGGACCTATGACCCCCACGTCGATTTATCCGGCCGCTACGCGAACCAGCTTGTCTGCCGTGGGGTCTCAACTTGGTTGGATCCAGACCGTGGGGTCGACTCAACTTGCCGTCGGCGCATCTTTACCGCCACCAACGATGCTCGCCTCATCGCGCTTGACGCGCAAACTAGTAAACTTTGTACAGATTTCGGTTCCGGCGGGATTGTGGATCTGAATCCGGGAATCGGAAATATCTTGTGGCGAGGGGAATATCAGGTGACCTCGCCGCCGGTCATTGTCCACGACCTCGTCATCGTTGGCTCCGCCGTGGCCGATAACGCCCGCATCCGTCCGCCGAGCGGTGTGATCCGCGCTTGGGACGTGCGTAGTGGCGCACTGCGTTGGAGCTGGGATCTCGCCCCGCCCGACTTTGTTCCCACAACAGATAACACCGGAACAAGTGGGTATGCGTTGGGTACGCCAAATGTGTGGGCCCCGATGGCGGTCGACGCTGAGCGTGACCTGCTGTTCGTTCCCACCGGGAACCCCTCGCCGGATTATTACCGCAGTGACTCGAAACTGGATTACTATGGCAGCTCGATTGTCGCTCTCCGGGCCTCGACCGGGAAAGTCGTGTGGCGTTTCCAGACCGTCCATCGAGATTTGTGGGACTTCGATGTTCCCGCGCAGCCGACGCTCGTTACGCTCAGGCGTGCTGGTCAGGACATTCCCGTCGTGGTGCAAGCAACCAAGATGGGGTTCGTCTTCGTGCTCCATCGGGAGACTGGACAACCCTTGTTCAAGGTGGAAGAGCGTAGCTCGCCCCAGATTCACGTCCCTGGAGAACAACTTTCACCGACCCAGCCCTTCCCGGTTGCCCCTCCCCCTTTGGTGCGGTTTGAGCTTCGCCCCGAGCAGGCCTGGGGTCTGACTCCGTGGGATCGTGGAGCTTGTCGTAAGAAACTGGAATCCTTGCGGTGGGAAGGAATGTACACGCCCCCCACTCTTGAAGGAACGCTCATGTATCCTGGCAATGCTGGAGGATCAAACTGGGGCGGAGTCGCAGTCGACCCAGAACGGCAGATCTTAATTGTTAATACGATGGATATACCGTGGACAGTGAAGCTTCTGCCGGCGACAGACTACGAGCGCGAACGAGCTGCTAATCCAGGAGTCGAAATCTCTCCCCAGAGTGGGATGCCCTACGCGATGCGTCGAGAGATGGTAATGTCGCCTCTGGGTCTTCCTTGCAACCCGCCGCCCTGGGGGACTCTGGCGGGGATAGACTTAACCAGCGGCGCTATCCGCTGGCAGACGCCGTTAGGCATGGTTCACGTCGGCCCCATTCCACTCCCGATCGCGCATGGAATCCCCAACATCGGCGGTCCCCTCATTACGAAGAGTGGCCTCGTCTTCATTGGGGCTACTGTAGGAGACAATGCGCTGCGAGCCTTTGACCTGGAAACGGGAGAAGAAATTTGGCGACATGGTCTTCCCGCCGGCGGCCAGGCTACTCCCATGACCTATCGGGTGCACCAGGGAGGGCGCCAATACGTTGTCATTGCCGCCGGGGGCCATGGTCGCGCTAACATTCCCGGCAACTTGGGCGACGCGCTTGTCGCGTTCACGCTTGATTGACAGATTCTGTTCCTGAAGCATGCGAAGACGCCGGAATAGGCATAGCTGATCGCCCAAGAAATTAACAAAGTCACCAACTCCGGAGAGCAGTTGAGACAGAGCTGCGATGCGGAAAGCCGTCAAAGACGACGACTACTATCGGCCAGCGGGCTCGTCCGCGCTGCTTGACGAATGGAAGGCGTTGGTAGGATAATCGCCAGCGGGGAGGGTGAGTATGGAGCGCAAGCTCACCGCGATTCTCAGCGCCGATGTCAAAGGCTACAGCCGCCTCATGGGGGAGGACGAAGAGGCGACGATTCGTACTCTCACGGTCTATCGTGAGGTGATGACCGCGCTCATGCAGCACCGTGGCCGCGTCGTCGATTCCCCCGGCGATAATCTGCTGGCCGAGTTTGCCAGCGCCGTGGATGCAGTGCAGGGCGCGGTCGCGATTCAACATGAACTACAAAGTAGAAACATAGAGTTGCCCCACGAGCGCAAGATGCAGTATCGCATTGGCATCAACGTCGGGGACGTGATCGTCGAAGGCGAGCGCCTGTACGGTGACGGCGTTAACATCGCCGCTCGGCTCGAAGGCTTAGCTGAACCAGGCGGGATTTGCATTTCTGGCACGGTCTACGATCAAGTCGAGAACAAACTTGCTCTTAGCTACACGTATGTGGGGGAGCAAGAGGTTAAGAACATTGCCAAGCCGGTGCGGGTCTACCGCATAGGGGTCGCCGTTCCCTCGCCCCTCGGGGGCTTTGCCTCAAAAGTCGGGCTCCTACACAAGATGTTGGGCTCCCGCAGTATGTACTCGGCAACCGGTAGTAGTCTTTTTGACTTTTTGGGCAAAGCTCCCCTCGGGGGAGAGGGCCAGGGTGAGGGGGACATCCAAGACTCGGCAAATCAAAAGGCAAAAGGCAAAAGTAGGAGAAGCAAAGTTGCACCGCTTGCTCCGCTGGATGGCGGTCGGACTCGTGCTCGTTGCCATCTCGGTGATAGCGACACGCTACTGGTCCTTCCTAGCACCGAGCACCCAGCACCTAGCACCCAATCCCCAACACCTGGTGCCCGATACCCAATCCCCAACCCCTAGCGCCCAGGCCCTGCCGTTGCCCGACAAACCCTCCATCGCCGTGCTGCCCTTCACCAACATGAGTGGCGACCCAGGGCAGGACTATTTCAGCGACGGGATGACCGATGACCTCATTACCGCCCTCTCCAAGCTCTCGGGCCTGCTGGTCATCGCCCGCAACTCTACTTTTGTCTACAAAGGCCAGGCGGTGAAGGTCTCCGAGGTGAGCCGGGATCTCCGGGTGCGCTATGTGCTAGAAGGCAGCGTCCGCAAAGCGGACAACCGCGTGTGTATCAATGCCCAGTTGGTAGATGCAGCTACGGCCCAGCACATATGGGCCGAGCAGTATGATCGGGAGTATAAGGAGGTGTTTGCCCTGCAGGATGAGATTCGGGAGAAGATCGTCTTTGCCTTGAAGGTTAAACTCACCCCAGAGGAACAAGACCGGCTGCGGTCTGTGCCTACGACCAACCTGGAAGCGTATGAGGCGCTGTTGCGCGGTCTGGAGTATTATTTCCGCGTCACCAAAGAAGGCAATCTCCAGGCTCGCCGCCTGTTTGAGCGCGCCATTGAGCTGGACGGGCAGTATGCCTCCGCGTACGCGATGCTGTCCCACACCTATCGGCTGGACGGCATATTCCACTGGAACCCTGAGCCGCGGAACCTGGAGCAGGCGCTTGCCCTGGCGCAACGCGCGGTTGCGCTGGATGACTCCCTCCCTATCGTCCACGCGGCATTAAGCTTGGTCTATATCGACAGAAACCAGCCAGAGCAGGCCCAAGCGGAAATGGAGCGGGCGATTGCCCTCGATCCCAACTCCGCCGACGGCTATGCGGAACTGGGGAAGATTCTACACGTCGCAGGCCGGCCAACGGAAGGCCTGGCGAAGTTGGAGCAGGCGCTGCGCCTGAACCCACATCCGCCGTTCTATTACTTCTTCTATCTATATGGAAGGCACACCAAGATATGGATTCGAAGAGGTCACTCCCTGTTTGTGTGCCACTGTCGGCTTGTCCGACAGTGTAAGTGGCTACACGGTTAGCTTGCTAACCGTGGCACACCAAACTCCAAATCTTGGTGTGTTCCGCATATAGGGGAGGTCTACCGCGGGACGGGACGGTATGAGGAAGCGATTGCGACCCTGAAGCAAGCGCTGCTGCAAAACCCCGATTTTTTTGCTTCCCACGGACTGCTGGCTGAGAGCTACTTGGCGCAGTGGGAGTCGCGGCAGACCCAGGACCCGCAGGTCTTGGAGCGGGCGTTGGAGAGTGCGCAGAAGGCGGTGGCCCTGAATGACGCCTTTCCTTGGGTCCACAACTTATTAGCCAAGATCTACCTGAGAAAGATGCAGTATGAACAGGCTATCGCGGAGGCCAAGCGGGCCATTGCTCTTGACCCCAACAATGTGGAGCACTCTGCGCTGCTGACTGCGAGCTACCTGGCGCAGTGGGAGTCGTTGCAGACCCAGGACCGAAAGATGTTAGAGCGAGCCTTGGAGGGCGCACAGAAGATGATTGCCCTCAGTGAGTCCCAGCCGTGGGCCCACAGCCTACTGGCTCGGGTCTATTTGTGGAAGAAGCAGCATGCCCAAGCCATTGCTGAAGCCGAGCGCACCATCGCCCTCGATCCCAATAATGCGGATCACTATGCCGTGTTGTCATACATATTGAGCTATGCCGGGCAGCCGGAGAAAGCGCTGACGATGGTGGAGCAGGCAGTGCGACAGCAGGCGCAGCCGCCGGGGTGGTACTTCGCTGGCTTAGGCTTCGCCTATAGCTCGCTGAGACGGGATGAGGAGGCAATTGCGGCGTACGAGAAAGCGCTTGCCGTTGATCCTAGTTTCTTGCAGAGCCATCTGGCTCTGGCCTTCCTCTACAGCGAGGTGGCCCGAGAAGCGGAAGCCCGAGCGGAACTCACGACATACCAGACACAGAATCCCAAGGTGTCATTGGCGTTCTTGCAACAAGTGATTCCCTACAAAGACCCAGCCAATGTCGACCGCATGCTTGCCAACCTACGTAAAGCGGGGCTCAAATAAGCGATGAGTTCCGAGTACTGAGTGCTGAGAAATTGACGAGCGAGGACATCCGATGACCCAGCCCATACTTCAGCGTAAGTTCCTGAGCGGCTGGCGGCGGTGGATGATGATCACTTCCGCATTTGGACTGGTCATCACGGTCGTTTTCGCCCTGGCTCTGTGGCGACAGGTCGCCATGGCAAAGGGTTGCCGTCAGAAGACGCCGCTACCCATTGCTGTGCGTCTGGTCGCGCCTGGAGCTGATGTGCCTGAAGCAATCGCGCGCTTTGCCGGGGTGTGGACCGGGACGATAGAATGGGGTCCTGACGTTGCCCTAGAGTGTCACACATTGGTTGTTGAAGAGGTGTTGCCGAACGGGTATGCCCGACTCATCTTTAGTTATGAGGCTTTCGCCACCTTAAATAGCCCCTTGCCAGAGTTTCTGCGGGTGACCGGACGCATGGTCGACGGCGCCCTGCGGTTTCAATTACCCTCACCATTCGTCCACCCTTCCTTCACCTATCGCTTGGTTGGTGAGGCGCTGGACGGCGTCATTGACCTGCCCGATGGTGTGACCACCGGCGTGCGCTTGACTCGGATGACCGATCTCGACCACTGGGGGTGCGGCGCAGACGACTCTAAGGCCCTGCCGCCTGTCGACGCCAACTCACGCGATCGGCTAACGGCTGATGAGTTACTCAAGGCGACTAAGGCAGACCCTGGACCTGTCCACAATGCCTACTTCCTGCCGGTCGGCCCAGCCGCGCCAGCTCTGCACGCCTTCAAGGGGACGCTGAGGGTCGCAGCCTCAACCCTATTCCGTGCTCGCTACGGTTGCGCCGAATCGCCGGAGACTCTCCCGAGCTTCTCGGTCGTCTTCTTTACCCAGGGCGAGTATCTCGTGCCGGTGGTGCGTGACATCCTAGATCCCCCAGGAATCATCCTTTCCCCGGGTCGCGTGTGGTCGGAGCCGGGCGATGGGGGCCTATCCCGGGCCTCCTTTCCCCTTGTGTTGACCAATCCAAACAATAATGGCGCCCATAACGGCCTGGCCACCTTTCTCTACGACGACACCCACGTGTCTGCTTTACGCTTTCAAATTGTGCAGGAGACCGCCGCGTGGGACAAGTATGACGGCTGGGGCTATGCGCCGCTGAGCTATACGCCAGGTCTCATCCCCAACGAGGAGTCGTTACAGGAGCAGTTTGCCGCTGAACTACAGCAGCAGACACCGATCCAACCCTGGTCGGCGTTGCACGTCTCGTCAGGGGCACACTGGCCGGAGCACTTTGAGGGTGAAGCCGCGCCCGAAGATGTCAGCGCCAGCGGGCTGGTTGTCGACGGTACGATCTACTTACATGGTTGTGGGACCCGCTACGGCCCGTATCCCTATTGTCGGCAGATGCGGCACGGAGTGTTTTCCGTAACCAAGTCCCTCGGCGCGGCTGTAGCCCTCTTGCGGCTAGCGCAGAAATACGGCGATGAGGTCTTCAATCTGAAGATCAAGGACTACGTGCCCGTGACTGCCGCTCATGACGGGTGGGAGCGCGTGACGTTCGCTGACGCCTTTAACATGGCCCCCAGCATTGGGGACCTCCCCCCGCAACCGGAGCCTAACCAGGCTTTTTTAAACGCAAAAAA
>JACXTT010011272.1_pt1 | contig 11973 bp, 6 predicted proteins | sample 9270951 | NCBI WGS metagenome assembly JACXTT01 (sample SAMN15532306, study PRJNA645909) | rock metagenome | isolation source: weathered quartz diorite | place: Puerto Rico | collected 2017-06-21 | reverse complement strand
CGCCCATGTTTGCGGAACCCGGCGATTAAGGATTCGAGGATGTTGCGCCCGGGAATTCTCCTCCAGAACCGGTGCAGAAAAGACGGCAACCGATGAAAAGGCATCATTGCAAACCCCAAAGCAAGTCCCAGGACAACTACAAACACGATTAACAACGCATAGGCAATGGCTGCGGCTTCCTCGCGCCGCATTAATGTGGGAAGCTGCCATGGCAGGACAACAAGCGCGCAGATCAACAGGACAAACAGGCCGATCGCACGATCCATGATAATGGAAAGCATGGCGCGAGCTTTTTGATGGGGTGCGTATTTGATGATATAGATCAGTCTAACAACGTCTCCGCCCGTGGCTCCAAGAAAAAATGAATTAAAAAATTGCCCGATCAGCGTAAGTGACGTGACCAGACGCAGCGGAATGGATATTTCCTGGACTTTTAGCAGAAGCCACCATCGAACACTCCCAAGAAAAATACCGACTCCTAACAATAGGCAGGCGACTATCAACCAAAATGGATCGCTGTTCATTAATTGGGTCCCCAGTTCAACCCAGTGTAGTTTGGCTCCGAGATAGGCCAAGATGGAGACGGTGATTCCCAAACGAATGATCAGGGAGAAATTTAGTCCGCTTTTTTTACTTTTTCCGGTGACTCTATTCAGTTTCATTAACCCGTTAAGAATCTAATGATAAGAACGCCTTTCCGGTGACGGGATTTATCCCGATACCGGACGACTCAATCTCTTCCGTTCCTCTTCCGCAGCTGCCAGCAAGTCGATTCTGCAAAACCGATACTTGACCAATGCTCGCAGCCAGGTCCAAGGATCACGCCACATAGAGACCTTCTTCCCCTGATTAAACGACCGCGAACGATAATTGACCGGTATCTCGATCGGCTTATATCCCTTTCGCACCAGTTTGATCAGCAGCTCAAAATCAAAATCAAATCGGTTGCATTCAAAGGTAAGGCCATACAAACAATCCCGCCGAAAAACTTTATACATTGTAAACGGATCCTTTAATTTTAACCAAAAAAAAAGGTCCACCAACCCCGTAAAAAACCAATGTCCGATATTTAGAATCAACCCTTGAAACAGTTGCTCATTAAACTGTCGCATTTTCCAGGAGCGCCCCCCGTGTCTCGCCCCCAACACAAACGCCTCTCGGCCGCTTATCAGCGGCTCCAAAAGCACCTCGTAGTCCTCAAGGTCATATTCCAGATCGGCGTCTTGGATCAAAACGAAATCGCCGGAGATATGCTTGAATCCAGCGCGGACCGCATATCCTTTTCCCTGCGGACGGTCCTCAAGTATTAGTTTCACGCCCGAATGATCCTTGAACTTCATGACGATCTCACGGGTCCCATCGGTCGAATTGCTTTCGACGATGACGATCTCGATGTCGATGCCTTCGACGCGCTTGGCAAGAATGTTGTGAAGCGCCCCTTCCACAGTGGCCGCCTCGTTGTATACGGGAACCAGCAGCGACAGCATGCGACGCTGCTGCAGTGTGTGCTTATGCGCGAGCATCGCGATTCCGCTCGCGACCACCGAGATCGGCCGCCGCCGCCAGCTTGGCGGAAGCAGTCGGCGCAACCGCGCGACGCCGCGTGAGATCCCGCGCAATGGATAGCGGTCGAATTGGGGCGCAATTTAATCGAAGCTCAGCGTCTTGACACACGGCCGGTGCGTCATCTTTTTGAAACCGCTATGGAACAGCAGCGTCTGTAGCGTAGCCGCGTTGAAGTAAAACAGGTGTTCAGGTTTGAACTCCATCCAACGGTTCTTGAGGAACCTCGCCGACCAGGAGTCGAGGCTCGGGGCGACGATGAAAATCACCCCGCCCGGCTTTAGCAGCCGGTGCACATGCTGGAGGAACAGCCGGGGGTTGCGGACATGTTCGATCACGTCCGAAAGCGCGCACACGTCATAGCCCTCGGACTCATCCGCAAGGGCATCGATCTCCCCGCAGATCACGCGTCCGCGCCCGTCGAGCCGTTTCCGCGCCTTCTCGCACGCATGCGCCGAGTATTCAATGCCGGTCACATCGAAGCCGCACGCCATAGCGCGTTCTAGGAACTCACCCGTCCCGCAACCGATCTCAAGCAGCCTGCCCAGCCCGGGCCCGCGGTAACGGCCGATTAGATCCAAGTAGCGGTCGGCTGTCGCTTTCTTGAGCTCTGTGACGTGCTCTTCGTCGACTTGGCCGGAGCCAAGTAGGAAATAATCCGCGCCGTAGATCCGTGCTAAGTCACCGTCGCTCGGCTGCGGATTGAGCATGACAAGGCTGCAGTCGTCGCAACGGACCGTGCGATAGCCCTTCACAGAGAAAAGATAATGCAGACGAGTACCGTTGCATACCGGACATTCGCTTATCGTATTAGCTTTTAATGGAATCGTCTTCTCCATGAGGAAACCTCAGATTAATCCTTAGACATCCTTAACAACCTGTCGATTAACGAGCAACTGCATCTTTTCATTTGTCGTTTTTCGCCACTTAAAAAAAAGAGCCCATGATAAAGGTTAAGCATAACATTACGCATAAAGATCACAGTCTCTCAACCTGACAGCACTTAATAATCTACAGTCAGTGCCAGATCGACAAGCCCCAAGCTGATTGGTCTTGTGTCTGCCGAAAGACCTGCTTGTTTCGGTGATTCAATGGTCTTCGAAACAAACTTGATCCTCAGTACACCATCTCTTCGTTGATAAACTCTACGAGGGATATTGGCAGTGCGATTTCCCATTCCTTCTCCGAGTTTGTAGTTCCACATCGCGACCTGCTCATCGTTAACGAACACTGCAATTTCCTTAACGGGGCGCCCGGGATGTACAAATGGATTGGCCTTCACTCTCAGACGAATTTCTCTTCCGAGCGGTTCAGCCAAGCGAAGGGCAACTTCTGATTGCTTGCCCAGCGACCATGTACCCCACGGCTCTGGAATTGACCAGCCACGCAGGAGAAAAGGTCCTCCGTTGCCGCCAGCGGAAAATCTTAATACTTCACCAAGCCTATACTCAGGAATCCACTCTCTTGATCTTGAAATGGGCTTAAATCCAGGTTGTAGGGCAAGCTGTGGCAGCTTAGCCCAATTGCGGGAGCATGCAACACCCTGCGCAAACTCACGGCACAAATCCCTAAAATTCGGCAAATCTTCAATTGCCTGAATGGGGAATTTATCGCCGAATACATACAATCCTTCTGGACGAATATCGAATTTTTGCCCTTCTGCAAGTTCATCCGCGCAATTACGGTTAGACCTTGCCACGTAAGCACTGCTGCTCGGTTTTCCGAGTTGCGCGGTCAGCCAGAGAAGTTCCATGTTTGAATTGTTTTCAGGCCATTTCCCGGCCCACCCCCCACACTGAAATGATGGATATTGCTTGAGGAACTGATGTGTTTCCAGCAATGGTTTCCATGCCTCCCGAGGTAGTTCTTGGGGAAAGCTATGACCCACGGTTGCCACCATATTATTGCGTAAATGTTGAGTGTCTGCCAATTGTAAAAATACCGCTGTTATGATCAACGCTTTAGCTGTCTGCGGGCTGAATCGTTGAAATGTCAACAAAACCAATGCCACAGTAAGAACATAGTAAATGGGCCAAAATAGTCTGCCTCCTGTTCTAAAATGCTCCGAGACCTTTCTCAACAATGGGAACATAGGAATATCGAAAACCAGCCAGTCCCCAACAAATACCCGGTTCGATAATGCGAATAAAAGCGATCCCGTTAGAACCAACACCAGGAACACATGGCGTTTCAGAACCTTCTTCACGAGGTCTCTTGAGGTGGAAAGATGCACAATGAGGAGGAGCAACATTCCCGCGCCGAGATAATTGTAACCCTCGTACTGCCCCCCGGTGGCGTCCCACGAATATCCATTGCTATCCCAAGTAATATGCCGTGCGATGTATTCTGGAAGCCATTCGCGCGGTGGCAGAAATGGCGAGAGAACATTCATCGAATAGTAACCGAATCCCCATGCATCAGCTGGTATGCTACCAGAGCCGATGATTCCGGCAATCCAAGCGGTCGCCAGAATAACTCCGATCACCGCAATAAAGCTCACTATGGCATTCTGAAGGGAAATTCGCCCAAGCATCACCGCTTGGGCTAGAGCAGCCAGCAGAAAGGGCAGCACCATCATAAGAAAATAGGCCTGCAACACAACGGACAGTGCCGCGACGATACAAAATTGCGCAATAACAGCCCAACTATCCGTGGAATGGATCAATTTCAAATAAAGATAGAAGCTCCACGCGATCAGAAAATGTGCCATGAGTGCCGCATGGCCAAAACGAATCAGCAGGGCGGGACTCGCAAGTGCAAGAAACGTCGCACCGAGAACCGAAACGGCATCCTTGGCGCCACCTTCTTTTGTCGCGGATGCGATAAATAACGCAAGCAGCGGGAAGCAGGAGAATAGCCACCAGCCAAAGTAGTTTACCCACTCCCCTGAAATTTTGAAAATTACTTTGTCGACAAGTGCAAGCAAAGGCAAGCTATCCGTATAGACGATGTTAGTGCCCTCGGGGAAAGCGAGTCCCGGAACATAGAAGAGAGGGAAGCGCCAGTCATCGTGCGCGAAATAAAGTGCACCAATCAGATTTGTAATTCGATCGCCGAAGGGCTCTGTCCAGTAGACACTTCGCCCAAGGATGAATGAAGGCTCAAATAGCGTAAACGCGTATAAAGCCCCCAGTATCGTAGTAATAACAACCGAAAAACGATTAATTGAAATATTCATCAGAAGAAGGGAAGCCCACCAGTTCGCTGTGTGAGGTACACACTAACCATGATGTAGTAGTTTCAATGCTTTCTCCCAACATAGAGTTTTACATCGCCCAGGGTGACAGGAATGATGATTTCAGGTACTAGCTTAACCGCGTTGAGAAAAATATTACCTATCTGTTCTGGGAAAACCGCGCATAGCTTTCGGTAGATATAGCGCAGTGACGCATAATGGCGGTAGGGTTCTACGCACACGAGCTCAAATCCCGCCTCGCCGAACATCCTCTCGAGAGAACCCGCTCCGAAGTAATAAAGATGCATCTCCATAATCCACGGCCAGCGTCTCCCGAGTAAACGAGGAAACCACGAGTCAATGTCAATCGTCGAAAGAGCTAATATACCCCCAGGGTTCAGCCTTCTGGACACAGTGTGGAGCAGTTCCTTCGGGTTACGCACATGTTCAAGCACATCCCAGCAGACCACCACATCATTATCTCCCTCCAGTGACGAAGCCACCCTTTCTAGGGAGCCATGGATAACGTCAAGCCCAAATTTGGACTTAGCATACTCGGCCGCCCAGCGTGACGGCTCGATCCCTTTGGCGGTCCAACCGCGACGACTGGCCTCCAAAAGAAATAGGCCGCAGTATGAGCCCACTTCGAGCAGCCGCCCTGGGGTTGTTGGAAGAAATCGCCGAATCCGTTGGTAGGCGTGAGCAAAGGTTTTCTTTTTTGCCGGTAGATTGTTGAGGTAGTCCTCATCGGCAACATCCGCGTAAAGATCTTCGAGTTCTGACGGATGATCTGAGCACGGCACTTGGGACAGTTCACACTGAAGGCACTTGGCAACGCGTGGTTTACTCGTATGTGACATGCTAGAGCATCGAAAGGCACTGGATCGGTCGCCGTCTGGAACGGCATTCAATTGACGCGGGAATCGCTCCGAAAGAAAATCCGAACCACAATTAGCGCAGTTATCCTCGATAAGCGGCGTTGAGGGAGGCATTCTCCGACCCATCAACCTCGATGCGGTCAGATGAAGTAACTTTGATATACCGCGAACAATTTCAAAGCGAGGAATCTTGGAGATTCCGGCATTCCGATCACCGAAGTGAATCGGAACCTCCGCAAGCCGCAGACCAGCCTGATTGAGCCGGTAGATAGACTCCATAAAAAAAGAATAGCCATGGTTGTGCATCGTTATGAAATTCACTTTGGATAACTCGCTCACGCGAAATGCGCGATACGATGTCGTGAATTCGTGCAGAGGAATACCAAGTAGAAGTCGCGCTGCGATGGTGGCGGTGACGCTCACAAATCTTCTATAGCCGACATAGTCGCATGCACCACTTGGCATATAGCGTGAACCAATCACGAAATCGGCTTCCGAAAGTTTCTCCAGCAGTCTCGGAATATCGCGGGGGTCATGCGAATGATCGGCATCCATTGTAACTAACGTGTCATAGCCATGTTTAATGGCAAAGATCATGGCCAGATGGTGAGCCGTGCCTAGCCCAAGTTTTCCTGGCCGATTGACAACCTTCAAGAACGGGGTGGTGCTAGCAATTGTGTCCAACAATGCGCCTGTACCATCCGGAGAACTATCGTCGACAATCAGGACATCTGTGTTAGGCATAACACACCAAATGTCATTCAACAAATCCTTGATATTTCCTAACTCGTTATAGGTCGCAGTAAAAATGAGTGTGCGCCGGGACTCCCTGTTGGGGATCGATTTAATGGAATTCATACAACCTCTAGGTTTGATACTACTTAGGCTCCACAGAATGACCAACAAACAACCCTAACTCACCTAACTCTGTATACAAAAAGTCCATTTGAACTAAATGTAACTGGATAAGGCATGCTCTTGAATGTGACAAAGAAATTCAGTCCCAATGGGTTTCCCGCAGAATTGACGATCTCGCTCTGATCCAAGTACCTTACCTTGTCGCTTGCTGTCCAAAATCTGGCAATATATTCGACATTGCCACTCTTCAACTCACGGTCAAATGCAATCTCTTTTTCGACTAAATGTTCCCGTTGGAAAAACTTGATGGCGTCGTTCAACCCCGCCTGGGTTTGACCAATAATTTCTACATACCTATGTTCGGCCAACGAAGCAACAAAACTACCCGCGAAAACAAGGGTGATCCAAAAGAAGAAAATATTTCGCCATCTTGACACCCAAATCAGCATTAAACCAGTGGCCCCGTATATAGCCGCAAAGATAACCCGCTCGTAGATGGAAGGGTCGTAGCGGCCTCGCCAAATGACTTGGGCCTTGTCAATTATCCGAATTGGAAGCGCCAACTCAGTATTATTGACAAAACTGTACGGCGCAGCCACCAGCAAGGGAGTAGCCAAGGCGGTAACAACCACAAACGTTGCGATAATCAAGATTAACCAAAATTTCTCAGAATTACTTGGAATTCGATCCAGCAATCCAAGCGACAACAGCACTGAGAGTGGAACGACTACAGAAATATATCTTCCATTTGGCATCCAGTAACCTAATCCGCGATATCCCGACATCCCTAAGGCAGACAGGCAAATCAGACCTACGATACATAAAACGGCAAAAACAATAAGAGTGATATTTTCCTTGACGATAGTGCGCCAGCGCATCACTGGAAGAGTTATCAATACACCCAACAGTCCCCATGTCCCAATAAAAACATATGACAACTGATAAAATAGGCTAAGGACTATTTCTTTTGCCAAATGAACGTAGCCGAACTCAGTAATTAGACTGGCGAGCTGTGACGAGTGGCTCGCATAACCAATAGTACCCACACCAAGACTAAGATTTCTGGCCATCCACGGAAACGTTAATGTTACACAGCTAATTCCCAACGCGAGCATCGGGGTAATAAGACGACTCCGCGATCCCGATGGGGTTACGCCAACCAGCACTATGAGGGATAGGAATGCTGCAAATTGAACGACAATTCCCGCTCCCGGTTTCGCATGAAAAAGCAACGCCAGCAAAACCCCGCCTAGACTACCAGCAGTGATCCCTGGCTCCCGATAGAAACACAGCAGGGCAAATGCCGTCCAAAGAAAGAGTGTGTAATATAGCGGTTCCGCCCATATCAAATAGACGAAACCACTGAACGGTGCTGTCACCACGAATACAGGAAACAGGAAGAACATTATTGATTTTGGAAACAGCACTCGCACCAGAAGAAATGCTGGGATGGCGCCGGATATAAGTAATGCTATATTGAGAAGCCGAAGGGCCTGGTAAACGCTTTCAACATCACCGAGCCTAAAAAAAAGCGATCCCAAAGCCGGGTAGAGCAACCCGTACTGTGTGTGGCTCGAAAGATTAGCCCCTACAAACAAGTCGCGTGCATAAGAGAAGTATTCGAGTTCATCGCCAAAAATAAACGGCCCGGTGATCGTGAGACCGTTCTTGTACATGGCATAGCCAAACAGCGTGACGACAAGTGCCACAAGACCCGCCAGCATCCCTTCCTTTTCTAGAGAGGCGCGTGGCGTAATTGATGAATGATTATCCAATCCTGTTGTCACACTAACCTTTGGCTGTTCATCCGGTACCCCCTGAAGCGCTGTGTCGAATTTCATAACATTTGTCGCAATTATTTCTTGCAGTGATAGTACTGGATGTAGGACCGATCTGGATTTAATGAAATCGCCCCCCCAACAACGAAGTCCTCATAAGTAAATTCCCCGCGAAGTGTCGTCAGAGGCATCTCGCAGATCCCCAATTCAGACACGATATTAAAGCCAACGGTTATCAATATTTCTCGTAGTTGCCTGGGCGTGTACTCGATCTTATGATCCGGATGGATCAAGCCGCCTCCAACTGTCCTAGTATGCAGTTCGGTTACGAGCCTGTTAGGCGTATCGAGGCAGAATGATCCGCCTGGTTTAAGAACACGGTAGGCTTCGGTACACATCCTAACGCCTTGACTCGGGATGACGTGCTCAATGCTTTGTCCGGACCAGACAAGATCAACTGTCTCATCACCAAACGCCGACAAGTCAGTCATGTCGGTATACCTCAGAATTATTTCTCCACCATCGGCCGTTCGCTCAAGCGAAACGTCTTTGAAACTCTCATGGCGGTGATATTCAGGAAAATCGATCAGGAACAGTTTCTTGAACGGGTACGGATAACCCATACGATAAAGCGGGGCATTCGCCCCACCGAGGTCCAGGATAACCTCTCCCGGTGGCACAAGAAGCTTAATCATCTTTAAGCGTGCTGCATGAATCAGGTATAGATGGAGATCCATTGACCGACGTAACTCGCTCTCCACTCCAACGTTCGATAACATTAATTTTTTAATATCACCAAACCAATCCGTCTTACTCAGTGCAGAAAGAAGATATCCCAGTTCCTCCTCCGCTGGTTCACGCCCCATTACGATCCTAAACAGCTTGCTTGCCTCGTTTGAGCCAAATAAATTAAAGAACATGTCACTCCCTGAAAATTTGTCCGAAACTTTAGTGCTAACAAAACTTCCTTCTACACCCTAGCCTTCGCAGGCTGCAACGTGACATAGATATCTGATCCGTAAATAGTATCAAGCAACCGAGCCGCACTCTCCTTCCAGGTTGTTACTTTTATCCGTGCAGCCATTGCGCGTCTTTCGGCGTCCGGAATATCGCAAAAGGATAGGATCGCGTCAGCCAGCATTCGTGGATGCTGAAGCGAAAAATAAACCGCATCCTTGCCACCGATTTCTCGAAACACAGGAATATTACTCACAATGGCCGGTTTGCCATGCATCGCGGCCTCGACAATCGGGAGGCCGAACCCTTCCGCAACGGAAGCGGAAATTAGTGCCGTGGCAGACTGGTAGGCCAGATTGAGCTGTGCATCGGATGCGCCCTCGATAAAAAAGAGGCGTTTTCCTGTTTCCGGATGAGTACGAATACGCTGCATGACTTGAGCCACGTTCCAACCCTCCTTACCGACAATACACAAGCGTACCTCCGAACTCTGCTTCCACAAATACTCGAAGGCATCAAAAACGAAGCTGTACCCCTTGCGTGGCTCAAGAGTCCCCACCATGAGAAAGGTCGGTGGCGAGCTGCCTTCATTTTTCAGCCACTTGACGATATCACCGTTGGCTTGCTCGTCACCGCCAGTGGGGCCAGACAGATCGGCACCAAGATGCCAGTAGCCCACATTTAACGTCCGACAAACTAAATGCTCATTCGTCTCGATGTAGGTCAGCAGGTCATCCGCTACGGATTTAGAAATACAAACTAACTGATCGCTTTCCGAGATCGCTTGCTTGAGCCAGCACTCAAATACGTCAAGCACAACTTGGTGGCAGGTCTTGGGATGTCGCAATGGAATCAGGTCATAAACAACCGTGATAATTTTTCCACCTACACGACGCACTTGGGAGAAAACGGTTGAGAAGTGGTCAAATTGGGCCCATGATGAATCGAGCATGAACAGAGCATCGCCATGACGCGGGTCAATCGCCACCTCAACACCTAATGCATTGGCGGGCAACTCGAATATTGCCTCGGCTAAGCGATTCGCGCGCCATAGCCGCCTCTCGTTCAATCGCACGAGTTCTATGTAAAAATCAGGGCGGTCAGCGGCAACAAATTCGCGAATAATATTCTTGATGACCCGCTCGATCCCAGTGTGCGGATCATTCTCGGTAATGCGGGTCACGTCTATCAATAGCCGTAGGGGTTTTCGAAACGCCGCATTGTCCGCCGCCGCGGTAGCAATTGCCTCCATCATTGCAGGGGTCGCCATCGAATGAGCAAGCGCATCGGCAATATGCTCCATTACGCGCTTCTCGTCTTGCGTCCAGGCGGCATGAATTGCCGCCGCATAGGCCGCCGCGATTCGCACAGGATGATGCTCGCGCTCCACCAAGTCCCGCGCTCGTTGGGCGAGTTCATGACGGGATACATCATCCTGGGCCAAACGTACCAGCGCATCAGCCACTTCCTCGACAGTAGTCGGGTCCCCAAGCTTGATGAGTGATTGCGGATCGTAATCGTCGAGGGTGCCATGGGCATTGACTATGACCGGCAGTCCATGCGCCAGGCAATCCAGCACGGCCCTTGAGGTTTCCCCACGGCTGTCCGTGCGCAACTGAATGGCCATATCCGCTGCGCTTAGATAACCATAATAGACGCTGGTGTCTGTATAGCCTGTGACCAACACATCCCTTTCCAGATTAAGGGCCACGATCCGCTCTCTGAGCTCGTGACCATAAGACCCGCCGTCCATCTCGCCAACCAAGACCAGACGCGCATCCGATCGGATGGCCCTGCGCGCCAACGCAAATGCCTCAATCACCACATGATTCAGTTTGGTGGGTGCGACAAAGCCGAAGCATGCGACAAGAAAGGTCTGGGCCGGAACGCCCAAGGTGTTTCGTGCTTGTAGCCGGCCTTCAGAGGTTAGTACGGGTGGCAACTTTCTCGGATGTGGAATTACCCGTACACGCGGCTGCCAGGCATTCCCATAGAAGCGTTTGAGCAGTTTCTGGTGGGATGGTGAATGAACGATGACCGATGTCGCTCCAGCCAATACGTTACTATTGATTGGCCAATTTCGGCGAGCCACTTCGTGGCCGGATCGAGCATAATCGACCGCACCCTTCAAACCGTGGGCATCGGCTATATCACGCGCGAACTCTCCTTTTTCCCTCCTCAGGAACTCCTTATCGAAGGCAATGTTGCTCAGGAAGAAGTCATGAAGCACGACTACGCCCGGGCATTCGGCCAACAACCCAAACATGTGGGTATGGAAAGTGGAATTACCAACCTGATAAACGACACTTTGATACAAATGCCTTCTAGCGGGCAAATCAGTGTGGGGATAAATAGAGAAATTGCTTCGCAGAAATGAATCGTTCACCTCTACACCCACCTCAACAAACAAGTCTATCTCGAAGTGCCTTGCCAAATACGGGAGCAACTCGGCCGAATAGTCGGCGATACCTGATTTTTGAGGTGGTAGGGGGCTGACGAAGGCAATACGCGACTTGGGCAAAGCGTCGACAACCACGCTGCTGGTCCGCATATCATTTTGCCTTGCCTGGGTAAACTCAATCGCCTCCCAAGCCAAGTGGGCGGTTTTCTCCCAGCTGAATTCCCGGCCCCGCCGAACGCCGTAGTCGGCCAAATCCTGACGTAACGTATCATCGGATAATAGCCGCTGTAGTGCCGAGGCAATGGCCTCGGGCTTGCTCGCATCGAATAGCGCGTCATTGCGCCCCATGATCTCAGGCAGACT
>JACXTT010011271.1_pt1 | contig 11975 bp, 25 predicted proteins | sample 9270951 | NCBI WGS metagenome assembly JACXTT01 (sample SAMN15532306, study PRJNA645909) | rock metagenome | isolation source: weathered quartz diorite | place: Puerto Rico | collected 2017-06-21 | reverse complement strand
CGCTGCTCCGTCTTCGCGAGCCCTCGCGAGAGCGCGTACGCGATCCCGGGCGCGGAGATGAGAAGCGCCTGCACGAGCGACACCCACCGCTGCGACGCGTCCAATCCGAGCCACGCCGTCAACGCGGCGAGCACCTTGAACTCAGAGCTCTGCACGCCCGGGCGGGCGAGGAAGGCGGCGACCGTGTTCACCTGCTCAGGTTCCCGTCTTCGCCTTCAGCTGCGGGATCACCCACATGCCGATGACGATTCCGGCGATGAGCCACACCCACTTGTTGTTCATCCCGTCTGCTCTCTCTTTCTCGTTGTGGGACTCAGCGGCGGCCGGCGGTGACCGTGAAGCGGAACCCGGCCAGATGGAGGACGATGAGGACGACGACGGCGAGCACGACCAGGCCGATGACGCCGTGGTGGGGCTGCTGCCCGCCGACGATCGACCCGTTCGCGGACGGCTTCGCCACCACCGCGGCGGCCGGCGCCGAGTAGGCGCCGGACCCGCCGGTGAGGAGCTCGAGCGGCTGCCCCGCCATCGTCAGCCTCCGGAGCGGACGGAGGGCATGGACGCGGCGGCGAGCTGCTGCCCGTAGGCGAACGCGTACGCGGAGCCCTCGAGCGAGACGCCGTTGACGTCGTTCGTGAGCACGTCGAGCACGTTCGCGTTCGCGCCCCAGGAGCCGGCGAACTCGACGCGGGAGGCCTGGTTGTTGCCGAGCCAGCCCTGCCCGCCGAGGGTGCCGTCGACGCCGGCGATGTTGATCCCGTCCGGCGCCGCGAACATGACCGGAAGGACGCCGGTGTCGGCGGTGACGTTCGTCGATCCGGCCTGCCCGACCTCGCGGCGGAACCACTCCTCGAGAATGACCGCCGGGTCGATGCCGAGCCACAGCGGGGCGCCGTCGATCTGGAACGTGATCGGGTTCGGGAAGTTCGACAGCGCCTGCCGCACGTTCGACGAGTTCCTGACCACCATCACGAGACCGCGGAAGGTGTTGCCCTTGCGGATCAGCGCCGCCGTCATCGCGGTCGAAGCGGTGATGCCCGGGTTCGACTTCGACCAATGCTGCACCGTGCAGCCGACGCCGTTGACGCCGAACAGGTTCTGTCCGATCCCGGGCGGGAACATCGACTGCTGCAGCCCGGTGAGCTTGTTGACCGAGTCCGGGAGCGTCCAGCACTCGATGATGTAGTCGAACAGGTACTGCGGCTGCGTCGTGGTGGGCGCGGCCGACCAGATGTTCGCGTTCGAGTCGAGCGTCAGCTTGAGCTTGTACGGCGACTGCGCGTCGAAGTTCGGGAGCGCCCCGTAGCCGGAGCTCTCGGAAAGCTCGAGCGGGATCGTCCAGATGAAGAGCGGCGTCGTCGTCGACGCGGAGAAGAGCTGCGACAGCTGCGTGTCGTTGACGGCCTTGTACGCGCCGTACTTCTCCGCCAGAAACGCCTCGTACCCGGACCAGGTGGGGCCGCCGTAGATCTCGGCGCCGTTCGGGTCGGTGAGCGCGATCTGCGAGAGAAGCTTGGCGGGGTAGTCGGCGTTGAAGGTGCCGCCCGAGCCTGCGACCGAGTTGCGCAGGCGGATACGGATGCGGCGCAGGAACCCGTACGACTGCACCGAGTTCTGCGCGGGCGAGGCGTCCTGCGCGTTACCGGAGGTGAGCGCGGCCGAGGTGTTGAACTTCTCCACGTACTCGTGGGTGGATGCCCGGAAGGAAAGCTGCGGGGCTGCCGCCATCGCCATGACTCCTTAGCTCGTGAGGAAGGCGGCGCCGTCGTGGATGCCGACCAGGATCGGATTCGATGAGCCGGCGGTCAGGCGCTTGCCGAGTTGGATGAGGAACAGGGAGATCACCACGACGGCGAGCCCCTGGAAGACGGGGGTCGCGATCATCGCTTCCGCTCCCGGTCGAAGGACATGCCCCATTCCTACTGGCGCCCGCGCGGCTGTGCTAGGGTCTCGGCGAAAGTGGACGCACACGTTCTGGCAGTCCCTGTGCACGAACCCGCACCGACTACGCATCGGCTCGTCGTCGAGGTGCCGGTTTCGTGGTGGGAGGCGCTTCGGGACGCGGCCGACTCGCAGGGTTTGAAGGTGTCCCAGCTCGTGCGTATGATCCTCGGCGGCTTCCTCCGCAACCGCTTCCCCACGTCGGAGCGACCGTTGTGAGCGGGCTCGGCCGCGTCATCGTCGGCTACCGCGAGGGCGACCCCGTCATTCCGCGGCTGTGGTCCGAGCACGGCCGGGTCGCGCTCCCCCATCGCGGGTGCATGAACTGCGGCGCGCTCTGCTACTTCGTCGAGTCCGGGCAGGACGCGATCCGCTCGCGCGACCCCGAGGTCGTGTGCACGGTGTGCTACCGAAGGCCGGACGTGAAGCGCGCGATTTTGGCGGAGATATGAGCGAACCGGCGCCGCAGCCGAACCCGTCCACGTTCCTCGTCGTGCTCCTGCTCCTATGCGTGGCCGCGCTCGTGTACCTCGACTGGCGCCGCGCCGGCGAGATCGACAACCTGCACGCGCGCATCGACCGGCTCCCGCAAGCCGCGCCACGCCCATTGCAGAGAGACGAGGCTCCCGCACCCGCTCCGCCTCCGCCGCCGCGCGTGAACCCGCAGGCAGGCACGCCGGAACCGCCGACGCCGGCGCCGGAACGCGCGGCCGACGAGGGCGACGTCATCCGCGACCCGGTGCTCGGCGAGACGGGTCCGAACGGGATGCCCGCGCAAGTTGACGTGCATCCGCTTCTCCGCTCGGTGCTCGAGGCGCACGGAGAGAAGACGTGATCGACGTCTCCGAGTACCAGGGGACGGTCGACTGGCACGCCGTCCGTAGCGTGCACACGCACGCGATGGTGAAGGCAACAGAGGGTGTCGGCCGCATCGACGCGTTCTTCGCCCGCAACGCCGAGCACGCCCGCAAAGCAGGGGTAACGATCGGTCTCTACCACTTCGCCCGTCCCTGGAACGCGCCCCACCGCGAGGCCGCGTTCTTCCTCCGCGCCGCGAAGGCGGAGATCCGCGCAGGCGATGTCGTCCCCCACCTCGACCTCGAACGGACAGAGGGGCACTCGTGGGAGTACCTGAACGACTGGAAGGCGCAGTGGTTCGCCGCAATCGACGCCGAGATCGGAACCCGGGCGGGCTTCTACAGCTACTACTACTTCTGGAAGCAGATGAAGCTCTACCCGGACCGGCCGGTGTGGGGGGCCGCCACCGGGAGCGCGTTCGTCACGCCGAAGTCGTGGTGGGCGCACCAGTTCATCTTCACCGGCACGGCCCCCGGGGTCGACGGCCACGTCGACCTCGACCGCGTGCTCAAAGACGTCCCGCTGATCCCGTGAGAGGAGACATTTCCGCGTGAGCATGGAGATGGAGTCGCTGGACGACCGGGACGCCTATTACTTGACGCGTGTACAAGAAGACGCCGGAAAGCTCGCGGACACGCTTCGCGCCGCGACCGAGGCGGGTGTCTCGCACGCGGTGATTCTTCCGCAGCTTGTGATCGTGTTCCGGGACGCGTTCGGGGAGATGCCGGACGCGGTCGGCGAGCTGCTGGCGGCGGCGGCGCAGGCGCCGTGAGCGAAAAGCCCTTCACCGTCTACTGGCGCTCCGACCTCGTCGACTCCTACGGGTCGCAATTCACGGCACAGGGGTCGGGGGCAACGGTCGAGGCGGCCGCCGCGGCGATGCGCGTCAACGCGAAAGAACTGTCGCAGAGCCTGAAGTTCAGACTAGAGAAAGAGCTCGCCGTGATCCAGGAATTGCAAGAACTGTGACCGCGGCCGCGGTCGTCGCCTGGGTCGCGCTCGCGATCGCGGCCATGTGCCTCGCCTCGCTCTTTGCGATCATGTTCGGGCTCGCGCTCGCATGGCGGCGCCTGAAGCCGAAGGTCGCCCCGTACGTGACCATGCTCGCCCCGCGCAAATGACATTGCGCGTCGTCGGCCTCGTCAGCTCGTACAAGGAGGGCGCGCTCGTCCGCTCCGCCATCCGGTCGCTCGGGCTTATCTCTCTAGATCGGATTTACGTCTACGAAGGACCGGCGGGACCGGTGCTCGGAAATGACATCCCCGAATCGGATCTTCTCTACATCGCGCGGGAAGACGAAATCGTCATCCACCGTGGCCGCTGGCGCTCGGACGCACGCAAACGCAACGACATGCTGCAACGCGCGAAGGCCGATTTCCCGGAGTCGCCGCTGTGGGGCGTCGTCGTCGACGGCGATGAGGTGCTGGTGAACGGCGAGTACCTGCGCGACCGGCTGCAGGCGCTTCTGTGGGACGACGAGGCGAAGGGCGCCGAGGCGGGGAACAAGGACCGCCCGCAGCCGTGGATGAGCTGGCCGCTGCAGCTGGTCGAGTCCGAGGGGAGCATGAGCATCGTCACCGCGCGGGTGCTCCGCCTCGACCTGATCCGTTCCATCGACGTCAGTACGTCGGTGATGACGAACGTGCACGGCGTCCAGGTCGGGCTCGGCAATCATCCGCTCCCGGCCGGGGTGTGGCAGGAGGCGTTCCTGCGTGCGATCGACGAGGGGAAGATGATCGCGTGGCCGCCGCTTCCGTGCGAGCCCTATCTCGTGCACCGCTCGAACCTGCGCCATCCCGCCCGGCGTGGCTTGCGCATGAGCGAGCAGGAGGCGGCCGAGCTGAAGAAGGCCGAGGCCGAGGCACGCTCGGCGGAGGCGCGGGCGCGAATCGTGCTGCCGTGATCGCCGAGTACGCGCACCTGCTCGGCGGCCCGTTCGACACGGTGTTCGACGTCGGCGGCAACGTCGGCGACTTCGCCGAGGAGGCACGCGCGGCGTGGCCGCTCGCGCAGGTGTACAGCTACGAGCCGATCCCCGAGCTCGCGCAGGCGAACCTCGAGCGAGCGGCCGGACGGTGGCTCGTGTACACGCTCGCGATCTCGCGTGTCGAGGGCGAGGCGCAACTGCGGGTGTGCGAGAACCAGCACTCGGCATCGACGATGCAGCGGCCCGGGTCGGCGCGGGCCGAGCACTTCAAGCTCGCCGACCGCTATCGCATGATCACGGTCGCGACCGCGCCCCTGGACCACCTGCTTCCGTACGCGGACGGGCGCGTGCTGCTCAAGGTGGACGTCGAGGGGCACGAAGGCGCGGTCCTCGCCGGCGGGGGCGAGCTGTTGCCGCTGGTGGCAACGGTGGTGTGCGAGGTGCAGAACGACCCGTCCGTGTTCGTGGGGACGCCGTACCCGCACGGGGTCGACCGGCGGCTGCGGGACGCCGGCCTCCGCTTCGCCGGGCTCGCGGGCGCGCTGCTCGCCCCAGGCGGGGCGGTACTGCAATTCGACGGGGTGTGGCGGCGCACGGTGGACGAGGTATCCGAGGACGAGCGGCTCGGCATCCGCCCGTCGCTCCGCTCTGTCGGCTAGAGGTCCTGCCGGTAGAGGCGTACGAGCACCGACCCTCTTCTCCTGCCCCACAGCCGGTAGGCTGGCGCGGTCCCGTGCGGATTGATTCCCGCCGCACGGAGCTCGGCCGCGGGAACGAAAATCCACACACCCCGCTCGCGGCCACGTCTGACACTCTGACGCCTTCGCAGTCGGTCGTAACGTAATCCATCGACCAACTGCTTCACGGCCCCAGTATACATAACTGCGGTTGTCATGCGACTTTCGCCCACACCTCCTGGAACACCTGTTCGGCGCGGTTACTGGGGACGCCGGAGCAGACGATCTTCTTCTTGCGCTTGCCATGCTCGCGGTAGCGGTACTTGGACTGGTCGATGACTTCGAGTTCGTCCACGTCAGTTTTCAGTCTCCAATCGCTATTGGCTCGCATCCAGTTGGAGCCCCATGAACTCCCGGTGTCACGGACCCAGAAGCCGTCGGTGTGGCAACAAATGACGGTATCGTCGAACACTCGTAAGGCGCCGAAGAGACGGGCGCGGATGGTGCCGCAGACGTGCTCGCCGACGTCCCACGCGCGCTTCTGGTGGCCGCGCGACCCCTGCACCTGTAGAGATTTGTGCTCGCCGTTCCAGCGTTGCACGTTGAGGCGCTTGCGGTCGTCGATGACGAACTGGCCCCACAGCGCGTTCCCGGTCGCCTTCGCCAGCGCGCCGCCGAACCCGGGCATGGTGCGGCCGTCCATGATCGCGTCGTGCCAGTCGGCGAACACGTAGTCGCCGCCGGCGTGCACGTACGCCTCGAGCACGCGCACGCCACACCCGGCCGCCTCTGCTTGCGTCAGCTCGTCGTACGTCCACAGCCCGGTCAGGGCTCCCTCAGTGGGATACGAAACCGCTGTTGCAAGGGAGCCGATGCGTGGATCGGGCCGACGTCGGGGTCGCTGTGGAAGCGGACCGGCCACAACACCATCTCTAGGTAGTCGTACCCTTGCTCGCGCAAGCAGCGAATAGTCGGCTCGAGCAAGTCGATCAAAATGTGCCCCTCCATTCTCCAGCGCTCGCCAGGCTCCTCCATAGCGCATCCCTCCGATCACATGCGTGTAGGCGGCCTGCATGTCGAGCTGCAGCGCGCCGCGGATCACGGTGCCCTCGGGGACCCAGCACTGCTGGCGGCCGCCGAGCGTCCACCGCGGCGGCGGCAGCGTCCCGTTCGTGGTGACGAGCTCGGCCTGCGGGAGAAGCCGTCGCATGAGCGCGAAGCTGGTGCCGCCGAGCGACCAGCCCGGGTTGACGTCGTAGGAGTCGAGCCACTCGGCCCAGGCGGCGACGCCGGCGTCGAAGCCGCGGCGCGCGTCGACCGCCTGCTTGACGATGATCACGTCCGATTTCCTGCGGTGCGAGTCGCCGTGCCGTCGGTGGCGCCAGCGGATGGGTTCGTCGCCCCAGGAGACGAGCTCGCCCGCCCCGGAGCGAGCGAGCTCGTCCACCTGCTCCCACGGCGCGTACACCCGCAGGCCGTCGGGGAGCCGGTCGAGGTCGTAGAGTTTGCCGTCGTCGAGGGCGCGGGCGCGGGCCTCGCTTACGAGCACGGCGGGCCGGACGACGGTTCTACGCTTGTTCGCGCGAGCGATGATCACGCGACCCGCCTTACGACTTGGCTCGGCGCGATCACGGTCGCGGGAGGAGCGAGATGCCCTCGCGTACGTCAATGCGTTCCTGCGCGCAGGCGAGAATTGCCTCTACGGCGTCACGGTCGTAACGCGCGAGCTCGCGCAATGCCCGCACGTACAGCTCACTCGTGACCTTGAGCGCGTTGCACGCCCATTCCAATTGCTCCTTCTGCTCAACAGCGCGGGCGCACAAGGCCATGATCATGTCGTGCTGGATCTTCCTCGCAAGCCTCGCGCCGCCGGTCACCACGGCACCCGGTCTCGCAGCAGCTTCCGCGCCATCGCCCGCTCGGGGTGACGCCTGGCCCACGCGGAGCCGACGACCATCGCCGTCCAGCGGGCGGCGGAGTAGAAGTCGCGCAGCACCCACCCGGCGGCGAAGAAGAGCACGGCGAGAAGCCAGACGCGATGGTCGAGCAGCAGGCCGACGACGACGCCGGTACCGAGCGAGTGGCCGTGCCCCCAGCGCCTCACGGCTCTTGCGTCCTTCCTTCGTAGGCGGCGACGGCGCGGTCGACGACGGCGACGATGGTGCGGTCCTCGCGGCGGGCGATCCTGACGATGCGCTTATAGGTGCCTTCCCACACACGAATGACCCGAAGGAGCCGTTGTTCCGCCATGCCCGCATGGTAAGGGCCGGACGCTACTTTCCGCTACCCCTGCGCGACGAAAAAGTCCGCAATTTGCATAGTTTTCATCGCAGGCAACGCTTGACCGGGGCGGCAGGGGGCGTATCTTTCCCGTATGGCCGCGCCGCCACCTTCCAGCGAGCCCTTCTCCTCTCCCCTGACGGGCGGGCTCCCCGACGCCGCCGACGCGAGACCCCTTGCCCCGGGCGGCGAGGAGGCGGCGCGGCTATGACCTCTCCGCTGTTGTCGGAGATGGAGTGGGACCTGCTGTACGGGCTCGCGGACGGCGAGTCGCAGGCCGAGCTCGCCGCGCGGCTGCACGTGCATGAGCGCACCGTTCCCGCCGTGTCGATGCGCCTCAGGACGAAGCTCGGCGCGCGGAGCGAGGCACACGCGGTCGCGCGCGCCTACCATCTCGGCCTGCTCGTCCCCAGGGTGGCGGCGTGAGCTCTCGGGCGAGATATTCGACGTATGACAATGGTGCTCGCGATTACGAGACGGGCGAACCGCTGTGGCATCCGGGACCGATCGATCATCGCATGGAGCGTCGCGCGCCTTCCCGACGGCGAGTGGGAACCGTGGGGGGATCATCTTCCCGGTTCGTCTGTCGACATGAAGCACACGGTCGACCATCACAACGCCGTCTATCACGAATATGAATGGCGTCTCGTCCCGCTCGGCGGCGATGAATAGGCGCCGCATTCCGCCGCTTCCCCAGGGTGGCGGCGTGACCATCGGCGCAATCTACGAACGACGGTCAGGGCAGGCCGTGAAGGTCGTCGCCGTTGATCGCTACGGCTGCGATGCGCTCACCCGAGAGGACAGAAAAGTTCGTCTCTCAATCCATGAGCCGCTACGGGGGCCGTTCGCGCAATGGCCGAAGGCGTGACACGTACAGCGATCTTGCTGGTGGACCCGCGGTGAGGTCGCGCCGTCTCCCGCCGCTCCAGAATTGCGTCGGCTGCCGCGGCAACCCGAAACGCACCTACTCGAAGCACTACCTGTGCGCGGCGTGCCGGCGCGAGCCGGGTGCGTTGCGCGAGCTAGTGCCGTTGCCGGTGCGGCCGTCGTCGCAGTTGCGCGAGCTGCCGGGCGAGCGCTTCGAGGACATGTTCGCCGCGCGGGATGCGAAATGAACGGGCCGCGGAGCGAGGGGCAGGAAAGGTCTCAGTCCGCCTCTGCCGCACCCATGTTGGAGTGGCACCGTCACTTCGGACGAAGCTGGACGGGCCACGAGCTAGAGGACGCCTGCCCGTGCGGTAAGGCTCCGTGTGGCCTGGTGGACTCGGAGAAGATCGACCCGGCTTGCCCGCAGCACGCGCTCGACGCAGCCAAGACGATCCGCCAGACGCACTCCGCGACCGACTGTCCCGCCCCGCACGAGCCCGACGAGATGGGCATCTGGAATGAGGACGGCGACACGATCTGGCTGCCGCGCTCGCTCTACCCGACGCGGTGGGCGGCGATCAAGTGGGCGATGGATCAGTGGACGTGCTCGTTCCTCGAAGTCCGCTGCGTCGTCCGCTGGATGCGATGGACGCCATTTGTCGCCCGCGCACTCGATGGCTCGGTCGCGTGGTCGGAAGATCAGTGGTTCGAGTGCAAGCCCGATGATCCGAGCGCTTTTAAGGTCTGGCGATTGGAGGCCGCATGACCCCGGATGCCGCTACGGATGATTCGCTCGTCTCTGACCTGAGCGAGTTGGCGCTCCATCCGCTCGCCTACGGGCAGGAGACGCACGGCGAACTACACGACGACTGCCTGAGTCTCGTGGAGGAAGTCCGCAAGCTGCTCGACGCCGTTATCACTCTCCCCGCCGAGTTGCGCGATCCCGCATACGCGCCTGATGGCGGCGCGTTGCAGGCCGCGTACAACCGGATGTGGTGCTGGCTCAACTCGCCGGTTGAGGTGGCCCGAAAGCTGTGAAGCCTTCGGATGCCGCATCGCCGCCCGAGCAGCGGGAGACACGGAACCAGGCCGAGGCCGAGCCTTCGCCTCCGATCCAACCCGCCAAGGGCGGCGATGCGGCAAGCCGTCTTGTCGTCGGTGAGGGTGACGACAAGGACACGGCGGCTTCTCTTGCCGCATCGTCGTCCGGCTGGCTCACGCGGCTGCGTCTACGTATCGGCGTACGTCTGCTGCGCCCGCACTGGCTACCGCTCTTGGAGCACTACAACCGGATGCAGCTCGCCGAGCACAACCCACGCGGACGCTCGGAGCGTGAGCACTGCACGTACATCGTCATCGGCATCAAGCACGCGATCGGCGCGTCGGGCTGGTGGCCGAAGTGACCGATGCCGCATCGTCGCTTCTGTGGGCCGCATATGAGTTCGTCGCGCAGGCCAACAGAGCTATCTCGCGCCTGGAAGTTCTAGCTGGCGACAAGGGCCAGCAATACGTCGCGAATTACGACGTGTCACGACAACGATTCGCTGCGGTCGTGGATGCGGCGAGATTGGAGCACGACCATGCAGCCTGACTCTGCCGCTTGCGTCTTGCTCTCAGCAGCCGCGAAGGTGCAGACCTACACGTCGGTCGGGCAGCCCTCCGAGGCGCGGAAGCTCGGCGCAGAGATTGTGAATCGTCACGCGGCGGACTTGAGGAAGCTGTCCGAGTCGTGACTGCCGCATTGCGTCCCGCGCACCGGTGCGCGAACTGCGGAATCGCGCTGTTGCCGACGCTCCGGGTGATGGTGATGGTGGAGGGGCTCGCGCTGCTGGAGAAGCGGCTGTGCCGGCCGTGCCTCGACGATGCGCTCGAGCCGCTACGCCACCGCGTGAGCGAACGTGTCTAAGATCGCTGCTCGCATACACCCGCTCCGGCTCGCGTACGTCCGCACGCTGCAGGCCATTCTCGCGATTCACCTCACGCGCATCGACGTGGATGAAGCGCTCGGCGGCGACCCGAAATTCCTCGACGGCATCGAGGATGGTCTCGTTCGAGCGCAGAGGGACATCCTCAAACTCGCCGTCGCCGAGCGGATCAATCTCGGCGAGGACGATGACGAATGAGCGGGGGCCTCACGCTCGGGTTGACGTTGTGCGCGGTGTGTCGGATCCGCGACGCTGAGGTGACCGAGTCGGCGGGCGAGCGGTGGCAGCGACATCTATGCGCCCGCTGCGCGGACGAGCATGTCGAGCGGCTGTGCGTCCCGGCCGGGCAGGAGGCGCTCTTTGCGAGCCGCGACGATTTGCCGTGGCGGCCGTTGCCAGCGCCGCGGGTCCGGCTCGAGGACGCCGACCATACGAAGCTGATCGCGCTCAGGCAGCAGTGGCTCGCGTTTTCCGCGCGGGCAACAGACACCGCTCGCTGTTGGGCGATGCTCGGCGATGGTTCCCGCTGCGTTCGCGCGGCGGAGGAGGATGGGGTGTGCGGGACGCACGCCTTCATGGGGTGCCGGCTGCCCGGGCTCGGGTGGCGCGGCACGGAGCCACAGGGGCGCGTCGTAAACCGCGCCAGAAAGAAGGGAGTTGCAGCATGAGCAAGGACACGAGCACGGAGCTCGAGGTCGCGGGCGACGTCGACGTCGTCCCGGTGAAGCCGGGCGACCTCGCCACCCTGTGGTCGCTCGACCCGGAGGACCCGGCGGTGGCGGCGCTGCTGCCGGCCTCGAACGAGGTGTCGGCGCGGATCATGCAGGACACGCTGTCCGCGAAGAGCGAGGAGGATCTGTGGAAGGAGGTCACGACCTGGTCCACGAAGGGTCCCGTCGGCGGGGGGTTCGAGGTGACCGGATTCCGCGGCCTCTATCCGGGCCGGTACGTGAACGAGGACGGCCGCCGCGGCTGGTTCGCGTGCTTCGAGGCAACCCAGCTCTTCACGGGAGAAATCGGCATCTTGACGACGAGCTCGAGCAGGATCGTGGGCAAGCTCGGCTGGTACGCGGAGCACGACCGCTTCCCGGTCAAGGTGGAGGTGGTCGTGCGCGGGCAGTCGGGCGGCGGCTTCGACATCCTCGACGTCGACAAGGCCGATTGACCGTGACCGTCGTCGCGGAGCGGTCGTTCGTCGTCACGGTCAGGTTGAGCGTGCCGCACGTGGGCGCGCTCGACCTGATGACGGCGCGCCTCGAGAAGCAGCTGCCCGACGCGATGGCGGCTGCTCTGGTCGGTGTGCGGACGGTGCTGTCGTCGGAGGTGGCGAGGGTGAGCCCGTACGGGATGGAGTCGTTCCGTCGCGTGCGGACGCTGCCGGAGCGACCGCAGGTGCCGGCGGCGTGAAGGCAGCCATTACTCCGGCGTGGGCGTTCGATGCTCACGGGCGGATGTTCCGCTCCGGCTACCCCGTTCATTGTCCCACCCGTGGCTTCCCCC
>JACXTT010011270.1_pt1 | contig 11975 bp, 7 predicted proteins | sample 9270951 | NCBI WGS metagenome assembly JACXTT01 (sample SAMN15532306, study PRJNA645909) | rock metagenome | isolation source: weathered quartz diorite | place: Puerto Rico | collected 2017-06-21 | reverse complement strand
GGGGTGAAGGGCGGGGGAGGTCGGGTGATTGCTGGGCGGGAACGTTTCAGGTGGCAACGGGCTCTGGTTGTGGTACAGGTCGCGCTTTCGCTGGTGCTTGTGGCGGGCGCGTTCCTGTTTTCGCGCAGTTTGGGCAATCTGCTTACGGTCAACACAGGCTTCCGGCAGGAAGGTGTCCTGACGGCGAGGGTGGCGTTCCAGCAGTTGAATGCCTCACGAGATCGCATTCCTGCTTTCAAAGATGAGTTGCTCGATCGTATTCGAGCGATTCCCGGAGTGGATTCGGCGGCAATCGGGACGACTCCATTACGCGACTGGGGAGGGGTCAACATCTGGATCGATGGCACAGACGCGACGCAAGCCAAGGGTACAAGCGTCAGCCGGGTCGGCCCCGATTACTTCAAAACGCTTCGAATACCGCTGCTCGCAGGCCGCGATTTCGACGCCCGCGACCGGATCGGAGCACCAATAGTGGCAATTGTGAATGAAGCATTCGCGCGAAGGTTCTTGGATGGGGCAAGTCCGGTCGGACATCGGTTTTGGGTCGAGGAGACCCCCGGTAGTCCGGAGACGGTCTACGAGATCGTGGGCCTGGTTCGTGACACAAAATATCGAGATTTGCGCGAAGAGTTTCGCCCGATCGCCTACTACGCCGATGCGCAAAACGAGGGAGCCGCAGCTGGCGCACAAGTTCTTATCCGATCGCGTCCGCCACAGACCGAGACCATCGCGTCGGTCAAGAACGTCCTCAACGAGATCAACCCTGCGATCACAGTTAATTTTCAAGGATTCAAACCAATGATCGAGGCGACCATCCTTCGCGAGCGATTGATGGCCACGCTCTCAGGTTTCTTCGGCGCGCTGGCGCTGCTGCTCGCCTGCATTGGGCTCTACGGCATTCTTTCATACCGTGTCGCCAGCCGGACAAATGAGATCGGGATTCGGATGGCGCTCGGCGCCGGGAGGCGCGACGTCTTCTGGTTGATTCTGCGCGAAGCGTTGTTGCTGGTCATGACAGGCGTGGCCGTGGGGCTGCCGATGATTTTCGCGGTAACCCGTTTGGCGGCGACGCTGCTCTTCGGGTTGACGCCAACTGATTCGGTTTCAATGCTCTTCGCGGCTCTATTGATGCTCGCGGTGGCGATGGTGGCCGGTTATCTGCCGTCACGTCGCGCCACGCGCGTGGATCCGATGGTCGCACTGAGGTGCGAATGAAAAGCGAGGGCGCGTACCGATGATGAAATTACCCTCAATGCCACAGAGAACCCGTTTTCGTTTCTGGCTGTGGCTGATCCGCGTCATAGGGGTGATCGTGCCGCGCCGCCTGCGCGCCGATTGGCGACAAGAGTGGGAGGCCGAGTTGCAACACCGCGAAGCTCTGCTAGCCGAGTGGGATCGCCTCGGCTGGCGCAACAAGCTTTATCTGCTTTGGCGCAGCACCAGCGTCTTTTGGGATGCGCTTTGGTTACAGCCGCAAAGATTGGAGGACGACATGTTGCAAGATTTGCGCTATGGCATACGAATGTTATGGAAGCAACCAGGCTTCACTTTGATCGCTGTTTTCACGCTCGCGCTTGGCATCGGCGCTTGTACTGCGATTTTTAGCGTGGTGGATGCAGTGCTCTTGCGTCAGTTGCCGTATCCGCAATCGGAACGCATTGTAAGGCTCCGAGAGGTGGACGCCCAGAACCGGCAAAGCACGTTTTCCGACCGGAATTTTCAGGATGTTGTTGCGCGCAATAACACGTTGGCAGCGACTGCAGAATACGGTACGCAAGTGATCACTGTGCTCGGCGGCAGCGAACCGGTCCGAGCACAAGTGGCTGCTGTCTCCCGCGATTTCTTCAAGGTGCTCGGAATCCAGCCTGCCATCGGGCGCGGCTTTTTGCCGGAAGAAACCAACATCGGCGCGAATCCTGTCGCTGTGGTGAGTTCCGGGTATTGGGAGAAACTACTAGGCGGTCGCGGCGACCTGGCCGCCGCACCGCTGCGGATTGAAGATACCAATTACACCGTTGTTGGCGTGATGCCGCGCGGGTTCAACTTTCCCCAAGATGCGGAAATATGGTTGCCGGCGGAATTGAGAGAGCAACCGCCATCGCGTACCGCGCACGGATGGCGCGTTATTGCGCGCCTGGGGGAAGGCGTCACCCTCACGCAAGCCCGCGGTGAGCTCAGCACGATCGGCAAACAGCTCAAGCAAGAAAACGTCACGGACATTGATCTGGTTGACATCGCCGCCGTGCCGTTGCAAGAAGCAATGGTAGGCGGGTCGAGCCAGACGCTGCTGGTCATTATGGCGGCGGTCGCGGTGCTCTTGTTGATTGCCTGTGCCAATGTCGCCAATTTGTTACTGGCCCAAATTACCGGCCGGCAGCACGAATTCGATATCCGCGTAGCGATGGGCGCAACACGCCTTCGACTTGCGCGGCAATTCGTTACCGAAAGTCTTTTGCTCGCCGTGCTGGCCGGCGGTTTGGGGGTCGTGCTTTCGATCTGGGGCGTGGATGCACTGCGTAGCTTGAATCAGAATAACCTGCCGCGCGCTGAGGAAATCGGGGTTAATGCGCGTGCCCTCGCATTCACGTTTGCGCTTTCTTCATTGGTCGCCATCGTTCTGGGGTTGGTGCCGTTGATGCGTCTTGGCAGACAGGACTTGCAAGCTGGTCTGAAAGAAGGTGGGCGCGGAAGTGTCGCCCATACAGCCAGCCATCGTTTGCGTGGACTATTGGTTGTGACTCAAGTCGCCTTAACCTTGGTCTTGTTGGTTGGCGCGGGGTTATTAGGTAAGAGCTTTGTGAAGCTGCTTAGCATCGATCCTGGCTTTAATACAGAGAATGCCGTGGCAATGGAAATCTCCGTGCCCGTGGAAGGCGGTGGTAACGAGGCTCAAACACGCGCGTATTTCTATCAGCAATTGTTGGAGCGGGTGGGAACATTACGTGGTGTCGCCGCAATCGGCGGGATCAACGGATTGCCCATGACCGGCGGCGGCGCCAACGGCCAGTTTCTAATTGATAACGATCCCTCGTTAAAAGGCTACGGCGAATTTCGCATTGCAACTCCGGGGTACTTCAATGCCATTGGTATTCAATTATTGCGCGGTCGGTTGTTAGCCGATAGCGACGGTCCTGACACACAACACGTCGCGGTGATCAGCGAGACCCTGGCGCATCGGTATTGGCCCAACGAAGACCCGCTGGGCAAACACCTCCAATACGGCAACATGGATGGTGATAAACGGCTGCTGCAAATTGTCGGGGTGGTTCGCGATGTACGCGAATTCGGACTCGATGCGGATGCTCGGCCCACTGTTTATGCGCACTATTTGCAACGCCCGCGTCAGGCCTCGAGTTTTACGATTGTAGTACGCACCTCGGGCAGTACAAACGTGCTCATTCCCGCCTTGCAATCTACATTGCAGTCGCTCAATCGCGATGTGCCAACGAGATTTCGCACGCTCGAGCAAATCTTTTCTTCGTCACTCGACCAACGTCGCTTTAGCCTGGTGTTGTTCGGCGTGTTTGCGGGAGTGGCCTTGCTGTTGGCTGCGCTCGGCATTTACGGCGTGACTGCGTATGCAGTGACGCAGCGGACGCCGGAATTGGGATTGCGTTTGGCGCTCGGCGCCCAAGGACGCGATGTCTTGCGACTGGTCGTAAGCCAGGGGATGAAATTGGTGCTGGTCGGTGTGGCCATTGGCCTTGCCGGAGCTCTTGCCGTCACGCGCCTTATAGCTCATTTGCTTTTTGAAATCAGCGCGGCCGATCCGTTGACGTTTGCTGCGATTCCATGCCTTCTGCTCGTTGTCGCGCTGCTGGCGTGTTATGTGCCGGCACGGAGCGCCACAAAGGTTGATCCGATGATTGCGATCAGGCACGAATAGGTATGCTGCTGCAACCAAAAAGACTGGAGGAAGAGATGTTTCAAGACCTGCGTTTCGGTTTTCGAATGCTGCTCAAGAACCCCGGCTTTACCCTCATCGCCATATTCACGACGGCGCTCGGCATCGGCGCCAACACCGCGATCTTCAGCGTCGTCAACGGCGTGTTGCTCAACCCGCTCCCCTTTTCAGAGCCTGAACGGCTGATCAGAATCTACGGTCATTTCCTCGCCATCAGCCAGGACAACATGAGCGCATCGGTGCCGGAATTCATGGATTACCGCGAGCGGACGAGCAGTTTCGAGAACATCGCCGGTTACAATGACTTCAGCGCCAATTTGGCGCTGGGTTACTCCGGATTATTTCAAAGCAATCGGCACAACGCAGCTTGGAGGGCGCGTGTTCACCGAGGCAGACGCTGAAGGCGCGCCGCCGGTCGCCGTGGTTGATGAGTCATTCGCGCAGCGTTTCTACCCGAACGAAGACCCGGTGGGCAAGCGGATCAAACGCGGAAAGCTCGATTCGACGCGTCCATGGATGACGATCGTGGGCGTGGTGCGTCACGTGAAGAGCCGGCGCCTCGATTCGAGCTCGGGCGCGCAGGTTTACTTCCCGTTTTACCAGGATCCGACGGCTTACAATATGTCGCTGGTGGTCCGCACAAGTGCGGTCGACCCGCTTTCGCTTACGGGACGGTGCGCACGGCGATTCAATCGCCTGATAACAATCAGCCCATCTTTGACGTCTTTACACTACGGCAGATCGTCGGCGATTCAATGGCGCAGCGCCGCTTTTCCATGCTGTTGATGGGGATGTCCGCGGCGGTGGCGCTGGCGCTCGCCGCAGTGGGGATCTACGGCGTGATGTCCTATTCGGTTGTGCAGCGCACGCACGAGATCGGCATTCGCATGGCGCTTGGTGCACAGACCGTTGACGTACAGAAGATGATCGTCGGTCAGGGGATGCGGCTGACCTTGACAGGTCTCGCGATTGCGCTGGCCGCCGCACTCATCCTGACGCGCTCGCTGGAGACGCTGTTGTTCGGGATCACCGCGACCGACTGGTCGACATACGCGGAGATCGTGGTGTTGCTCGCGTCTGTTGCGCTGGTGGCTTGCTACCTACCTGCTCGCCGGGCGATGCAGGTTGATCCAATGATCGCGCTGCGGCGCGAGTGATTGCTACTTGGAGGACAAGATGTTTCAAGACCTGCGCTTTGGCGTACGAATGTTGCTCAAGAAACCGGGCTTCACGTTGATTGCCGTGTTCACGATTGCGCTCGGCATCGGCGCTAACACCGCCATCTTCAGCGTAGTCAACGCCGTCCTTTTGCGCCCGTTGCCATATCGCAACGGCGAACGCATCGTCGCGATTCAGGAAATCAGCAACGAGGGCAAGCGCATTCAAGTCACGCCCGCGAACTTTCTGGACTGGCGTGCCCAGAACACCGTGTTCGAACACCTCTCTGCCATCTTCACTCGCGGCGCAAACCTCGCCGGTGACGATGGCGCCGAACGTATCAACCTCGCAGTTACATCGGCGGACTTTTTCGAAGTGTTCGGCGCGCAGCCGCAGCAAGGCCGGTTGTTCCTTCCCGAAGACGAACAGGCGGGTCATCCCGATATCGTCGTCATAAGCCACGCATTGTGGCAGCGGCGATACGCCGGCGACGCTAGCACGGTCGGAAAAGCAATCACGCTCGATGGCAAGAGCTACACCGTCGCAGGCGTGGCGCCCGCCGGTTTCCAGTACCCAGACAAGACTGAAGCCTGGCTGCCGCCCGTCCGGCTCGCACCGGCGGTCACTGAAACGATGGATGTGACGCGAGTTCGCGGCTGGGGTTACTTGAGCGCCGTGGCATTGCGCAAGCCCGGAGTTCCGCTCGAGCAAGCAAAACGCGAGATGGAAAGCATTACCGCCCGCTTGCGAGAGCAGTACCCCGAGACCAACAACAACCGCTTCGACCAAGTGGTATCGTTGCACACTCATCTTGTCGGCGACACCGGCACCGTTTTATGGCTGCTGTTGGGTGCGGTCGGATTCGTGTTATTGATCGCGTGCGCCAACGTTGCGAATCTGATGCTCGTGCGCGCGACCGCAAGGCAAAAGGAAATCGCTATCCGCAACGCCCTTGGAGCGTCACGGCTGCGGATCGTGCGGCAACTGCTCACCGAAAGCGTGATGCTTGCGATCATCGGTGGCGCGTCCGGACTGCTACTCGCTTGGTGGGGTGTTGATTTGCTGACCAGGCTGCTGCCAAAAGACTTCCCGCGACTCCAGGATATCAATTTAGACTTCAAAGTCCTCGGCTTTACGATGGTCGTCTCACTCATCACCGGAATCGTCTTCGGGTTTGCGCCGGCGTGGCAAGTCTCGCGCGCAGACGTTCACGAATCGTTGAAGGAGAATTCGCGTGGCTCAACCGGCGGCATGCGCAACCGGTTGCGCAGCCTTTTCGTCGTTGCCGAGGTGGCGCTCTCGCTGGTGTTGCTGGTAGGCGCGGGGCTGCTGTTTCGCACTTTCCTGCAACTGCAATCGGTCAAGACCGGATTCGACCCTCAACAAGTTTTGACGATGAGGCTGAGTCCATCGGGAACGAACTTCCGCGAAGACCCGCAGTTCATCGCCTATTATAAAAAGGTAGAGGAGCGGTTGCGTTCTGTTCCGGGCGTCGCAACGGTCGGGGCGATCAATACCCTGCCGCTGGAGAAAGGACCGACCCTGGGCTTCCGAATCGACGGTCGCCCGCTGCTCCCCATCGATCAGTGGTCGCACGCGAATTACCGCAACGTCAGCCCCGATTACTTCAGGGCTATGAACATTCCGGTCTTGCAAGGTCGCGCTTTCGGCGAACACGATGACGCATCGGCTCCGCTTGTTGTTCTCATAAATCAAGCCAACGCCAATCAGAATTGTCCGAATGAGAATGCGGTAGGCAAGCGTATCAACTTCGGTGCCACGGACCGCAACAATCAACCTGTGTGGTTTGAGATCATCGGCGTCGTCGCAAATGTTCGGAGCCTGGGGTTGCAGGAAGAGCCGGTGCCGGAAGTGTACACATCTTCTCTCCAGGACGCGTTTAGCGACATGTCGTTCGTAGTTCGCACGCAGATCGAGCCGGCGGGTCTTGCGGCGGCCGCGCGCGATGCTGTGCAGGATGTAGACAGTGCGCAGCCGGTGACAGACATTCGCACGATGGAGACAAGGGTCAGCGAGTCGGTAACCCAACCACGATTCAATTTGATTCTGTTGGGTATCTTTGGCGGGATCGCGTTGCTTCTATCCGCCGCTGGAATCTACGGCGTGACATCGTATACAGTCACGCAGCGTACGCATGAGATCGGCATACGCATGGCGGTGGGTGCGCCGGAAAACGATGTGTTGCGGTTGATGATAGGACAAGGAATGAGGCCCGCGGTGATCGGGCTTGCAATTGGAGTGATCGCCTCAGTAGCCCTGACGCGTCTGATGAACAGCTTGCTATTTGGCGTTAGCGCTACTGATCCTATCACCTTCGCGGCGCTCGCATTCTTGCTACTGGCGGTGGCGCTGCTCGCCTGTTACCTTCCAGCTAGACGAGCAGCGAAGGTCGATCCGATGATGGCGCTTCGGTGTGAGTAAGCTGGAGTCGAAAGAACAGATTGTAGTCTTACAGCAAGGGCCTTCGGCACTGGAAGAGAGCCGCCAACAGTTGGGCGGGCCCTAGTTCACGGTGAATGTTCCCCTCTGAACGACATTGCCGAAATGAATTGTGACAACTGCTTTGCCCTTGTCTTCAGTGAGCTTGATATCGAGGAGTTCCGCCTTATCGCTGGCGTTTTCGGTGGTTAACGGCATATCGGCGATAAACCCGTCTTGTACGCGTGCAGCGCCCCCCGTGACATCACCCCATAACGGACTGCCGTACCACTCTTTCGTTTTCGGATGGAAAGAGATGACCCAGTTGTCTTCGCCCAATCTCCTTGCCCATAACGTGTATCTACCCGCAGCCAATTCTTGTCCACCGACAACCATCTTACCGGCCGATTCGATAAGGGTCGCCTCGTTGCGGCCAAACCTCCAAACGAACCCGACAGGTGCAACTGACAATAGGTCGCGACCCGCAAGCGCCGGGCCGTTTATGCTAGGTTGTCCATAAATAATCGAAACGTTCTTACCATTGATCATTGCTTCTGTTTTCGCCTGGCCAAGATACTTAGGTCTCCGTGGAATCAGAACAATCACACACACAACACAAACAACTAGCGCGATGCCACACACCGTAAGTCTTCGAACATTCATTCTTGATCCTCCACGACCAAAGGCTAAACATACTCCCTAGAACCAGTGGTGTATTCCGCGATACAGCCCCGTGGTGACAAAGCTAACCACCGTCCTTGTTGCCTTGCCCCCGAGCGAACCACTTTCAATTGTTGCCAAGGCCGCTAAGAAATACCCTCATTTCACGCCACACGTCCGACTCGTTGGATGAAAGGCGTAGTGATTTGCGGAATGCGAGCCCCGCTTATGCGTTTCGAGGTCCGGCTCGGAATCCGAAAGAGCCATACATTAAGAACGCGGCCGATCGGCGATTATTAACAGCTGGTTGATAGATAGATAGGTAAACGATACGGCTGAACGTCTACATCTCAATTTGCACTATTGCGCTTGCGTTAGAGTTTCCGCGGCGGTAGTCTCGAGCGTAATGAAGCAGCCGCTACGACGGAAGACGCGGCGAAACGGCTCAGGATAAGCAAACCACGAGTGCGGCAACTCATCTTAAGCGGACGACGCCCGCCAAAAATTTCGGGCGCGCGCATCTTATTCGTGAGCAAGACTTGAAACTCGTCAGAAATCGAAGCCTGGGCGCCCAATAACCAAGAAGCTCGCCAGGAAAGCAGGCAGCGAGACTTCGGCTCGCCGCACTCACGGTTGAACAGCACGAGGATACGCACATCCTTAGACGCGCTGGCAGGCGAGACTGCTGTTCGTGGTGGGCGCAACTGACCCGGCGACGTTCGCCGGCGCCGCGCTCCTGCTTTGTGGAGTTGCATGTCTTGCTTGTTACCTGCCGGCTCGCAGCGCCACCAGAGTGGACCCAATGGTGGCGCTGCGCTACGAGTGACTTGAGGACGAGATGTTTCAGGACCTGCGCTACGGCATACAGAGACTACAAAACGCGTCGGGCCAATGCTAAGATGCGTTCCGACATCAAATCGCCGAGATGGGAGGATCCATGTTTCAAGATCTGCGTTACGGCGTACGAATGCTAGTCAAGAACAAAGGCTTCACTGTTATCGCGGTGCTCTCGCTGGCTCTAGGCACGGGAGCGAATACAGCCATCTTCAGCCTGATCAATACGGTGCTGCTTCGCCCCCTGCCTATCGAGGAACCGCAGCAACTGGTTTCGCTCAACAGTACGGCCGAGCATCGCATGTTCCCTAGTTTCTCTTATCCAAACTACAAAGACTTTCGCGATCGCAATGAAGTGTTTTCCGGTCTCATAGGTTACCGCTTCACGCCTTTGAGCATGAGCCACGATGGCATCAATGAACGAGTGTGGGGCTACGAAGTGACCGGCAATTATTTCGAGGTGCTCGGCGTCGGAGCGGCGTTGGGCCGCGCGATTTCATCGGACGATGACCGGATGGTTGGCGGGCACCCGGTTGCCGTGATGAGCTACAAATGCTGGCAGCAGCGATTCGGCCGTGATGAAAGCATCATCGGCAAAACTGTGATCGTGAACGGGCGCAGCTACACAGTTATTGGGGTTGCTGCGCAAGGGTTCTACGGCACTGAAGTCATCGCTGCCCCTGACTTGTTCTTCCCGATCGCGATGCAATCACAACTCGATCTTGGGAATTACTGGCTCGAGAAACGGAGTGCAGACACAATCTTTTTGCAAGGGCGGCTCAGGCCCGGCATCACCACGGCTCAGGCACAAACCGCAATGAACGCGATCGCGGCGCAACTCGAACGCGAGTTTCCTTACGACAATGAAGGCAAGGGGGTCGCACTCTCGCCTCCCGGTTTGATCGGCAGTACGTTCCGCGGCCCGGTGCTGGGTTTTGCCGGATTGTTGATGGGGGTGGTCGGACTGGTTCTGCTGCTGGCATGTACAAATCTCGCGAACCTTTTGCTCGCGCGCGCGACCGATCGGCGGCGCGAGATTGCGGTGCGCCTGGCGCTCGGAGCGAGCCGCTTCAGACTCGTGAGGCAACTGCTTACTGAGAGCCTGCTGCTGGCTTTGGCGGGCGGCGCGCTGGGCTTGTTGCCGGCATTGTGGTTGGTGGGTCTGGTTGCAAAAATCAAAATGCCACTCAACGTTCCGGTTACATTTGAAGTCTACATCGACTATCGCGTGTTCGTTTTTTCTTTGTTGATTTCGCTTGCGACTGGTGTGCTGTTCGGGTTGCTGCCTGCGCTCGAAGCGAGCAAGACCGATCTCGTGCCTGGGTTGAAAGATGAAACGTCATTCGGCGCTCGTCGGCGCTCGTGGTTGAAGAGCGCTCTGATCGTTGCACAAGTCTCGCTGTCGCTGGTGCTGCTGGTTGGCGGCGGCTTGATGACGCGAGCGCTCGGGCGGGCTCAAACGATCAATCTGGGGTTCGATCCTCAGCACGCCATCGAAGTCGCGTTCGATCTGAGGTTGCAGGGCTATGAGAGCGGCCAGGGTAAGGAGTTCCAGAAACGCCTGTTGTCAGGCGTGCGCGCATTGCCCGGTGTGCAGTCCGCGGGGATTGCCGATATGGTTCCCGTGGATCTGCACTTTTCGCGCGCGGCGATCTTTGCTGAAGGACAGCCGCTCGAGCGTTCTGCCAACGTGCCGACTGCGATGTACAACCGGGTGAGTCCGGGATACTTCCAGGCGATGGGCACACAACTTCTCGAAGGCCGTGACTTCACAGAGCAGGACGATGAGAATGCGCCACGTGTTGCTATCATCAACCAAACATTCGCGCGGCGATTCTTTCCCGGCGAAGACCCGATCGGCAAACGCTTCAGCCTTAGCAGACCGGAAGGCGTGAAGATGCAGGTAATCGGCGTTGTGCAAGATGGAAAGTATGCGGGCTTGAACGAAGACCCGAAGCCATTCCTCGGCCGCCCGCTGTGGCAATCTGAGCCCGGATCCACGAGTGTGATTGTCCGCGCCGAGGGCGATCCGCAAATGCTAAAGGTTGCTGTTGGCCGCGAAGTACAGCAACTCGATCCGCACTTGCCGATGTCGGCAAATACGCTGGCAGAGAAGCTGAGCCTGCCGCTGCTTCCGGCTCGCATTGCTGCGTCGGTGCTGGGCGGCTTCGGGTTGCTGGCGCTCGCACTGGCAGCGATTGGGATCTACGGCGTGATCTCTTACGCCGTGTCAACCCGCACACACGAGATCGGTGTTCGAATGGCACTTGGGGCACAGCGAGAAGACGTCTTGAGGCTGGTGCTAGGCCAAGGAATGAGGTTGACGCTGCTGGGAGTGGCGATTGGCTTATTCGCGGCGCTGGCATTGACCCGATTGATGAAGAGCTTGCTGTTTGGGGTCAGCGCCACTGATCCCACAACATTTTTCATAGCAGCGTCGTTGCTGGCAGCGGCGGCGTTACTCGCCTGCTACCTTCCTGCGAAGCGAGCGGCAAGGGTCGATCCAATGGTCGCCCTGCGGCACGAGTAATGGAGGGAAAGTTCTGAGTCCAACCTTTAGATTGACCGGGGGAAATAGCAAGCTCAAGCTTGAACTCAAAGCCTCGGATGAACGCGAAGGCGTCGTTTACCGCCTTCATTTCGCCCGCGCGAGATTGAAAACACCAGTGTAATACCCACTCGTGAAGAACCCCACGAACTCCTTGTCGGTGGCTCGGCCGATCCAATCGAAGACGCCGCCGTCCTTTGCCCCGAGATCGGTGGTCCCTTTGAACATCACGACCTTGCCGACCTGGCGCCCTTCCATCTTGATCGTGTACTTGTAAGGCCGGCCGCAATCGCCTTCGAAGATTGCTTCCCAAACACCGTCCTTGTACGCAACCTTGCAACCGATGCTCTTGCAGATCTCTTTGGCCGGGACTGCTCCCTGCGCCGGATTGTAAGTTGACCAGGTTCCAGTCCACTCGCCGGCGATGTCGGA
>JACXTT010011269.1_pt1 | contig 11975 bp, 7 predicted proteins | sample 9270951 | NCBI WGS metagenome assembly JACXTT01 (sample SAMN15532306, study PRJNA645909) | rock metagenome | isolation source: weathered quartz diorite | place: Puerto Rico | collected 2017-06-21 | reverse complement strand
TTGATCGCGAAAGCCTTCCCGCTGGCGACGCACCATCGTGGTGTACCGCCAACGCAAGATAGGCCGACACAATGTAATATAGACGAGCCAATTGATGCATAATACAGACGAGCCAATTGGGGAATGCTGGCTAATCACAAGACCGCCACAAAATCGCATGTTGTGCGTAACCGTTGCGGCTTACGGATCGGTGTATATTCGACGCTGCGAAGTCCCTTCTCAAGGCGCAGCAATCGATATCCATAGGTTGCGAGCATTTGTAATACCGGGTCAGAATCCACTTCCGTGGTGAGATGTCGTTCAAACACAAATGCCGGTATCAGCCCTCTTGAAAGCGTTTGTTTCATACCGGCGAAAACCTCATTCTCGTGACCTTCCACATCGATCTTGCAAACTGATATATCAAGCGTGGGCTGCTGACTGATCCATTGATCAAAAGTTATTGCCGATACGCTAAAATTTCCATCTGCAGACACACGAGAACTGCCCGAATGTCCGGTTGGTAATTCCATGGAAAGAATGCCATCCGCAGCGGACAGCGCGACGGGTTCGATCCGTACCCAAGAAAATTTGTTGCTTGCAATGTTCTCGCGCAAGCAATCTAGATTTGGCGGCATTGGCTCAAAGCATATCACGCGTCCCGTCGGACCCACGGCCTTGGCTAAGACAAGCGCTGTAGCACCAATATTGGCACCAATATCAATGGCGACAGACCCGGGCCTGGAAAACTTCTTAAGAGCTATATTTACCCACGGGTCGAAATCACCGAACCAGAAGAGGCTGCGGCTAACTTCATCAGCATCGACCGTATATCGCTTGTAGCAAAAGCCACTTTTGCCGACGAATTCACCGCAGCCTCCCGGAATTTCCGGCAGTAGGCGAAGTATCGAAGCGCGTGGGGTGTTTAGAGGGTAACGCGATGTCACCGCTCGCAGCAATTGGATGGTCCATTGCATTGATGATGCACTTTCAACCATTGTTATCCCGTCTCTATGGATAATAGCCCCAAAAGAGGCGCCTTAGATATACTGGCCTCAGTGATACGATGGACAAAGCTGTATCGGTATCCATTCTTGCGGGTTCGAATCCCGCCCCCTCCGCCACTCTCCGCCAAAGCCTTGATTTTGTTGGCGCGCCCAACGGGGATCGAACCCGTGTTTCCGCCGTGAAAGGGCGATGTCCTAGGCCGCTAGACGATGGGCGCTGAAAAAATGCGGCAACGGACCGTTTTGCGGCCGCGCGGACATATAATGGTCCCGTCCCGCCCTGGCAAGCTTACGCAACGAACGGACCGCAAGCCGATGCGGCCTCGGCAAAATCGACGAGCCGCAACCGCACTCTTTCCCTGCCGCCAAAACAATCAAGCATCAAGCTTCCGGCCAGATGAACAAGGTTTCCGCGCGCAGCGAAAAGCGCGCGGCCCAGTGGCTCTTCGGCCGCGCGAAAGGCAATGCCGTCGATGCTTGCCCCATCCCCCGCAACCGCGCAAAACCGCAGATGGCCATTGCCAACCTCCGAGCAGTAAGAAATCCGGTGAGCGGGCAGTGCGAATACCGGTTCCGGATTCCCTTCGCCATAGGGGCCTCCCTGGGCAAGCGAGGCGATCAAATCCGGAGTGGCGCCGGCGGCAGTCAGCATCGCGTCGATCAAAAGGGCATCGTTTGCCCGCGCAGCGCCAACCGGGAGCGCAAGCCTTGCCTCAAGGAAGCTCTTAAATTCGTCGAGCCTATCGGCCGCGATTGTAAGCCCCGCAGCCATCGCATGGCCGCCGCCCTTTGAAAGGATCTTCGTTTCAACTGCCCCCTGCACCGCTTGCCCAAGATCGACGCCGGGGACTGACCGTCCGGACCCCGTGCCTATGCCGTCGTCGTTAAAGCTGATTGCAAAGGCCGGGCGGCGAAATTTTTCCTTAAGGCGCGCGGCCAGAAGCCCGGTTATGCCCGGATGCCACCCCCGGCTTGCCGCGACAACAACGGCAGAATTTTCCGCTTCGGCTTGAGCCAGCGCCGCCGCCTCGGCATCTCCGAGCGCGGCACGCTCGAGCTTCTGGCGCTCGCGGTTCAACCGATCGAGCTCCTCCGCAACGCGCTGTGCTTCGACCGGGCCGCTCAAGGTCAAAAGCCGCGCGCCCAGTGTCGCGTCGCCGACACGCCCGCCCGCATTGATGCGCGGGCCGATCAGGAACCCCAGGTCGTAGGGCGTGGGCGTGCCCGAAAGCCCGGCGGCGTCGCAAAGGGCCCGCAATCCTGGCCGGCCCCGCGCCTGAATCAAGGCAAGGCCTTTGGCGACGAAGGCGCGGTTCAACCCGGTCAAGGGCACGACGTCGGCAACGGTCGCCAGCGCCACGAGATCAAGCCCGCAGAGCGTGTCGGGTTCCGGCCGCGCGGCGCAAAAAAAGCCGCTTTGGCGCAGTTTTCGCTGTACCGCGATGAGGGTCAAAAAAACGACGCCAGCGGCGCAAAGATAGCCAAGCCCAGAGAGGTCGTCCTGGCGATTCGGATTGACGACAATTGCTTTGGGCAACGTTTCCTGTGCTTGATGATGATCGAGCACAATTGGATCGAGGCCAATCTTTTCAGCCTCCCCGAGGGGCCCATGGCTCGCAGTCCCGCAATCCGCCGTGATCAAGAGCCTCGCGCCAGCTTCCGCGAATTTTCGCACCGCCTCGCTGTTCGGGCCATATCCTTCCAAAATACGATCCGGAATATGGATCAGGCAGGGCGCGGCGCAGGCCCGCAAAAAGTCATGAAGCAACGCCGTGGCGCACGCGCCGTCGACGTCGTAATCGCCCAAAACCGCGATAGTCTCGCCGCGCGTGACGGCGCCGGCAATTCGCTCTGCCGCAGACTCCATATCCTTCAAGCAAAGGGGATCGGGCAAAAGCTTGCGCAGCGACGGTTCGAGGTAATCCCGCACGCGTTCTGCAGCGACGCCCCGCCCCGCAAGCACGCGCGCGAGGAGATCTCCGGTGCCATGCAATTGCGCAATGGCGAGCGCCCTTGCCTCGCCCGCATGATCCATTCTTTTGCGCCACGGACGGCTAAGAGCCGAGCGCTCCACACCAAGGACGGCACGGACAAGCGATGGCGATTCATTCATAGAGGACCGTCGTAGCTCGAGGCGCGAACTCTTTCGAGCGGTGAATCACTTAAGCTCACAGGAAAGGGAATGCCATTCGAGCGTGCGCTCTTGCGAAAATACGAGACTAGGGGGGCTGCGTTACGCAAGACACAAAACTTATTCCAAGCATTGTTCCCATTCAGGGGCCCGTGGCGAAATTGCAACGCCCCGTCTGATTTCAGCGTCCTCGCCCCGCCGGACTTGCGCAGGCAGCAAACCGCGGCTTTAGTTACAGGCATGGCCTCGGCAATGGAGCGCATCCAGGTGAGCAAAAGCAGAATTTTGGGGATTCCCGGCAAAGCGTTCCTTTTGATGCCGCGGTCCGGAATAATTTTTTCCAGTTTCTTAGTGATCTTAATCCTCGCGTTGCCTTCCTATGTGGCGCTTGCGGCGGATCTGCCGGCCGGAATCGGGCCCGCAGAATATCAGCCGCCCCCGCCCGCCGAATTTAACTGGAACGGCTTTTATGCTGGCATCAATGCCGGCGGCGGCTTGGACCACTTCGGCTTTAAATATTACGTCGCCCCGCCCAGGCCCGGTCTATTTTCCCAAGGATCGTCCGGCATTACTGCCCTGGGCCCAGTTGGCGGCTTGCAACTTGGCGCGAATTACACGCTGCCTTTCAGCCAATTCGTGGCAGGGATCGAAATCGAAAACAGCGCAACAGGCATCAGCGGTCAGACAACGGTTCACAGCCCTTTTCAGTCCAAACTGCCTTATTCCGCCACATTTGCCACGAGAGTTGACGACTTTGGTTCCGCGCGGTTGCGCATAGGCTACGCCTTCGGCCGCTTGTTGCCCTATCTGGCCGCTGGTTTAACGTTTGGAGTGATCGAAACTTCCTACAATTTCTCGTCGCCGTTATTCGTCAATTCGGCGGTGAGCACTGCGGTCCGGTCCGGCGTATTTCCGCATGTGGGCAATGGCGGTATCGGCATCGAATATGCCATCGATTCCCGTTTCACGGTAAGGACCGAATATTTCTACGAATTCATCAATGCCCGCCGCGTGGTGTTCTCTCCCGGAGATGGAACCGCCGTCTCCTTTGGCACGCGCACCGCGTATCATATCGTCCGGCTGGGATTGAACTATAAGTTCGATTGGCTGGCGCCTGCGGCAAGATACTGAGGCGCTTTTCAAGCGCCGGCGCGTGTGACCGCGCGGCGAGTTACGCCACGCGCTTAGCCTGTCCACCAAAGCGCCCATAAAAAGTTTCGCGGTTTTTCGCCATATCGATGAGGATTTGCGGCGGAGCGAAACGCTCGCCATGTTTTTGCGCGAGCTGTTCGCAGAGCACGACGAAGTTTTCCGCGCCCATCCCATCAATATAGCTCAGCGTTCCGCCGGTAAACGGCGCGAATCCAAAGCCGATGATCGAGCCGACATCGGCCTCGCGCGGATCGGTGACGACGCCCTCTTCCATTACGCGCGCGGCCTCGACCGCCTGAATCACGAGAAGGCGCTGTTTGAGCTCTTTGACGTTGATTCGGTCCGGATCGAGTTTTGCCGGCTGGAAACTATCAAGCCCCGGCCAGAGGCTCTTTTGACCTTGTGCCGGATAATCGTAAAAGCCCTTTCCATTCTTCCGCCCCAAGCGGCTGTGGCCTACGACCAGGGTTTTGAGCAACTTCTCCTGCGCGGGGTCGACCGCATTGTCCCCAAGATCGCGCTTCGTCGCTTCGAGTATTTTCAGCGAGAGATCAAGCCCCACCTCGTCGTTGAGCGCGAGCGGCCCAACCGGCATTCCCGCCATTCTGGCAACATTTTCGATCATCGCGGGCAAAATGCCCTCTTGCAGCATGATATGGCCTTCGCGGACATAATTGAGGACGCAGCGATTGGCGTAAAAGCCGCGCGAGTCGCGCACAACGATCGGCGTCTTTTTGATCGCGCGCACATAATCCAAGGCCGTCGCAAGAGCCTTGTCGCCGGTCTTCTCGCCGAGAATCACTTCGACCAGCAGCATTTTCTCGACCGGAGAGAAGAAATGGATGCCGATAAAATGTTCCGCTGCCCCATAAGATTGCGCAAGCGATGTAATTGGCAGGGTCGAGGTATTTGAGGCGAAGATCGTGCCAGGAACAAGAACGGCCTGCGCCCGCTGCGTGACATCCGCTTTGACCGCCCGGTCTTCAAATACGGCTTCGATGATGAGATCCGAGCCCGCAAGATTCTTATAGTCGGCCGTCGGACTTATTCTAGCCAGGAGCGCTTCTTTGTCGGCAGTCTTCGCGCGGCCTCTAAGCACCTGCCCGGAGATGAGCTTGTCGCAAATCTCCTTGCCTTTGTCCGCTTGGCTCTGATCCTGGTCGATCAGCACGACCTCCATGCCTGCGTTTGCGGTGACATAGGCAATGCCCGCGCCCATGAAACCGGCGCCAAGGATACCAACCCGGCGAATCGGGGACGCGGGAATGGCGGCGGGGCGGCGCACGCCCTTATTTAATTCGCCCATGGAAATAAAGAGCGTGCGAATCATCGCGGCTGCTTCCGGCGAACGCAAGATTTTCGCAAACCAGCGCGCCTCGACGCGCAGCGCCAAATCGAAAGGCAGTTGCAGCCCCTCGTAGACGCTGTGCAAGATCGCTTTCGCGGCGGGATAATTGTCATGCGTCTCGCGCCGGTAAATGGCATTGGCCGGCGGCCAGATCATCATGCCTTGGGGCGAAAACACTTTGCCGGAGGGAAGCCGGAAATTCTGTTCGTCCCAGGGAGCCACGGCTTTTCCGCCCGAGGCAATCCAGGCTTTGGCCTTGGCGAGGATTTCGGCCGGCGGCGCAACCTCATGCACGAGGTTCATCGTCTTCGCCGCCTTCGGCCCGATCTGCTCGCCCTTAAACAGCATTTGCAGGGCATCGCCCGTGGGCATCAGGCGGGCCACGCGCTGCGTGCCTCCGCCCCCCGGAAACAGACCAACCTTGATTTCAGGCAGCCCGACCTTTGTCTTGCCGTCATCGGCGACGACCCGGTAATGACAGGCAAGCGCAAGCTCGAATGCGCCGCCGAGACAGAGGCCGTTGATGGCAATCGCGAACGGCTTTCCGCACGTCTCCAATTTGCGATAAACCTGCGACAGGCGGCCTGCGGTTGCGAGAAAGCGTTTTGCCGCTTCCTCTTCGCCTTTCTCAGCGCGTGCCTTTTCATAATCTCCGGCGGCGTTCTGCAGCATGGAAAGATCGGCGCCGCCCGAAAACGTCTCTTTGCCCGAGGTGATGACGCAGCCCTTTATCGAAGCCTCCGTGACCATATGATCCACGCATTTGTCGATTTCGTCGATGACTTCGGGCGTAATCACATTCAGCGAGCGCCCCGGCATATCCCAGGTGAGAAGCGCGACGCCGTCATTATCCGTCTCGAAGCGAAAGTTTTTGAGGTCCATCACTGTTTCCCCGCGCCTTCTCTCACACCCGCTCGATGATCGTCGCCGTCCCCATGCCAGCACCAATGCAGAGCGTAACGAGCGCCGTGGCCTTGCCTGTCCGCTCAAGCTCGTCGAGCGCGGTGCCAAGCAGCATCGCGCCGGTCGCACCAAGCGGATGGCCCATCGCGATCGCGCCGCCATTGACATTGAGTTTGGACAAATCGAGATCGAAGGCTTGCATGTAGCGCAGCACCACGGAAGCGAAAGCCTCGTTGACCTCGATGAGGTCGATATCGGAAAGCGTCATTCTCGCCCGGGCCAGAACTTTCTTCGTGACATCGATGGGACCCGTCAGCATCATCGCGGGCTCCGAGCCAATATTGGCAAAACTGCGAATTTTCGCCCGCGGCTTTAAGCCTGTTGCCTTGCCCGCCTCGGCCGAGCCGATGAGAACAGCCGCCGCGCCATCGACAATGCCCGATGAATTGCCGGCATGGTGAACATGTACGACTCTCTCGATTTCCGGATGGGCATCGACTGCGACCGCATCAAAGCCGCCCTGCTCGCCCATGATCACGAACGATGGCTTTAGGGCAGCTAAGCCCTGCATGTCGGTTGAAGGCCGCATATGCTCGTCGCGATCGAGCAGCGTGATGCCATTGACGTCGCGCACCGGCACGATAGATTTCTTAAAACGCCCTTCGCCCCATGCCTTTGCCGCGCGCTGCTGGGAGGAGACCGCATACTGGTCAACATCGTCGCGGGAAAAACCGTATTTGGTCGCGATGAGATCGGCAGAAATCCCTTGCGGCATGAAATAGGCTTTTATTGCGATCGCAGGATCAACCGGCCAGGCCCCGCCCGAAGCGCCGATGCCGACACGGCTCATCGATTCGACGCCCCCGCCGATGGTCAGCTCATGCTGTCCCGCCATGATTTGCGCGGCGGCAAAATTGACCGCGTCGAGACCAGAGGCACAGAATCGGTTGATCTGCACGCCCGGCACCTGATCGCCGTAATCGGCGGCAAGCGCCGCCACGCGGGCAATGTCGCCGCCCGCTTCGCCAACAGGATCGACGCAGCCAAGCACTACATCGTCGACAAGTTCGGGATCGAGGCCGGCGCGGTCCTTGATGGCCCGCAGCACGGTCGTGGCAAGGCCAAGGGTCGAGACCTCGTGCAGCGCGCCATCGGGCTTGCCGCGGCCGCGCGGCGTGCGAACGGCATCAAAAATGAAAGCTTCGGGCACCTTTTCCTCCCGGTCTTGGTTCGAGTCAGCGTGCAGGGGGCGAAGTATTCAACAGAGACTTCGGCGGCGGCAATAAAGTTGTTCGTTTTGGGCCTTTTCTGTCCGAATGGGTTTGAGCGATGGTACGCGAACGGATAGCTGGCGCAATCGTGTCAATCCATGTTGCCGCTGCCGCGCTTATTGCCGTGCTCATGCTCTCTTTCCAAAACGGCGGTTGGCAAACCGTTGACTGCTTCGGCCTGGCGCCCCACCTACCCTTTCCAAGGGACAAATGCCGGTTTTTTTGGTCAAAACTGTTCCGCCTCAAGCGCCATCATGGTTCCGGCACCCGCGGTTATGCGAGCTAGGCGCAGGCTTGTCTCAGGTAAAATGTGTTCCATGAAAAAATTGGCCCGCAGCAATTTGCCTTCCATCGCGCCGGTATCGCCATTGGCCTTCTCCACAATCGCGGCCTTGGCGATATGCGCCCACATATAGCCGAGGACGACGAGCCCCAATAGGTGCATATAATCATAAGAGCCCGCGCCCGCATTGTCGGGTTTGCCGATCGCATTCTGCATAAACCAGAATGTTGCCTGCTCGAGATGCGCGAGCCCCTGAGCGAGGCCTTTTAGATAGGGCGCAAGGGACGCATCGGATTCATTGTCCTTGACGAAGGACTTGACTTCGCCAACGAAGGTGGTCAGAGCGCGGCCGCCGTCCTTCGGCAGCTTGCGCCCGACGAGGTCGAGCGCCTGAATGCCGTTGGCCCCTTCGTAAAGCATCGCGATACGGGCATCGCGGACGAACTGCTCCATGCCCCATTCCTCGATATAGCCATGGCCGCCGAGAACCTGCTGGGCCTTGACCGTGTTATCGAAGCCTCTGTCGGTCAGCACGCCTTTGAGCACTGGCGTGATCAACCCCAGACTGTCTGCTGCGGCCTGCGCTTCGGCTTTATCTTGCGAACGATGTGCGATGTCGCTTTTGAGAGCGGTCCAAAGTACAAGCGCCCGCGCGGCCTCGTTAAAAGAGCGGATCTCCAAAAGGTTGCGGCGCACGTCGGGGTGGACGATGATCGGATCGGCCGGCTTTTCGGGATATTTGGGCCCCGAGAGCGCGCGGCCTTGCAGCCGCTCCTTGGCATAGGCGGCGGCATTTTGATAGGCAGCTTCCGAAATGGCGAGGCCCTGAATCGCGACGAAGAGCCTGGCCTCGTTCATCATCACGAACATGGCGTTCAAGCCCTTGTTTGGCTCGCCGACGAGTGTGCCCCGGGCGCCATCATAATTCATCACGCAAGTCGAATTGGCGTGAATGCCCATCTTGTGCTCGATCGACCCGCAGCTCACTTTATTGCCCACGCCTAGCGTCCCATCGGGCTCGACAAGGATCTTTGGCACCACGAACAGCGAAATGCCCTTGACGCCGGCTGGCGCTCCCTCGATCCGGGCAAGAACGAGGTGAATAATGTTTTCGGCAAGATCGTGCTCGCCCGCGGAAATAAATATTTTCTCGCCGGAAATTGCATAGGAACCATCGCCGTTAGGAACAGCCTTGGTTTTGAGGAGACCGAGATCGGTGCCGCAATGCGATTCGGTCAAATTCATTGTCCCCGACCAGGCACCGCTGACGAGTTTTGGCACGTAAAGCTTCTTTTGTTCCTCGGTGCCATGCACTAGCAAAGCGTTCAGGGCGCCTTGGCTCAAACCGGCGTACATCGCGAAGGCCATGTTGGCGGAACTTGCGAATTCGCCCACCGCCGCGAATAGCGCATAAGGCAAGCCTTGGCCGCCATAAAGAGGATCGACGGCAAGGCCGATCCATCCGCCCTCGGCAAAAGCGCGATAAGCCTCCTTGAACCCGGGAGGCGTTGAAACGGAGCCATTAGGACTTCGCACGCAGCCCGCGCGGTCGCCTTTCTGATTGAGAGGCTGCAGCGTTTCCTCGCATAGTTTTGCCGCTTCCGAGACGATTGCTTCTACGACATCTTGCGTTGCATCGGCAAAGCCAGGCAGATTGTTGAAACGCTCAATTGGAAAAACATTTTTGAGAAGGAAAAGAGTTTCCGCGACAGGGGCCTTGTAACTTGGCATGAATAACCTCCCCGTGCCTAGCAACCGGCGCTTTGAGCCGCAGTTTAATATAGTCGGCGGCGAGGTGTCCAGCAATTGCGCCCCGCGCGTGGCGCCATCGAGTTGAACGTTCTCATTCCTCGCCCTCATGCTTCGAGACGACCGCTTCGCAGCAGGGCTTGATTTAACTCAGGTGGAGTAACACGAAAATCAAAAAACTCACAGGCTTTCGGGTTGAGGGAACGTTCACCCGATTGCCCTGCTCCGCACGACCAACTATGGCGGCCTTAAGGATGACGCAAGGGGAATGCCCCGCGCTGGCGCGCCGGGCGGCTATCGTCCGACCCGCTCGATGCCAAATAATCAAAAAATGCCAGCGATCAAGATGACGTCCTCAAATCGTTCACTTGTTCTCATTTCTTGAGTTTGCCTTGAGTTTGCGGCTTGTTCTGACGCACAAGCGGTTTGCGCTCTTGGCGCCAAACGCTCCAGCGAATCCGATCAATCAAATTGCCTTAGCCTGAGCGTTGGAAAGCAACCGCTGCTGTGCCTTGCGAAGAGTGGCGATCGCCCCTTCGATTTGGCCGCGCTGCTGTTCGAGATGGCAGATCTGCGCTTCGATCTGTCCGGCCGTTAGCTCCATCTCAAGTTCGGTCTTCCCATACTTCCCAAATTCCTCACCGCGGCCAGTCAATATGTCGTGGATCTCGGTGAGGGTGAAACCCAGCTGCTTGCCTTTGAGAATCATCTTCAGGTTGAGCCGGTCCTGATCATTATACCGGCGGACACAGCCGTCCCGTCTCGGGCGCAGCATGCCCCGGTCCTCATAGAACCTTAGCGCCCGGACAGTTACTTGAAACTCCCGCGCCATTTCGCGTATTGTATAAAACTTCGCCGCCGGCTCTATTTCTGGAAGTGTTGGGATTTCCCGATCGCCCGCTCCGCGGGCATGCGCCGCAGCGGCGTGCTGCTTGCGGTCGGTTTCGTAATGAGCTTTTGTTCCCATCGGTAATTTCGGCCTTTTCGAATTCCGTATCAATCCGGATCAGACCACGAATCTTTCGTGATACAACTTGAGACTGTAAACGAATGGGATACACGTACTCGTAGTGCCTTGCGCGAAGGCCATTGTATCGTTCGCCCGCGGCTCATGCCGGCCATCCGGGCAAAAACCTGGTCTCAACTTACGCTCGATGTTCTCTCGCGATTGCACGCGCCTTCATCATCACCGGTAAATTGGCGTCCGAGCCCCGCAAGATGCCGGCAAAATTTGCCGAGGGCCGGCACATTGGCGCATAATCGGCTGGATTTCCCCGAACGATATTGACTGTTCGAAACGGACGAGGAGATTCACGCCGGAATGAGCAGCGGAACCGGAGGCTTAGGGCGCGCGCGTTCTGCTGGTCCGCTTCAGGCAAGGAATCCGCGCAAACATCGCGCATCTTCGTTTGTCAACGATCATGAAAGGAAGAAGGTGCCCGCGATTTCCCCGGAGGAATCTCCCGGCTCTGCCAACGCGGCTGATTCCTATTTGCCGGGTTCGGCTAGCAGCGGCAGCATCCAACCGAACCCTGCCGACGGCGACAGCTGGAAAGAGGCCGCGATACTCCTCGGCTCCGTCGCCAAGATGCTAACGCCTGATTCGGCCAAGAGTGAAATTGGCCAGTCCGCGCGTGCGGACCTCATCCGTAAATTAAACGTTTTGGAATCGACGCTCCGTGAGCGGGCAGACGCTCGCAGGTCTGGTTGCGACGACCTTATTGGCCAGGAGATCAGCAACGTGCCGACCGGTGGCGCAGAGGGATCCGCGCTGGAACCCTGCCGCTCATTGACGATGGTCGAATCAGCAGGACCCCTTGGCGAGAGCCCCCATTTTTCGACCCTTCCCGCGCTTGGCGTCGATCGCGCAAGCCAGGACACGCTGCTGCAACAAATCGAGGCAGCACACAGCCGTCTTTCGGAACAGCTTGAATCGGGATTTGCCAAGGCAACGGCCGAAATGGGTGCCTTGAGCGCAGTGGTTTTAAGCGCAATGGAAAAGGTTGGGTTGCCGCGCGGTGAGGATCTGATCCAGCAAGCGCGCGCTGCGCTGGAGCAGGCGTCCGAAGCCCTTACTCAGCGTCTTGATCTGGCCGCGAGCAATTTTGCCTCTGTCACGGCGATTGAAAAATCCGTCAGCGAACTTTCGGTT
>JACXTT010011268.1_pt1 | contig 11977 bp, 14 predicted proteins | sample 9270951 | NCBI WGS metagenome assembly JACXTT01 (sample SAMN15532306, study PRJNA645909) | rock metagenome | isolation source: weathered quartz diorite | place: Puerto Rico | collected 2017-06-21 | reverse complement strand
GTCATGGTTACTCTTCAAACGGCGCGTTCATTAACAGATCGACGGTCGAGATTGGCTTGTAGCCGGGCACAAAACGCTCGCCAAAATCGCGCAGAAAATTGTCGGAGCTTGTCTCCGGTTTCGCGGTGACGAGGCGGCAGCACGTCTCGGCGAATTTGTCTTTCATCTTGAGGCGCGGGAATGCACCGAGAATTTCGGCCACTTCTTGAGGTCGGATCGACTCGAGGCCGAATCCGCCATAGTCGACGCCGATGCCCATAGTGCCCAGAGCGACTTCCGGCTCCTTGTGAAGCGCGATCGAGGGTGTCGAATTGAGGGCGACGAGGTCCCAAATCAGTTGCGCACGGCGATTCGAGACGCCTCGCTCCTTTACGAACGACACCGCTGCCGCAGCGCCGTTGACTTCGAAGCGATTTGGGCCAGGCACACCGGCCGTCAGCCCGATATCGTGGAGGATAGTGCCAACCGCTACCGCCTCGGCGTCAACGTCCATGCCTTTCAGTTGCCCAATTCTCGCTGCGAAGAGCCACGATCGCATGGCGTGGTTGAAAAGATAAGGCTCGCAGAGCTTTCGCGCGTATTCGATTGCCTCGGTGATGAGCGGCGAATTTGCCACCCTGATGCCGGCCGTCAGACGCGTCTCCACGACCTCGCGGGCAGACAGGGCAGCCTCTGGTTCATTGACGTCAACAAGATTGGTCATGCTGTTCATTCCTCCCAGTTTGAAAAGGGTTTTTAAACCAATTCGAGCGGGTCATTGTTGCCTTCCGATTAACGATTCGCGTGAACGACGTGAGTCACCGGTCCGCGCTCATCCGTAAAGACCAAGCAGTACGTCTAAATGTGACAGTCCGAGCAAAGCGCCGGAAGCATCGCCGGATCCGCCCATGAACACTGATGTCACAGAACCAGGGCTGACGCGGTCTTGGTTGTAACGTCAGTGATCGATTGGAGCAGCCATGAACAGTTCTCAAGCATTGCTATCAATACCAGGCGTAGAGGCACCTGAGTCGAAGTCCCCCACCGCTTTGGTTGCACGGCGCAAAACGTTCCGTGCGCTTCATGAGGGAGGATGTTTCGTGATTCCGAATCCTTGGGATGTGGGTTCCGCGCGGTATCTTCAGCACCTAGGATTCCCGGCCCTGGCGACGACGAGCGCTGGCTTTGCATTCTCGCAGGGGCTTCCAGACTCAAGTGATGATCTCATCGCCAGTCGCGAGCGGAATCTCGCGCACATCGCTACAATCACGGCTGCAGTCGATCTTCCGGTGAGTGCGGATTTCATGTCAGGCTTTGGGCGTGCGCCAGAGGAGGTCGCCGAGAGCGTCGCTCGCTGCATTGCAACGGGCGTTGCTGGCTTGTCGATCGAGGACGCCACGGGTGATTCGATTTCGCCACTCTACGATCTGCCAATCGCGCTCGAGCGCGTCCGCGCCGCCCGCCAAGCAATCGACGAATCCGGCCATGACGTGCTGCTGACCGCGAGAGCAGAGTGTTACCACGTCGGTCATCCCGATCCTCTCCACGAATCAGTGCGACGTCTGCAGGCGTACGCGGCCGCGGGGGCGGATGTGCTCTTTGCTCCGGGCCCACAGAGCCTCGCAGAAATCAAGACACTCGTTGAGGCGGTTGCACCAAAACCGCTCAACCTACTCGTGATCCGCAACATTGGCGTGGATGTCAGAGAAATCGCAGGGCTCGGTGTGCGACGCATCAGCGTTGGGGGCGCGCTGGCATTGGCAGCGTGGACCGGGTTTATTCGAGCCGCGACGACCCTGCGGTCTCAAGGCAGTTTCGCTGGGCTGGCGGACCTGGTGCCTTACCCCGATATCAACAACCTCTTCAGCGACGATTCTTGGCGCAGCGCCTGAAATCGTGCGGGTTACGAATGTTCGGCGTCCCTCGCACGATCATCACGGCTGTCGCCGCCACGTGGCCGGACGCAGGCTTTCATCAACGGCCGCTCCTCGCTCAGCCTCTCCGTCAGGCTGCTCCGGCTGCCACCGGCGGTTCCTTTGCCCTGACCAAAGGAACGTTGACCAGATGTTCGCTCAAGAACCAGCCCTGAAGTTCATTGGTCCGCAGCACCTCACTCACAACCAAGTCATTCGTGCCATCGTCCCCAAGTTCAGAAGCACGCCTCGCCAACTTCCGGGCCTGGCGAATGATAACTTGATGAGCATCGAGCAATCGCGACAACTGAACTGGGACTTCTTCCCGGCCACGCGGCGGCCGTTCAATTTGTGTGGTCTCAGCTACGTCGCCCGCCATGGCTAGGCTGATACCGCCCAATAATTGAATTCTTTCGGCGATCGAGTCAACAATTTCCACCTGCTCGACGTGATGCTTATCGTAAAGCAGATGCAATTGATAGAAGGTCGGACCAGCCACCTGCCAATGACACTTCTTGTACAAGTCGCGAAGCGTCATCGTGTCGGCAAGAAGCTGGTTCAATTGTTCGGTCATCTCCAGTCGCACAGGTTCTGCGAGTTCCAATGGCAGTACATGGCTAACCGTGCCGTAGGCCTGGATTTCCCCGGCGCGCTGGTGAAGTCGGGGCTGAGCGCTGATACTCCCGCTCACGCCTGTATCGATGTGTTTCTTTTGCACTGACGTCTCCTTTCTGGTGACATCGCTCCGCTGGTTGCGCTCGACTCAGTCGAACATGACGAACGTGCGGGGCCGCGCATTCACGAAATCCCAACACAAACGACACGCAGGGTCCACCGACTGCCTGCGATTCTCCTTCGTCAGCGGCAAGCGGAAGAAATCGCGAAAACTCCGTTCCCCTGCGTGTCCCGCATCTGGACCAAACACAACGTCCAAATGAATCTGCCTCAAATCCAGAGCTTGTCCACAGCGCAAAGATTCAACTGGCTATTGAGGCGCCCCTTCGTATGGGCGACGCGACGGTGCGAGTCGTGATTGTTCAGTCGCTTTTCTGTCCGCAGGCCCGTGCGCAACCCGACTCCCGCGGGAGGCGCTGTGGTGTTGGACGGCCGCTGCAGTAGACAACGTGCGCGACGTGATTACCTGACTCCTTTTCGCTTCGGGCCCTTCTACGCGTTGCACCTGGACTTGCTTGTACGGTAGCGAAATTCGCATCGATCCTTTGGACTGGCTGGGACGCAGCTGCACAACAGTCGGGACTGGGTCGCCAAAGTGATCAGGATCTATTTCGAATTGCGCGGCTGCAGGCAGTACGAGCCACAAGCCTGCGGACGCAACGATTAGTCTAGTAACAGCTCTGATCATAACCTCATCCTTTCTAGCCGGCGTCCATGCCAGGAATCCCGAGTAGCCGGGCATGCGATCTGCCCGACGCCCAGAATTCAGGCTGCCTTACGAGACTTTTGAACCGACTGGATAAATTTCAGCAAGTCGGCGTTGACTTCATCTTGGTGCGTAGCCGTTAGGCCGTGCGGCCTGCCTGGATAGTAAATTTCCTGCGCCCCCTTGATGAGCCTGGCCGACTTCTTCGCTGAATCTTTGATGGGCACGATCTGGTCGTCCTCACCGTGCATAACCAGGGTCGGCACATCGAATTTCTTGAGATCCTCAGTGAAGTCGGTCTCAGAAAATGCCTTGATGCTGTCGTAGACGTTCTTGAGTCCGCCCTGCATGCTCCACAGCCAAAATTGGTCCAGCATTCCCTGCGAGACCTTCGCACCCGGACGATTGGCGCCATAGAACGAGATGGCGAAGTCCTTCCAGAACTGCGACCGATCTCTGGCAACGCCACTACGCAGTTCGTCGAACACTTCGATGGGGAGCCCTTCCGGATTCGAAGCGGACTTCACCATTACCGGGGGCACGGCGGCGATCAGAACGGCTGCGGCGACCCGCTTCGTGCCATGGCGTCCGATGTAACGCGCAACCTCCCCTCCCCCTGTTGAGTGTCCGACCAGAGTGGCATCTTCGAGATCAAGCGCCTCAATTACTGCGGCAAGGTCGTCGGCGTAGCCATTCATGTCGTTGCCAGACCAAGCCTGGCTGGAGCGTCCATGACCACGCCGGTCGTGGGCGACCGCCCGGAAACCGTTCGCGGCGAAAAAATGCATTTGGCCGTCCCATGCATCGGAACAGAGCGGCCATCCGTGGGAAAACGTTACGACTGGACCCTTGCCCCAGTCCTTGTAGTAGATTGTCGTGCCGTCCTTCACCGTAATTGTGCTCATACAAGTCTTCTCCTCAAAGTCGAGTGAACCAGAAATGCTTTTCAATTCTGATCTATTTAGCAGCTACAAACAGCGGAGCGCTTTTGTCCTTGACGAAAAACACTACGAACTTCGCGGGTTCGGTTTTGCTTGCATTCCGCCCAACGACATGAACATCATCCGGGCCTTCGTAGAAGGTCTGGCCGGCTGTCACAGTCGTTTCCTTTCCGCCTCTCACCTGCATCACGATCGTGCCTTGGAGCACATAGATAAACCCATTCGCATTGTGTCGATGGACTGGATCGACGTTGCCTGGCGGATATTCCACGGTAATCATCACGCCCTCTTTGCCAGGAAGGTTTGGAAGGTCTTTCGACATGAGGTCGGTTACCTTAGCCTCCTGAGCCAGCAGCGTGCCGGACATGAGACATGCGAGTGCCAAAATTAGTTTTTGGAATGTCATAAGTATCCTTTCCCTCAATCGACGACATTTCAATTCGTCGTGTGTTTTGTTTCTGCTCTGCAGTTATCCGTAGTGGTGCACGAGTTCCTGTTCGGCGCGCAACCAATCCTCGAGTTGGTGGCCTTCCTGCCGGCCGCGTGACTCGTACAAGCTGTATGCCAATTGGGCGATCTCATCGTGTGTGGGGTATGAGCGACGACCGGTGTTTTTTCCCATATCACTGGGCGCGAGGGCGTGCTCCATACCGATTTCAGATTCTCGACTCATGACTTCTCCCCTCATTCTCTCCGCTCTTTCTTGTGCAGCGAGGCCGGTTCGGCCAAATTCGGTCTCTGCCCTTTGCGCTTCTTGCCGACGGGCCGCACAACTGCGAGCCTTTGCCATCACGCTGCGTTCGGCTTGGGGCGCGCTCCCGGAATTTGTGACGCGGGTTGAGTGAGCCAGGTCTCGAAACGGGTCTCTCCGAGTCGTGCATTCTTACCCGGCACCAGCGTCTTATCCGTGATTCTCGCCCCAGAGTAAAGCGCGTTCGGGTCGGCGATGACTTCGCGGGGATCCTTGAGCGCGGCCAGGCGCCGCCGTACCAGTTCGTCGATGCGAAACTGTTCCGGCCCCCCAACTTCGACAATGCCCTTTGCCGGCGCACCTACCGCCACCTTGGCTACGGCACCGGCGACGTCGTCGGCAGCCATCGGCTGGAAAAGCACAGGTGGCACATGCACCTTGCCGTTGATAACGGAAATGTCAGCGAGGCCCTTGAGAAATTCAAAGAATTGAGTCGCGTGAATAATCGTGTAGGGGATTGGAGATTCTTTGATCAGCTTTTCCTGAGCGATCTTGGCGCGGAAATAACCGCTTTCCGACAGCCGGTCGGTTCCTACTACTGACAACGCAACATGATGTCCGACGCCTGCCGCCCCTTCGTAACTGAGCAGGTTACGGGTTGACGTCTCGAAGAAATTCAACACGGCTGCGTCTTCCCACGAGGGAGCGTTCGATACGTCAACGACTACCGAGGCACCTTTCAGAACCTCGGCCAGCCCTTCGCCCGTAAGAGTGTTGACGCCGGTGTTTGGCGCTGCGGCTACGGCCTCATGACCGTGCTCGCGCAGCTTGTTTACGAGCTTTGATCCAATCAGACCGGTGCCACCGATCACTACGATTTTCATAATTCTCTCCTCAAACGTTGACCAGGGCCTCTAAGAACCCACCGGTCTGTTGTAGTCGCTAAGCCACAGCTGAGTTGGACTCTGTGACATCACGGCTCGTTGATGTGAACCGCTTAACGAACTCGAGCGCCTTCTCGGCGACCTCTCGCCAGCCGGCGTCGATTGTCAGCGAGTGCCCACGGTGCGGCATCTTGACGATCTCGGTCACGCCCTCGTTGCGCTTCTGCTTTTCGTAGGCCGCATTCGCCATCGCCCACGGGACCGTATGGTCCGAATCGGCTGAGATGATCAGCATCGGACCCCGCTCCGGGTTCGTCGAGTCGACCTGCGCCTCTGACCACGGATTCAAGTTCGCGGACGCCGCCTGGAAGAGCGGCTCGCCGGCACCAGGGACGGAGTAGCCGAGGTACAGTTCCTTGGCCTCGTCCTCGCCAACCTCGTTCGCGAAGCTATAGCGGAATTGCTCGTAGCTCAGCGGGACCGCGCGGTTCCAGTTCGCTGGGTTGCGCAGGGCGACGCTGGCCGTGCGCAGCGCCGAGATCGGCAGCGGGAGCACACCGCGAAACGGAGCAGGACTGATCGCGACCGACGCGGCGGCAAGGCCGCGCCCCGCGAGAATCATGGTAAGCAGACCGCCGAAGGAGTGGCCCATGATCACGGGCTTCCGATTCAGGCGACGAATGATTGCCTCCTCGTAGTCGGCGATCTGAGCGATCCCCTTGCCCGCGAACACTTCGGGGTGCTCTCTAGCCGCGGCGACGGTTTCAGGATCGTCGGGCCAGCCCGGTGTCACAGCCACATAACCGGCGTCCTCGAAGAGCGTCACCCAGCGGTCCCAGCTGGAGGGCAGAAGCCAGAGCCCGTGTACGAATACAACGGGTGCGGTGCCTGAGGCGTTCGCGCGTTCGACCTGCGCTGCCTCATGGTCAGTGATCGTCGACACTTCTGCCTGCCCCTCGCCCGAGAGAGTGTGGACGCCCGAATTGGGTAATGCGGCGGTAGCCTCGTGTTTCATACTTCTCCCTTCATGTTTGACCGATTTGTTTCAGTTCGATCGATCTCATGTACTCGCTATGACAGAACTGACAGGGACTTTGTGACACACTGCCTGCTTATCTGGATGAAGGCGCAGCAAAAAACAAGATCTGAAGGAGAAAGCTAGTTTGAGCGGCGGTACATCTGAACAGATGGGAAGACTAATTTACGGAACTGTATCGAGCTAGGAGGTCAGCAATTGACCAAGCGTTTTTTGAGGTCGCCAGTCTCGATTAATGTGACGAAACGATGTCGCGTCCGCATCGATGAGACCAACTAATACCTCGGTCACGATTCTGGCCCCAACCGGGCCAAGACGATAACCTCCTGTACATGCGTCGGCCTCGCGGAGAATGTAGTACCAGAGGGGAGTCTCGTCGTGCCAGCCTGTGGGTGCGAGGCCAACCTGCTCCGGGGTGAGCGGGGCGATTCCCATGTGACGGGCCACTGCTTCGCCAGATGGGAGCCCGACACCCTGGCCGCGCTGCAAGTCACGGACGGCCAGAGAGTGATAGTCTTCAATCTCGCACTCACCGGTGACGGCGACCGGCAATGCAATCAGTGCCCGCACCAGCTTCCCGTCGATTTTCTTCGACTGCTGTGCCGGTGCCGCATCGGGCGCGTCGAAGAACAGCGTCCAGTTGACCCTTCGCTCCCATGGTACCGCACGGAATCCCAGGAGATCGGGAAAGAGCGGTACGGGATCAGTCTGTCGGTTCAATTGGTAGCGGTGGCGAATCTGGGAGTGGCCATATCGATAGGCAGCGTCGGCAAATTCAAGCGGTATAAATCCACCATGCGCTGGTCGAAACCACCGCGGGCCTTCTCGAAGTACCTGATCCAGAAGCGTCTGTCCGACCAGTGCGGGCAGAAACTCGTTGAGAACGATCCATTGATAGTTCCACCGCAACTGCCGGGCCGCTTCGTCGAACACGCGGTCGTTCTCCAATCCGCTGTGCCGCGCTACATCAACGAACGCATTGTGGGCCTTGAGCATGGCAAGATGCAGTTGCGACATCAGCATGTGCGAATCGTTTCGTGGGTCACCGATGACTGCGATCCCCTCTGCATTTCGTTGTACGTCTGCTCCATGCAAACCAAGCAGAAACTTCGCTGGGTCGTCACGCTGGTAGAGGAATGGATGCCCGGTTGGCCCGTCGCCATACAGGCATTCAAGATTGAGTTGCGGGCTGCGCGCATTGCGTAATTCCGCGGTATTAGTATGGGACCGCAAGATCGACCGGTCAGCCGTAATATCGTGAGCCACAAATTGGCCGAAGATGGGCCAGCCTGCGGCTGTGTCCGCCAGGCCCTCGGGAGAATCATCCAGGTCTCCGCAATCGCAAACACCGCCGGCACGGCCCAAGGCGTGCAGGAATTGCTCATCAGCCTGAAATGATGGAAGTTCGGGGAACAGTCGTGCGTAACTTGCACCGCCGAGTGGTGCATCGATTGCCACTTTGGCCCGCGCTGGCGACAGGCAGTGACTTCTAATCGCAGTGGCTGGTTGAGTCATGCACATCCATTCTAGCTTCACCCTTTGCAGACGTGTCTCCAGCGTTTCCGAACACCCGCTAGATGGCAAGACGTTTTTCGATGCGCCGGTCCGGAATCAGCCATATCAGCGCAGCGATCACAAAGATCGCTTGAGCCATCCACGAGAAACGCAGCGTAGCAACGATCGCTACGATATAGAGCGGCGGTGACAGCTTGCCTTTCCAATCGTGCCCTATCGCCTTCTTTAAGATTGAGTCTGCCCCTTGGGCGCGGATGATTGCCTGCTGGAGAAGGTAATAAGCGATCGCGGCCATCAGCAGCACGACTCCGTAAAGCGCACTTGGAACTGCCGTGAAATGGTTCTCACCCATCCATCCTGTGGTGAAGGGAAATAGTGAGAGCCAAAACAAGAAGTGCAAATTGGCCCAGAGCACTGTGCCCGTTACCACCGAGCTGGCATGCAGCATGTGATGATGGTTGTTCCAGTAAATGCCGACGTAGAGAAAACTCAGGACATAGCTGAGAAACACCGGCAGCAGTGGCGCCAGATCCTTCAGGCCACCACCATGCGGCACCTTCATTTCCAACACCATGATCGTGATGATGATCGCGATCACTCCGTCGCTGAATGCCTCCAAGCGTCCCTTCGTCATCTGTGCCTCCTGATATCGGAGTCAGCCGGAATCTGCCCTGACTTCAGCTCACGAAGGTAGCACGCACTTTCAATCTTACGCAGCGGCCCGCCGTATTGGACCCCCTTGTGCGACCTCCGCGCACGTGGCAGCACATTGACGGCACGCTTGAGCGCACTTTTTCATGGTTTCGCCGTCGTATTTTCCGCACTCTGATGCACAGGCTGTGCACAGCTCGGAACAGATGCCGCACACCCGGTGTGCGAACCCGGAGCCGCCCGTAAGTAGGGCTACGCAGGTCCGGCACAATTCAAGGCATTCGTTACAAAGCCGGATGCAGTCCCTCATCATGATCGGATCATCGTTCAGGGACTCAGTGCGGCATTGGGCGCACCAGCGTGAGCACTCCAAACACTCCTCGATACAGCGCTCGACTGTTTGATTTGAAACCGTCATCTGATCCTCCATTCTTTACCGAACTCTGGTACATTCTTTCCGACACTTGCATTCGTTCCTCGAATTGTGACTCATGCCTGTGTCACGCCCCCATCAACCTTCCTTCTCCACACGGCCGATCTCGCCTTCCACGATCACGCGGTACGTCTTGACCGGCTCTGTAGCCGGACCACGCAGGACCGCCCCTGTACACACGTTGTACTGAGTCCCGTGCCATGGACAAGTCACCGTTGAACCATCGAGTTTTCCTTCGTTCAATGGGCCTCCACGATGAGTGCACTTAGCCTGCGTGGCACAGAAACCACCCGCGACGCTAAACACGGCTGCATCGCCGACCAATAACGCCGAGCCCGGTGGCACCGCGGCGACGCGAAATTGGTTAACTTTGAGGGCTTCGGATTGGATAGGAGAATCCGCAACGTTTGCCTGCGCATTGGTCTGCATAATTTGCCTCTCAATTTTGGATTGAGGTGTTGGATACCGCCATTCGTATTGCAACAGGATGGTGACAACCCATCTCATCTTGTCACGCGACGTACCGGTGCGTTCGAGACGGGGGGATGACACAAAGCGGACTCTCACCTCGTCGTGTTCTATGACAGCACAGCGCTACCAAATGTGACAAAGACTGGCATTCGCAAATAATCCAGCCGGAACTGTCACAAGTCGAAGCGGTGTTTGGTCTGTGGTGCATCAGTCGGAGGGGCCACTGCCATGAATAAGGTTGATTCGACATCCCTCATCGCCATAGAGGCCGAATCCGCGCCTTCTCAGGGAAGTGTGCGATTGGATGTCTCTTCGGTTGGAACTATCAGTTCTGTGGAAAAACTCCGCGAGCATCTGCAATGGGCCATTGAGTTGGAGCACTCGACGATTCCCCCGTATCTCTATGCGCTTTACTCGATTGAGCCAGGACACAATCCCGAAGCAGCCGAAGTGATCAGCAGCGTCGTTGTCGAAGAAATGTTGCATCTGACCGTTGCGGCCAATCTCCTGAACGCCGTGGGCGGGCGACCACGATTAGATATTCCCAAGATGCTTCCAGGCTATCCCCGCCCGCTACCCCATAGCGACCGCTCATTCGAAACTTCCTTATTCCGCTTCGGCCCTGAAGCGATCGAGTCATTCCTGAAGATCGAGAAACCGTCGCCGAAGATTGATTACCCCGAGGGCGACAACTACGAAACCATTGGGCAGTTCTATCAGGCGATCGAGCGAGGATTTCGCGAGCTTTCCGCAACCCTCGGCGAAGCAAGTGTATTTTGTGGCGACTCGGCGCGACAAATCAGTGACCAGCACTTCTATAGTGGTGGCGGGCGCATCATTACTGTCGGCAACCTTGCCACTGCACTCGCTGGGCTAGCGGAAATCGTGGAGCAAGGGGAGGGTGCAGCCCACTCCGAGATTTGGGATGGAGACAGCGACGTGTTTCATCCTGCACGGAACCAGGTCGCCCATTACTACCGCTTCCAGGAACTCAGGCTTGGCCGAAGATATCGCCGCGGAGACACGCCACGCTCAGGCCCTACGGGTGATCCGATCTCGATTGAATGGGATGCTGTCCGACCCGCGCGCACTAACCCGCGTACCGCTGACCACGCCGTAGACAGCCCGATTCGCCTTGCCCAGGAAGAGTTCAACAATTCTTATTGCGCGCTTTTGCAACGTCCCGGGGAGGCGTGTAACGGCGCCCCACAAATACTTTAGGCAGCGATCGGGGCGATGTACACCCTCAAGGCTCTTGCCCAGGGACGGATGCAAATGCCCACTGAAGACGGACTTGAAACCGCGGGTCCGACGTTCGAATACGTTGCTCCCGAACGTCGCGCAAAGAGGCCGTAATGCAATGGAGAAGGGTGCATCGAGTCAACAGTCATTGACAGGGGAAATAACAATGGTAATTAACACAAATAAGGACAAGAGCATTCCGCCTGATGCAGAGGCTTGCTACGAGACGCTTGCCAGCCAAGAGGAGATCTACTTAGACGAGACGGAGGAAGAAGTACGCGCGATTTTGACCTCCGACGATCAATCCCCGTCACAAACGACGGCTGAATATTGGCAGGGCAAGATCGAAGAGCTAGAACTTGATTGGGAGGTAGAGAGATCCCATGATCAATGCAAACGATGATCCCCGCATAGCCGCGAATCTCGAGGAACAGCTAGACCAGGCCTCCGAAGAACTGATCACCGGCGATTCTGATGATCCGCCGCTGAGCGAACAGACAGTGGTGGAGATGATCAGGATGACTCACACAGGCAAAATTCCAGGTCTCTGAGTTGATGGCGGGACCATATTGACTTTCCTCCAGCTGTTGATTCCTATCGGAAGGTAGTTCTAGAATCCCCTTTAACATCATCGGGTTTCTTTGTGCTCGGTTCGCATCACTCTCAGCTGGCAACCACAGTGATGCGTTGGGGATCGTCATGCAGCTTTCGGGGTATTCCCTCGACCGCCTCAGTGATGACGGAGAATTCATTCTGTACCGCGCACAAGCGAAGGAAACGGAACTGCCTCCCCTTCTGCTGTTGGCTCCAGCTTCAACACGGCCCAGCCCTGAGACACTT
>JACXTT010011267.1_pt1 | contig 11977 bp, 7 predicted proteins | sample 9270951 | NCBI WGS metagenome assembly JACXTT01 (sample SAMN15532306, study PRJNA645909) | rock metagenome | isolation source: weathered quartz diorite | place: Puerto Rico | collected 2017-06-21 | reverse complement strand
TGCGGATCGAAGGCGGAGCTGGTCGCGGCCCTTCCGCATCTGGAAGACGACCGCACGCTGCTCATCTGCAACGGCTACAAAGATTGGACGATGATGAAGCTGCTGCTCATTGGTCAGCTTCTCGGCAAAAACATCATCCCGATCCTCGAGAAATACTCCGAGCTGCGTCTGATGCTGGCTCTGGCAAACGAGCTTGGCGTCCGTCCCAAATTCGGTGTGCGGGTTCGGGTTTCCGTGGTTGGTTCAGGAAAATGGGCCGCTTCCGGAGGCGATGCTTCGAAGTTCGGAATTACAATCCCCGAACTCGTGAAGATGATCGATGAACTCACGGCGAGCGGAGTCTCTGATGGTTTCAAGCTTCTGCACTTTCATTTGGGCAGCCAGATTCTGGATGTCCAAAACCTCAAACAGGCGGTCAAGGAAATCGCGCGCATCTATGCCACGCTTCGCAAGCGCGGGCTGGAGATTGAGTACTTGGACGTCGGCGGTGGATTGGGCGTGAACTACGAGGCCGGCGAAGTGACGTCACCTCACGGTATCAACTATACCCTCAACGAGTACACCAACGCGGTCGTGTACACCGTGAAGGAAGTGTGCGACGCGGAAAAAGTGCCGCATCCGGCGCTCGTATCGGAAAGTGGCCGGGCGATTACGGCTCACCATTCCGTCTTGATCGTGGAAGTCATGGCGGCCCACCGTCGCGACACTGCCGAGGATGTGGTTCCACCGGAGAAAATCGATAACCCTGTTGTTCAAGAACTCGCCAAACTGCTGGCCTCCATTTCGGACAAACGCCGGAAATCTCTACCGATATTGTTGGAAACGTTTCACGACGCCGCGGAAAAAAGGCAAGAAGTGAGTTTGCTGTTCGAGTTGGGGTATCTCACTCTCGACCAGAAGGCGACGGCGGAAAAGCTGTATTGGTCGATTTGCATCACGATCAACCGGATGCTGCAGCGGAGAAACCCGGAGCTGCTTCCAAAGGATCTCGTTGCAATGCGCGAACAGCTGTCGGATCAATACCTGTGTGATTTCTCCGTCTTCCAATCGATACAGGACTACTGGTCTGTTGGACAGGTGTTCCCGATCATGCCGCTCCAGAGGCTGAACGAACAGCCGAGCCGATCGGCGACTCTTGTGGATTTAACTTGCGATTCTGACGGCAAGGTCGACAAGTTCATTGCCCCGACAGGTTCGAAGAACTCGCTCGAACTGCACCGGCTCGTCGAGGGTGAGCCTTACTACCTGGGTATTTTCCTCGTTGGGGCTTATCAGGACATCCTCGGTGATATTCACAACCTTTTCGGCCGCGTTACAGAAGTTCACGTCTACGCCGATGCCGACGAACCCGACAATTACTTCGTGGAAAAAGTAATCAAGGGAACAACAGTTCAGGAAATCCTGGCTTTTGTTCAGTACTTTCCGAATGACCTGCAACGCCGTATGGAACAACTCATCCAGCAAAAGGTGAAGGAAGGCTTGATCCGGCCGAAGGTCGGCGTGCAGCTTCTGGATCAATACAGCAAAGCATTCCACGAATACACATACCTTGACTCGAATGGAGAACAGTAATGGCAAGAAGGAAAGTGAGCATCGTTGGCGCCGGCAACGTCGGTGCGACTGCGGGCCAGCGTATTGTCGATAAGGAGCTCTCGGATGTTGTCCTCATTGACATCATCGAGGGTGTACCGCAGGGGAAAGCGCTCGATCTTGCCGAGTCCGCGCCCATCGAGGGTTATGACTGCCGGCTCACTGGAACGAACAATTACAAAGATACGGCGAACTCCGACATCGTTGTGATCACGGCCGGGATTCCACGCAAACCGGGCATGAGCCGCGACGATCTGTTGAAGACCAATTACGGAATCGTAAAGAGCGTTACAGAAGAGGTGGTCAAGAATTCGCCGAACTGCATCATCATCGTTGTGAGCAATCCTCTCGATGCCATGGTTCAAACCGCCTACCGCGTCAGCAAGTTTCCAAAACACCGCGTTGTCGGCATGGCTGGGGTACTGGATTCCGCGCGATTCCGAACCTTCATCAGCATGGAGTTGAATGTTTCTGTGGAGAACGTTCACGCTTTCGTGCTTGGTGGCCACGGAGACTCGATGGTTCCTCTGCCGCGCTATTCCACGGTTGCCGGCATTCCGATCACAGAATTGCTACCCAAGGACACCATCGAGCGCCTCGCCCAGCGCGCCCGCGATGGCGGCGCCGAGATCGTCGACTTGTTGAAAACGAGCGCCTGGTACGCGCCTTCCTCCGCCATTGTTGAAATGGTGGATGCGATCCTTAACGATCGGAAAAAGATTTTGCCCTGTGCCGCGTACCTCGAAGGAGAATATGGAATCAATGGGCTCTATGTCGGCGTGCCTGTGAAACTCGGTGGGAAAGGCGTCGAGCAAGTCATCGAAATCACCCTGACTTTGGAAGAGCGTGCCGCGCTGCAAAAGTCGGCGGCAGCCGTCAAGGAACTCACCGACATCATTGGTGTCTAGTTACAAAAAAGACGCGACGGCTCGTTATGAGAATGGAAACACCTTGTACGAGCAAGGTCGTTTCAATGACGCGATTGCCGCATATCGCGAAGCCATCCGTCTGAAGCCGGATTATTCCGAGGCGCACAACAATCTGGCCGTGACGTTACAGGCTCTTGGCCGCACGGACGAAGCGATTGCCGCTTACCGCGAAGCCGTGCGGCTCCAGCCGGACTACGCAACAGCGTGGAGTAATCTCGGCGGGGCCCTCCAGCAACAAGGAAATCTCAACGGAGCGATTGATGCCCACCGCGAAGCGCTCCGAATTAAGCCTGATTATGCGATGGCGTATTACAACCTCGGCAATGCACTCCGGGCACAACGACACACCAACGAAGCGATCGATGCGTTTCGCATGGCCGCTAAACTGAAACCGGATTTCGCGGAGGCGCACTCCAATCTTGGGGCCATTCTTCATGAGCAGGAGCGTCTCGAAGAATCGCTCGCCGCTTATCAAGAAGCATTGCGGTCGAGGCCACATTGGGGAAGCGCCGCGGCCCAAGTCGTCCATTTGCTCCGCGAACTCTGCCAATGGAACGGTCTGGTTCCACGCGTCGCGGCTTTACGGCAGGCCATCGTGGCGAATGCTCCGCTCGCCAAAGGGATTCCGCCCTTCAGCATGCTGGTGGCGGATACGACCGCGGCTGAGCAACTGGAGTGCGCCCGGCAATGGGTTGCGCATAAGGGACTGCGAGCGCGTGACCAGGTACCAGCCGCATCGCATGAACGTGAACCCCGCCTACACGTTGGCTATCTATCGGCGGACTTTCATGAACATGCCACGGCGTATTTGATTGCGGGCATGCTCGAATCGCACGATCGCCGCGCGTTTAAAATAACCGCCTATTCCTACGGCCGTCCTGATGCGAGTCCGACTAGGCGGCGCCTTATTTCGGCTTGCGAAGATTTCATCGACATTGCCGATATCACGGACGAGGCGGCCGCCGCACGGATTCGCGATGACCATGTCGATATCCTCGTGGACTTGAAAGGTTATACGCAACACGCGAGAACCGGCATCCTCGTTTATCGGTCGGCACCGATCCAAGCCCAGTTCCTCGGCTATCCCGGCACAATGGGAACCCGCTTGATCGATTACCTGATTGCCGATCGCTTTGTTGTGGCTGAATCGCAGTTTCAATGGTACGTGGAGCAGATCGTGCACCTACCCGAGTGTTACCAGCCGAATGATCCGAAAAGGGCAATTGGCTCGACTCCCACTCGCGCGGAGGCCGGTCTGCCCTCGAGCGGCATCGTCTTTTGTTCCTTCAACGAAACCTACAAGATTTCTCCCGCGATGTTCGAGATCTGGATGCGGCTGCTGCACGCACTACCGACCAGCGTTTTGTGGTTGTTGTCATCCAATCGATGGGCGCCGGACAACCTCCGTCGCGAAGCGCAGGTCCGCGGCATCGATGCACGGCGACTGATCTTCGCTCCTAGAGTCTCTCTGGCAGCACATCTCGGACGACTCGCACTTGCAGATCTCGTGTTGGACACATTGCCTTGCAACGCTCACACCACGGCAAGCGATGCGCTATGGTCCGGTGTTCCCGTATTGACCTGCCCAGGAGAAACATTTGCGTCGCGTGTGGCGGGCAGTCTTCTCCTTACAATGGGTCTACCCGAACTGATTACGGACAATCTCGAGCAATATGAGCAGAGGGCTCTGGAGCTCGCGGAGAATCCGAAGAGGCTAGCCGCGTTGAGGGAGAAGGTGAAAGAAAATCGCCGCACGTCTCCAGTATTCGACGCAGGTCGCTTTACGCGCCATCTTGAAGCCGCGTATCACGCGATGTGGAATCGCCACATTCGTGGCCAAGCTCCAGCAGCGATCTCAATCGCTGCTATTTCCTGATTTGAATCGTGTGTCAGGCTAAACTGTCGAGGATGAATGCGAGATCGCGACATTGTAAGAAACACAAAGGCACAAAGGCACAGAGGCACAAAGAAAGATGACGAATACTCGATCGAAGATCATTTATACATTCACGGATGAGGCGCCTGCTTTGGCGACCTATTCTTTGCTTCCTATCATTCAAACTTTCTCCGGTGCTTGCGATGTGACTGTTGAAACGCGGGACATTTCGCTGGCGGGCCGAATCATCGCTGCTTTCCCCGACAGATTAACGAAAGAACAGCAGATTCCCGATGCGCTGGCCGAACTCGGTGAGCTGGCAAAGAGGCCGGAGGCCAACATTATTAAGCTGCCGAACATCAGCGCATCAATTCCGCAGTTGAAGGCCGCCATCGCCGAGCTTCAGAAAAAGGGGTATGCGTTGCCTAACTATCCCGATGCGCCGGCCAATGATGAAGAGAAAAGAATCCGGGCCCGCTATGACAAGGTAAAAGGGAGCGCGGTGAATCCGGTCCTGCGCGAAGGCAATTCGGACCGGCGCGCTCCAAACTCGGTCAAACAGTATGCGCGCAAGAATCCGCATTCAATGGGCGCGTGGTCCCCTGAGTCGAAATCTCACGTCGCGAGCATGAAAGCGGGTGACTTTCGTTCGAATGAACGTTCGAAAACGATCGCGCAGGGTGGATATGTTCGGGTCGAACTCACTGGTCAAGATGGGACCGTCACTCTGTTGAAGGAGAAAATCCCTGTGCTTGCCGGCGAAGTGATCGATGGCACAGTGATGAGTGTCGGCGCGCTAAAAGCATTTCTTGCGAGTGAAGTTGAAGATGCTCGTCGGCAGGGTGTGCTTTTCTCCGTACACCTCAAGGCGACGATGATGAAGGTTTCCGATCCGATCATCTTCGGCCACGCTGTGAGGGTGTTCTTTAAAGATGTTTTCGAGAAGCACGCGGAAACGTTCACGAGCTTGGGTGTCAACGCGAATAACGGATTGGGCAGCCTACTGGACACGATCAAGCGTCTGCCCGACTCCAAGCGCAAGGAAGTCGAAGCGGATCTTCAAGCCGAGTTCGCGCGGCGTCCAGATCTTGCGATGGTGAATTCGAGCAGGGGCATCACAAACCTGCACGTACCGAGCGACATCATCATTGATGCATCCATGCCCGCGATGATCCGGAATTCCGGGCGCATGTGGAATAAGGACGACAAGCTTCAGGACACAAAAGCCGTGATTCCCGATAGCAGCTATGCCGGTGTCTATCGCGAAACGATAAACTTCTGTAAGGAACACGGCGCTTTTGATCCGCGGGCAATGGGCACCGTTCCCAACGTGGGACTCATGGCCCAAGCCGCAGAAGAATACGGCTCACACGACAAGACGTTCGAAATCCCTCTGCCTGGAACGGTTCGTGTCTTGGACACTTCCGGCGCAGTCCTCCTCGAGCACAAAGTAGAGGCCGGCGATATTTGGCGCATGTGTCAGACGAAGGATGCGGCCATCCAGGACTGGATCAAACTTGCCGTCGCGCGTGCAGGAGCGACAAGTGCGCCTGCGATTTTCTGGTTGGACCAGACCCGAGCGCACGACGCCGAGTTGATTCGTAAGGTGAAAGAGTATTTGCTGAATCACGATACGCGCGGGCTGCAGATCGAGATCATGCCGCCGGAAGAAGCGACGCGGTTTACGCTGAAGCGGCTGAAGGCGGGCCAGGACACGATTTCTGTAACGGGCAACGTTCTGCGCGATTACTTGACGGATTTGTTTCCCATCCTCGAAGTCGGAACCAGTGCCAAGATGCTTTCCATCGTCCCGCTGATGGCCGGTGGAGGAATGTTTGAAACCGGCGCCGGAGGATCGGCGCCCAAGCACGTGCAGCAGTTCCTGGAAGAGAACCATCTTCGATGGGATTCTTTAGGCGAGTTCCTAGCCCTGGCTGTTTCCTTCGAGCACCTCAGCGAGACAACCGGAAACCGCCGCGCGAAAGTGTTGGCCGACGCCTTGGATAAAGCTACCGAAAAACTTCTCGAAACCAAAAAGTCGCCCTCGCCCAAGGTTCGCGAGATGGACAACCGCGGCAGCCATTTCTATCTCACGCTGTACTGGGCTCAGGCATTAGCCGAGCAGACCGCAGACATGGAACTGCAATCGCGCTTTGGGCCGCTGGCGCGGGTTTTGAAAGAGAACGAGGCAAAGATTGTTGAGGAGCTGAACACCGTACAAGGCCGCCGCGCGGATATCGGTGGTTATTACGTGCCGAATTCGGAGTTGGCGTCGAAGGCCATGCGGCCAAGTGCGACATTCAACGCCGTGCTTGAAAGATTTCGGCACTGACCACAGAGACAGAGAGAAAGAAATCGAGTTTTGCTGGACATCGTCCCGAAGTGCAGATAATTTCGGGCAAGCTTCAATAAAGGAGGCTTATGCGGGGACGTGAAAAATACGTATTCGTACTCCTCGTGGTCTTTGCGATCGCATTCGGTATCGCCGGCTCATCCACGATACCCGCAGATCGCGCCTTGACCGCCGATTCTTCACGCTTGGTTTCCATTCAACCTTTGCCGGATCTGGGCGAGATGTGTTTATGGGAGCCGGTCAGCGCGAAAGCGATCGCTTCGCCCGAGGACAGCAACTTGTTCGCGGCTTTCGAAGATAGGCCGGTATATGCCGCAGCACAAGATACGGCCGGAACGAAGGACATAGCTCGTCCGCCTGTACGCAACATACTCGACACCGATCCGATTTACAGTGCTGTCACGGTTGACACGCGGTTGAATGAAGTCTATCTCCAGGATCCCAACACGTGGAGTATCCGGGTCTTCAACCGCCTCGACAACACGCCGTCCAATGCGCCTCGGACTGAGGCGAAACGCATCATCGGTGGTCCCAAGACGGACGTTCAATTCAATAGCTGTGTATACGTGGATCCGAAAAACGGCGACATTTATTCCGTCGAAAACGACATCGGCGACAGCATTGTCGTTTTCAAGAACGACGCCAACGGAGATGTTGAACCGATCCGCAAATTGAATGTCACGCATCGGGCGTACGCGATGGCTGTGGATGAAGACAACCAAGAATTCTATCTGTCGGTCCAGTACCCGCCTCAGGTAGCCGTTTATCGAAAGCTCGCTTCCGGGAATGAAAAGCCTCTACGTCTGATACAGGGCGAAAGCACGCGCCTCTCGGATGCACACGGGATCGCCATCGACGCAAAGAACAAATTGTTGTTTGTTAATAATTGGGGAAACGTCAGTGATTATCGGACTCCCGGCAGCGGTAGATTCGAGGCGCCGTCAATCACAGTCTACAAGTTGGATGCAGACGGCGACGCGCCGCCGGTCCGTGTGATTCAAGGTGCGAAGACGCAATTGAATTGGCCGGGTGCCATGTCCGTCGATCCGGATCGACAAGAACTTTATGTCGCGAACGACGTCGGTCAGGCCGTCATAGTGTTTCGCGAAACCGACAAAGGCGATGTGCAGCCTGTGCGCGCGATCAAGGGACAGAAGACGGGATTGAGCTACCCAACCGGCATCTTCGTCGATACGAAAAACAAAGAGCTCTGGGCGACAAACCTGGGCAACTCCTCGGCGACCGTTTATCCCATCAACGCGAGCGGCGACGTTGCACCGATCAGAATTATCCGCAGCGCGCCAAAGGGGAAAGTCTCGCTGAGGTTTGGTAAGACACAAGCTGTCGCGTATGACAGCAAACGTGAAGAAATACTGGTGCCGAACTGAGTGGCCCATCCGCAGATTGCGGTCTTCGCCAGGTTGGCGAAAGAGAACACGCCTCCGGTTCGAGCGCTCGAAGGACAGAAAACGCGGATTAGCAGAACCATGCATGGTTTTGCATACGATGCCGTTCACGACGAGATCGTCGTCAGTAGCCCTCTCACACAATCCATTCTGATATTCCGCGGAGGAGCCGGTGGAGAAGAAGCTCCAGTCCGAGTTATCCAGGGCCCGCATACGCAGATACTCGGAACCGCCGAAGGCGGCAACGACAAGGTGAGCGTGGATGCGGTCAACAACGAAATCCTGTTGCCGGTGGGCACCGGAACTTCGAGAGTGAATCGGACACCCGTCGCCGACAATGGCGTGCTGGTCTTTGCGCGAGACGGAAACGGCGACGTGGCGCCCAAACGATTTCTCGCTGGTCCCGACACTCAGATCCGAAGCGTTGCCGCGGTCGCAGCCGATCCTGTTCATGATCGGCTGATTGTGAATAGTGGAAACGCGCTGCTGATTTTCAACCGTACTGCGAGCGGGAATGCGAAACCGCTGGCTGTTATTCAGGGACCGAAGAGCGGCGTCGCGAATATCTCGTCTTTCCAGGTCTACCCAGAAAAAGGTTGGATCATTGGCGGCGGATCGGATGGATCGATTTGCGCGTGGAGCATCAACGACAACGGCGACATTCCACCGCGCTGGAGAATTCCTGTGCAAAAGCTGACCGGCTACGTGGCTTCAGGAATCGCTCTGGACCCGGTTCACAAAGAAATCATTCTCAGCGCCGCCGGCCAACGGGTTCGTCCTCCCAGCGGGATTATGAATACCGTGATTACGTTCTCATGGCCTGAGATTTTCGAATAGAACCGATACTTTTGGCCGCTCTCGTTTTTGTTGGGCAAAGGCCTCGGGCGTTGAGAAGCTCCTTGCCAGCGCAAGCTGGACCGCGCTAGCGCTACTCTTCACACTGCCGGACGAACGCCCCTGATCATTGAGAGATCGTGATCGTCGCAGACACTGAAGTGAAACTGCCCGTGTGATCCGCTGCGTCCTGGTGTGCGCGAATGCCGTTGATCGTCCAGGTGCCGGTCGGAGTGCCGGCAGGTACGGCGTGGCTCATATTGGAGTCACCCCTCTGCCAATTCGATGCCGTGTTGTACGCACTGCTGCCTGGTGCGCTGAAGCGAACGTCGAAAAATGTCTGAGACGTCAGATTGGAACCGATGACATTCGCAGTAAAGGAGCCGCCGGTACCGACACTCGTTCGATCCAGCCGCAGATCGGTAACGACTAAAGGCGCAGTCGCGGAGATCTTGGCCGGCGACAGCATCCTTCCCCCATTGGCGATCGCGGCAACGCCGCCGAGCAGTGGATCTCCAATTAATGTTGCCGAGCAAGTTGCACGGCCTCCCGCCTCAATGCAAGGGACAACTTCGTTTCCAACAGTCGATGTGACGACCAATCGTGTCGGCGCATCGCTCAGACCTTGAAGGCTTGCAAAAACATTCATAGACCGGCCTTGTTGAGTGAAGGTCGCTGTACCGTTGGATGCCATCACCGCCTGACTTCGCGCGGGCGTCGGCTGGGTGGGAGCCGCATCGTTGAAAACCACGATTCCTGTCTGGCCCGTCGAGTCGCTCGAGGGATCAGCCGGGAACTGCGCGGTTGCAACGTAGACGTTGCCGCCAATCGGATCCACGCCCGCAACTCGTCCGCCCCGCCCGGAACATTGTCCGCCCACAAATGTCGGATTGTTCGTGCTGCCTACCGCGGGTGCTGCGTAAACACCTACCACAGGAAATGCCGCGCCGGTATTGATCGCAGGACAGTTCCCGCCATCGAAGGTGCTCGACCCGCCGCCTGCGTACCACCTCCGCGTGTTTCGATTGAAATGCAATACATCGATGCCGTTTGCGTTAGGCCAGAATGTCAGTACCTTTCCGTCCGGTAGGCTCATTACTTCTGCGCCTCTCAACGTCGTGCCGCCGGTGCAGGAGACGAGAATCGTGTCGGTTACCGGATCGATATCGTTGCCCTGCGGCCCGCATTCAGTGGCGGCGATCGTCTTCACGATGTCACCGGTGCCGGCCGCGCCCGCATTCGGGTCGATGACTAAGACTCCGACAGATGGAATAGTCAAATAAACCATGCCATCGACTGGGTTGTATCGTGGTTGCTCCGGCGAGCCCGGAAGCGCGATAGAGGCGACAATCGTGTTTGCATTCGGCCCCGCCAAGTCAATTCCAGTCAGAAAATAGGGTGCAGTCGTGTTGCCGACATAAATGCGTTGATGGATCGGATCGTAATCCAATTCGTCTGTGCCGTTCGGCACTGGACTGACGACAATGGGTGCGGCAGAAGGGTTTGTCAGATCATAGATCCAAAGCGTTGTTTGGCGGCTTGTCAAAATAAGTTTCCGCAGATCAGGAATGACTTGTACCCCGCTGGGACACGAGGTTCCCGTACAGCCGGGCGGAGCGACAACGCTCTGGAGCGTGTTCGTTGTTGTATCAATCGCAAGCGCACCGTGATTCCGGCGATCGGCGTAATACAGGATGCGCGTGACCGGATCGAAAGAATCCAAATCGAACGATGGCGCTGTTGCGCCTGTGGCTGTCCAGATCGGTACTGGGATCACGGTCAAGGGCGTCAGACCTGGATTAGGAGTGGTGGATGTTTGGCTTCGCATAATGACGGTCGAGCCTAAGAGAATCGCAAAGACTACCCCTAGCGGTAATACTGTTGTTTTCATGTGGCCTCCTCATGTTTGGCGATGCTGGTAATGGCGTGTTTGTAAATCAGATAGCGCTGGCGATTGGCTCTTAGCACCACAGAGTGTGAATCAAAGCCAACGACTTGGCCGCTCACGTGGCTTCCGTCGAGGAGAAAGATCGTGACACTCTGCTTCTCGCGCCGAGCTTCGTTGACGTAAATGTCGATCGCGCGCGATAGCCCATCGTCGGACGACATCGTTAAAACCCCTGGTAGGAAAAACAACTAACGATAAATGAGCACGGCCCGCACTAGAGTTCTTGAAAAAAGCAGGGGCGGTGTCGGAATGAACGGGAGGAACGCTGCACATTTAACAACACTGATGATCAACGCGTCAATTTGGATTTACGGGGTTCGAGTTGGCGAGGCTTCGAACTTAGGATTTCTTGATGCGGAAATATCGAAATCGTCGAAGCTAAAATTCGTTCATGATTCCATCGACAAGGCAGCAGCCCGAAGGTGAGAATGAATGCGAAATCGCGACGTTGTAAGAAACACAAAGACACAAAGGCACCGAGACACAAAGAAAACGCCGCAAGTAGCAGGATTTTATGCGGCGTTTTCTTTGTGTCTCGGTGCCTTTGTGTCTTTGTGTTTTTCTAAGCACCACCCATCTTCGTTATAACGCTATCGGCCAGCAACGCTGGTCACGTCCCAGCCCGCTACCTTCCAGCCGACTTTAGATTGGAAAGCCGCCACTACATCTTGATAGTTGTCTCTCTCGAGGTTGAGAAACGTCTGATGTGTGGGAGACTCTAAGGTCAGCCAATGCTCATCCATTTTCCTCATCATCAGTGGGAAAGCGAAGATATTGGCGGCAAGGGCCGTGGCGGAACTGATCGTCCTGTTGCCCATGGAATGGGAGTATTCAGCGCCCTTGATTTCCGAATATCTGATGGATTCCGTCTGCGAGTAATCTTTCAATGTGCGCAGTGTGATACGGTCCACGTCGAAGCTCAGAATGACATCTCTCGACTGCCAGCGGTTGTCCTCTCGTTCGAATACCTTGACGGTAAAAACATTACTCGCCGAACGTTCGCTCTGGCTGAAGGCGGATGAAGAGAGAAGCAAAGCCATG
>JACXTT010011266.1_pt1 | contig 11978 bp, 11 predicted proteins | sample 9270951 | NCBI WGS metagenome assembly JACXTT01 (sample SAMN15532306, study PRJNA645909) | rock metagenome | isolation source: weathered quartz diorite | place: Puerto Rico | collected 2017-06-21 | reverse complement strand
CCGACGAGCCGACCGGCAGCCTCGACTTCGCGACCGGCGAGACCGTGATGGCGCTGATGTTCGCGCTCAACCGCGAGGCCGGCACGACGCTGGTGCTGGTGACGCACGACCGCGCGATCGCGGCGCGCTGCGACCGGCAGTTGCGCATCGAAGCCGGGCGCGTCCAGCCGGATCGGCCGACCGCGGCGCCGGCGCCCTCCGTCACCGAGCCGTGAGTGCGTCAGATGTCGAACGCCGTCGTGACCGTCTCGTCGCCCGATGACTTCGACTTCATCATCGGTCGCTGGCGCGTGCGTCATCGTCGCCTCGACGCCCGGCTGTGCGGCTGCACCGCGTGGACCGAATTCGACGGCACGAACACGACGCGCAAGATCCTCGGCGGCCTCGGCAACGTCGAAGACAACCTGCTCGGCTTTCCCGACGGCGCGGTGCGTGCCGCCGCCTTCCGGTCGTTCGACCCGGCCACGCGCCGCTGGGCGATCTGGTGGCTCGACGGGCGCTACCCGCACCGCCTCGACGTGCCGGTGGTCGGCAGCTTCTCGGCCGGTGTCGGCACCTTCTACGCCGACGACGTGTTCGAAGGCCGGCCGATCCGGATCCGCTTCATCTGGAAGGTCAACGCCGGGAACGATCCGACCTGGGAGCAGGCGTTCTCCGCCGATGCCGGCGCGACGTGGGAGACGAACTGGACGATGCGGTTCGAGCGCGACGCGGACTGACCCCGACAAACAAGAAGGGCGCCCGCAGGCGCCCCGATCGCGGCCGCGGTGGTCGATCGTCAGTTGCTGAACTTGTAGTCGGTCTTCGCCTTCGCCCGCACCTCGTCGCGGTACGCCGCGAGCTTTTGCTGCTCCATGCGCTGCTTGAGCTGGCCCTTGACGTCGTCGAACGGCGGGAACTGCGCTTCGCGCGTGTCCTCGAGCTTGATGATGTGGTAGCCGAACTGCGACTTGACCGGCTCCTGCGTCATCTCGCCCTTCTTCAGCTTGACCATCGCCTGCGAGAACTCGGGCACGTACGAGCCCGGCGCCGCGAAGTCGAGGTCGCCGCCGTTCGCGCCCGACCCCGGGTCCTTCGAGTTCTTCTTCGCGAGGTCTTCGAAGCTCGCGCCGGCCTTGATCTGCGCGATCAGCGCCTTGGCCTCGTCTTCCTTCTCGACCAGGATGTGGCGCGCGCGGTATTCGGTACCGGCCGACTGCGCCTTGAACTTCTCGTACTCGGCCTTGACGTCGCCGTCGTTGACCGGATGCGACTTGACGTAGTCGGCCAGCAGCGCCTGCGTCAGCACCGCCTGGCGCGCCTGCTCCATCTGCGCCTTGTATTCGGGCGTTGCGGCCAGGCCGCGCTTCTCGGCCTCCTGCGTGAAGATCTCGTCCATCACGAGCTTGTCGCGCACGCGCTGGTCGAGGTCGGGCGGGAGCTGCTGGTTCTGCGCGGCGGCCTGCGCCTGCACCTGCTTGATCAGCGCATCGGCGCGCGCCTTCGGCACCGGCTTGCCGTTGACGATCGCGATGTTCTGCGCGGCCGCCGGCAGCGCCAGCAGCAGCGATGCGGAGATCAGCGCTGCGGCGCCCGCAGCGAATTGAAACGTCTTCATGATCGAGCCAAAAGTTGGGGGGAAAACTTCAGAGTTCACCGGGCGCGCGCGCCTCGATGGCCAAGGCATGGATGCCGCGCGGGATCAGAAGTTGCAGCGCATCATATATGAGGCGGTGCCGGGCCACGCGCGACAGCCCGGCGAAGCGCGCCGCGGTGATCCGCACCGTGAAGTGTCGGCCTTCGCGCGCGCCGGCATGGCCGGCATGCAGGTGGCTGTCGTCGACGATCTCGAGCGCCGTCGGCGCGAGCGCCGGGCGCAGTGCGGCCTCGATGTCGGCGGCGGCAATGCCGGCCATCACGGTTGCCGATCGGGCGCCGGTGCCGGGGCGGCGTCGGGCTGCATGTGGCGGCCGATGTACAGGCCCTGCGCGAGCATGAACACGAACATCAGCCCGGTCACGCCGAACGCCTTGAACGTGAACCACGTCGAGGTGCTGAAGCTGTAGGCGACGTAGAGATTCAGCAGCCCGAGCAGGCCGAAGAACGCGATCCACGCGAAGTTCAATCGTTGCCAGACCGGCGCGGCGAGGTGCAGCTGTTCGCCGATCAGCGTCTGCAGCAGGTTCTTGCGGAACAGCGTCTGGCTGACCCAGAACGCCAGCCCCATCGCCCAGTACAGCGCGCTCGGCTTCCATTTGATGAAGGTCGGGTTGTGGAACCAGATCGTCGCGCCGCCGAGCACGACGACGAGCGCGAACGTGACCCACAGCATCATGTCGACCTTGCGCCGTGTCGACAGCAGCCAGACGATCTGCACGCCGGTCGCGATGATCACGACGATCGTCGCGAGCAGCGCCGAGGCCTCGTCGGTGCCGACGACACCGCCCGAGACCATGAAGCCGAAGTGATCGGTCGCGAAGCGTGCCGCCCACTCGGCGTTCTTGTCGGCGTACTTGCCGACCCCGAAGAACAGCAGCAGCGGCAGGAAATCGAAAAAGATCTTCATCGGCAGGCCGGCCAGCGGCCCGGGGTTTCACTTGGGCGCGAAGTCTATCGCGGCCGAATTGATGCAGAAGCGCTCGCCGGTCGGTTCGGGGCCGTCGGGGAAGACGTGGCCGAGGTGCGAGCCGCACTTGTTGCAGCGGACTTCGACGCGCACCATGCCGTGGCTCTTGTCGACGACGCGCTCGATCACCTCGCTGTTGACCGGCTCGTAGTAGCTCGGCCAGCCGCAGCCGGCGTCGAACTTGGTGTCGGATTGGAACAGCGGCGTGCCGCAGCCGATGCAGTTGTACTGGCCGGCCTTCCACTCGTCCCAGTATTTGCCGGTGAACGGCCGCTCGGTCGCGGCGTGACGCGCGACCTGGTACTGCATCGGGTCGAGCTGCTCGCGCCACTCGGCGTCGCTCTTTTGCACGGGGTAGGTCGTCGTCTTGGTGGTGTCGTTCATGATGAGCAGGAGACCTCGAGGTGTTGCGCCCAGTCGGGCGGGAAGGCCGCATACGGCGCGGCGCTCGCGTCCTGTTCGTCGAAGGGGCGCTGCAGAACTTGCAGCACGCGCTGCGTCTCACCGAAGTCGCCGTCGCGCGCGGCGCGGATCGCCCCTTCGGCGATGTGGTTGCGAAGCACGAACTTGGGGTTCGCGCGGTTCATCTGCAAGGCCCGCTCGGCGTCGACGCTGCCTTCGCGCGCGAGCCGCGCGGCATAGCGCACGGCCCACGCGTCGAACGCCGCGCGGTCGATGAACAGGTCGCGCACCGGCGCATTCGCGCCCGCCTCGGCGGTCGTGCCGAACGCCGCCAGGCGGCGGAACGTGATCGTGAAGTCGCAGCGGTCGGCGGCCATCAGGCGCAGCAGGTCGTCGACGAGCGCGCGGTCGTCGTCCTCGGCTGCGGCGAGGCCGAGCTTGGCGCGCCAGCGCGCGAGCATCGCGTCGGCGTAGTCGGTCTTGTACGGCTCGAGCGCGGCGAGCGCGGTGTCGGAATCGCCGATCAGCGGTAGCAGCGCCTGCGCCAGTGCGTGCAGGTTCCAGAACGCGACGTTCGGCTGGCGTGCCCACGCATAGCGGCCCTGCGTGTCGGAGTGGTTGCAGACGTGGCCCGGGTCGAACGCGTCGAGGAAGCCGAACGGCCCGTAGTCGATCGTCAGTCCGAGGATCGACAGGTTGTCGGTGTTCATCACGCCGTGGCAGAAGCCGATCCCCTGCCACTGCGCCATCAATGCCGCGGTGCGGCGCGCAACCGCCTCGAGCAGCGCCGCCGCCGGGTTCGCCGCGTCGCGGCTGTCGGGGTAGTAGTGCTCGATCACGAAGTCGGCGAGGTGCTGCAGCTCGGCCGGCCGGTCGTGGTGCGCGAAGTGCTCGAAGTGGCCGAAGCGGATGAAGCTCGGCGCGACGCGCGTCACGACCGCCGCGGTCTCGAGCGTCTCGCGCCGCACCGGCAGCGCCGAGCCGGTGACGCACAGCGCGCGCGTGGTGGGCACGCCGAGCGCGTGCATCGCCTCCGAGCACAGGAACTCGCGGATCGACGAGCGCAGCACCGCGCGGCCGTCGCCCATCCGCGAATACGGCGTGCGCCCCGAGCCCTTGAGCTGCAGCTCCATCGGCCCGTGCGGCGTGTCGACCTCGCCGAGCCACAGCGCACGGCCGTCGCCGAGCTGGCCGGCCCAGACGCCGAACTGGTGCCCGCTGTAGACGCTCGCGAGCGGCTGCATGCCGGGCCACAACGCGCCGCCGCTGAACACGCGCAACGCGTCGAACGCCGGATTCGTCGCCCAGTCGGCCGTCCAGCCGAGCGCGCTCGCGCACGGCGCGCTCGTCGCGACCCAGTGCGGATCGGGCAGCGGCTCGGCCGACAGCTCGGTGAAGTAGCCCGGGCCGAGTTGCCGGAAGCGGTTCGGCCAGTCGGCGGGCGGCGCCGCGACGGCGTCGGCGATCGGTTCTGCCAGGTTCATCGGGGCAGTGTAGCGAGCACCTGGGCGCAACCAAATGCATGGGGCGTTGGTGCCGAGTCACCAACGCGGTGCGCGTTCCGCGGTCGAAGAGACCCCACGATCGTTGTCCCTTCTGCGACAGCCGTTTGGGGTAGTCCCTGTAACCCCTGGCACCCCGGTTCCGTTACCTTTGCGGGCGTTTGTCACCACCCCCCGGAGTTCCCCATGAAGATCGTTCGCAGCACGTCGGCACGACGCCTGTTTCGCCTGACCGTCGGCGCCGCGCTGGTCGCATCGGCCGGGGTCGCGATGGCCCAGAAGGGCGAGACCGTCAAGATCGCGATGATCGAGGGCCTGTCGGGCCCGTTTGCCAACGTTGGGCAGAACCAGCTGCACAGCTGGCAGCTCGTCGCCGAGCACTTCAACAACAAGAACCCGGCCGGCGTGAAGTTCGAGATCACCGGGATGGACAGCAAGAGCTCGCCGCAGGAGGCGCTGAACCTGCTGAAGTCGGCGGCCGACCAGGGCTTTCGCTACGTGACGCAGGGCAATGGCTCGAACGTCGCGGTGCCGCTCGCCGACGCGGTCGCGAAGTACAACGAGCGCAACCCGGGCAAGGAGATCGTCTACCTGAACTACGCCGCCGTCGATCCGGTGCTGACGAACGAGAAGTGCACCTACTCGCACTTCCGGCTCGATGCCGACACGACCGAGAAGATGGCCGCGCTGACCGCGTTCATGAAAGACCAGAAGGCGATCAGCAAGGTCTATCTGCTGAACCAGAACTACTCGCACGGCCAGCAGGTCGCGAAGTATTTCAAGGAAGGCATCGCGCGCAACCGGCCCGACGCGAAGATCGTCGGCGACGACCTCGTGCCGCTCGGCCAGGTGAAAGATTTCTCGCCCTACGTCGCGAAGATCAAGGCTTCGGGCGCCGATGCGATCGTCACCGGCAACTGGGGTCAGGACATGACGTTGTTCGTCAAGGCGATCAACGACGCCGGCCTGAAGGTGCCGATCTACGCCTACTACGCCGGCGTCTCGGGCACGCCGACGGCGCTCGCCGCCGGCCCGGGCCTGGACGTCTACCAGATCGCCTACAACCACTCGAACTACACCGGCGTGGTCGGCCAGCTGATGGACGACTTCAAGAAGAAGTACAACGACGACTTCTACACGTTCTCGATCTACAACGCGATCGTCGTGCTCGGCGAGGCGATGGCGAAGGCGAAGTCGACCGACCCGATGAAGGTCGCGGCGGTGATGGAGGGGTTGAAGTTCAACGGCTTCAACGGCGAAAGCTACTTCCGCAAGTCCGATCACCAGATGCAGCAGGGGCTGTGGATCTCGCACTGGCAGAAGGTCGACGCGAAGAACAAGTACAGCGTCGAGAACACCGGCTACACGTTCGCGCCGGTCAAATACATCGAGGCCTACCAGGCCAGCACGCCGACCAGCTGCCAGATGACCCGTCCGGGCGGCTGATCCGCAGCGCGCTCGCGCGAGGGCCCGCCGGGGTGACCCGTCGGGCCTTGTTCGTCGCCGGCGCCGCCCGCGGATCGGGCACACTTCGCCCCGGCTGAATCGGAACACACCGACCCGATGGAGTTCTTCACCTTATCGCTGCTGAACGGCTTGAGCTACGGCCTCTTGCTGTTCATGTTGAGCTCCGGCCTGACGCTGATCTTCAGCATGATGGGCGTGCTGAACTTCGCGCACACGAGCTTCTACATGCTCGGCGCGTACTTCGCGTTCAGCATCTCCCAGGCGATCGGCTTCTGGCCGGCGCTGCTGATCGCGCCGCTGCTCGTCGGTGTGCTCGGCGCGCTGTTCGAGCGCGTCTGCCTGCGGCGCGTCCACAAGTTCGGCCATGTGCCCGAGCTGCTGGTGACGTTCGGGCTGTCGTACCTGATCCTCGAGATGGTGCGGCTGGTGTGGGGCAACGCGACGGTGCCGTACGGCTTGCCCGAGGCGCTGCAGGGGCCGCTGTTCACGCTGTACGGCACGCAGTTCCCGCGCTCGCGCTCGTTCATCATGCTGCTCGCGCTGCTGATGCTGCTGTCGGTCTGGCTGCTGCTGACGCGCACCCGCATCGGGCTGGTGATCCAGGCGGCGCTGACGCACCCCGAGACCGTCGAGGCGCTCGGCCACGACGTGCCGCGCGTGTTCATGCTGGTCTTCGGCGGTGGCGCGGCGCTCGCGGCGCTGGCGGGCGTGATCGGCGGCAACACCTACGTCACCGAGCCGTCGATGGCGGGCGCGGTCGGCTCGATCGTGTTCGTGATCGTCGTCGTCGGCGGCATGGGCTCGCTGGCCGGCGCGTTCCTCGCGTCGCTGCTGATCGGTGTGCTGCAGACCTTCGCGGTCGCGATCGACCAGTCGCTCGCGACCGGGCTGCGCTCGTTCGGCGTGACCGTGACCGACGAGACCTTCGGCCACGACCTGCTGAACCTCAGCGTCGCGCAGGTCGCCCCGATCCTTCCCTACCTGCTGCTGGTGCTGATGCTGATCTTCCGACCCAAGGGCCTGCTGGGCAAACGCGATGGCTGAGCTCGCACTGTCCGCCACGCGGCCGCCGATCGCGCGCGGCCGCCTCGTCATCTGGGTGCTGTTCGCGCTCGCGCTGATCGCGCTGCCGTGGGTGTTCCGCAGCAGCCTCGCGCTGACGATGCTGTCGCAGATCGGCTACCTGACGATCATCTGCCTGAGCTACAACATGCTGCTCGGCCAGGGCGGCATGCTCAGCTTCGGCCACGCGGTCTACACCGGCCTGGGCGCGTTCATCTCGCTGCATGCGATGAACTACGCCGCCAAGGGCGCGATCCCGCTGCCGGTCGTCGTGATTCCGCTGGTCGGCGGGCTCGCCGGGATGTTCTTCTCGGCGCTGTTCGGCTACGTGACGACGAAGAAGTCGGGCACGACGTTCGCGATGATCACGCTCGGCATCGGCGAGCTGGTCGCGGCGATGTCGCTGATGTTCCCGGGCTTCTTCGGCGGCGAGGGCGGCGTCACGACCAACCGCACCTACGGCACGCCGCTGTTCGGGCTGACGTTCGGGCCGCAGATCCAGGTCTACTACCTGATCGCGGCGTACTGCTTCATTTCGACTGCGCTGATGTACGCGTTCACCGGCACGCCGCTCGGTCGCATGCTCAACGCGGTGCGCGACAACCCCGAGCGCGTCGAGTTCATCGGCTACAACACCCAGTGGGTGCGCTACCTCGGCTTCATCATCGCCGGCTTCTTCGCCGGCATCGGCGGCGCGCTGAGCGCGATCAACTTCGAGATCGTCAACGCGTCCGACGGCCTGAGCACGATCCGCTCGGGCGGCTACCTGCTGTTCACGTTCCTCGGCGGCGCGACCTTCTTCTTCGGCCCGATGATCGGCGCGGTGCTGCTCGTGCTCGCCTCGGTGCTGCTGTCGGAGATCACGAAGGCGTGGCTGCTGTACCTCGGCCTCGCGTTCCTGCTGATGGTGATGTACGCGCCGGGCGGCATCGCGAGCCTGGTGATGCTGCTGCTGCGGGTCGTCAAGTTCGGCAAGTTCGCGCGCATCGCGCCGTCGCTCGGGCTGCTGATCGTCGCGTCGCTGCCGATGGCGCTCGGCTTCGCCGCGCTGATCGAGATGGTCTACCACATGCAGCTCAACGCGGCGACGGGCCCCGAGCTGTCGTTCCTTGGCATCCCGCTGAGCATCGCGTCGGCCGCGAGCTGGATCGGCTGCGTCGCGCTCGCCGGCGTCGGCATCGCGGTGTTCGAGGCGGCGCGGCGCCGTTATGCGCGCCAGTGGGGCGAGGTGCAGGGCGAGATCGAAGCGACGATCCGCGCCAAGGAGGGCGGGGCATGAGCGCGGCGCCGTACGCCGTCGAACTGAAGGCGCTGCGCAAGTCGTTCGGCAAGACCGAGATCATCCGCGGCGCCGACCTCGCGGTGCGCCCCGGCGAACGGGTCGCGATCATCGGCCCGAACGGGGCCGGCAAGTCGACGCTCTTCAACCTGATCAGCGGCCGCTTCGGCGCGACCTCGGGCGAGATCCTGCTGAACGGCCAGCGCATCGACGGCCTCGCGCCGTTCGAGATCAGCCGCCGCGGCCTGGCGCGCAGCTTCCAGATCACCAACATCTTCAGCCGCCTGTCGGTGTTCGAGAATCTGCGCTGCGGCGTGCTCTGGTCGATGGGCTACAAGTACGCGTTCTGGAAGTTCCTGTCGGGGCTGACCGACGCGAACGAGCGCGCCGAGCAGCTGCTGCGCGACATCCACCTCGAGCGCAAACGCGACACGCTGGCGATGAACCTGACGTACGCAGAGCAGCGCGCGCTCGAGATCGGCATCACGATCGCCGGCGGCGCCGCCGTCGTGCTGCTCGACGAGCCGACCGCCGGCATGAGCAAGAGCGAGACCGCTCGCTTCATCGAGCTGATCCGCGAGGTCACCGTCGGCAAGACGCTGCTGACGGTCGAGCACGACATGGGCGTGGTGTTCGGGCTGGCCGACAAGATCGCGGTGCTCGTCTACGGCGAGGTGATCGCGTTCGACGTGCCCGAGGCGGTGCGGGCGAATGCGCGCGTCCAGGAGGCGTATCTGGGCTCGGTGCTCGCCGATGCGCAGGCGGCGGAGGCGGGACACTGATGTTGCAAATCGACGGGCTGCACGCCTACTACGGCAAGAGCCACATCCTGCACGGTGTCGACATGCGCGTCGGCGAGGGCGAGATCGTCGCGCTGCTCGGCCGCAACGGCTCGGGCCGCTCGACCACCGTCAAGGCGATCATGGGGCTGGTGCACGGCGAGGGCTCGGTCAAGTTCCGCGACCGCGAGATCCTCGGCCAGCACGCCTTCCACATCGCGCACCACGGCATCGGCTACGTGCCGGAGAACCGCGACATCTTTCCGAAGCTGACGGTCGAGCAGAACCTGATGCTCGGCGAGAAGAGCGGCGCGCGTTCGCGCGGCAAGAAGCCGCGCTGGTCGTTCGACGACATGTACGGCATGTTCCCGCGCCTGAAGGAGCGCCAGCACACCGAGGCCGGCGTGCTGTCGGGCGGCGAGCAGCAGATGCTGACGCTGTGCCGCACGCTGATGGGCGACCCCGACCTGATCATGATCGACGAGCCGACCGAGGGCCTCGCGCCGAAGATCGTCGAGCTCGTCGCGCAGTATTTGAAGACGCTGAAGGAGCGCGGCGTCTCGGTGCTGCTGGTCGAGCAGAAGCTGACGATCGCGCTGGAGATCTCCGAGCGCTGCTACGTGATGGGCCACGGCAGCATCGTCTTCGAAGGGACGCCGGCAGCGCTGCGCGCCGACGCCTATATTCGCAAGGAGTGGCTGGAAGTCTGAGCCACCCGCACCGAGGGCACGAAAGGCGCTGTCACTGGTGAGACAGCGCCTTTTTTTCTCGACGACCTAGAATCGAACGATCGTTCTTTTTTCCTGGACACAGCCTGGGGGCACACGCCATGAGCGCCAACTACGAAACTCGCGGCCGCGTCGCGGTCATCACGCTGGACAACCCGCCGGTCAACGGCCTCGGCTACGCGACCCGCCTGGGCATCGTCGAGGGCCTCGAGCGCGCGCAGGCCGACGCCGCGGTCGACGCGATCGTGATCACCGGCGCCGGCAAGGCGTTCTCGGGCGGCGCCGACATCCGCGAGTTCGGCACGCCGAAGGCGCTGGCCGAGCCGAACCTGCTCAGCGTGATCCTCGCGCTCGAGGCCTCGGCCAAGCCGGTCGTCGCGGCGATCCACACGGTGTGCATGGGCGGCGGGCTCGAGCTCGCGCTCGGCTGCCATTACCGGATCGCGGCGAAGGGCACCGCGGTCGCGCTGCCCGAAGTGAAGATCGGCCTGATCCCCGGCGCCGGCGGCACGCAGCGGCTGCCGCGCGTGCTTGGCGTCGAGACCGCGATGAACATGATCGTCAGCGGCGAGCCGGTCAAGAGCGAACTGCTCGCGCAGGCGCCGGGCCAGAAGCTGTTCGACAAGCTCGCCGAGGGCGACCTGATGACCGAGGCGCTCGCGCTCGCCGGCGAGGTCGCCGGCAAGCGGCCGCTGCCGCTGGTGCGCAACCTGAAGGTCACGCACCCGAGCCCCGATGCCTACGTGCAGTTCGTCAAGAACATGGTCGGCGGGATGAGCAAGAACTTCCCGGCGCCACTGAAGTGCGTCGAGGCCGTCGCCGGTTCGCTGAAGCTGCCGTTCGACGCCGGCATGAAGCTCGAGCGCGAGCTGTTCACCGCGCTGATGTTCACGCCCGAATGCAAGGCGCTGCGCCACGCGTTCATGGCCGAGCGCGCGACCAGCAAGATTCCCGACGTGCCGGCCGACACGCCGACCCGCGCGATCGCGAAGGTCGCGGTGATCGGCGCCGGCACGATGGGCGGCGGCATCGCGATGAACTTCCTGAACGCGGGCATCCCCGTCGTGATCCTCGAGATGAAGCAGGAAGCGCTCGACAAGGGCGTGGGCATCATCCGCAAGAACTACGAGGCGCAGGTCAAGAAGGGCAAGCTGAAGCAGGACAAGTACGACGCACGGATGGCGCTGCTGAGCACAACGCTGAACTACGCCGAGCTGAAGGACGCCGACCTCGTGATCGAGGCGGTGTTCGAAGACATGGGCGTCAAGGAGACGGTGTTCAAGACGCTCGACGAGGTGATGAAGCCGGGCGCGATCCTCGCGTCGAACACCTCGACGCTCGACGTCAACAAGATCGCCGCGTTCACGAAGCGCCCGCAGGACGTGATCGGGATGCACTTCTTCAGCCCGGCCAACGTGATGAAGCTGCTCGAGGTCATTCGCGGCGAGAAGACCGCGAAGGACGTGCTCGCGACGGTGATGGCGCTCGGCAAGAAGATCAAGAAGACGACGGTCGTCTCGGGCGTCTGCGACGGCTTCATCGGCAACCGGATGATCGAGCAGTACTCGCGCCAGGCCGGCTTCCTGCTCGAAGAGGGCGCGACGCCGGCGCAGGTCGACAAGGCGATGGAGAAGTTCGGCATGGCGATGGGCCCGTTCCGGATGGGCGACCTCGCGGGCAACGACGTCGGCTGGTACATCCGCAAGCGCCGCTACCTCGAGAAGCCGAACCTGCGCTACAGCAAGACCGCCGACCTGCTCTGCGAGATGGGCCGCTTCGGCCAGAAGACCGGCGCCGGCTGGTACGACTACGTGCCCGGCAAGCGCGACGCGATCGCGAGCCCGGTCGTCGTCGAGATGATCGAGAAGCACCGCAAGGACCTCGGCATCACGCCGCGCAAGATCAGCGACGACGAGATCGTCGGCCGGCTCGTCTACGCGCTCGTCAACGAGGGCGCGAAGATCGTCGACGAGGGGATCGCGCTGCGCGCCTCCGACATCGACATGGTCTACCTCACCGGCTACGGCTTCCCGCTGCACCGCGGCGGGCCGATGAACTACGCTGACCAGGTCGGCCTGTTCAACGTCGCGCAGTCGATGAAGCGCTTCGCCAACCCGCACGACGATGCGACGTTCTGGCAGCCGGCGCCGCTGC
>JACXTT010011265.1_pt1 | contig 11978 bp, 9 predicted proteins | sample 9270951 | NCBI WGS metagenome assembly JACXTT01 (sample SAMN15532306, study PRJNA645909) | rock metagenome | isolation source: weathered quartz diorite | place: Puerto Rico | collected 2017-06-21 | reverse complement strand
GTTCGCGCCTGGCCCAAATCTCTTCGTCCAGGGCTGGACAGTCTCGTCGGCGGGGCCCCCGAGGCACGGCGGGGGATTTCCAGCTGGGACCCCCCCGGCCTCACCCATTTCATCGAGCGTCATGCGCGCCGGGCGGAGATCGTCGGCGACATTCCGCTCGACTCGGTGGGAAAGCCGCTCGGACCGATCACGTCGGCGCGCTATGTGGTGGTCACCAAGCACCGTCGCGCGGTGCGCGACGCGCTCGATGCCCTGCACTCGGTTCGGCCCTACGTCTGGACGGGCGGTCCGCTCGAGGCACCCACCGAGGCGCCGGACGCCGTCGTGGCAGCGCTGCTGCCCACCCGCGAGGAGCTGCGGCTGCTCGCCGCGATCGCGACACCCACCGTGCCCGTGCTGGCCTCGCAGGTGCCCTATCTCCGTTCCATTGCGACACTGCAGCCCCTCGCCCTGCCGTCGGCTGCTGACCGGGCGCAGGATCGCAATGCTCAGTTGCGGGCGCAGCTCGCGGCGCGGCTCGCCCAGCGCGATGTGGATGTGGAATTGGCGGTGTTGGCGCCGCTCTTCGAGGATCACGACCCGGCGCTGGTCGCGGCTGCGCTACTGGCCGTCAGCCGTCAGTCAGCTGCCGTCAGTCAAATCTCGCCCGTCGCGTCGCCTCCATCGGGCTGGGCGAAGGTCTTCGTCAGCGTCGGAACGAAAGACCGCGCGAGCGCCAAAGACCTTGTCGGTGCGTTGATCAAGGAAGTCGGCCTGCAAAAGGGCCAGATCGGCAAAATCGATGTGCGGGAGACGTTTTCTTTGATCGAGGTGTCGTCCGATGCTACGGATCAGGCCGTGCGGCGTCTCTCAGGGATCTCGATTCGAGGACGGAGAGTCACTGCACGGCCCGATCGGGGTTGAGAGCCTACTTCTTGTTGTTCACCGCCATCTTCAGTTGCTTGCCCGCGCGGAATGCAGGAGCGATCGACGCTTTGATCTGAATGACGCCGCCAGTCTTCGGGTTGCGACCCATCCTTGCGGCGCGCTTGCGCGCTTCGAAATTGCCGAAGCCGGTGATCTGCACCTTGGAGCCTTTCTTCAACTCCCCGGCGATAATCCCCTTGTCGTCGAAGAGCGCTTCAATGGTGCGCGTGGCATCGGCCTTCGACATCTTCGTACGCATCGCCAACGCGGAGGTGAGTTCTGCCTTGTTCACTGCGATCTCCTTGAAGGGGGGCGCGGAAACCCGCATGAATACTGAAGAACTATGGGATATCCCCCAAAAATCCGCAAGATTACTGGACTTTCTCGGTACCTGGTCCCCCCTCCCCGGTCCCCACTCCCCGGTTTAACGTGAGGGCCCATGTTCCAACAAGCCAACCGTCCCGGGTGGATCGAAGTCATCTCGGGCGTGATGTTCAGCGGCAAATCGGAAGAGTTGATCCGTCGCGTGCGCCGCGCGGTCATCGCGCGTAAGCAGGTGCAAGTCTTTAAGTCCCATTTAGATGCACGGTACGCCGGCCTCTTCTCAGTTTCCTCGCACGACGGTGTGACGGTCGAGGCGGAGCCGGTCGATTCGGCCGAGGAGATCGCACGCCGCCTCCGCGACGCCACCGAAGTCGTCGCTGTGGACGAAGCGCAGTTCCTCGACGATGGCATCGTCGATCTGGCGAACCGTCTCGCCGACCGGGGGGTCCGCGTCATTCTCGCGGGCACCGACGTCGACTTCCGGGGTCTGCCGTTTGGTCCGATGCCGACGCTCATGTGCGTCGCCGAGGTCGTCGACAAGTTCCAGGCGATCTGCGTGGTGTGCGGGGGTCCGGCGACCAGGAATCAGCGGCTCGTCAACGGCAAGCCGGCACTCTGGGACAGCCCGATCATCATGGTTGGTGGCAGAGAAAGCTACGAAGCCAGGTGCCGGCACTGTCACCGCGTCCCTAGGCAGGACGAAGATCAAACCGCGCTACTCTAAATGCTCAACGTAGGTCTCACGGGCAATATCGCTGCTGGCAAGTCGACGGTGGTCGAGCTCTTCAAGAAATGGGGAGCCACCGTCATCGACGCCGACGCCCTCGCCCACGAAGCGCAGGCACCTGGCAGCTCGGTGCTGGCGGCGATCGCCGGCCGCTTCGGTGCCGACGTGCTGGGCCAGGACGGTACGCTCGACCGCGCGGCATTGCGCGCCAAAGTCATGGGCGACGACGCCGCCCTGGCGGCGCTCAACGCGATCGTCCACCCCGCCGTGCAGCAGCGCCGGCTCGAGTTGCAAGAGACGGCGCGAGAGCGCGGGGATGCCCTCGCGGTGAACGACATCCCGCTGTTGTTCGAGGTCCTCGACCCGGCGCAGTTCGACGCGATAGTCCTGGTCGACGCGCCCGTCCCGCTGCGCCGCACTCGACTCCGCGCTCTTCGGGGGCTGTCCAACCAGGACGCGGATCGGATGATCGCCGCACAGATGCCCGCGGAGCGCAAGCGAGTGCAGAGCCAGTATGTCATCGAGAACGACGGGACATTGGCAGATCTGGAAAAGAGCGCAAAGCGAGTCTTCGCCGAGCTGCGGAAACGGGCTGCGCGCGCCGGCGTGAGCGGCGAAACTCCGGGCCAAACCCTGCTGCTCTGCGCGCTGGACGCCAGAGACGCCGCCGCGCCGGTGCTACAGGCAATCGAATGCCGCTACCGCGATGCCGGGATGCGCGTCGAGCACACGACGGTAAAGGGATTGGCGAAGACGCTGAAGGCGGTCACGCCGCTTTCGATCGTCGCGACGGCGCAGGCCGCAGAGGGCGCACGCGCCGCCTGGGAGGCGGCGGATCCGCCGCGACCTTGCCGCCTCTATTATTTGTCGCCCGACCCCGATCCAATTGCGGTGTGGCTCGACCTGCGGCCGTGGGGTCACGACCGCATCGCCCTCAGTGAAGAGGATGGCGCAGGGCTGGCGCCCCGAGCGGACCTGTTGTAGGCTCCCGTCCCATGTCCAGCATTCCGAAGGACCTTCGCTACACGAAGGACCACGAGTGGGTGCGGGGAAGCGCTGACCAGCAGGTGGTGGAGGTCGGCATCACCGACTACGCCCAGGGTGAACTCGGGGACGTCGTGTTCGTCGACCTCCCGAAATCCGGTGCCGGGTTCAAGCAGCGGGACGTCTTCGGCACCATCGAGGCGGTGAAGGCCGTGTCGGAGCTCTACTCTCCCGTCGGCGGCAGCATCGTCGAGGCAAACAAGGCGCTCGAGCAGGACCCCGCGCTCGTGAACCGTGATCCCTACGGCCAGGGCTGGATGGTGAAAGTGAAGCTCAAGGATCCCAAAGAATTGGAGGGGCTGCTCCGCGCCGACGCGTACGCGAAGCATGTTGGAGAGTGAAAGCCACATTCCACGGACACGCCTGTTTTCTGCTGGAGCGGCACGGCACACGCGTCATCATCGACCCATTCCTCACCGGAAACCCCGCCGCCGTCATCGGCCCCGACCGGTTGCCCCACCTCGACGCAATCCTGCTCTCACACGGTCATGGCGACCACCTCGGTGACGCGGTCGGGCTGTCGGTGCAGCACAAGGCGCCGATCGTAGCCACATACGAGCTGGCGCAGTTCTGCGCCGATCAAGGCGCCACGAGTCACGCGATGCACATCGGCGGGGCGCACGACTTTCCCTTCGGCACCGTGAAGCTCGTGCCCGCGTTTCACGGCGGGGGCGTCGATGGTGACGAGACCGGCCGGTACACGACCAATCCCGCCGGCGTGGTCATCACGCTCGGCGGGAAGACGGTCTACCACACGGGGGACACCGGCCTCACGCTCGAGATGCAGCTCCTGGCGGGCCGGATCGACCTGATGTTGGTGCCGATCGGCGATAATTACACGATGGGCGTGGCGGACGCGGCTCGCGCCGTGGAGTTCGTGAAACCCAAAAACGTTATCCCAATGCACTACAACACCTGGGATATCATCAAGGCCGATCCCGCGGAATTCCGGCGGCTGGTCGGCAACACGTCGGCGGTCACGATTTTGAAACCAGGGGAATCCTACACACTCCCGTAAGTATGGATATCGAACGCGAGCTGTTTCAGGACCGTCACATCGGGCCCTCGCCCGAGGACCAGGCGGCGATGCTGGCGACGCTCGGCTACGACTCGCTCGATGCGCTCATCGATGCGGTGGTGCCGGCGGACATCCGGCTGCGTCAGCCGCTGCGCGTTCCCGCAGCCCGCTCCGAGCAGGAAGCGCTCGAGGTGCTGCGCCAGCTCGCTGCGCAGAATCAGGTCTTCCGCTCCTATCTCGGCATGGGGTACCACGACTGCTTCACGCCCACCGTGGTCCAGCGGAACGTGCTGGAGAATCCCGGCTGGTACACGGCCTATACGCCGTATCAAGCGGAGATCGCGCAGGGCCGCCTGGAGGCGCTGCTCAACTTCCAGACGATGGTCTCGGAGCTGACCGGCCTCGAGATCGCAAACGCCTCGCTGCTCGACGAAGGCACCGCCGCCGCAGAAGCGATGCACCTGACCGAGGCTGTCACGAAGCACGAGGGGAAGCTCGCGTACCTGGTCGACGTCAATTGTCATCCGCAGACGATCGCGGTGGTGCGCACCCGCGCCGCTGCCCGCGGCCTCGACATCGTCGTTGCCGACCCTGGCTCGTTCAATTTTCAGCAGGGCAACGTCATCGGTGCGCTGATTCAGTATCCCGCGACCGACGGGGCGATTCGCGACTTCCGCGCGCTGTGCGACGACGCGCACGGGGCGGGCGCCCTCGTGACCGTGGCGACTGACCTGCTCGCGCTCACCCTGCTCGCGCCACCTGGTGAATGGGGCGCCGACATCGCCGTCGGCAACTCACAGCGCTTCGGCGTACCGCTCAGCTACGGCGGCCCGCATGCCGCGTTTTTCGCGACGCGCGACGAATTCAAGCGCCACCTCCCGGGCCGCATCATCGGTGTCTCCAAAGACCGCGCCGGGCGGACGGCGCTGCGCATGGCGCTGCAGACCCGTGAGCAGCACATCCGGCGCGAGAAGGCGACGAGCAACGTCTGCACCGCGCAGGTGCTGCTCGCAGTGGTCGCCTCCATGTACGCGGTCTACCACGGCCCTGAGGGACTGCGCCGGATCGCGCGGCGCGTGCACGCGTACACGGCTGCGCTCGCCGCGGCGCTCGAAAAACTGGGATACCGGCTCGCCTATCCCCATTTCTTCGATACGCTGGCGGTCGAGGTGCCGCCCGATGTGCTCCCGCGCATCATCGATGCCGCTCGGGTCAAGCAGATCAACCTGCGAACGCTGTCGCAGACGCGGATCGGCGTGGCGTTCGACGAGACCGTGACGGACGAGGACCTGACCGACGTCGTGGCCGCATTCGCCGCTCCAACGGGACGCGACATCGGGAGGCAGCGTGCTGCCGCGTTGCGAAACGGGTCCGCGATTCCGGAATCGCTGGCGCGCACCAGCCCGTTCTGCACCCATCCCGTCTTCAACACGCATCACTCCGAAACGGAGATGCTGCGCTATCTGAAGCGGCTCGAGAACCGCGACTTGTCGCTGACCGCCGCGATGATTCCCCTCGGCTCGTGCACGATGAAGCTGAACGCCACAACCGAGATGATTCCGATCACCTGGCCCGGCTTCAATCGCCTCCATCCGTTTGCGCCGCGGTCGCAGGCCCCAGGGTACGCGACGCTGTTCCGTCAGCTCGAGGAGTGGCTCGCAGAGATCACGGGATTCGCGAAAGTGTCGTTGCAGCCGAATGCCGGCTCGCAGGGCGAGTTTGCGGGGCTGCTCGTGATTCGCGCCTACCACGAGCACCGCGGTGAGAGCCATCGCACGACCTGTCTCATTCCGCAGTCGGCGCACGGCACCAATCCGGCGAGCGCGGTGATGGCCGGCATGAACGTGGTGGTAGTGAAGACCGACACGCAGGGCAACATCGACGTCGCCGACCTCGAGGCGAAGGCCAACGAGCACAAGGACACGCTGGGTGCGCTCATGGTGACGTATCCGTCGACGCATGGCGTGTTCGAGGCGTCGATCAAGAAGGTCTGCCACATCGTGCACCAGTACGGCGGCCAGGTCTACATGGACGGCGCCAACATGAACGCGCAGGTCGGTCTCTGCCGCCCGGGCGACATCGGCGCCGATGTCTGTCATTTGAACCTCCACAAGACGTTCTGCATTCCGCACGGTGGCGGCGGACCCGGGATGGGACCGATCGGCGTCGCGCAACATCTGACGGCCTACCTTCCCACGCACCCCGTGGTGGACGTGGGGATTCCGCTCGCCGAAAGCGCGGGCACCGTCTCCTCCGGCCCGTGGGGCAGCCCCTCGATTCTGCCGATCTCGTGGGCGTACATCGCGATGATGGGGGGGGGGCGCGACGGTCTGACGCGCGCGACCAAGGTGGCGATCCTCAACGCCAACTACATCGCGCGCCAGCTGCAGGAAGGCGGACACTACGACCTGCTGTACGCCGGGCAGAATGGTCTGGTGGCGCATGAGTGCATCATCGACACGCGGGCCTTCAAGAGTTCGGCGGGGGTGGATGTCGAGGACATCGCCAAGCGGCTGATCGACTACGGCTTCCACCCGCCGACCGTCTCGTTCCCCGTCGCGGGCACCTTGATGGTGGAGCCGACTGAGAGCGAGCCGAAGGCGGAGCTCGACCGATTCGTGGACGCGTTGATCGCGATTCGCGGCGAGATTCGCGAGATCGAGACCGCGGAAGCCGATCGCGACAACAACCTGCTGAAGAACGCGCCGCACCCGCTCGCCGATCTATTGAGTGACAGCTGGGACCGCCCCTACGCGCGCGATCGCGCCGGTTTCCCGACCGCCGCGACACGGGACCACAAAGTGTGGCCGCCGGTCAGCCGGATCGATGCCGCGTTCGGAGACCGGAACCTGGTCTGCACGTGTCCGCCTGTGGAGGCGTACGCGGAGGTCTGACGCTCGGTGGCAGCTGATGCTCGATGCCCGCGGACACTCGGGCGTCGAGAATATGGCAGTCGACGTTGCGCTACTGGACGACGCGGTTCGGCTCGGTACCGCAGCTCTCCGATTGTATCGTTGGGACCCGCCGACACTCTCGATTGGTCGCAATCAAACGATGGAGACAATCCGGGACGTTCCGGTCGTTCGTCGGCCAACCGGCGGAACAGCGGTCTGGCACGAACACGAAGTGACGTACGCGGTCGCGGCGCCTATCGCGGCCTTCGGATCGTTACGAGAAGCGTACCGAGAAATCCACACTCGTCTCGCCGCTGCACTGCGGTCCCTGGGGATCGACGCCGTAGTGGCGCGGGACCGTCCGGCCGTCCGACCGTCGGACCGTCCGGTGTCGTGCTTTGCGGCTTCGGTGGGAGGTGAGATCCTCGTGCGCGGGCGCAAGCTCGTCGGGTCGGCGCAGGTACGAAAGCGCGACGCTTTTCTGCAGCACGGATCGATCTTGCTGGATGGCTCGCAGGGGAAGGTTTCTCCAGCCGGTGGCGAAACAACGCTCGCGGCGCTGCTCGGAAGAGCCATAACGTTCGAGGAAGTTACCGCAGCCATTGTTGCGAATTGGGGCGAGCCTCTCGGACCGTCCGTCCGTCAGGCCAATCGACTGTCGGACATTGCGTCAGCCGCCGCACGGTGAAATGTTAAGCGCCATGCTACGGCGCTCCTCTCCCCCGCTTCCCTTTTACATCTTCCTCGTCCTCGCGGTGCTCGCTGGTTGCGAGCGTCGCGGCGGCTGCACCGGCGCGCATTGCGGCACGCTGACCAACGCCGCGGTGACCGAGCCGCCCACGCTGCTGCCGCCCTCGACCGAGGACGTCGTCTCCAACGACATCGGCGAGCAGCTCTTCCTGAAGCTCGCCGACGTGGGAATGTCCGAGAACACGCTGGGCGATGAAGACTTTCAGCCCTTGCTGGCGCAGAAATGGGAGTGGGACGGGCCGCTGACCCTGGTGTTCCATCTCGATCCCCGCGCCCACTGGCAGGACGGGCCGCCCGTCACCGCGGCGGACGTCGAGTTCACGTTCAATGCGTACACCGATTCCGCCGTCGCCTCGCCGTTCCGGCCCAAGCTTCACCGCATCGCCAGCGTCACGCAGCGGGACTCGCTCACCGCCGTCTTTCGGTTCCGGGAGCGGTATCCCGAAATGTTCTACGACGCGGTGTACCACATGCGGATCCTGCCTGCGCATTTGCTCCGGCCCGTGCCGCGCGACCAATGGCGGACGGCGCCGTTCGGCCGGCAGCCCGTGGGCGACGGGCCCTACCGGTTCGTTCGCTGGCAGCCGGCGCAGACGATCGAGCTCGTCGCCGATTCGACCTTCTTCCTCGGGAGACCCGGGATTCGGCGGCTCATCTGGCGATTCACGCCCAATCTCCAGGTCGCGGTCCAGCAGGTGATCGCCGACCAGGCGGACGTCCGGGAGCAGCTGGTGGCGCCGGACAACGTGAAACGGGCGCGCGAGGCGAGACACCTCGCCGTCTACCCGTTCGTCGGCAACACGTATACGTACCTCTCCTTCAACCAACGCTCGCCGACCGACTCGACGCAGCCCCATCCAATATTCGGAGACCGCGAGGTCCGTCGTGCGCTCGTCATGGCAGTGGATCGCGCCAGCCTCCTCAAGAGTGCGCTGGGCGACGTGGCCAAGGTCCCGCCGGGCCCGATGTCCTCGCTGTTATCGTGGATCTGGGACGCCGATCTCCGGCAGCTCCCGTACGACACCGCACAAGCGGCGCGGATGCTGACGGCGCACGGCTGGCGTGACCACGACGGCGATGGTATCCGCGACAAGAATGGCCAGCCGCTCGCGTTTCACATTCTCGTCCCGACCTCGAGCGCATTGCGCCGGCAGTACGCCCGGTTGTTGCAGGAGCAGTATCGCGCGATCGGCGTTCAGGTCGAAGTCGACGAGCTGGAATTCTCGGTCGTTGGTCAACGCGTCGGCAGCGGGAAATACGACACTGCGATTCTGTCCCGGAGCAACGATCCCTCACCCAGCTCCGGGATCGCGCAAACCTGGACGCGCGCAGGCTTCGGCGGGTCGAATTTCGGCCGCTACTACAATCCCGCGTTCGAGCGCCTGGTGGACCGCGCCGTCACCGCCACCACGCGCGACCGGGCGCGCCCGCTGTGGCGGGTCGCGTTCGAAACGCTGAACGCGGACGCGCCCGGCGTGTTCCTCTATGCCCTCGACAACTACGCGGCCGTCCATAAGCGCGTGGAGAACGTCCAGGTCCGCCCTGACTCCTGGTCCGCCCTGCTCCGCACCTGGCGCATTCCTCCTGACCGGTTGATCGATCGAGACCGCGTGGAGCGATAAATGACAGGGGCGGCGTGGCTCCTGCGGCGCCTCGTCGCGTCCGTCGCGATCATCTTCGCCGTCGTCACGTTCGTCTTCATTCTGATTCAGGTCGCGCCGGGAAGGCCCTGCCCTGAGAACGTCGCCCCGGCGGTGTGTGCCGAGCGCGCCCGACAATTCGGCCTCGATAAGTCCATCCCTGAGCAGTACGGGCGATATCTGGTCGCGCTGGCGCGTGGCAACCTGGGGTACTCGTTCACCGACGGGCGCCCGGTGCGCGATGTCATCGCCGGGACAATTCCGTTCACGTTGCAGCTGGCGGGCGCCGCACTGCTGCTCGATTTCCTCCTTGGCCTCGGCCTGGGCATTTACCAGGCCGTCCGCGTGAACCGGGTCCCTGACGTCCTCATCGGAAATGTCACCCTCTTCATCTACTCGCTGCCCACGTTCTGGCTGGCGCTCCTGCTCCTGCTGATCTTCGGCGAGAAGCTGCACTGGTTCCCCGTCGGTGGAGCGAATGACCCGATATTCTGTCCGGCCGTGGACTCGCTGTACTGCATCCTGGATCGCCTCCGGCACCTGGTGCTGCCTGCCGCCACGCTCGGCATGGTCGGTGCCGCCGGGACGGCGCGCTTCCAACGGGCCGCCATGCTGGAAGTGGCGACACAGGACTTCATGCGCACGGCGCGCGCCAAGGGAGTCCCGGAACGCCGTGTCGTGCTCCGCCATCAGCTGCGCAACGCACTGCTGCCCTTCATCACGCGCTTCGGGCTCGCCTTCCCGTTCCTGCTCACCGGCGCCGTGCTGATCGAGACGATCTACGCGTGGCCGGGGATGGGTCGGCTCGCGTTCGACGCCATTCTGTCGCGCGATTATCCGCTCGTCACCGGGACTGCCCTGACCGCGAGCGTGGTGGTCGTTACGGGGAATCTGCTCGCCGATATCCTGCTGGGCGTTGCCGATCCGCGCCTGCGCGTCCGCGCGGACGCGGACCTCGCGCTGACTGCATGACCTTCGGCACGTGGCTCGCGCTGTTCGTCGCGCTCGGCGTCGCCGCCGAAGCGGTCCGCGCGCTGCGCCACCGCGGGTTGCGCGGCGAGCGGTGGCGACGCTTTTTCCGTCATCGCACGACCACGTGGGGCCTCGGGATCCTGACATTCCTGGTCATCATCGCCCTGGCGGCACCGCTCGTCGCGCCCTTCGATCCGAACAAGCAGCTCGACATTGTCCACCTCACGAATCACCCACCCTCGTGGACGTTTTTGCTCGGCACGGATTACCTGAGTCGTGACGTCTGGAGCCGACTCGTGTACGGTGCCCGGGTGTCGCTCGGCATCGGTGCGCTGGGTGCGCTGATGGCGGTGTCGCTGGGAACGTTCGTGGGGGCGGTCGCCGGGTACTACCAGCGCTGGGTCGATGCCGTCCTGATGCGCGGGGTCGACGTCGGTCTCGCCCTGCCCCGCCTCTTCATTCTCCTGATGGCCGTCGCGCTGTGGGACGGCCTCCCGTTCCCGGCCCTCGTCATCACCATCGGTCTGACGTCGTGGTTTGGCACCAGCCGGCTGGTGCGGGCAGAGGTGCTGTCCCTGCGGCAGCGGGACTTCGTCGCCGCCGCTCGCGCGCTCGGCGCGGACGCGGGGCGAGTTATCTTTCGCCACGTTCTGCCCAACGCCGGCGCCCCGATCATCGTGTCCGCGGCGTTGGGCGTCGGGAACGTGCTCCTGCTCGAGGCGTCGTTGTCCTTCCTCGGCATCGGCATCAAGCCGCCGGACGCGAGCTGGGGCAACATGATCGCGGATGGTGCGGCAAGCATCTACACGGCGGCGTGGTCGACCCTCTTTCCGGGGCTGGCTATCTCCTTGGTCGTGATGTCGCTCAACGCAGTCGCCGACGGCGTGCGGGACGCGCTCGACCCGCACGAGGAGCCCGCGTGACGACGCCCGGCGCCCCTCCTGTGTTGCTGCGCGTCCGCAACCTGAAGACGTATTTCGTCACCGAGCAGGGCAAGGGAACCGCGCGCGCGGTGGACGACGTGTCGTTCGATCTCTATCCCGGCGAAACCCTCGGCATCGTCGGAGAGTCGGGGTGCGGCAAGACCGTCACCTCGCTTTCGATTCTCCGCCTCGTGCCCGAGCCGCCGGGCCACGTGCTCCCCGGCAGTATGATCGAATTCGAAGGCCGCAACCTGCTCGCGCTCCCCGCCCCCGAGCTGCGCGCCGTTCGGGGCAATCACATCGCGATGATCTTCCAGGAGCCGATGACGTCGCTCAACCCCGTGTTCACGATCGGCGATCAGATCGCCGAAGCCGCCATCATCCACCAGCAGCTCTCGCGCCGCGCCGCGCGGGCCCGCGCGGTCGAGATGCTGCGCCTCGTCGGCATTCCCGATCCCGATGAGCGCGTCGACCATTACCCCCATCAGCTCTCCGGTGGCATGCGCCAGCGCGTCATGATCGCGATGGCGCTCGTGTGTCAACCCAAGGTCCTGATTGCCGACGAGCCGACGACGGCACTCGACGTGACGATCCAGGCGCAGATCCTCGAGCTCCTCGACCGGCTGCAGCACGAGCTGGGCATGGCGGTCCTGCTGATCACGCACGACCTCGGCATCGTCGCGGGCCACGCCGATCGCGTCGTCGTGATGTACGCGGGACGCGTCGTCGAGACCGCGGCGACCGACGCGCTCTTCGAGCGGCCGACGCATCCGTACACCG
>JACXTT010011264.1_pt1 | contig 11978 bp, 5 predicted proteins | sample 9270951 | NCBI WGS metagenome assembly JACXTT01 (sample SAMN15532306, study PRJNA645909) | rock metagenome | isolation source: weathered quartz diorite | place: Puerto Rico | collected 2017-06-21 | reverse complement strand
CCAACTGCTGTCCAGTGACTCGCGAAGGAGGATCAGGAGCGTGACTGGCGACGTCATGGTGCAACCAGTTCATGATGTCGGTCCAAACCGGCGCCGCTCCAGTAATTCCGCTGACGTTCCACATCGGTTCCCCTGAAAAATTACCAGCCCAGACACCGACTGTGTAGCGGCTGGAAAAACCGACACACCAGTTGTCTCGCATGTCTTTGCTGGTGCCGGTCTTCACTGCGGTCCAGAATCGCGTGGCTAGGGGGCTTTCCAAAGCAAATGTCTCGCTACGACTCTCCCGGTCAGAGAGAATATCTGAAACAATAAAGCTTGACTCTGCTGAGAAGGCCCGGCGCGCGATTGCATCGTGCTTCTCATTGAATGTAAGGTGCAATGGGCTCCAGAGGCCCCGGTTGGCCAGGGCGCGATAAGCATTAACCAGCTCCCATAGGCTGACGTCGGCTGAGCCTAGCGCCAGTGAGGGGCCGTAGAAGTCGGCAGCCTGGAGATTCTCGAAGCCCAAGTCTCCTAGCTTTCGTACGAACGGCTCCACACCGACCAGATTCAGGACCTTTACTGCAGGAATGTTGAGAGAAGAAGCCAGGGCAGTCCGGGCAGTAACCGAACCATGAAACTGTCTGTCATAGTTTTCGGGACGGTAGATACCGTTAATCGCCGGCACGTCCAGTGGCGCGTCATCCAGCAGTGAGGTCGTCGTTAGAAGGCGGGAGTCGATAGCCAGCCCATAGAGAAAGGGTTTCAGGATGGATCCGGCCTGGCGTCTCGCTTGAGCGCCGTCAACGTAGCGGGCGCTGGCACGCCCCCCAATGTTACCAACGTAGGCCAGAATCTCCCCGGTCGCGTTATCGGCGACCAAGACAGCTCCATCGTGAACGTTTTGTGCCTGAACGGACAACAGGTGCTGCTGCAATGCCTCCAACGCGAACCGCTGTAGCCTGGCATCCAAGGTGCACGCCGCTTGAAACAACTGCAGCTGCGTACCCGTACGATGACTGGACAGCAATTGCCGGCAGACGTGAGGTGCCAGCGCAATTTCAGGCTCGATTCTGTAAGGAGCCGACAAGGCGTCGTCGGTTTTGGATAGAATTACTGCGCAGGTCAGTTGAAGATTCATTGCTCTCGAGAGCTGGCACGCCCGGTCTGCCACCTGTCTGATTGAGGCACCCGGGGCTCGGAGCAAGGAGGCCAGGATCACGGCTTCGATATCATCCAGCCCATGCGGCCTTTTCGCAAACAGCCCGGTCGAGGCCGAAGCAACGCCCTGCAACTCGCCACGAAATGTGACCAGATTCAGATACGCTTCGAGCACTTCTGCTTTTGACCACGCCTGTTCCAGCGTTCTGGCTGCTCGAATCTGTTTCCACTTTTGCCACAGAGAGCGATGAGAAGTTTCAGGCTGCAGGTCAGGTCTGAGCCTTGAGACCAACTGCATCGTGATGGTGCTGGCTCCCCGCAGTCTATCCGCCGACAGTCGCCCGATCAGGGCGCCTCCAACCGCTGTCCAGTCGGTACCTCGGTGCTCGTAAAATCCTTTGTCTTCTGCGTGAATCACTGCAGCTTGCAGGGCGGGTGAGATGTCCTTCAAGTTTACCCACCTCAAACGTCTTCTATGTGGGTCTATTCTAAGCTCGTGGATGACCTCGCCGTGTCGATCGAGCAACAACGCCTCGGAACCGCCGTAGGAATTTCGGACCTGTTGAAATGTGGGTGGAGAGAAGGAACTGAAATGTACAATCGCCCAGAGAACGGATAGTAACGGAAGCAACGCCCAAACGAGCACACGAGAACCAGTCCACATTGGACGTGTCATTGGTTGACAGCGGAGTTTCCACATTTCAGATGACTCGCGCGCAAATCGGCTCCCCTCTCCCCAGCGCGGGAGAGGGGCTGGGGGTGAGGGGGACGCTCTACACGCGGTTCGAGGAGCTTTTCCCACGAAGCTCCTTCAAGCGAGCCTGTTCCAATGCTACAATGCACTCCCGAACTCTTTTCACAAACTCTGTTGGTGCTTTCAGCACAATCCCGTTTGGGAAACGGAGTACCCGGGACCCTTCCTTCTCTAATTCCTGGTCGCGCTGTCGATCTCTCTTAGCTTGAGAATCGTGAGCATGTCCGGCACCATCCAGTTCAACGACCAGCTTCAACGGGAGGCAACAGAAATCCACGATGGCACTGCCCAATGGAACTTGGCGACGAAACTTGCAGTGTAGCAACTGCCGATTGCGGAGAAGCCTCCAGGCGAGTCTCTCGGCGAGGGTATCCGAGTGACGCAGCTCGCGTGCACGAGCGGTCAATGAGGAGCAGTCCGCCTTGTTTTGGCTTGGTGTCTCTTTGCACGGCATCCCCCCTCACCCCCCAGCCCCTCTCCCGCGTTGGGGAGAGGGGAGCCGAAACATCATAGGGGACGGGTCATAACTGTCCAGTTGTTCCCCTATCGCAACAGCACTTGTATCATTTCTCCCCTTCGCTAACCTTAAACGCCTCATTCGGAATTTCGCCGAGCATCTCCGGCGAGTACATGGCCTCCACTCGTGTCGGTGGAAGTTGGAAAAGGCCCTGGTTGTTCAGACGCATTGTGTATTCGACGGTCCACTCGCCTTTTGGGACGCACTCGTAGTAGGCTCGAAAGGCTTCCTGCGAACGCTCTTCAAAAATTGGCCACACCCATCCTTCCTGGGTTTCACCCTGGGTCGCCAATGATGAATCACGGCCCAGACCGGTACCCAGCACGGTAGCCCCAGCCGGGATGGGGTCATTTACCACGACCCAGGTCATGTCGGCTTGCGCCTGAATCCGCAGTTTCACTCTGACAATGTCTCCTTGGCGCCAAGATCCGCTGTGGGATTGCTCGACCGGAACAAGCGTCTTGCTGATCTTGTATCCGGTTGAGAGAGGTTGCTTCAGAGGGATTGCTGCCAGGCTCTGGATAGTGACCCAGGGTTTTCCGGAGGCCGGAGGAACGATAGAAAGCGCGCTTCGCTGAGAAGGCCAGGGAAACAAAAACTGGCTGCCTTTGGGGGAAGCATTCCAGTCGAGGGACTCGGTGCGTCCTGACAGTGTCGCTGTGCTCAGACCTGATAAGGAAACAGACTCAAGCGCCTTGGAGAATTTTTCCATTGCCAGAACACCCCAGGCATTGGCCACGGTCGTGTCCCATCGTCCCTGCTGTTGGCGGCCCAGTGCTCCGCGCGCCACACGAGGCAGATCCTCCTTCCAGCCGGGAGAATTCAGGACTGACAGGACGAGGCGGACAGCATTGCAGTCATTGGAAACCATCAACCACCAGAGGAAATCGGTCCTCTCGGTGGAAAAGCCCATGGTCGTGCCCTGAAAATTCAGCCGAGATCTCACGATCTGTTCGGCTTCCTTCAGTCGCTCCGATCGGCGAGGGAAGTCCGGCAGTCGCTGAAAGATGTTGAACCAATCGATAACCGCCGAAGTAGGCCAGAGGTTTGGCTCAACGACGATCGATGACAGCAAGCCTGGCTCAACGGGGCCGACGCGCGTGAGGGCCTCGACAGCGGCCACTTTACGGATCGATAAGTCAGTTGTAGGCAGCGATGAGTAGCGTACCACGCGACCTTCCACAAATCCCTTAAGCCCTGCTCGCATCCTCTCGGCGCTTGCAGCCGGAATCTTCCAACCCGCTTCCTGAGCAATGGCCAGCAGGTAAGATGTCAATACATCGCTCCCAGTTGGGCAGGAGGGGAAATACTTCGCTAACCCCTCTGAATCAAGAAAGGACGGCAGCATCTGCATGAACTTGTTCCAACGGGCTTCGTCGCCCAACGCGATGGCTCTGGAAGCCTCCTGCTCGAGACAGATGTAAGGGTAGTTTCTCATGTACTCCATGACGCCGGACATTCCCCCGATCAGGGTTGGGCGGAAGATAACCTGGATCCCACCGCGGTCTGGGAGCGCTGCCTGTGGCCGTTCCACTTCCATGCTCAGCTCCCGTTCCAGTTGAGACAACGTGGCTTGAAAGACTCTCACAGGAACAGCCGGCAACACTTTCTGTTCAACCGCCAACCGGTCGTGACTTCCTTCGCTAGCTTTCGCATCCAGCTCGTATCGAAGCCGGTCCACACCGACGGGAGCCACAAGATTCCAAGCGACATTTTTCGATTCGCCGCCGCTCAGTGAGATTCTTGCCGGGGCCAGAGGCTCTTTCAATTCCTTGAGTCGGGCCGAGACCTCGACATCCATCGAATGATCCGTGGTATTTCGGATCGTGAATTCCGAACGAAACTGATCGCCTTGCCTGACAACTGGAGCAATGCCCGAGAGCAGGATCAAGTCCTGAGTGGAACGAATGGACGCGGAGCCAGTGCCAAATTGATCCAGCGCAGAATTGGCTACGGCCACAATGCGAAAGCTGGTGAGAGAATCATTCAGCGGGATTTCAACTAAGGCTTCGCCGTTGTTATCCAGCGGCACACGCGCTTTCCAGAAGAGCAACGTATCAAACAACTCGCGAGTGATTTGCTTCCCTCCACCCCCTCCCGAGGGAAGGGCCTTCAATCCGAAATGTCTCTTTCCGATCACTTGACTTTGAGCGGTAGAAGTCTGAACCCCGTAGGCTCGTCTTCCCATCATTGCCTCGAGCAGATTCCAGCTCCGGTTAGACATCAACTCCAAAAGACCTTCGTCGACAGCCGCGACGGCGACCTCACTTCCCGCAGCAGGGATGTTACCTCCAGCGGTTCGGACTAGAACAGCCACCTTGGCCTTGTCCCGGACCTTGTAAGTGAGCCGCTCGGGCGTCACTTTCACTTTCAACTCATGCGTTCGCCAGCCCACGGCTATTTCAGCAATTCCTAATTTGTAGGCGGGTCGGCTCAAATCAACGGTGGCTGTTGGCTGGAATCCGTTTACGCGCCCACGAACCACCAGCAACGACACGTAAATATTGGGAACGAAGCTGCGTTTGACGGGGATCTCTATGACCGGCTGCTTGCCTGAAAGCTCCTGGACCAGGGCCTCACCAACACCTTCTCTTTCCATCGTGATGAGTGCAGTCGCTTCAACAAATGGCATACGAACCTGGAAGCGAGCGTTCTCTCCCACTTCATAACGCTTCTTCTCAGGGAGCAAATCAATTCTGTCGTCATCTGATGCCCTAAACCACTGCTGGTTCTGCCCGGCCACCCATACCTCCTGATGGGTTTTTATTTCCAGACCCGCCTGATCCTTGACTGCTGCCTGAAGAATGACACTGCCTGATACGGGAGAAACAGCCTGGCAGGGCAGAAGGCCTTTTTGATTAGTTCGTCCCTCGCAGAGCTTCTGCAGTTTCTTTACTTCGAAAGAGTGTTCGTAGGCGTAAAAGCCGCCTACCAGTCGCTTGCGATGCGAATAGGTTTTGCGTTCATAGAGGTCGACATTTACCGCCGCCTCGGGCACCGGTTTGCCGGCCAGGTCAGTGACTGCCACCTGAAATTTGAGCGACTCCTTGGAAAGGGCCCAGGAGTCGGGCTTAATTCCAATCAGCCAGTGGGAAGGCCATAGTGCGACCCTGGAAGAAACGGTCTGAATTTCTCCATTGGGATCTCGAAACTCAAACTCGCCTAGGATGTCCGTCGGGTTGTCAACTCTCGGCAGCCCGGAAATTGTTGTGCGAATGGAACCCGACCGGTCTAATGTCAGGCTGGTGCTTTTCAGTTCGGCTTGCTTTTTGTAACCTTCGTCGGCATCTTCTTCACCATCACGGAAAACTCCCTCCTTAACCGCGCCGTTCGAGAACACAAAATCTTCGAAGCCGTCAAAGGGCGGCACGTACCGGGGTTGAAGCTGGTGTCTAAACTTGACTGGGAGGAGACCTGCACCGCCGCCGGCCAGGAATCGGGCGTCTAAATCAACCTTGACCTCATACGGCGAAACCAGAGGCTCCGATGGGAAAAGGACGGTTCCTTTCATCAGCGGAACTCGATACTCCTCGACTCGAAATTCGCCTGAGAGGTAGCTCCCGCCTGCCAACTTGTTCGACGTTTCGAAGAAGACTGCGTAAAACCCGAGCTTTGCGCCCTTGGGAATGGTCCAAGTGTTCTCAGCGATGCCATGAGAATCCCAACGTATTGGCAGGTCATATTTCTGGTCACTCCCGAGGTGACGGATGCTGAGAGAGCTCGGCCTCTTGCCTTCGGCAGGCAGACCAAAACCACTGATGAGGCGCTGCCGCAGCACGTGCTTCATATGCACGGTTTCTCCGGCACGGAAAAGGCTCCGATCGAAAATCGTGTGCGCACTGAGAAGGTTTGGACGGTATTCCGTCGGCAGCTGGAACCTCCAGGATTCGATACCTTCATTCCAACTGCTGTGGACGAAAGCCATGTCGTCCCCAAGACGCGCGGTGACAAAAAGGCCGTTGTCCAGACGACTGTATGAGCATTTGGGAACCGCCTCGCGGTCGGGCAGCTTATCAATCCGCGAAATGCCGTTTGAGTCCGTCGACCCTTCCCAAAGCACGTTGCCTTGACAGTCTTGGACCTGGACCTTCGAATCGGGAACAGGTTTGGCTTTATCTAGAGTCGTAACCCAGACCAGAGATGACTCGAGGCCCCATTTGAAGTGGACTGATAGATTGGTCACCAGGACAGTCGTCGGTACGAACATTGGCCTGGCAGGTGCACCGAGCAGGGCAGCGCCAAGCAGCTCGCTTTTTACCTCGACGACATAAAATCCTGGTGAGGGCAGCGGAATTCCAACCACTTCGAAGGCTTTAGCGCCATGCAGCTTCGGGAGAGAAAAAGTTTTTGCCTTGGTGGCCGCAGTGGCGGTTAGGATGGATCGCTCTCGGTCTTCCCACGCCCGCGATTCCATCTTATTCAGCCAGTAAAGAATCTGAGTGGGTCTATCCGTGGGGACTCGAAAAATCATTCCCCGCATCTCTTCGCTGAGATATTGGTTTCTAGTGTTGATGTCCGAGTGTTGAATGCTTGCCTGGCCTTCGGCTATCTCCAGCATCTGACCCGCGATTTTCGGTTCGATGTTCCTCAAGGTAACTGGAAGCATGGGCGTCGCGTTCAGTTCAAGGATTCCAAAATTGGCTGCAAATTTTGCCAGGGGAGGATATTCGCCGGTTCGAACTGACAAAGGGAAACGGGCCGCATTTTCCAGATTTCTGCCTGCGTCATCTTTGAGGTTAGCCGGCAGCACAATCTGAAACTCCACCTTTTCCGGGAAAGGCCCTTCAAACCGGACAGACTGAACATACTTCTCTTCCTCGCCAGAGTCATCTTTCTCAACCGGCCATGTTCGACCGCCCGGACCTTTCAACACTGTCTTTCGTGCTTCGGCCCACAGCACTGGACCAGAGAAACTGATTCTCATCGGTGAAATAGGTAAACAATCGGCCTGGGGATTTTCCCTCGAGCAATGAAACGTAGCTAGAAAAGGTGATCGCGTCTCAAAAGGCAGAACCTGGTCCTGAAGGTTAGTCACGCCACTTTTCGAAGCAACCTCCTTGCCCCAGACAAGACTGACTTTCGACTGATTGGGGAAGCGTCGCTTGGCTTGGATTAGTAGAAGGGGATGGGGGGAATTTTCCGTCGCATGCCGGTATTGCCCCTGAGTCTTGAGAAGGCGCTGCCTCTCTTCGCCTGAGACAATGCGGATGCCGATGCGTTCACCCAAACCTTCGACGGTAAAGTAGACGTGGGCTAGGACAGAGGTCTCGCTAGGCTCGCCGTCCAACTCCAGTATGAAAATCTGCTCTTCGTCGATAGATGTAGACCCTTGATAGGGTACCGACGTGAGGACCGATGGCCCACCCGTAGAAAAGCTGAAGGCCATTTGCTGGCTCACTGGTTTTCCATCAAGGGAGGTGAGGCCTGCTGCCACGCGGAACTCGCAGCGAACCCCTGCCGTCAGATCGTGATTGAAATCATAGATCCAGTTCCGGGAATCAGCCCAGCGCGCGGTTGCCTTCTCAGCACACGTGATCACAAAGGGTGCCAGAGATTGTCCGGGATCGCCCAAAGGCGTCATGGCGTCAGAAAATCTTACCCGCACCTGGCGAACATTTTTCACGATGCCCTGGGGAGAGAACTCCTCGATTCGCGCTGGCTGCTGCGCCTCCAGGATAGGCACCAGGCAGAGGACTGCACTGAGTACCGAAAGTAAACGCGTTGTCTTCATTATTTTTGTTCTCGGAGTTTTTATCCTTCTCTATCGGACAAACGGTTTGAAGGATAAAGCAAAATACCACGAGCCTTTCTTCATCCCGATCGCTTTCAGCAGCTCAAGCACCATTGAGTCTGTCATCCGTCACCTCTCTCCTGCACCAAACCGCTCCAAGCCAATTCGAAGTAACGTTCCACTACTTTCTGGTCGAAGCTGATGCCAGACGCTTCGGAGGTATACAACGCAGTTGAAAGACCCTGGATCACTGCTGCACAATGTGACGAAGTCGTTCCAAACCGAGCTTATGAATACACGCATCCGATCAGTTCTGGCACTTATAGTTCTCAGCGGGGCCTCGCTTCATGCTGATGTTATCTATCTCAATAACGGGAATGTGATTGTGGCGGAGAAGGTATGGGAAGAGGGAGACCAGGTGAGATATCAGGTAAGTTCAGGCGTTCAGACGATTCCTCGAGCCACGGTCAAACGGCTTCAGGCACAGCAGGCAAATCCCGCCGATCCTTCGCACAAACAAGCGCTGGGGGTTGAAGTCATTCGAGGACCTGGAGCGCCTGCCGGCGTTTTGCCTGGGCCGAAAACTTCTTCTAGTCCAGCCACAACAGCCGTCGGCCAGGAGGCAAAATCCTTGCGATTCCAGGATGCGGCCGGCTATGCGGAGGCGTTGCGAGTGCAAAAGGAGACCGGCAAGCCCATCGCCTTGTATTTCTATACAGACTGGTGTTCGTATTGCGCCCGGTTGGAACGAGGCGTCCTGACGAACGATGCAGTGAAACGATACCTTAAAGACGTTCTTTACGTCAGCGTCAATCCCGAACACGGCAAAGCTGAGGAGGCCTTGTTCGCCAGCTTTAAAGGGACCGGTTTTCCCACTTTCCTTATGTTGGCCAAGAACCAACCCGCCCGCAAGATTTGGACCTCTTTGTCCCCCGATGCCTTCCTTCGGGCCTGCCAAGCAGCCACACAAGCTGGAAGCCAGTGATCTCGTCAGCTTGAAAACTTATCTCCAGCAAAGATCTGAACATGTCCATATCTTGTTCGCTGGATACAGGAGGGTACGCAGAGCCTCACGGGGAACTTTGGTTTTCAGCCCAGAAGGGCTCCCAAGCGTCGTGGCTGACCCTAGCCTGAGAACCAGCCCAAACTGTAGTGCCAGGCAAAAGGCTTACATCCAACCCTGTAACTGAAAGAACCCCGCCCGGTTTAGCACGTCCTTGGAATAATCCCGACCGGCTGTGAAGAAATCAATGTCACGGTGGTCTCGGATGGCTGCTAACGCGTTTCCAGGTCCCGCGTTATACGCGGCCAGCGCTGCCTGCAAGAGGTCTCGGTCTTTGAGGTTCGTTTTGCGTTGGATGAAGTCTCTACTCTCCGCGAGGACTTGGCAACCGAAAAGAATGTTCTCCCGCGGGTCCTTCCAGTTTCCTGTCCTGGCAAATTCGTGAGCGTCGAAATCAATTTGCATGAGGCCGCGGCCAAAGCCTCCGTCAGGAGGAAGAGGTCCTTGCCGGAAGCGCGAGGGAAACCTTCGTTCCGTGAAATCGCCAGTACCCGCCGGTCCTGCGGGCCTGAGGATTAATCCCCAATGGGACTCTCGCGAGCCGATTCCACCAATCACGGAGGGTTGCAATGCAAACTTCTCGGCGGCTTCTTCTACGACGGTTTGATGCTCACTTGCTTTCTCGAATTGAATCAATAGTGAACTATCGTTTCGAGGGAAGGTCGTTGGAAATGTGGACGCCAAATCAGGAGGCTCCGTACCAAGAAGCGCAGCCCAGGTGAGAGGACCCACCACGCCGTCGTCGTCAAGAAGGTGTTCAGCCTGGAACCGCTTAACTGCACTCTCTGTCTCACGTCCGAAGAGCCCATCAACAGCTAGGGAAAAACCTTCCTTGTTCAGCTCTGTCTGGAGCTCTTTCACCTCGTCCCTCAGTTCTGGAGATGTATGGTCAAATCCATCATTTAAGCGAAGTAAAGGGCGCATGGCCACTCTCCGTTCTTAACGCCTCAGGTTTCTTGATTGGCGGCATTGACGTGCTGCCCTAAAAAAGAGACAGTGCGGCTAAATTCTTACGGGCGTTCTCCACGTAATTTGAAATGAAGTGGTCTTTTATAAAGGCCAGACCTGGTTTCAGAAAATCTTCGATCTCTCCCTTGATCGTTTCCAGGAACTTGTTCCACCAATGAAGATCAGTTTGTAGTACCCCGCCGGCATCGTAATACAGGAATGTGCCCACATGGCTGTACTCCATCTCCCGCAACGGCACTCGGGTGACCACGTCGTTATTGTTGACATACCTAAATGCACGGCTCTTGAAGTCAAGATTAAAGCGAATGGCAAAATCGCGGTCCCCAACTCGGGGAGAACCAAACGTATACAAGCCGTTGACGGGTTTGTCCTGCTCTAGCCGAAATCGTGCGGCGGCCAAGGTAGCCAGGGCCGCTCCCAGGCTGTGACCAGTAATCCAGAGGGATTGCGCGTTGGTCTGTTCCGCTCTAATGACAGCCAAGACATCTCGCCACACGAAATTCAACGCCTGGAAAAAACCCTCGTGCACTTGTCCACCAGCAGGAAAGTCAGTGGGTTTCAAGTCAACGTCTGTCATCCAATCTCGTAAATCGTCGGGCTGGGTTCCTCGAAAGGCGATGAGGAGCAAATCGTCATTTCCTGCTATGAAGCATTGGGTGTCCTGTCTCTCAATATAGTGAAATTTGCTGAGGCCCCATTCATTGGCTACATAGGTCTGAATCGCCTGGCTGTCCCCATATGCCAACTGAGAAGCCTCAGCGGTTAAGAGTGCGTTTCTGGCGCTCCATCTTGTGGTGTTAGCGTCAAATTGGAATAGAGCCATTGTAGTGTCTCCTGGATGTTGGCCGCTTTCGCATGGCCGTTTTAGTGGAGGAATTCGTCGGTGTCTCACTGCACAAGCTGACAACCGGTTGGTCGATTGCCGCTGAATCAGCAAGGGAGAGTTTCCACGAAACGTTGGATACCGGCCCCGTCGACTATCGCAAATGAATTCTGGTTGACGGTGTGCGGAATATTACAACAATTTCGTCCCTGGTCAAGCAAAACACAAGGCCAGCTTAAGAACTTGTCGCCGGTGCCTTCATCTTCTTTATGATGAAAGTAGCCAAATCATTTCAGTCTTTTCTAATGGCTAGACGCTTTTGGTCGGCAGAAATTAGTTGGTGCTGGAAGCAGTTCGGAACGCGATAGATTGCGGAAACTCACGTCTCTGATTCTCGATGAGGTGTCATCGAAGGCGTCACTCACTTGGCGGAGCGGGGAAACCAAGAACTATCATTGAATTCCAAGATCGTCTGGTCATCGTTCGAGTCTTGGGCAGCTGCTTTCACCAGTTAGTCGCTTGCCTGCAACTGCATTCGTAAACGCTACGGCGTTAGGCGGGACTAATCAGCACAACAACAGCGATTCTCAACAGTCACTCTGGGGGCTATTGGTTTCCGGCTTCGCCGTCACACGTCAACTTGACCTCTCCTCCGGCTCCGCGTAATATCCCCCCATCATCGCTTTCCACAGTTCTCAATCGGGCTGATCATGATCGGTAAGACCATTTCTCGCTATCGCATTCTCGAGAAGCTTGGTGAGGGTGGAATGGGCATTGTCTACAAGGCCCGAGATACTCATTTGGATCGTTTCGTCGCCATCAAAATCCTCCCGGCGGAGAGAGTGGCTGACCCCGAACGCAAACGCCGCTTCGTTCAAGAAGCTAAGGCGGCTTCGGCACTGAATCACCCGAACATCATCCATATCTACGACATCGACCAGCAGGACGGCGTCGACTTCATTGCCATGGAGTATGTGG
>JACXTT010011263.1_pt1 | contig 11979 bp, 13 predicted proteins | sample 9270951 | NCBI WGS metagenome assembly JACXTT01 (sample SAMN15532306, study PRJNA645909) | rock metagenome | isolation source: weathered quartz diorite | place: Puerto Rico | collected 2017-06-21 | reverse complement strand
CTGGCGAACACCCAGGTCACCAAGGTCGGTCACGCCGCGCTCCTCATGGGCGGGGCGGTCGCCGCCGGCCTCGGACTCGCCGCGAAGGCCGCGATCGACTGGGAGTCGTCCTGGGCCGACGTGTCCAAGACCGTGTCCGGGTCGAAGCAGCAGATGGCCGACCTCGAGGCCGGCCTCCGTGGGATCGCCACCACCCTCCCCGCGACCCACCAGGAGATCGCGGCGGTCGCCGCGGCCGCCGGTCAGCTCGGGATCGCCCGTGGCGGGATCGTCGAGTTCACCAAGACCATGGTGGCCCTGCAGGCCACCACGATCGGCCTGTCGGCGGATGACGCGGCGACCGGCATCGCCAAGATCATGAACGTCATGCAGACGCCCCTCGGGGACGTCGACCGATTCGGTGCCGCGCTCCTCGCGCTCGGCAACGTCGGTGCCTCCACCGAGGCGGAGATCCTCGACATGGCATCCCGTCTCGCGGGGGCCGGGAAGCTCGTCGGCGCGTCGGAGGCCGACGTCCTCGGCCTCGCGAACGCCATGACCTCGATGGGCATCCAGTCCCACCTCGGTGGCGGGGCGTTCTCCCGGGTGCTCCTCAAGATGTACTCCGACGTGAAGTCCGGCGGGTCAGCCCTCAAGGGCCTCGCGGACGTCGCCGGGGTCACCTCCAAGCAGTTCGCCGCCGACTTCGAGAAGGAACCGATCCGGGCCGTCGACACGTTCGTGAAGGGCCTGTCGTCGATCGACGCTGCCGGCGGGAACGTCATCTCGACGTTGAGCTCGGTCGGGATCAAGGGCACCCAAGAGCTCCAGGTGATGCTCAAGCTCAAGGGCTCCGGCGACCTGCTCGCCCAGTCCCTCGACATCGGCACGAAGGCCTGGGCCGACAACACCGCCCTCGCGGAGGCCGCCGCGAAGCGGTACGCGACGACGGCCTCCCAGCTCGAGGTCCTCAAGAACAACGTCGTCGACCTGGGCATCAAGTTCGGCGGAGTCATGCTCCCGTCGATCAAGGCCGTGACCTCCGGGCTCACGACCATGGTCTCCGGGTTCGGATCCCTGCCCGGCCCGATGCGCGAGGCCGGCATCGGGCTCGGTGCCGTGACAACCGTGGGCCTCGGCCTGGTCGGCCTGCTCGGGACCTTCGGCCCCAAGGTGACCGAGGCCATCGCCGCCCTCAACAAGATGGGTGCCGGCGGGCAGCTGCTCGCCAGCAACCTCGGGGGCATCGCCTCCGGCATCGGTGTCGCGATCGCCGCGTTCGCCATCTACTCGTACGTCGTCGGTGTGCAGGCCAAGCGGCAGGCCGAAGCCAAGGCCCGCACCGACGCCTACACCCAGGCCATCATCCAGCAGGGCAACGCCACCGGCACCGCCACCGACCAGATGTCTCTCTCGGCCGTGATGGCCGGCAACGTCGGCGCCTCGCTCCGCAAGAACGGCGTCGACCTCCACGTGTTCCTCGACGCGATGAACAGCAGCGGCGCCGGCGCCCAGAAGATGCGCGACGACCTGCGCGACCTCCAGCTCACCCTGTCCCGCGGGCAAGGCCTCGGCGGGTTCATCGGGAGCCTCGTCGGGGCCAAGTCCCCGATGGACTCGTTCATCGGGCAGCTGGAGACCAGCAAGCTCCGGGGCACCGCCCTCGGCGGGACCCTGCTTGACCTGGCCAAGAGCGGCGACATCAGCACCGGCGACATGGCCAAGCTCGTCGCCCGCCTCCGAGAGGGCAACACCGCGCTGTCCCAGGGCCAGCTCGAGGCCAAGAACAAGGCCGCGGCCGACGCCGCCCTCGCGGCCACGGGGGGCCCAACGGCGACCGCGCAGGGGAAGCTCACCGCGGCGATGCAGGCCCAGGCCGCTGCCACGGCCGACGCGACGCAGAACATCAAGGACCTGAACGACGCCGAGCACGCGGCCCTCGATCCGATCTTCGGGATGGTCGAGGCCCTCAAGGCCAACCGCGACGCACAGGACGCGGTGGCCAAGGCCCAGGCCGACGGCAAGACCTCGGCCGCCGACCTCGCAGCTCTGCACGAGGCCGCGGCGAAGTCGGCCCTCGACCTCGACGTCGCGGCGACGACCCTCGCCGGGTCGATCCAGTCCGGGGCCGTGTCGCTCGACATCGCCAAGGCCCAGCTGCAGGAATGGGTAGCGAACGGACTGATCTCGGCCGATACCGCCCGAGTGATGGCCGGCCAGTTCGATGTGGCCGCGAAGAAGGCCGACAGCGTCGCCGGGGAACGCACCGCGACCCTCAACGCGGTCGACAACGCCAGCCCCGTGATCGACAACATCCTGGCGAAGCTCTCGCAGCTCGTGGCCCACGCCTTCGTGGTCTCCATCCAGGCCACCCCTGCGGCCGGGTTCGGCGGGACGAAGCCCTGGTGGTCCGGTCAGGCAGCCGGTGGATGGGCCGGGACCGGCAAACCTCTTACCGGGCCGTCCGGCACCGACCGCTACCCGACGCTCCTCTCCAAGGGCGAGTTCGTCGTCGACGCCGGCGTGGCGCGGGCCAACGCCCCCGCGCTGGAGCACCTCAACCGCACTGGCCGCCTCCTCGGGTCGACCGTCGGCGCCCAGTTCTCCTCCGGCCCCACGGCCTCATCGGTCGCCCCGGGCGGCAGCACCACCGTGATCGAGCACCACCACCACGAGGACATCCGCCTTGTCGTCGACGGCCGCGAGATCACCCACGTCCTCCGCAAGCAGATCCGCACCGAAGGCGGCAACGTCCAGACCGTCCTCGGGAGAGCCGGATGAGCTCCTACCCGTTCGAGGAGTTCACCCGCGTCGTCCTCGTCCCATCGATCGCGAACCTCGCGGCCCCGACGCTCGACGAGATCGACGCCGGGATCGACATCACCTGCGACCTCACCAAGGACGGCCTCGCCGTCGGCCGCACCACCGAAGGCATTGAACGGGCCCGTTGGCCCTCCCTCCTCATCGGTGAGGACCCCGGCCGCTACTCGTTCGACCAGCCCACCCTCAAGGGCAAGCGCCGTACCCAGGACGACGTCGAGCCGTTCTACGACGCCTGCATCTACCGCGGGTCCTCGTTCCTCGTCGTGCGCCGGGGCCTCCCGTACGAGCATTACTTCGACGGAGGCCAGGTCGTCGAGGCCGTCTCGTTCCGGTTCGGGCACCGCACCACCGCCCCGTCCGCCGCGAACACCACCGTCACGTTCACGGTCCGTCTGTTCGTCAACGCCGACAACGACGCCGCCGTCCTCACTGGCCACTCCCTGCTCACCGAAGACGGCCTGCCGCTCCTCACCGAAGACGGCCACCTGCTCCTCGTGGAGCCCTGATGGCCTTCCCCGACGACCTCCTCGATGCCGCCGTCGAGATCTACCTCAACGGCGGGTGGCGCACCGCGGGCACCTTCGCCACTCCCGGGCGCCTCCACCAGGACACGCTCGTCATCCCCCGGGGCCGCCAGGACGAGGCCTCCCAGCCCGCCCCGGCGTCCGTCACGATCATCCTCGACAACGCCGACGGCACCCTCACCCCCAAGGACCCCCGCTCCCCGTACTGGCCGACGTGGCGCAAGGGCACCCAGCTGCGGATCAAGGTCGACACCGACATCGTGTTCTGGGGCGAGGTCTCCGAGATCCGGCCCCGCTGGCCCATCGGCGACGCCGGCGACATCGCCACCGTCGAAGTCGTCGCCTCCGGGCTCCTCCGCCGAGTCGGGCAGCACAACAAGCCCCTCCGATCCGCGCTCTACCGCGAGATCACCAACCCCACGAACCTGCCGCACCTGTTCGACTACTTCCCGTTCGAGGACGGCACCGACGCCACCCGCGTCGCGTCCGGGATCCCCGGCCGCACCCGCACCGCCCTGAACTTCGCCGGCCTCCAGATGGCCTCCGACAACACCCTCGCCGGTTCCGACGCCCTCCCCACCGTGAGCGCCAACGCCCACGCCAACTGGCTCGCCCAGCACATCACCGGGTTCTCCGGGCACGGCGTCATCGAGATCGTCGGCTTCAAGTACCCGACGCTCCCGACATCCCCCGCGATCTTCCGGCCCATCGACATCACCTGCACCGGCACCCTGCCCCGCTGGCTCGTCGAAGTCCGCCTCATCGACTCCATCCCCGTCCTGCGGGTCCGCGCCCTCACCCCGGACGGGGTCGACATCTTCGAGTCCACCACCACCCTCGAGGTCTCCCCGCTCTGGTTCACACCCAACTCGATGCAGCTCCGCTTCGAGATGACCGAGACCAGCGGCCACGTCCACTGGACCGCGACCTGGTGGGACATCACCCGCGGCACCGACGCCGGCGAGACCGTCAGCGACACATGGGCCGGCACGTTCGGCACGGTCACCAGCCTCGCCGGGCTCGTCGACCAGACCGCCGGCGGCGCCACGCTCGGCCACACGATCCTCCACGACGGCATCACGGCCGGATGGCTCGTCGGCCCCGACGTAGGCCGAGTCGGCGAGGCAGCCACCGACCGGGTCACCCGCCTGTGCGCCGAGGAGGGCTACCCGCTGGTCGTCGTGGTCGGCGATGACGAACGGTCGATGGCGATGGGCCCGCAGCAGCCCGCCACGATCAGCCAGCTCCTCCAGGACTGCCACGACGCCGACTTCTCCCTGTTCACCGAGCAGCGCAACGCCTTCGGGTTCCGGCTCGTGCCCCGACGGGCCAGATACAACCTCGTTGCCGTCCTCACCCTCGACGCCGCCCAGTCGCAGATCGCGGCACCGTTCGAACCCACCGACGACGACGCCGTCATCCTCAACGACGTCACCGCGCACCGCACCAACGGCACGTCGGCCCGGGTCATCGACCAGGAATCGATCGACGAAGACGGCCTCTATGACGACGAGATCACCCGCAACATCGACTCGGACCTGTGGGTCCGGCACGTCGCCGGCTGGCACATGCACCTCGGCCAGGTCGACGGGCTGCGCTACGCCGACATCATCATCGACCTCGCCATCTGCCCCGAGCTCATCCCCACCTGGAAGACCCTCAACGAGGGCGACCGGGTCACGATCATCAACCTCCCGGCCCAGCACCCCGTCGGCCCCGTCGACCTCACCATCGAAGGCATGGTCGACACCCTCTCGCCCACGGGGCTCACCGTGGGGATGCACTGCTCCGCGTACCAGCCGTGGCAGGTCGGGACATGGGTCGATGACCGGTGGTCCTCGAGGGACTCGACCCTCGCGGTCGACGCCACCCTGATCGACACCCTCCTCTCCGTGGCGACCCCGGGACGGCTGTGGACCACCGACCCGGCCCACTTCCCGTTCGACGCCCTCCTCGGCGACTGCGAGCAGATCACCGTCCACTCCATCACCGGGGCCTCGTCACCGCAGACGTGGGACGTGACCCGCAACATCAACGGCTTCGGCCGTGTCCACCCCGCCGGCTCGGAGATCAAGCTGTACGTCCCGGCGATCCTCGGGCTGTGAAGGAGTAGCCGATGGCCACCGACGCTGGCGCCCCGATCGTCGTCGACGACTTCACCGATTTCCAAGCCGAGATCGACGCCCTCCAGGCCCAGGTCACCGCACTGTCGAACAGCCTCAACGGCCACCCCGTCGGCTACCTCGGCCACACCTTCCTCGCGTCCGACCAGCTGATCGCCAACTCGTCGGGGGACTTCGCCGCCGACGGGGTCTCGTTCTTCGTCGGCGCAGGCCGGCGGGTGAAGACCACGTGGATGGCGCGGATCACCTCGAGCGCCGCGTCCGACGAGATCGGCATCAAGCTCGTCGACGACGACACCAGCAGCCAGCTCGGGTACACGCGGGCGTTCATCCCGTCGTCGTACGCGGATGAGCCGGGGGCGCTGATCGCCTACACGGAGCCGTCGGCCGGGTTCCACACCTACCGCATCTACTGCTCGCGGCCGTTCGGGTCCGGCACCGGCGGGTACCGCGGGGGCGGCCTCCTCATCGTGGAAGACATCGGAGCGCACTGATGACCGTCCTCCACCACTGGCACCCGGTCCCCCCGGTCGACACCACGAGCGACACCCACACCGAGGTGTGCTGCTGGTGCGGATCCACGTCCACGATCACCACCTCGGCCGCGGCGTCCCCCTACCACGGGTCCTACGTCCCCGACGTGATGGAACCGGTGCTGGTCCGCTCCGACATCGTCGACGGCCCGGTGGACCCTGCGGTCGCCCATGCGGTGCTCGCCGCGGTTGACGCGGTTGTCCACTGGGAGCCGCAGCCATGACCATGCTCGCCGGGTTCGACACCACGGTCGCCGGGCAGGACTCGGGCCCGTTCGTTGCCGGGCCGATGCGGCTCGTGCTCCACACCACCGAAGGTTCCCCCGCGGCCGGCGCGATCGGGGCGTTCAAGTCCATGGGCTCCTGGCCGCACTTCACCGTCGACCCTCTCGCCAAGGTCCGGTACCAGCACATCTCCCTCGACGTCGGCGCCCGGGCCCTCATCAACGCCCCTGGCGGGGTCGAGACGAACCGTGAGGACGCCATCCAGATCGAGATGGTCGGCTTCGCCGCCAAGACCCCCGACTGGACCGACGACGCCCTCCAGTGGCTCGCGACCGAGGTGTTCGCCCCGATCCTCGCCGCCACCGGCATCCCCACCACCCACCCGGCGTTCTCCGGCACAAACGCCGCGGGGGTCAACGCCCCGCAGCGCATGACCTTCGACCAGTGGGACACGTTCGCGGGGATCTGCGGGCACCAGCACGTCCCCGAGAACGACCACTGGGACCCGGGTGCGTTCCCGATCGACCGACTGCTCACCTTCTTGGAGGACGACATGCAACCCGACGAGCGCGCGGCCCTGCTCCAGATCCAGGCCAACCTCAACCAGAACCTCGGACCGGCCATCGGCCGCATCGACGCCCGCACCGCCGGGGAGAAGAACCTCGACGCCGCGGCGGTCGCCCAGATGGTCCTCGCGGGCCTGGACCCGAAGGCCATCGCCGCCGCGATCCCCGGTGACCTCGCCAAGCAGGTCGCCGACGAGCTCCACAACCGCCTCGCGGGCTGATGGCCCGTTCCATGGCCGCCCTCGTGACGGTCCTGGGCCTGATCCTGGGGCTGTTGCCGTGGGAGTTCATCGCCCTGGTCCTGTCGTCCTGCGCGTTCATCATGGGCCTCCTGGCGCTCTACAAGTCGGCCCACGCTGTCCGGCTCGTCGGCGAGATCCAGGACTCCCAGTCGGAACGGATCGACCTGCTGACGCAACGACGCGACCAGGGGGTTTGAGGTGTGGCGCTCTCACTCCTTGCCGACTCGGCACCGTCGGGGGTCCTGCCTGCGCTGATCGGCGCGGTCGCCACGATCGCCGTCGGGCTCCTCGCGCTCGCTGGGGTGCGGTGGACGGCACGCCAGCAGGGCCGCCTGGCTGAGAACGAACGGAAGCTGAGCCTGTTCGAGGAACAGGACCGGCTGCTCGAGCAGAACCGCCGTGAGGCCGACCGGGCCTTCGAGGACCGCGAGCGGATGCGGACCGAACGGGACCTGATCGCCAAGGACCGGGACCAGTGGCGCCACCGTGCGGTGACCGCCGAGAAGCAGGTCGTCGAGTGGATCGAGAAGAAGGAGAAGCCGTGAACGAATCGAGGATGGTGCGCTGGTCGATCTTCGGCTGCGCGGTGATCGCCGCGGGGTCGATCGTGCTGTCGCTGGTGTTCGCATCGGCGCTCACCCGGCAGATCAACGAGATCAAGTCGGCCCGGACCTCCGGCCGGGCGCAGACCTGTGTGTCGTTCAACGAGATCATCGACCCGATCAACAACATCATCGTCACGTTCGCGATGCCCCGCGCCGGGACCCAACGGACCCCGACCGAGCAGGCCACGGTGAACGCGCAGGTCGCCAAGATCCTGCTTCAGCGCCGGGTCTGCACCCCCGACGGGATCGCCGCGTACGTCAACGGCGACAAGGCCAACGCCTACGAACCGCCGCCCCAAGCGAAGCAGCTGATCGGAGTCACCCCGTGACCCGTCTCACCACCTGGGTCGCGACCCACCGCAAGGCCGTCACCGGGCTCGTCGCCGGCGTCCTGTCGTGGGGCACCGTCGTCCAGAACACCGGCATCGACGCCCACGCCCTGTGGGGCCTCGCGACGGTCATCGCCGGGGCCTTCGGTGTCTCGGCCATGACCAACGACGACCCGCCGGCCTGACCGTGACCGTCGTCCAGGAGACCCTCGACCTCCCAGGCGGCGGCGCCCCGGCCCGGGTCACCGCGGTCATCCAACTCGCCGGTGAGGACGGCGCCCCGTACACGGCCGGCTACTGCGCGACCCCGGATGCGACGGTCGTCGGCACCCAACGCGTCGACGTCGACCCGGCAACCGGCGCCTGGTCGGTCGACCTTCCCGGCAACGACATCATCACCCCGGCCGGGACCGTGTGGCGTGTCGTGCTCTCCGGGGCCGGCTCCGGGATCGCAGCGGACCCCCGGTTCATCTTCGTGCCCTCCAGCGGCGGCCCGTTCGAGCTCGAGGACCTCCTCACCGACCCGCCCGGGACGATCCCGTCGACCGCCCTGGCAACCGAGATCGCCGCCCGTGAAGCCGCGGACGCCGTCGAGGCGGCCGCCCGTGAGACGGCCGACGCTGCTGAGACAGCGGCCCGTGAGGCCGCCGACGCTGGCCTCGCCGCGGCGCTCGCCGATGAAGTAGCAGCCAGGCAGGCCTTGGCCGCTGCGGTCTCAGCAGACGTGTCCACCATCGACGCGGCGCTGACCGCCCTGTCCACGGCTTTGACCGCGCTCCAGGCCCGTGTCACTGCGCTCGAGGCCCTCGAGCCCCTGCTCATCGAGTAGCCGGCCACCCCTGGCCGCCCCCATCCCAGTACTGCCCCGCGCGCGTTGTCGTTCGCCGCGCCTTGAAGGAGACCCGATGCCCAAGATCTCCGAGCTGTCCGCAGAGACGCCCCCGGCCGCCGGGGACGAGCTCGTCCCGGTAGTGTCCGCTGGTGCCACGAAGCACCTGACGGTCGACCAGGTCGCCGCCCGGGCCACGTCGGTGGGTGCGGTGTCGAGTGGCCCGGCGTCGTTCGACAACGACATTCCCCTGTTCAGCGGCACGTCGGGGAAGGTCCTCAAGGACGTCGGTCTCACGTTCGACGACGACACCGCCCTGGCCGCGGCGAGCTCGACTCGGCTCCCGACACAGCACGCGGTGAAGGCGTACGTCGATGCGTCGGTGATCGGCCTGTTCGACGACCGAGGGAACTACGACGCGTCGGGGAACGTGTTCCCCGCCACCGGTGGCTCGGGGCCGGCCGGCGCGGTGAAGAAGGGCGATGTCTGGCTCATCTCGGTCGCGGGCACCCTCGGTGGCACCGCGGTCGTCGCGGGGGACCAGATCCTCGCGAGGGTCGACACCCCCGGGCAGACCGCGGGGAACTGGCTCCCGATCGAGCACGCCATCGGGTACACCCCCGCCGACGACAACGCCGTCGTCCACCGAAGTGGCGGGAACGAGACGGTGCTCGGCATCAAGAAGTTCCTGTTCCGGCCTCTCACCTCCGAGTACCCGGCGTTCCTCAATCTCCCGGTCGACGGCACCACCGACGCCTCTACCGCGCTCGCGTCCCTCGACTTGGTCCCGAACGACATCAACACCGTCGTCATCAATCGTGGCGACGTCCTCTACGTCAACACCGACCTGACCCTCACGAACATCGAGCTCGACATCAGGCCCGGTGGTCTCATCAAGGTCGGGACCGGCCACACCTTCAAGGCCCCGATCAAGAACCCGGGCCTGCGGACCATCCTCAACACCTCCGGCACCCCCGGAGTGTTTGTTCCCACGAACCAGGCCGTGTGGGACCCGATCTGGTGGGGCGCGACCGGCACCTCGGACGACACCGCTACCTGGCAGTACATGGACGCCGCGTGCACGGCCACGCAGACCACGCTGATCACCGGGGTGCTCTCGGCGCAGATCGTTCGGGTCCCGAAGGGCGTGAACAAGGTCTTCAACCTCGACCTCTCCGGCAATTCCTATCGCCTGATCGGCGGCCAGGGCGTGTCGTCCCTCCAGCCAGCGGGCACGCCGACGTCGGGCCACATGGTCCGGATGGGCAGCTACTCGCACCTGGACGGGGCCTTCCTCAACGCCAACGGCCGTCCAGGCATCACGCTGATCGACGTGCCGTCTGGTAACAGATTCCACGCGAATGACATCTTCGCGGTCACGGGTGGCAGCACCGGGGGCCAGACCGTGTTCAACCTCGGCAACAGCAGCGGCTCGATGACGGCGACGCTCCACAACGTGTTCATCCTCGGGGCCGGATCGTCCAACCAGGGAACGGTCAACTCGGGCACGGGCATCACTGTGGCCGCCTCCGACATCAAGTTGTCCGCGGTCGTCATCGGTCAGTGCAACGTCGGCATCGACGTCACGTTCGGCGGCCCCATCATGGACATGGTGCACCTGTGGGGCAGCTACACCGCCGGGATCCAGGGCGCCCCCGACGGGATGATCGCCACGAACGTGTACCTGGACTCCAACGGAGGCACCGGCGCAGCGTTCACGAACCTCGACCGGGCGGTGCTGACGGGCTGGTTCGTCTGGCGGAACGGGACCAACGCGACCGGTAACGGCATGTCGATCACCAAGGTCGGGGGCTTCTCGTGCTCCAACAACGTGCTCACGGGGTTCGTGTTCGATGACAACACCGGCTCGGGACTCGTCATCGACGGGGCCTCGGGCACAGACATCTCAGCCACTCGGTTCGGGTCCCGCTCCGTCCAGGGCGGCGGGGCTGCCGTGTCCACCTACGGGCTCGACATCACGTCGACGGCCACCAACACGACCGCCCGGATCCGAGGCGCCAACGCCGACCACACCACGGCCGTCGTCCGGGACCTGTCAGGCTCCTCCAGCATCAACCTCGGGGAGCTCTGGATCCCCATGCCATCCGACGTGGTGGTCAACAACACGACGACCTACACAAACCTCGGAGTGTCCTTCACGGGGCAGGTCAAGGACGTGTTCGAGATCAAGGCCGTGCACACCGCAAAGATGGCGGTCACGGGCGTCGGCTGCAAGGTTCGCCTGCTAGGAGCGACAGGCGTGACCGGCTACATCATGGGCGTCGGGCTGCTGGCCAACAGCGCAGCCAGCGGCACCGCCGACTCCAGCAACCCGCAGAACAACTACCAGGCCGTCGCGTCGGCCGGAGCCACCGGGGTACCCACCGGATTGCCCATCGCGAACACGCCCTACATGTTCCAGCAGGAAGGTAAGATCGACTGTTCGGGCGCATCAGGTGCGACGACGTTCACCCTTCAGGGGGCACAGGTCACGGCGAGTGCCAACGACACCACGTTCATCGCTGACGGCACGTGGCTTCGAGTGATCCGACGCCGATGACGAGCCTCGAACTGCTCTTCGCTCTGGAAGCACGGGATGAGAACGGCGACCAGGACATCCCACGAGTGTGGGCAGCGATGGAAGCTCTCCGCGCCGCCAGGGAAGCCGACCGCGTGAACCAGCGGGACGAGATGAACCAACTGGCCCAGGACGAACCCATGCTCGGTGGAACCGCGACCCCGTGGGCAAAGCGTCGAGCGAACGGACCGAACTCGTGATCCGAGCCCTCGGGTTCTCCAGGCCTTAGAGGCCGCCGGTGGTGCCGTTGCTCGAGGTCGTGGTCGTCGTAGCGGGCGCCCCGTCAAGGTCATCGGGCGGGAGCAGATCGGCTCGCAGCACGACATGGGTGAGGGATGCCCCGAAGATCTGATCGGGGGCATAGGGGCCGGCGACGGTCACCGTGATGATGTGGTTTCCGGCCGGGACGACCTTCCCGGCGGTGAGGGTGACGGGGTCTGTGTCGCCGTTGAGGCGCCCCACTCGTGCCCCGTCGACGTTGAGGTAGATGTCGTAGTTCACGCCGCCCGGCTGATCTGAGGTCAGCCGGATGTCGAGCACCGTCCCGTCGACCGGGCCCGTCACCGACCTCGGTAGGACCGTCCCGGGGTTCCTGAAGTCCACCGTGGGGCTCCTCCCACCCC
>JACXTT010011262.1_pt1 | contig 11980 bp, 5 predicted proteins | sample 9270951 | NCBI WGS metagenome assembly JACXTT01 (sample SAMN15532306, study PRJNA645909) | rock metagenome | isolation source: weathered quartz diorite | place: Puerto Rico | collected 2017-06-21 | reverse complement strand
CGGTACGAGCTTTAGATCGTTCTCAACCTTCCGCGCAACGGCTTCCAAGTAAAAATCGAAGATCGCCGTGATTCCATTCAACCCCTTTGGCAACTGCTTGAGATTCTCTGCGTCAAGGAAGGCACAACAAGTCCGCAGGAACAGCGGGTTCTCGAACTCGCGAGCCAAGTTTGGTGAGCTTGGCCGCGCAATGCCGCGCCTGTCTAGGTAGGCTTTGGCGGCATTGCCGGATTGCCCTGCAAAACCCGGATGCACCACCCGCTCAAGTCCGTCCAGGGGCAAGTAATGCGCGTAAGTCTGGCGAACGGTAAAGGCAACTGCAATCCTAGGAAATCTGTGAACAAGAGCGACAAAGCCCTTCAGACGTGTTTCCCACAATGCGATGCCATGCTTCTCGTTCAGAGCGTCGATAGCAATCACAGCGCGGCTCCCAACCGCCTCAGCAGCAGCGTCTAAAGCTCCAAGGAACTCACTCGTAGTGACCTGCATCAAATCCAACTGAACGCGGATTTGCTCCAAAGGGTCGCTCTCGTTCAGGGTTCCCGTCAGAACCAGGATGAACGGGCGGCCCTTCTCCAACTGCTTGCTCCCGAAATCACCAAGCAGATGGGATTTCCCGATACCGGCTGGTCCTGTAATCACCAGCGCACGCTTATTGACGAGGCGCCATTGGACGCTAGCCAGCTCTTGCCGACCATGATCTATGGCCGAATAGAGCTCGAAGAGCTCTCTGCGCAAGGTGTGGTGCTCATCCACACCTTTGGAGCGAAGTTCCGCCAGCGCAGCTGCCACGGTTTGAACCGCAGTTGCCATCAGTGTGCACCAAACGTCTACCGGAACAGACGCTTCAAGCGACACGCGGGACTCACTGAGACTTTGCAGTAGCGGTTCGACTGACTGCCTCAACTGGCTCACGATGAGCGTAAGGTTCAACTGGGCAAGGCTGCGCACCGCCCCATCGAGCTTGTACATTATCGAGGCCATCCAGTCCGCCGGCGCCTTGAGCAAATCCGGGTCGCGCGCCAGCGAATGCAAGGCCTGCTGAATTGGCAGATCGACATGGGATTCTTGGCTGTAGCGCTCTCCTAGGTTTTGCCGCTGAATCTCGAACTTATCCCGAAACCACGTCGGGCCGAAGTTGACGGTGTCAAACCAGTACCGAGCACGCCCGGAGTAAGCCGGAGTGTCGCGGCCAAGCCGCTCAGTGATGCTTGAAGCGCTCCAGATTTCAATTTCGAGCGGACGGCCTTGAGCAGCTGCGGCTTTAATGCTCTCGGTGCGCCACTTCTCGTACAGCATAACCTCACTTAACTTCCTGCCGGAACGGTTATCGCGGAGATCAAACGGTAGACACAGAATGAACTTGTTTAGCCTCGGATGCGCTGCTACCGCATGTTCAAGCGAATCTTTGACATCTGCGACTTGGCCGGATTCAAACCCATTCTGGAAAAACTTTGCTTGCCAGCCAACCTCGTGGCCATCGACATATGCGCGATAGCACTCCAGTCCTTGATCAGCGCCAGTGCCCTTGCGAACAAACCAGGAGCCTTCTACGGGGTCTTCCAGCGAAGCCAACTGACAACAGAGTTCCTCAAAGCCCCCACTCTGAGTACCGCGGTGCTCCTTGATACGGGTGAAATCCAGACGCAGTGCCAATTCAGTTTCCCTTCTTTTGCTGATCAACTTCCCAATCAGAAAGTGTGCTTGAGACGCACCGCAGGGACTTACCTCGAAAAAAGCTGGGCGACATCGCTCAGCACTGGAGTTCCGGGGTTCGGTTCGGACGGTCCGCTTGATATCGTACATGACGCCACCGCAATGCGTTGTTCGGTGGCACATCCTGAGAACAATCCTCACGCCAGCGTGAAAAGTGTCTGCTCTGAGTAACACTTTCCGTTCGCTGTCAGTAAAGGACGACCAGACACGTCGCCCTCGTTCGGGCAGCCTTGGGGCCTCGCGTGACCGCCGATGCCAGGCCACATTGGGATTGCAGCGATCAGACCGCGCTGTCTATCGATAGACGGTCCCAAAACACTCATTCTCAAATGTCAGCAACTGTCCCTACTCAGCAATTCGACGGCTATCGACAATGTTCGATTATGAGTAGTCAGCCAATTTTTCCGGAACCGGCTATGACGGCAGATTGGCTGGGGGCGCGATTAAAGCTCGGTTGAGCCCGCAAAATCCTATGACGCTTAAGTGGAAAAACGGGCTTGATCGTGCCGAAATCGTGCGATGTCAATTTGGGTGGCGGTACGGCGGAAGCGAGACACTCAACAGCAGGCTCGACAACTACCTTGACGCGCCCCGGTTCCACCAATCTTCTTGCAATGGCTCCTCTTTGCGTCTCACCATCTTGGCTTTTCGATTGGGTAGCCAAGTAACGTAAACTTCACTAAACTTTTGTACATTCTCTGGATCAATTTTCAGAGTGGAAATCACTTCGTTGAAATCCTCCTCAAAAACGAACTCATCACGCACCACCTGCAAGTGAAGCTCAAGCTTCCCATCGCCAGAAAAGCAATCAATCAGTGCAGCCGGCACTCGATTTGAAAGAACAAAAAATATGCCCCTAGATTTGGTTTGCGGCTCTGTCCTCGTCGCTCGTTGTGTAAACATCTTTGGCTTAGCAAATAGCGATGCGGCGATTGCATCAAAATCAGCAGAAATGCTAGCTACCATCCCGGTACATCGAAGCGGATTTTGTTTAGGCCAATCCCGATAGTCAACTACTTTCATTTTTACCTCTTCTTGCACGGCAAGACTCGATCATACTGGTGATGATCTTTTTTGTATATATATAAGGGAGCCTCAAATCCCAATACAAAGCCGAGGGGCGCACCAGTTTTCACCCCCGCCCCATCATCAAACCATCCTCCTTGAAGATAAAAACCTTCCAAAGCTAACGCAATTTCACTGCGCCCGATCCGCGTTCTTGCAAGTCTATTGACTGGCGATTTGGGCTCATACGAATGTCTCCTGCGAAATAATTTGTTATAGACTACACCAGCGAGAGTTACAGCATAGTTGTATGCAATCAACTCGCTATGAATAGTACGATGGTCGGCCACATTAAGGGTTACAAGGTCGATCTGAGTTTTGGCACCACACATGTACTCAGGAATGACGTGATGGTCTTCGGTCTTACCTCCCCAGCCTCCACCCCCAGTTGCGCCCGCACTATTGCTGCTAAAGCCTCCACCTCCACCTCCACCTCCGCCTCCGCCTCCGCCTCCAGTAGGCTCAGGTTCAGAACCAGGTTCCGTGCTAACGATCCCGCCAGTGATTGACTTCATTAAAATGCCAATAAGCATATCGTAAAGATTGGGCTGACCATCTTCTGTATCGTCCCCGCCAAAGATGCGGTCTTCCACATACCCCCACGCTTGATCCTTGGCTAGGTTCATTAGGACACCCTGTATGTCCATGCCAGCGCCAAGTTCACCCAGACTCATCGCCCCGCTCGGGTCAGTCCTTTGCACCGGGTCGTTGCTTGCGTAGACATACCGATTCAACGACCGTGCATCCGATTGCTTTCCCTCCAACGGATCAGCACTCACAAACTGCCCAATCCGCGGGTCATACCAGCGTGCCCGCAGGTAAACGAGTTGACTGTCCTGATCCCAGTATTCGCCAGCAAACAGGTGGTTCTGCTTCAGGCCGGTAGGCGTGTCCAATTGCCCAAACGCATCACCAAGGCTTTGCTCCACAACGTTGCCATTGGCATCAATGGCACCCAGGCTGGAATTGAGGTGACCCTGCAAGGGGAACAAATCATTGCCCGCATTGACACCAACGAAAAGATTGCCCGAGCCACCTTGGGTTTGGCGAATCAACTGATTGCCCCAAACATAACCAGTGCTAGTCGTGACCGAGCTTTCTAGCACCACCTGCGAATAGTCCATGTTGGCATCAACCAGATAGTTTGTCGTCCCCTGCGCAGTGGTCTTCCTTATCCGGTTGCCGTTGACATCGTATGAATAACTCATTGTCGGAGTCGCCCCTTGCGCTGCTGCCTGAGTGGCCCCTGTGCGTACGTCAATCAACCTGTTCTGCGGATCGAATCGAAGCAATGTCGCCTTTCCTGGCTCCAACTTCGCAGCCCGATTGCCATTGCCGTCCCACTGGTAGGTCGTGGTCTTGGTGCCACCTGCTGCAAGACTCACTTGCTCCTTTGTCAACCGGTCTGCGCTGTCGTAGGTAAAGGTCGTCGAGTCCGTCCCGGCCGAACTGGTAGCAGTCTTGCTTATACGGTTACAGTTCCACTTCTAACGGACCATGGCATAGATAGCAGTGAACTTTCACTGCACCAATTATTAAGGGAACAACCAGAGTTTTTTGCCGATGTCGTCTGTCATCTTTACAAGCCAGCTGCATCTGAGAGCGGGCTTGCAGATGAGAATGTCGAAACGGCGAGCATGCGAGCGCACGCGGCCTTCGAGTTGCTTGAATCATGGCATTCACCACCAGGTGTTTCTGGAGACTCGGTCAATGCTGTCGAGCTTGCAGCATGGGTTGATTCAGCTCGTGAACTACTGAAGTCCCGAGATCGCGCCGAGATCGGAGATCAGGCGATTGGGAGGTTGCTGCGCTACTTGCCGAGCGATCCGGCTGATGGTGCGTATCCACCACTGGCCCTTCGTGGTTTGTTGGAGCGCTGGCGCACTGAAAACTTGGAGCGAGGGATTGAGGTCGAAACGTTCAACTCGCGAGGCGTTACGTCACGAGCCGTCCTTGAAGGCGGAAGGCAGGAGCGAGACCTTGCAACACTGTGGCACCGAAACGCATCAACGATCGGCTCACGATGGCCTCGGGCTAAGGCACTATGCGTGCGCATTGCCGAGATGTGGACACGATATGCCGACTCTGAGGATCTTGACGCAAGGCGAGACCGGGCTCGACATTCTCGCTAACAACGCACAGCGGACAGCACAACAACGGCACGTCAAATTTTGTAGGGCCTGCGGTCTGCAAAACCACCGTTGACCCGCGCAGCATCTCAAGGTGTGGACAGCGGACAAGACACCTATCAAACTAAGTTTTGAACATGGTCCCTAACTTCCAATGTTTAGCAGGTAAACAGGAGGTATTTTATTTTTAGAAACTAAGGTGAGGCCTTCCAAAAACTGCTCGTCACCATCGCAGTATCTTTCAACGAAAATATTATGAATTTTGAAGAGTAATTCAACTGCACTAAAGTTTTTGCCATCGTCACTAACAAGTTCTTCATGCGATGGGAATTCTGAATCATCGCCATGCGAATCCGGAAATTGCACGTATAACTTGGGAGCGACAACTACAATCTGATCAGGCAACCATGTATTGGCACGACCTACTTTGCACTGATACTGTTGAACCTCATCAGAAAAATCGCGCATATCTATTACGGGCGCTCCACCAAACGCCCACGACACATTAGTAAAAAGTTGTTTAGGGAAGGAAATTCTATGCGTCATTACTATTTCTTTTCCAACAAAATTGAAGTATATTTTCCCTTTCCTGCACCACAAGTTTCAATACCTTTAACTAACCGTTTCTGGCGCTGCGCCGACATCTGAAGAATATCTTGATTAATTTCTTCGCTCACTGGAAGACTAAGATACTCCAGTTTTTCAATGGACATCAAGTCGTCCAACTTGAGTCCTGAGTATGCTACTTTTGATAATTTTATTTTTTTGAGTTTTTGTAAATTACCGATTGACGACAGATCCACAATTAAACGAAGATTCTCCAATTCCAACACTTCTAAGTTTTTCAATTGAGATAAGTTTAATGCTTGAAGTTTTGGCAACCCGCTTAAACTTAAAGACGAAAGACTCCCAACATTTTGCAACTCACTGAGACTTTCAAGATAACGGGCAGATGAAATTATCACATTACTTAGTTTTTTGCATTTTTCAAGCCCTTGTAAGCTTTTCAGCTTACCCCCGCCAAATGCAACTAATTGAAGATTGCCCATCGACCTGAAATTTTGACAATCGCGCTCCAAATAATCTTCCAGATGCAACTCTTCCAAGTATTGGTTTAAAAATATCCCTTCCATTCCCTTTTCATAAGCGCAAATCAATTTGCGCAAACGCGGAAAAATGGCAAGATCTAATCCATTTTTCGGAATAAAGTCTTGATGAATAGTGTCAACATTCTTGAATTGCGCTAGCCCGTCTATCCGACCATTTGACTGAAGCTCTAATCTACGAACCTCTAAAGCACCAGGTCCAAGCAAAGGAATACTTGTGTCAAGCCCAGTAAAGACTTGGACAACAAATGTATTAAAAATTCCACTCTCAAAGGCAATTTCCGCGTCAATGGGCCACCCATCTTTCACACAAAAGCAATCGGGATTTCTTGCGCCTCCAAGCCCATAAGGGTAACGAAACCAAAACCGTGCATCATTTGTCATAAGTGCTTTCTGTTCAATCGAACATTGCGTCAAGGGCAAAGTGCGGGCAAGTTTGGCCAAAGCACTTTCTTGCTTGCGTTAACAATATTACTCAATGTGCCTGTACCATTACGGCTGACGGAGCCAAACATATTGATCACTACTTGCTCCAATTTCTTAATCAACTCTGGGTTTTGCAATATTTTCGTGTCTACGTGGAATTTGGCTAAGACTTGAGACACATTTCGCAATTCACCTGCTGTGTGCTCAGCAAAGCGCTCGGCAAACTTTCGAATTGTTCTCCCAACATAAGGTTTGTTTGATCCTGTTGGAGTTATTTTGCCAGGTTTGACCGCTATGCCGTCAAAAAAGAGGTAAATTCCACTTTCAATCGCAGCACCTGCAAGTGTCTGAATCGCGAAGCATCCCAACGCTCTGTTAAAAGTAACAGTAAAACTCGCAGTCGCGCCGCCTGTGCCTGTAGTATCGGTTGCGGCAACCACCTGGACTTCGGTAAGATTTAATAGACCACTTGGGTCTCTGCCATTTACTGGATCGCTAGCAGCATATAGATATCCATTCAACGTCGCAGGGTTCAACACTGAACCTTCATATGGATCTCGTGAGACGAACCTGCCCACACTTGGGTCATACCATCTCGCGCGGTTGTATTGCAAGCTACTGGAGCCATCGAAATACTCGCCAGTAAAGAGATGACTTTGCTTAGCCCCACTGGGCGAATCCAGTTGCCCAAATGCATCCCCCATGGTTAGTTCAACCAAATTGCCATTGGCATCAGTTGCTCCAATGCTAGTATTGAGATTACCCTGCAGCGGAAACAGATCATTAGCTGCAGTGATCCCAGCAAACAAGTTACCCGCGCCTCCTTGAGTCTGACGTATCAACTGATTGCCCCAAACATAAGCGATGCTTGTAGTGGACAATCGCTCCAAGGCTACTTGAGGGTACTCTTGGCTGCTGTCGATTAAATAGGTGGTTGTACCCAGTGCCGTGGTCTTCTCAATCCGGTTTCCATTGGCATCGTATGCATAACTCACACTGACCTCAGCCAATTGCGCTGCCGCAGTTGTGGCCCCGGTGCGAATGTCAATCAAACGGTTCTGTGGATCAAAACGATAGAGGGTGGCCTTGCCATTTTCTAACTTCGCCGCCAAATTGCCATTGCCATCCCACTGATAGTTCGTCGTTCTGGTGCCCCCACCTGCCAAGCTAACCTGTTCCTGCGTCAACTGGTCCAAGCTGTTGTATGTGTAGGTCGTAGTATCCGTACCTGTCGCACTGGACGCAATTTTGCTTGTGCGATTTCCCACCAGATCATAAGAATAGTGCGTATCTAAGCTTAGTGCCGGGTTCACCGCATCAATCCGGTTTTCCCGTGTCAATAGGGCGTTGCTATCGAACTCAAAGGTTTGGCTCCGGGCCACCGTCCCACTGAACAGACCGCTTGCCACATCAAAGGTAGCAGGAGTTGCACCAAAGCCCGTGCGGTACAAATCAATCCGGGTCAAGGCCCCGCCCCCATCGCGGGTCAACGCCTGACCTACAAGTAACATTTGCGCGCTGCCCGTCAACTTGACATGCGCAATGGCGATCACACGATTGGCACCGTCAAAACTCTGGTAAGTGCGTAGGACCTGTGGTTGTCCGTTGATTGAGTTTAGATCGCGCTCCAGCAACACCTGGCGTCCTGCTGTATCGTACGTATAGCGAGCCTGCTTGCCATCAGGGGTCGTAATTGTTGCCAGCCGTCCAGCAGCATCGTAGGTACTGACCGTCGTACCCGCGTTACTACTGGCATTGCGGACGCTCCGCTCAAGCACGCTTCCGTTGGCGTCTAACGTGTAACTCATTTCTCCCATTGGACTACTGGTTTGGATCAGACGATCATTCGCATCAAAACGATAAGTTTGCGTGCCATTAAGCGTTGTTGCGCCCTGCTCTTGTTGGCTGGCAACTTGTCCCGACGCCGTGTAGCTAAGCAATACGCTACTTTGAGTGATGCCGCTGTTGCCATCCTTAGCTGCAGGCACTATTGCGGCGAGCAATTGCCCTAGCGCGTCATATTGGAACGTCATCTGCTCCCCAGCAAATGTGCTGTAGCTAACAACCCTGCCCTCCAGATCAAAGGTCGATTGCTCGTTTCGTCCGTCAGGAAGGGTACGCCCTGCAATTCGCCCAACGGTGTCCAGCGTCCAGGTAGTCGTACGCCCAAGCGCATCAGTCTGTGTAGTTTTGGCTCCAGTCTCGTCGTACTTGTAGGCTGTGGTCGCCGCTATCGGGGCGCTGCCGGAAGCCAGACTTTGTGTGACACTAATCAATCGCCCCACGACGTCATAGCCATAGGTCCTGGTCACTCCACGCTGATCCGTCTCGCTTTGTTTGCGGTTGTCCGACCTGTAAACGGCGAGATAGCTGCTGGCATCGGGGTAATTGATGCCAGTCAGGTGATTCAACTCATCATACGTAAATGTAGTCTTTCGCCCATCAACTGTTGCACTGGTGCGGTTGCCGTTGGCGTCAAAGGTTTGGGTTGTTCTAATACCCGTGGCATCGACCATGGCTACTTGCCGCCCCGCAGCATCCCACTCCATTGTGCTGCTTTGACCTTTGCGGTCAGCAGTCGCCATGATATGGCCGGCAGCATCATAGACGCTTGTTTCGTTTGTTCCATCGGGATAAGTGGTCTTGACTAGTCGATCCAATGCGTCGTATTCCATGCGCGTGACGCGCCCGGCTCTGTCGGTCTTACTGGCCTCATTTCCGTTGGCATCAAACGCCGTGGTTTCATTGGTTCCGTCAGGGTACTGGGTGCCGATCAACCGCGCATTTGCGTCATAAAAGTGGTTGGTCATATTTCCCAGGGAATCCGTCTCTTTGGTCAGTTTGCCAGCACTGTTGTAGACCATCGTTCTCGTTCCACCCAAAGGATCGGTCTGGGATATCAGACGGTTCTGAGCGTCGTAGACATTAGTGGTAGTCAGGCTCTGATGCACGCCGTTGACCACCTTGACAATTGTGCGGCTAGTCTGGTTGCCGTTTTGGTCATTTGTGTAGTTGACGACAGCGCCAAACCCATCTGATATCTGTATGACTCGTCCCATGGCGTCATAGCTATAGTTTGTAACTATCCCAGCAACATTCAAGTCACGCAAGTTGCCGCGCAAGATGTCGATATTGGTCATTCGGCCCAGCGGTTCATTGATACCACTAGGGGTGGCGCCCGCTTGAGTTTCTTCCCCTGGGTTGTAACCATAGGTCGTATTGTTACCCATGGCATCGGTTGTACCTATGACGTTTAGCCGCTGATATGGCGCCCCAACGCTAAGGTATTGCGTGCTGGTCTTCTGCCCCAACGGATTCGTCTCACTGGTCATATGCCCGTTGTCATCAAACGTCCTGGTCGTCGTCTGTCCCAATGCATTCGTTGCAGACAACTCGTTGCCATTGGCGTCAAACGTGTACGTGCTGGTCTGCCCCAAGGCATTGACAACCTTGGTGATGTTGCCATCCCCATCAAAGGTATAGACGGTCTTGTTGCCCCTGCGGTCAAATGTAGTTTGCGTGTTGCTGTTTGCATCAAACACCTGCTGTGTCGCTTGGCCTAGTGCGTCTGCAGAGGCCGTCAACCTTCCTTGCGCGTCATACTGATTGGCCATCACCACGATCCCGCGTGGATCAGTAATGCTGACCAAAAGATGTGCCTGCGTCGGGTCCGTCGCATAAGTGAACTTGGTTACACCACCCGCCCGATCGGTCACCGTCGCCAAGTCCCCCTGCGCGTTGTAGCTGTAGGTCAGCGCATTGCCATTGGGGTCCGTTGCAGTCGTGATGCGCCCCTGGCTGTCGCGTGTCAGACTGACACTCAAGCCCGCACTGTGCGTAAACCCAGTGGCGCTGTAGGTAATCCGGTTCCCATACGGGTCCGTCACATACATGATGCCCACACCTTCGCGGAGTGCCCATTTGAAGCCTTCATCGGTCGTCAGCTCAAAGTCCAGCGGGTTCCATGGTAGTCCCGTATCGCTGTCCACAATGTCGCCACCCGAGACCATGGGGGTTACACCATCAATGATCTTCAGTTGCGCACTGCCGCTGTTGCGTCCTGCCACACTGCCACCGCTGGGGCCAGACACCGGTGTGAAGGCGATGTTCACCGGTGGCGTCTGCCCAAAGCCACACTGCGGATCATTTGCAGCATCAAAGCGGTACAACGCTCCATCGGGCAAAGTAATGCTGATGCGCCGCTTGCCCACCGGGATGATGCAAGAGTTCAACTGCTGCGCCACTACTTGCCAACTCAGTCCAAAGAACTGGTTTTTCTTGACAGAAATGTCTTGGTCGCTGGCGGTCCAGCCAAAGCCAACGTCACCAGCTACCGTGCGGTTGCTGGTGTTGTATGTGCGGGTCAGCATCAGGGGCAAGCCCGTTGCTTGGGCTTGCACATCGGTGAAGCGCAGGTGGAATTGGCCCAGTTTGAGGTTGCCCACAACGCTCACCGTCACGCTGGTGATGGTCTCCACACCATTAACATCAACCACCCGCAGCGCAATCTGGTACAGACCATTGGCCAGCGTCGTGGTATCCAACTGGCCCAGTGCTGACGCCGGTGTGGTGCTTGGCACTTGCGCCAAGCTGCGGTTCAGCATGGTCCATGCCGTATCCGCCGCACCAACCGGCCGAACTTTCAGCTCATAGTACGCAAACGTCGTAGCCGTAGCCGTGCCGGTAATCGTGACAGTCCCTTTGATGCTGTCATCCCCCTGCGGGCTAGTAATGATGGCCACCGCATTGGGTGGCGTGCCGCTGGTGTCACGCACCGTCAGAATCAACTCTTGGTTGCTGGTCAGCACGCCAGACTTGGCAGTAGCCAGCACCCGGTGCGTGCCGGCCTGGGGTGCGGTGAAGTGGGCCACGCCACTGGCGTCCAGCGACAGGCTGGCACCGTCCAGTGTGGCGCTCAGTATCGGTGTGGGGCTTCCTGCTGGTGCGCTGGCTTGCACGGTCAGGTTCACCGTTTGGCGGGCTTTGGCACTGCTTGGGTCCAGCAGCACGTTCAGTTGCAGGCCGTTGGATGGGCCGGTGGCGCTCAGCACATAGGGTTGCTGGGCTGCAATGCGGCCGTCATCGACCTGTACCACCAGGTTGAAGTCGCCCTGGGTGGGGCGGTTCCATGCAATGACGCCACTGGCGCTGATGGTCATGCCGGTGGGCGCGCCGCTCAAGGAATAGGTCAGCGCGTCGCCATCGGGGTCGGTGGCGATGACGGCATAGGTGTACGCCTGGCCGATCGTGGCCGTGGTGGGTGGTGTGCTGCTGATGACCGGTGGACGGTTCAGTGTGGCGGTGTCGGGCAGGCCGCGCGACAGCTGGGTTGCCAAGGTGGAGATCAACCAGTCACACGCTGCGGTGCTGCCGGTGTTGATTTTTTCGGCATCGCTGATGCGGCTCAGGAACAAACCATCGAGCACGTCTGTCTGAACTGAGAAGCCTTGCCAAGCCATTGCCCTCCCATCCACCAGGAGCCTTTGACCGGGGTTGCATTTGGGCACATTCGGCGCTATTACCCGGGTTGGTCGTTGT